>Ga0209536_100004205_pt1 | contig 22788 bp, 32 predicted proteins | sample DeeMarSeWOR28_12_FD_187461 | JGI IMG/M metagenome (GOLD analysis project Ga0209536, IMG submission 187461) | Marine sediment microbial communities from White Oak River estuary, North Carolina - WOR-2-8_12 (SPAdes) (version 2) | ecosystem: Environmental > Aquatic > Marine > Intertidal zone >... | reverse complement strand
TTATTATTATGGAATGCAGATGTACTTGGATATACTCTACCACATGTAATGAAATTACAATTTATGGTTTCAGAAACATCAGCTGTATTTATACCAGGTAGATAGAAATTAGATGCATTAGAGAATGTAGACCCATATAAAGTACAAGAGCTAATATTATATGACTGCGCATCAAAGTACCAATCTCTAGAATTAGCAGGCACACTATTATCCTGTCTAGTTATAGTACATCCTTCTACACCAGAATCACCAACTTTACTACCTAAATTGAACTTTGTAGTACTACCAGATATAGTTATACCGTAATAATCATCTGCAACAGGTTTATCCATAAAGATAAGAGTCTTATTTGTATCTGATATAGAAGTATTTGGAGGTCCAGTAGTTCCTAAAATAAAATTGCCTATTAACTTATATACACCAAATTGTTCCTCAATAAAGCCATAACCTTCTTGGTCACCTATACCTCTCATAGCATTAACTATAGAAAAGAAGTTATCAGTAGAATCTGTATAAACATTAATATATTTGCCATATCTCGCAATATCAACAAATGTAGTTTCTATGTTCTTAGAACTAGTATTAATGTTTAATCCAATACCTATCTCTGTTATAGCTGTTAAATTTGGTGGAGTCCCTGCATCAACACTTCTATTGGTGTCAACAACTAAAAGATTCCATCCACCTTGATAAGTATCACTACCACCTATATACCAATATCCAGTATTAGTTCCATCACCAAGTAATATTCTAAGACCACCTGCTGTTCTTGTTGCGAGATTAGCTGGAAATAAGAAGTTTATCCAAATAAATACATGAGTAGATGCTAAATTCCATGTACCTACTGGTCTAGTATATTTAGACCATTGAACTCCAGCTGTTCTTAATTCAGTTGCAATACTGAATGGAGCTTCTCTGTATACATCTGAATCAGCTGCACCACCACCTTGTGATTCACTCATACCAGTATCACTATCGAATTCATACATAATTGTCATTAAAGGATTAATAAATACGCTCATATTATCGTTAAATCAGGATTAAACTTCTTAAAGTCATCTAGAGGATACCATTCTTTCCATTGACGCATCTTACCATCTATGATGACCTCTATAAATTCTTTATTGACTGTTTCACCAGTCCTAGAATCCTCAATTTGATGGATTATCTTCTTAATAGATAGTATCTTTCTTATCTTACCATTTATATCTTTAATTTTCATTTTCACCTCAATCTGCAGCCTCGTAACCAACTGTCCCTGAGAATAGGGATGAGTTAGATATTATTAAATTACTAACTGCTGAATCTGTTATTGTCATTTCATACAAATCTGTTATACTTAAAGGGAAGGAATATACTGATGAATGTATTGGAGTAGCTGTGTCTATGAAGAATGGAGTGAATAGAATAGTATCAATAGTATAATCCTGTGATACATACGGGTATAATATAAGAGTATCTAAGATATATCTAACTTTAGGAATAGCCTCAGTTAGTATTGTATCTATAGATGAACTCTGAGTAAATAGTAAAACTAATATAGTGTTAAATAGATAGCTACTTGATATATCTAATCTATTTATTAAGGTATCCAATTCAATGGATTTATGAGTAACCATCATTAATAAAGTATCTATAATATGCTCCTTCTCTACTTCTAAATTATGTAGCAAGGTATCTATTGAATTATACACTTCAATTCCACTCTCTATAATAAGGGCATTTATTTTAGATTGTTTAAATTCATTTAATATCTTTATATTTGTGTCAATAAGATATGATTTAGGTACATTAATCTTTTTAGATAAGATATCGAAAAAAGCATATCTTTCTTTATCAGAAGTTAATATAGTATCTATAGATACATCAGAGAATATTAACTTAAGTAGAAGAGTATTTAATATATATTCTTCTGTAATACCAGATTGTAATAAAGTATCTATAGTTATTGTACCAGATTTATATGAAGTTAATAATGTATCTATATTTATATTATCAGATGATTCTGTTTGTAATAGAATATCTAGTATCTGTAAAGTTTCTTCCCTATCAGAACGTAATAAGATATCTAAGAATTGATATTTACTAATTATACCAAATGTTAGAGAAGTATTTATAGAATAACTTTTATCTATAGATACTCTACTTAATAGTGTATCGATATTATAATCTTCGAACATTCTTGAGAACCAAGTTTGTCCAAACGTAGCGCGTCCGAAGACCGCATCAGTAGCATTATCTGGCATTATACCTCCATATTCCTTATAAATATCTCATTCTTATTTGTATTAGACGCCCAAGCTAGATGATTTTCAGTAGCGTATAAGTGTAATACTTGTTTAGCATAGCTCTTTGTATGATGAGCCACATGACCTTGAGATTCACTTTCTCCTTCTATTTCATCATAAGAACAATAAACTGTTAACATTCCGTCACTTTGATAAGGAAAACTAATACTTATGGTAGCTGGATAATTACCACCATTATCACTATAGTCATATGAATTAGTCCAAAAACCATAACCATGTGGGTCAAAACTGAATTGGAAGTTTTCATTCTCACTATTACCAGAGTCACACCATATGCAAATATAATACCATTTATTAGATAAAAGAGTTGGTTTAAATGATGGATTAAATGTAAATGTACATGGTTCTTTTCTATTCCAATTAGGGCCCCAATCATCTACTACTGTTGTTTGTCCAAATTGGATTAAAGTATTATTCTCATCATATAGTGCACACTTATACTTGTGATATGGAGGGTCTCCTTCATTATTATGAACTTCAAGCATAGCCGTTATAGAATTTCCATAACCATTAAATGGTCCCATCTTATATTTACCTATAAGTATTGTATCATTAAATGTAGATTCTTCTGACCCACCCTCAGACATAGTATTTTCTCCAAACACAGCCATTACATCACCGATATATTCATAAAAGCATTACCGTATGCATAACCAGTTATACTTGTTCCAGTGTACATAAATCTTATTATTGTATCTCCACCATCTGTTGCTATTTCTGGATATTGTAATGTAGATGATGATGTAGTATAGACCTTAGTAGTACCACTATATAATCCTATAACAAGTCCTCCTTGTGTAGCTCCACCAGAGTTACAAGCTGCTGCTTGCCATAAATATGCCTTCTTACCAGCTGGACATGTAAATCTTCCAACTGTTATATATTGCTGAGCTGATATTCTTATACCATTTACATTAAAGGTCATAGGTGGGTTTGAGTTTATCCATTGACTTCCATCGTATATAGGGACTTGTCCACTACCCAATGAAGATATAGTTGATACCTCACCAAATAGATTATTATCAACATAATTCTTATTTGTAGCTGCACTTGGATATGTTGGAGTTGATAAAGAAGATATCCATGTACCATTAGATGATACATGTATTAGTTCATTACCTCCAGCTTGTATAGATATGTAATTATTCAATAAATCTATATATGTATCGGTGTCTCCACCTGAATTCTGTATTTTACCCCATAATGTAATATCTCCATGTAAAGCTAAAGAATCAATGTATGCAATGCCATCTATCCAAATATTCTTGAATTCATTTGCATCACTACCCAATGTTATGGTGTTATTTGTTTTAGGTAATAGATTAGCACCACTCCAATATAGATATTCACCATTTGCCGATGGTGCATATTTACCTATAATTGTTCCCCCAGAAATTGATTGAGAGGATATGGATAAAGCATATAAGGAACCATTAATATCTACATCATATTTTGGAAGTATCTTTAATATTCCTATTCTACCTGCATTCCCATTACCCCCACTAGTATAGAATAATGGATTGTTTAGATTATCTTTTATAGTAAATTCAAACTCTGTATCATTATCTGGATTATATACTACTTGTGGAGCAATTCCAGGAGCACCATACATTATAAATGGTCTTAATCCACCTACCTTAAGAGCTAATTCATTTATATTCTGTAGATTTACACCTGTTTCATTAGTTCCACTATGTTTAAATAGTTTACCATAATAAGTAATACCCTTATGGATATTACTAGATATAGATTGAGAAGACAGCCAATTAGATTGTAAACCTCCATCTATTTCTACTGTACCAGACCCTGGGTCTAGATAGATATTACCAAAACTTGATATTTCAGATTGATACAAAGCACTATTATGTCTTAATCCGAATCTTTTACTATTTGCACCATATAAATATATCCATGGATTAGCAGATGTACCAGTAAATACTTCTATATAAGCTGTTGAATCTGCATATGGATACATTCTAAATACTTTAGCAGGAGAATAATTAGCTCTACCATCAAAAACTGTAAAAGAATTACTACCAGAGCCAATTGAAATACTTGCCCAATCTTGTGATGGATTTAATTTAATGAAATTCTCTAAATCATTCTTAATCGTTAATGGTGCAGAACCATATCCACCTTGTAATATCGTTATGCCTCCAGATACATAAGCATTACCATTTAATTGGAATCTATAATCACTACCTAAACCTAAAGACCAACCTTCAGTTGGTGCCATTCTAAAGACAGAACCATTACCAAAGGCTTGAATACTTGCATTGTTACCAGCATATAGTCCACCTCTTGTAAATATTTGGGATGAATATCCAGAAATAGTTATTGGGTCAGGATAACATCCTATTGCGGTATTCCAAGGTCCATCAAACACTATACCAGATGCTCCTGCTGCTAAATCGAATATAAAGGTATTCATTATCTGAGTTCGTTGACCCTTTACATATATACCATATTCACTTTCTGGGTAAGTTTGCCATGGTTGAATGACTACATTTGTGAATAAGTTTCCTTCAAATCTATCTGTTGATGCTGTTGATGATATCCAGATACTATATTTACAGTTATGTATATTTATATTGTTAAAAGTATTAGCATTTGCATAATTTCCACCTTCAGCATTAACCTTTATACCATACCAAAAGTTCTTGATATGGATATTATCAAATAGACATTCATATAGATTACCTATTGTTGGATTTCCAGTACCAATTAATAAACCAGTACCACTTGCCATACCATCCCACCCTGCTGCTTGAGATTGGCAAGTCACTCCTCTAACAGTTGTATGATAGAAAGTATTATGTTCATCATCCATATCTAGATATATACAAGAACTTGTAAAAGTATCTTTCATATCATAGACATCTATAGTTCCATTTAATAGATTTGATGCTCTTCCCACTTTAATTACATTTATGTTATCTTTAGCCTTTAATGTAGACTCTCCTAAGTCTAAAGTAGAAAACTCAGAAGTTGTGATTGTGGATGAGATTCCATATGAACCAGACATAACATAAGTTCTAGAGTTTGGAAATGTCGATAAATTGAATAAAGTAGATGCATCGGTATTACTTGCTATTATAGATTGGTCTCTACCATCTTTAGCATAATAGGTATTACCATCCTTATAGATAATTATATCTGATGCATAATATGAACCAGAACCTCCTGCTCCATTACCATGACTATGTAATGTTGTTTCACTTCCATCAGTTAATTCTTCTAATTCCAATGCAGTAGCATCTGTTGTTCCAGCAAAAGTATTGAAAGTGATTGTTGCACTTGAGATGGATTGAGAAGATAAACTTACCCATGTATGATAAGTTTCATTTGGGTCATGTCCATAATTATCTACAATTATAACAGCATTTTGATTACCAGCACCATTAGCTATAGCATCAGTTTGAGTTTGAGAAATTTGGTCATCATAGAATGTATTATTCTTGATAGTGAGTCCAGATACCCAATGAGTAGAATGACAATATATTATACCTGCATAACTACCTGGATTAAATTTAGAATTATTAAATATCTCACAATTAGTTATTATAGCTCTATGTTCTTTCTGTAATTCTATTCCATATCCACCACAATGTCCTATTGTGAGTCCATCTACTAATACATCCTCAGCTCCACCATATATTCTAAGACCTTGTCCAGTTCCAGATATGTATAGAACTTCTCCACCTAATATCTTACACGTGTCACCTATATAATACCCTCTAGTTTTAAAGTTATATATCTTATTATTAATAAAAGTATTACTTGAAATGTTATCTCCATTCTGTAAGGTAATACCAGTTCCATTACCACTGATACCATTTAATATATAGTTACCCTCTACTAGATTACTATAAGAACCTTGGTCTATTTGAATACCATAACCTGAACCAGATTTAGATGTAAAATCTATATGGTTATCTTTGATTACATTATATAAACCACCATATCTAACAGCTACAAATCCTTCATTCTTACCATGAACGGTTCTAGTCATCACATTATTTAGTATAACATTATGGGTATCATTGTTAGAATGATAAACAAAGCAATTTATAGGTGCTTCTATAATGTTATTCTCTATTATATTATAGTTACTATTACGTAGATTTATAGTATCCCATTGGGAACCATCAAATATTATATTAGATATTCTATTATGGTCTCCAGAGAATATAGAGATATCATGTAATATGGTAGAACCAGTTACAGCTTGTCTATTACCATTTATATGTCCTCCTAATCCTACTATTTGATTATTATTCCCTTCTATCTTAATAGCTGCACAATGAGGAGTTAATCCAACATTATATACCCAATAATTACCAGATAGAGGGTCATGTATTATATCTATATTACCTTGTAACAACAATATCTTATTATCCCCAGTTATTTCACAAATCCCACCAGATAGATAATAATTACCACTTCTTATATACACTGAATTACCTGATAGGAATGCATAATTGAATGCGTCTTTGAATAGCAATTCTGTAGTTTCTATTACACCATTAGTACCATTCTTAACATTATATCCACTTGATGAGTAGATGATATAATCAGCAGGATAATGGAGCCCACCTATGATAATGCCACTTGAGATGGATTGAGAGGACAACCAAGGAGTATCTATACCAGAACGAGAAAGTGTCATAGATGATGCAGCTGTATTAAGATTTAAATGTTCATAACCACCAGCAAGTATTTTAAATTGAGTAGCTGGTTGTAAAGATAGAGTGGTATGACTTCCACCTTCTAATGCTAATGTTGGATATGAATTACCTTGTGAACATCTAAGAATTAAATCATCACCAGCAAGAGTTCCACCTTCAATTGTAGTTGAATTGGAACCTATACCTCTACTTACTCTCAATAAGGTTTCATTAGCTCTTTTAATAGTAGCAGATAGATTACCTGAACCAACCTCTAATGAACGCATAAACTTACCACCTTGAATATCATGTACTTTATTTGTAGAATCAGTTCCGAATCTGTATCCGTTATCTTTAACAGTATGTCTTAACTCATTCCAAGTATTGGTATATACTGCGGTTGTTTCTATTGCATTATCATAACATTGATTTGCTCTACCCCCAGAATTAAAACAGAATGCATATTTACCATAAGCTTCCATATATCCATATTTATCCCAAGTATAAGCTCTTATCCAATTAGCATTACCATTACAACTAATTAGATACTCTGTTTTTCCATTAGAATTAGGTTGAATCATCAAATCACTACAGAGATTACCATTGATTTCTGAAAATGCTCCAGCTCCTCCTGATATTCTAAATGTTAATGGAAATTTACACTCTAATATAGATGTATCATGAATAAGATTACCATTTATATAAGAAGAATTGGCACCTAATCCTGCACAATTATTAAACAAATCTATTCCATATCTAAATCCCCAGATACTACAACCACCAACATCTATCATAGATACAGCTTCACCATTATCACCATCTAGATAGAATTGAATAGCAGTTCCACTCATACCCCCAGCAGTAACATCATTCATAAAGTAAATGTCTTTTACTGAGCACCGTCTACCCCAAGTAGTATATCCATCTTCTCCATCTACCAAGATAACAGTAGAATCTCTAAATTTATCTGGTGAATTTCTAACATCTATGAATCCATTTCTCAATGTGAATGATTGTTCCATTCTAAACATTGTAGTTCCGATAGGCCATGAATCACTAGCAAATACCCTATGCCCACCTAAATCTAAAGTACCATATGTACTACCAGTTACTCCAGCATTTAAAGTTAAATCTGTTACTGCTACTACAAGACCACTACACTGTAGTGCTGATTGTAAGACTATATGGGCTTCAGAGTTTGTATAATCTACATCTCCAGTGATACCATTCTTAGCATAATAATTACCATTACTAGAATATATAATATAATTAGCAGCAAAATAAGTACTTGATACACCAGTTGGTGCATAAACACCATCTAACCAAGGGGTTATACTGGAAGATGGAAAATGAATATCTGTATCATCAGAATGAGATTTATAGCTACCGCTAAGTTGCCATGTCATACTAGATATCTCTAGTGTAAAATCCTTATGAGCATTATAATCAGATGCATTAACTATATCTACATCATCTGATTTATCATCTATCCAAGCCATTCTTATATCCTCTAAATAGTATATAATCTAAACAAAATAAAACATAGATATATATCTAGTTATCCCAAGCGATACTGAATTAGAAAAGCTAGTTGTGCATTAAGACATAGCTAGTGTATATATCATAATATTTCAGCGTTACCATTCTCATGGATTCGCATTAGGAACTTATGATTAGTTCCATTAACTAACATCTGATATCCTAGATAGTAATCTATCCATCTTCGTTCTCTGCTATATTGAGAAGATGTTAGTCTTAATCTTTTAAGATGACCACCACAATCACACATACCGAAATTGGTAGCATCTTCAAATCTATTGTATTCTTTCTTACATTTCTTACAAACATATATATCATGAGCACCACAATGTGGACATATCGGAGAAGGGGTATTAGATACTATAGATGGAGAACTTCCACCATATTGAAATTCCTTCTTACATTTACCACATCTATGGTATTCTTCTTGACTTATAAATACATCTCTATAATATATAAGTCTTTTATTATTATCTAAATTAATCTCATATTGAGGTAGGAAAGGTATAGACACAACATCTATATCTCTATCCTTTAATTCTTTAGCTAATTGTCGTTGGATTGGATATAATCCAAACTTAATTAGATTAGATTGTTTAATATCCTTAAATGAGTTCTCTTTATACTCATACGGGTCAAATTGTGATAGTGCTAAACCATTAGAGTAATGAGCTACCCATAGATATACTAAAGGTCTTTGTACCATCGCGGATTGAATTCCTGACATCTATCCATTGGATTGGAGATATGTCGATATTACACATAATAATACATACAAAAGTAATTAAATCTCACTATACACAAATGTTGCTGTCTTATCTGTTTTCTCTCCCTGAATAGCCCCAGAGCCTACCAATACCTGTGTAACAATACACCAGCTTCTACCTGTGTCAGCAGCAACAACTTGTCCTTTCTGTACCATATATGCATTAGTCACTGAATTAAATGGGTCTATAGGACACCATCCACCAGACATTGCAGTAGCTATAGCTTCATAATAGGCATGGTTACCAGATATAAGATATCCACTTGTTCCCTGAGTTCCACTAGCTCTACAATAAGAGCCTGAATTGAATCCATTAGATGAACCACGAATAGCTGTAAGTGAAGCTGAGGAAACTCCTATATATAACCCAGCTGACCATGAATTGCTACTACCTAATTGCCAATCTTTCTTAGGTCCAATTGACCATGATTGATAATATCTAAGGTCAGTTATTTCTGTGGTTGGAGCCTGAGTTACATTTATACAATGTGTTACCCAATAAGAGCCACTTACTCCACCATCTGAAGTTGGTATTGGTATTGGATTTAAGGAAGAACCACTAAGATTAGAATCCATTGTATAATATCTAGTTCCACTTTCAGTTCCTGTTTTAACTGTATATGTTTCTGAACCTGGAGGACCTCCAGTTAATTGTTCAATTTCTACTTTCGCTGGCATTAATTAAATACCTAATTTAAAACATTAATACACATACATATCTCACTTTCGTCTGATACGTTTTATACCTTTGCCTGATTTGGATTTGGATTCAGCCTTCTTATGGGCTTCATATTCTTTATTCCATCTATCCATCATACTTAATTCGAGGAATCTTAATCCATCAGGGTCTCTTCTTCTCTTTTCCCCTAACTCTTTTGGAGTTACACGGAGTAGTTTACATAATTCAAATTCTATGTATCCTAGTCCGTTACTCACGAAAGGTTTTTAAGTCCTCTTCTGATACTGAAGTTCCCTTTTGAGATTCAGTAATCAATTCAGTTATGAAGTTTTGAAGGGTGTTGAAAGACACATGTTTAGCCCAAAACTCTTCATCTAATCTATCATCAATAGATAGTGATGCTGCCATCTTGTGTAGATTACCATAGATTTCACTCATCCTTGCTAGTGATTTATCATCAAATTTACCTTCGTATCTTGATGCTTCAATCGTTAAAGCTAGAATCTTGAGGAATTCTTCTTGGTTAGGTTTTCTAGCCAAGATAGTACGTCTAGTCTCTGGAGATGAGTTAAAAGATACATATAAACTATCTTCTTTATAATCCCTCTCCAATCTCTCCCTCGTAGCTAGTTGTTTAATATAATCTTCCTTCTTGACAGATTTGGTGTTTTTGTCCTTCTCCATTAAAGCCTCTCTACGCTTATCTTCTTCTTCTTTTGTCATTTTAGATTCTGCGGTCATTTGATTCACCTCCTTTATCTCGACCGATTTACGTCATCACTTAAATATCTTTTATCCAGACTCCGCCTTGGTCTAGTATGTTCTCTTTAGTTATAGTTACATTCTGTGGGTCCATTACAACGAAATCGATAGACCCTTCTGTTATTGTGTCAGCGTCACCTAAAGCTATGTCAAATCCTGTTATTGCACAAGATATGAAATACCAATGTACACTGTTATCAGTGCTATTAGCACCTGCTACGCTACCAGATATAGCTACCTTTGTTCCTGATATACAAGCCTGAAGGAGTTCACCTGCCGCACCATCTTCTAATTTACAAGCAGTAAGAGAACCTTCCACTGATAGTGAACCAGCAACTGTATAGTTGCCTATTTCTCCTACTAATTCTTGTTCGACTGTGCCTCTATCTAAGGTCAATGTGAAATCAGATACTCCTAAACTAGAATGAGTTAAAGTACCGAATTTGAGTTTACAATCCTTACCAGTATATGTTCTTGGATTACTTGCCATATTTCACCTCTAAGAAGTACCATTATCTTCTATATGACCATCTGAGTCGAGATAGGTGACTCTAAAGGCATCCATAACTGTAAAATCAATTGAAGCCTCTGATATAGTATCAGCATCTCCAATAGCGATGTCATATCCTGTTATTTGACATGAATGAAAGAACCAAGTGAGATTTGAAGTATTAAGTGCACCAGATACATTAATCATAGTACCATTTATGATACTATCTAAAGCATCTGAGTTACCTGAAGCACCGAATTTGCAGTTTGTGTATGAGCCTTCCACTGATAATGAACCAAAGGTATAATAATTACCAGTTTCTCCAACAAGTTCTTGTTCTACTATTCCTCTGTCGAAAGTTAAACTGAAATCTGATATACCCCATAATGAATGAGTTTTAGCCGCACCAGCGCCTGCCCAAATGCAAATCCTAGCATCTTTACCTGTTACAGTTCCCATATTACGTTTCCTTTAAAGTTACTATTACAACTTAAAATACATTAAAACATTAATCGTCTATATTATCCCAGAAAGTCCAAGTTTGTATCTTTCTGTAAGCCGATATACCATCCTCATACCAATCTGTATCACTTACTAATCTATATGAATTACCAGACATTAAAGCTAATATAACTTGGTCAGATATTTTCTCTAGATGTAGAAGACCACTTCTAGAATATATATCTATCTGAAATGTATAATTAGCTCGTCTCATCTTAGAACCAGCTGGTGATGAACCATAACCTAAATATCCCCATGATGTGCCACCTGTTTTGGTTATAGTCACACATGGATATACATCAGGTTCTAGCATAAATCCCATCTTTATACTATTAGCTGGGACTAGAGTTGTAAGGTCTGTTCTGTCTGTTAGAAGTTTACGGGTTGATGAATATGATGTTTCTGACATTACCAATCCCTATGAGCACTTAAGAATATCTGTTTGAAGATATTAGGTAGATAATTTATATTGACATCTCTAGCATATTGTAGATAGTGCTTACCTTGTTGACCTTTTACCATACTAGTATATACAATTCCTAGGTCTTTTGTTTTGCCCATGCTCTTATCTAGAACTTCTCGTGAAATACCACCATAGAATTTCATATACATCTTATTTCTAGGAGTTATTGGTGTATTTGTACCAGCTTCTACGAAGTGTGCATGTGGAGATATATTATATAATGTAGCGGATATAGTATTACCATCTATCCATGGTTCTGTCATTTTCCAATTTAGACTAATTGATTCCCATGGACGTTTAGCATTACCTACCCAATCTGTATCTGAACGACCTCCCCACCATTTACGACCACCTTCTCCTACGAATTTGTTAGCATCCTTCTTAAGTTTATACATAGTTGATTTAATACCAATTCTAGATGTCTGAAACGCAGTCTTCTTAAATGCTTTGATATTTCTTACTATGTATCTGCTATCTTCTGTATGTATCCAGAAATTAGACATTATAATTCACTCAATATTGTTGTTATATGATGAAAGCTAGAATCATAATAACATTCCTTTACTCTATAGTAATTATTGTTATATTTTACTCTATTATCTACACTTATACTAGTGCCAGATAGAAAGTATCCTTTATATCTAACATCATCAAGACGACCTTGCGTATCAATTCTTTCAAATGCAGATACAGGTACCATTCTACACTTAGTTATAGTTGTAGAATCTGTCCAAGTAAATGTCCACTCATTAAAGTAGTTCTGAGAACTAGCTTTAGTGACTAGATAACAATTATGTTCTAATAGACTTTCGAATGTCATTTAATATGATGTTTCCGTTTATGACATCTAGAACAGACAGTTATTAGATTATTAGTATGATGTGAACCACCACGACTAACTGGTATTATATGATGGCAATGAGGATGTTGTGTTCTTCGACCACAGAATCTACAAGTGTATTTATCTCTTTGAAATATATAGAATCTTATACGATTCCAATTAGCTGGATATCTAGGGTCTATAGAATGCAAATCGTACATACATTACTCGTTGGCTTTATATATCCTATAATCACTTGGAGAAGCCATCTTCTCTAGCATCTTTATAGCCATACTATGCCAAGTCTCTGATGGTACATAAGGACTAGATTGAATATTAGTCCCTCTTGATATTGGTTCGGCTAAGGTATAGGCATAGTCTCCTAGTTTTTCTGAACTTAGAGTATAGTATTTTCTAGATAGCTTACCAGAAGATATAATATTAGATATGATAAGTAGAAGTATTGGTATCCTAGCTTTCGCTGGGACATTACCTCCACCAAAGTATACATATTTAACATGAGTTTCCATTGCTTCTATCTTTAATAAGATTTCTGCAGTGGAAACATCATCATAATCTAATGGAGGACTAACGAAATTACGTATATCCATTTCAGTAACGACTAGAGGTGAATAATCTGCCATCTAGTCTCCACCACCAATTCTTGGGTCAGCTTTTCTTATGTCAATCTTCTCTCTAGATTTAATAGATGCATCCATAGGAAATGGAAATTGTTTAATCTCATAGGTATCTGGGTCATGTACCCCTCCACCTAATGTTGGGTCATCTAATACATCTAAAGCATCTAAAGTTTCATCGTCATATAAAGTTCTGTCTTCTAAAACTCTTTGACGCTTATCTTCATAAGATTCTGTCATCCAGAATTGACTGCCTTTACCATGTAACATTCTATCTACCAATATAAATTATATAATGGTGCGTAGTATGAAGTTCCACCAATAGTTATTCTAAGCCAAGCTTGAGCACTAGCTGCTGGTAAGAATTTAGCTCCACCTAAATCAGCACCACCAGATACACCTGTCCAAGTTTGAATATCCACATTTGTAGCATCGTCTAATAGATTTAAACCTCTACCTCCAGATTTAACACTAAGACTCTCTATTTCTACAACTGGAATTTTAGCTCCTGCCATATTCCAACCTTCTTATATTTATTACATGTAATTTAACGTACGTGTTAGATGGGGGAGTAATCTCTCCCCTCAATCTAAAAATATAGATATTTAAATTATATCTATTTACTCAATACTAATACTCCAGAGCCAGCTTGTATGGTTGCTACACCATATCTCATAGTGCAAGCGATACCAACTATGTCGTGTATTGGGTCCTCATATTCTTCTGTGGTTAAGTCACGTCTCATAGCTAGATATGTATGAGCTGCTTTGTCGAAGATAATTATGTTATAGTGGTTTGCACTATCTGTTCCGTCCCAATAATGTCCTGTTGAACCAGTTGTCACTGAACAAGTATGTGGAGTTAAACCGAGTATCTTTGGTAGATTACCAGATGTTAGAGTTGAAGATGTTCCAGCCCAAGATGCATATACAAGGTTTGAATCTTGTAATAGTTGTCCTTCGGCTGATGGATGTGTAATCATTGTATCTGGCATATAGTTGTTTCCAGCTACATCGGCTCTAGCTTTTGCTAAATCTGTAACTGAAACAGCGCTTGTTACTGGGTCAACATCAGATGTTCCTGCTGTAGTGTCTGTTAATATTTCAAGTAGACAATCTCTATTAAGTTTGTTTTCCATACGTGCACCAGCTTTCTTAAGTTCTAATTCAACTACATCGAAGAGTCCATCTTCAATAAGTTCATTAGTTATAAGAGGTCTAGTACCTGTTTTCTTAATGACTATGTCTTCTTTAGTATAGATTTGGTCATCGATTGGAACTTTTGAACCCTCTGCTAAATCCTCTGCGTATGTGCCTACTTCGCCCTTAACAATCCTAACTGAATAAGACTCAGTTTTGATTATTGGAAGAATGTCTCTGAATACTTTCCAAGGTTCTGCACCTTCAGAGATAGTTTTATAGACTTCTTCTTGTACTAAATTGGCTGTTTGAGCTGCTTCAGATTGTAATAGAGCTTTAAATTCTCTCTCATTGAAGTACTTTTTAGTTGAGGGTTTATTTAGAATACGAGTTCGTTCTGCATTTCCTGCATAACCTAATTCCAATAATTTGGTTAGTTTTGACATATATCTTTTCCTAATACGTATATTACATTATAGACATACTAAAACATTTTAAACTGACATATTTAACCTAAGATTAATATCTTTCCATCACCAGTTGCAGTTGTTCCCTGAACCACTACAGCCTGTGATGAGTAATCAGCAGAATTAGCTATATATCCTTCTGATATTATACCAACTCTAGTTCCAGCTGATTGGGCACCAGATAGTTTACAATAAACTATATTCCCAGGTCCATAAATACAAATTGGATTACCAGCAGCTACAGTTACATCAGCTACTCCTAAGAGTCTAGCATTATTATTGTTTGGGACTCCAACTGTGTTATCTCCAGTGTAGGTTACCGCTTGACCTTTATAGATTAGACCAGAGGCTGTAAATTTATATCCTCCAACACCAGGTAATTCACAAATGTCTCCCTCGACTGGTATAAATGCCATGACTCACCTAAACTAATAAGACTTTAGCCTTATAGTTAGTAGTTTGTAATACACCAGTCTCCACAACGTACGCCATAATTCTTTCAGAGGCTCCTTGTGTATCGGTCATAATTCCAAAAGCTCCACCATAAAGTGGAGTACCTGGAGTATGAGTTCCATCTACTACCGCATATACAATGTTACCAGGTCCGAAGACCCCAATTTGGTTACCATGTGTAGAGTTAATAGATGCTATACCGATACCATCATCGGAACCAGCTGTTGGTGTAACGTAGTTATTAGCTTGTATCTTTACAGACTGACCAGCATAGATATTACCACTAGCTGTAAATAGATAAGCAAAGACTCCATCTTGTTTAATGATTTCATTATCTTTGATATCAGAAGTGTCCCAAGCCATGTTATCTCCTGAGTTTTACTATAGAAGTGTTTACTTACTTTAGATTAACAAAACCTTAACTACACCTAGAGTTGTTCCTTGAGTAGATAAAGCTATTCCTCTGGCTCCTGAGCCACCAATTTCGTCTTGGAATAGACCGTTAACAGTTGCCACGAGTCTATCACCTGCTACTATACCAGTACCAGATGCTCTACTCCAAACAATGTTACCAGGAGTCCATACACCTACCATATTTCCAGCTGTTGCGCTGTCTTGAGCGACACCAACAAATGCTTTGGCAGGCTTAGAGTCAGTTGCAATTACATATCCATCTTCTACTATCTCGACTGCTTGTCCTCTAAGAATAGTGCCAGATGCTTTGAAACTTTGCAATCCTACTCCATCTCCAACGACAATATCTCTATCAGTTATTGCTGTAAATGGCATATTTCACCTTTCCGTATATTACTTAATTAAGTACAACTTAATCTACATCTCTGTAAAGAACGCCTGTTCGGATAGCATCTCTCACTAGATTCAGTGGTTCTTCATCGTTTTCACTAAACTCTTCCTCTGGTTCTGATAGAACTTTTGGTTCTTTCTCTGCTTTCTCTATGATTTCAAGTCGTTTGGTTAAGGCCTTAATCTGGTCATCTTTAGATTTTAAAGATAACTTCAATTCATCCGTTTCCTTTGTATTAGCGATTTGTTCAGCCAACGAATCGACTGAAACTTTAAGCTCATCAAAGTCTTTCTTTGATGGGTAAGGATAGTTAGAAGGTTCAGGATTCTCGCCTTCTGCTGGAGGTAATTCTTCGTCCTCTGGTGTTGGTTTAGCTTCTTCCATATCTTCTTCTGGAAGTTCTTCATCTTCTGGAGGCAATTCTTCGTTAGGGTTCTGTAATTCTGCTATAGCTCCTTTAAGAGCTTCTATCTCTCTGGATAAAGCTTCTAGAGTTTCTTCTATAGTTGGTGCATTTTCGACTACTTCACCTTCAGGTTCAGTAGGCATCCCTTCATCAATATTGTCTTCAACAATATCGGCTTCGCCTTTCTCTTCTTTACAAGATTCAGGTTCTTTAGGTACCTCTTCCTCTTTAGGTTTAGCTTTAGCTATTGCTTTCATATTTGCTTTTTCCTTTATATTAACGTCACAGTTACATACATTAGTCTCATTACAATTCTTTGATATTATGACAAACCCTGATTTTACATTTACAGGTTTATCGCAAACAGATATCTCAAATATATTTATCTTATCTACAACTGTCCAACATTTAGATTTATCACATTCTTCATGGTCTAAAAGTACTTCGGCAGCTATAGAGAATCCATTCAATTCATGTTTCTCTATGCTCTTCCATACTTCATTGGCAGTTTGTAAATCAGAGCGTATCTTTGCTACTATGAAGAGACCTTTCTCATCTACATGTGTTTTTAAATCTCCATATTCAGATAGTATTTGACCTATTTGGATATTTTGATGTACTAGCATTAAATTAGCATATTCTGAGTTCTTAAGGAGTTTTTCTATACCATCCTTAAGCGCTTCTTTTGGTATAATTTGATTCTCTTGGTCTATTTCAATGACAGATGCATAACCAGCTATGATTCTGTCCTTTTTGGACTTCGCTAATATAGTAATATTACCTTTTAGATTAAAAGGAATTGTGGACATTTGGATAGTGTGCATATCAGTGCATGGTCTTAGAACTAATTCATATAATGGAATATAGGTTGTATATGACCCTACATTATTGTAGTGGATATGAACATATTTACGAATATCATCATATTCACATCCAAGAATACCAGTAAAGAGTCTATAAAGTCTAAAACTTATAGCTTCTTTTACCTTCTCACTTAGGTCTTCTCCTCTAACTACTATATCTATATCATTATCACTAGAACCTTGAGTGGCTACTGAACCTACTATCATAACCATAGGTTTACGTAAAGATATAGACTTAGCTTTACTTATAACTTCATCTTTGTTTATAATAAGAGAACCATCACCTCTACCACTTGGAGGTGTGGAAGCGTATTCGCTTTCTCCTTCTTCACTCAAGAATATAACTTTATCTTTATCCAAATACGACATATAACAATACCGTTATTACTAACCCAAGTATCCCACCGAAAAACCATTTGAAATTAGATATACAAGTTTCTATTGTAGTTATTCTTTGAGATATATGGGTAACATGATTATCTAATTTAATATTTACTTTATCTAATTTCTCACTAATCTTATCCATACGTGAATGTAGTTCTTCTCTATCATCATCCATTCTAGATATAATATATTTCTGAAGGTCTCGTTGAGTATAAGTCTGATTACCATTTATCTTATCAAATCGATTGATTAGTCTATCCATTTCTTTATCTCTAGGCATGTTTCATCTCTCTTGGTGTGTAACCTGATATTACATGTTTATTAATTATATATGATTTCTCATAATATTCACATTTGGTGCATAATTGATACATTATATTCTTATTATAAGATATCATTTCAAAGGATAAACACTTACATTTTGGACAATTAGATAGATACATCATGGTTGTGTCATTGGCTCCCACTTACTTATTGCTGGGTTCCACACGTATAAACAGACAGCTAAAGCTGCAGTATCGGCTAAGCCAGATACACTAAATACACCTACATTGACTATTCTATCTTTAGGTGATGGGACAGCATTAGCTGATGGACTAGGATATCTAAATCCTCCTACTATTGTCATTCTCTCTCCCTTATGATAATTTACTTATATACTTCTCTTGACTAGCTTTTCGATATGCCTCACGACCATATCCCTTCTTAATATCTGCTGGTACTAGATAATGATAGCCTATATCTGAATGTTGTATAGGGTCCATTGGTCTTGAGTCTCTTATACTCTTCCACATCTCCCATCTAGCAGAAGTATCTTCTCGTTTAAGACATTTAATAACATAACGTCCATTTAAGATATCATCATTACCTTCTTTCTTAATCATAAATAATTCATGTAGGTCGTGTCTCTCACAACCTGTAACTATATCACCAGACCAAATATGCATCATATATGAATATGTATTCTTGGTGGCTCCTATACCACCAGGTGATATCCAATATGAAGATTCTCCAAGGTCTAATGCTTGAGCTATCTTAGCTCCTTCTTCATTTATAGATGGCATGTATTCCTCTGGTTTTGTAGACTCTGGGTCTACCTTCTCATAAAACTTTTCAGGTCCTTCTGGTGGTTCACCTGAAGGTTTAGATACAACCATTGAATGTTGAACATTTATACCACCTGCTGTTTGGCGTCTTTCGCCCTTCATCATCTTAAGCATACTCTGTACATCGTTCTCTGTGATGACGAATTGTACTAATTTAGGTAATCCAGGATAATCAACTCTTAAATCAATATGGACAGATTGACCAATAAGAGCTTTATACAGTTGTAATTTACCAGACTTAATAGCTTCATATTTCTCAGGTTCTATTCCTCTAAAGTGCATCTGAGCCCAAGCCTTACCGTGTAATTGATTAGTATATATCTGTCTCGGTAATGGCTTACCTTCTTCAGCTAATTCATTATATATCTTCTTTGGTATTCGTTTCTTGTTAACCCATTCTAGAATCTCTTCTCTAGATATCTCTGCTAGTCTAATTAAGTCTGCAATAGATATAGGATATTTATATGATAATCCAATATGTCTCTTTATAACTTCCTCTCCAGGTTCTTCTTCTGAAGGTCTTGTTCCACCAGATGGAGGTGAAGTTATTTCTTCTTGTTTAAGAGGACTCTCAGCCCCTTCGATTCTTTCTATATCTTTAATTGGCATTCTCTTTGGTTGATATTGTGATAGTTTATCTAAGACTTCGAGTTTATCAGAGACATTCTTCTCTGGTATTGGTTCTAATGCCCTAGATATATATCCTCTGTAATAAGGATATCCATCATTCTCATATTTAATAACTTCTTCAGATGCTACTCTTAATACATCATTAGTGTCACATTTAACACTTGTGGAATTAGATTTACCATAGAACATTTGAAGTTGATTTGGTACTTTAATCTTTGTTGGTAAATTGTTATAATGTTCTTTATCTATATTTATACCTAAGAAGTAATTCCAGACATCATCTTGACCTTTAACTAACTTCTTATCCCATACCATACAATCTACCTCATAGAACTTCTTGAGTTTACCCCAACCTTTGTTCTGAGGATATTCATATTGATGGTTAATGTCCTTGACCATACAACCTTCAGCTATAAACTTAGGTCTTCCTATTTGGTCATTAAGTATCTTATTAATAGCTAGATTAATATCTTTAATGGAAGAGCCATTAACTATATATCCATCTGCTTCTGCATCTAGATTAGTGGATGCTCTTTCTATCCAGATATGTTCAGTAGGATTAATTTGCTGTAGATATTCCAAACGTTCATGTAGTGGTTGATTTCTTATATCTTGACCTTTGAATACTAAGACATCAAAGATAAAGATATATGCGTATTGAGCTAGCTTTTCTGGTGCGAAGTTAGTGGCATTTAATAGTGAATTAGCTGTAGTTCTATGGAGTATTTCGTCTCCCTTCACAGCTATGAATTCCCCATCTAGAATAGTGTTATCTGGTATGGTATTAAGCTCTTTAACTATTAATGGTAATCTTTCAGATACATCAGGAGATTTCTCTTTTAGAGTATCTGGGTCAACATAACAGAATGGTTTACCTCCTACCTTACCTATTGATAATCGTAGACCATCACATTTGATGTCTATTAATAGGCGTTGGTTAGCCCAATCACTAGCCTTTAATTCTTCTTGAAGAGACTCCAATTCAAACCTATAATATGGTTTGGCAGTTGAATAGTAATCAGGCTCTAGAGGTTTTTTCGTATATTGTCCAAGTGTTTCTTTATCTTATCTAGAGATGTATCAAGTATCTCATAGATGCAATTACATTCTGTTCCTTTGTATCCTGATGCATGTGCAGCCCTACCTTGAGCATCTGCCTTAGCTCGTGCTCTTGCCATAGATTGTTTATCTCCTTTCTTATAATAATATTTCTTTCCAGATGAACCCCATCTACAGAAATATCCTTTGGAATCTTTCTGTCCACAATGTGTAGGCATATTAATCTATTTTATATCCTGTGAAATAATTCTCTTTAACACGTACATATTTAAATGTCTTATTGCACCAACCACAAGTGACGGTGCTTTTAGTTCTTGTATATGGAGGAACTTCTACTCCTCTATTACAATATGGACAATTACCTTGTCTTTCTAGAATTCGTAATCCTCTAGATACTCCACCCCAAGGATTACCAATAAGAAAATCTAAAATACTCACTAATTCATCTCTTAATATGCTATATAGAAGAATTCTTGGTCATCTTGGATTCTATTGAATCCATCAAAATGCCCTGAAGTTAATTTAAATACATTACCAGACGGTATAATATTCACTATCTTATTATGTTGAATTGATTGTCCAGTATAATAATAACTAGTATCCTGATAGATACCAATTCTTGCTGTGGTATCATATAATTCAGTCCAACATAATCCACTTTGTCCTATATTCTTTATCTTCCATTCAGCATATGATTGACCTGATAAAGACGGATTTTGATAATTTAATTCTTCTATAATTCCTGTAGATGGCATTAATAAATCTCCCATTATAATAATCTACTTTGACTATACATAGGTATAATCCCAACATGATTTCCTATCTGTATGGTTATATAACCAGTAGCACAGCTAGGTTTAAAGGTTCCAGTTAGCATATTACCTTCCCTACCATCAGAATTAGAATATAATCCATCTGAAGTAGGTATAGCTAGTTGAATAGATGCTTTCTTTAGACGGATAGTACCAGATATATTAGCATTACTAGATATACAAATTTCTTTGTCACTGCATATCCTACCTTTTACTTGGAGAGTATTATAAATCCTTATAGCTGATTGTCCAGATATGTCTAATATTCCATCATTGCCTATCTTTATATGTCCACTAGGAGAATAGATACGTAATTGTGAATTACTAGGAGAATCTACAAATATCTTGTAATCTCCCTTATCGAAGTAAATGCGTTTAGTGTAAATATATGGAATAGTTTCTCCAGCATGCTCAACGTAGAATCCCATTAATATTCCTTCTTCTTAATTACATGACAGTGATAATGGTCAAGTATCTTTCTTGGTTTACATCTTAATTGGGCATTACCGAATAGCCTTCTTGATATTCTTAATAATCTACCCCAATTCTCTTTATGTATTTCTTCTATGTGGTCTCTAACCACTATCATTGGAGTATTGCAAGTCTCACAATCTAAGACAACAAATTCGGATTGTGATACCATATCTATATCTAATGGATAATAGAGTTTTGTATGGATGTGTTTTCTTGGTTCTAGAAAGATATCACATAGAGGACATCCTTTAACCAAGATGTTATCGAATTTCATTATAAGAATCTAATAGGCTTACCCTCTTCGTTAACTAATGATAGAAAGCTTCCTAAAGTACATAGTGCATTATATTTACAATGATGACATTCCTTATCTGCATTCTGACATTTAGCGTAGAATGGACATGATACCGCCATTAACATCACCTAACAAGATATTGCATAATTATCAACATTATACCATGGAGGTGGTGTTTCACCATGTATCAAAAACTTATCATTAATCCAAGTATCTATGTCTAAATATCCACTATCCTCATAATCATTTGTATTAGGATTG
>Ga0209536_100004204_pt1 | contig 22789 bp, 17 predicted proteins | sample DeeMarSeWOR28_12_FD_187461 | JGI IMG/M metagenome (GOLD analysis project Ga0209536, IMG submission 187461) | Marine sediment microbial communities from White Oak River estuary, North Carolina - WOR-2-8_12 (SPAdes) (version 2) | ecosystem: Environmental > Aquatic > Marine > Intertidal zone >... | reverse complement strand
AGGGACCGTTCGGCGCAATCAGGATTTCGGGCTCGCCCTCTCGATCGCGATGTTCCACACCGTCGATGGAATAACTAAGGGCTCCAGACGGGCATTGGCGGATCTGCTCCACGATCTTTGACGCCTCGTCGCCGTCGGGATCGATCCAGGGTTCCTCCCCCAGCTTGAAGACCGTAGGCAGGCCGTCAGTGCAGCGGGCGGAGTGTGCGCAGATGCCGCGGTTGTCATGGATCGTGACTTCCGTGCCCGTGTAGTTGTCGCGTTTATCGGGAACGCGGTCCGGATCCTTGGCGTCCGAGAAACCGTTCGTCTTGTGGCTGCCATCGCAGAACGGTTTGTTGCCGGAACCACCGCACCGGCACAGAGCCGCTTTCTCCTTGAGTTCGTAGACCTTTCCGTCCAAGAGCCCCTTGAGCAAGCGGGCGCCCGTGACCAGATAAGGGCCGTTTGGCAACGGTACGATCGTGGGTACATCGCTCATGGAGCCCTCCCTGCGGACAGTGATGTTGTTTGCGAATCGGTCCGTACGCCCCTGCGAACCCAGCAGGGCTTGCCGGTGTTCCCGGGGTGCGGTATTCTGCACCCTTTGAAAGGTGCCAGCGCGACTCAGCCCCGATATCATCAACCTGGCCGGGGCTACCCCCCCCGTGTCGAGCTGGCCAACCGAGGCCCGAGGACTTCCCATGGCCAATATTGCAGACCGACCCGACATGCACCAGCGAGGAACCAAGGACCCCATGCAGCAAGCGAACGCAGAGGAATCTCGGCGGCCGGACGAGGCCGTGCTGCGGGCGCTTCTCAGCTCGATACCGGACATGATGTTGCGCGTACGGTCGGACGGCGAGCTACTGGAGTACATGCCGGGCGGCGGGATCACACCGCTGCTGCCCCCGGAGGAGTTTCTGGGTAGGAAGCTAGAGGAAGTCATGCCGCCCGATCTGGGTAGGCGGGCCATGCAGGACATGGTGCGGGCTGTCGCGACCAAGGAAACGCAGGCGTACGAGTACTCGCTGCCGGAAGAGGACGGAGTGCACCATTACGAGTATCGAATCATCCCTTATAGCGATGACCAGGTGCTCGCTATGGTTCGCGATATATCCGAACGCAAGCGATTAGAGGAAGAGCTGCGGGGACTGAACGAGGAACTCGAGCAGCGGGTGGCCGAGCGCACGGAGGAACTGCTGGAGGCCAACCAGAATCTGGCCGAAGCTCAAAGGATCTCACACCTGGGTAATTGGAAATGGGACGCTGCGACTGATACGGTTCACTGGTCCAGGGCGCTGTACGGAATCCTGGGGCTCGACCCGACGCAGCAGAAGCCATCGCGGGAGACTTTCCTCCAGTGCGTCCATCCCGAGGATAGCCCTGCGATCGTGCGAAGCGTAGCGGAGCTCGTGTCCAACCGAGAACCGTTTTCCGTCGACCATCGAATCGTGCTTCCAGACGGCACAGTCCGATTCGTGCACAGCATGGGAAGGTCGGAGTACGGACCGAATGGTGAACCGACGTACCTGTACGGTACCTGCCAAGACATTACGGAGCGCAAGCGAACCGAGGACGAATTGCGTGTGAAGGACAGCGCCATCGCGTCGGCCATCAGCGGGATCGCAATCACGGACATCGGTGGAAAGCTGATCTACGTGAACGACGCTTGTGTGGAGATGTGGGGATACGACAGCGCTGACGAGATCGTAGGCCGATCGTTGCCCGAATTCTGGGAGGGAGACGGTGTCTACCGGACGGTCCAGGAGCTTCACGAGAAAGGCGCGTACATCGGTGAGGACACGGGAAAGAGAAGAGACGGCTCGCTGTTTCACGTACAGCTTTCGGCCAGCATGATCGTGGATGACGCGGGCCAACCGCTGTACATGTTCGGCTCGTTCGTCGACATCAGTGAGCGCAAAGAAACAGAAGAAGAGCTGCGCCTCGCCAATCTCCACCTGATGGACGCCTACCAGGAGATCGCCGAGCTGAAGCAACTGGTGGAGGCCGACAACGTCTATCTCAGAGAAGAGATCAAGTATCAGCACAACTACGAGGAAATCGTCGGTGACAGCGAAAGACTAAGAGCCGCCTTGGTCCGGCTGGAACAGGTGGCCGCCACCGATGCCACGGTACTGATCCTCGGTGAAACGGGCACGGGAAAGGAGCTCATAGCCCGCGCCGTTCACGGCAACAGCCAGCGACGGGACCAGCGATTGGTCAAAGTCGACTGCGCCGCCCTTCCCCCCGCACTGATCGAGAGCGAACTGTTCGGGCATGAGAAAGGTGCTTTCACCGGGGCGTCCAGCCGCAGGTTGGGCCGATTCGAAGTCGCTGACCGCGGCACACTATTCCTGGACGAGATCGGTGATCTGCCCCTCGACCTGCAGGCGAAGTTGCTGCGCGTGCTTCAAGACGGAGAGTTCGAGCGGCTGGGCTCCACAAAGACTCAGAAGGTGGACGTTCGCGTCATCGCCGCCACCAATCGCGACCTACAAGAGCGAAAGGCCCAGGGCAGCTTTCGCCCCGATCTCTACTACCGGCTGATGGTCTTCCCCATCGAGGCACCACCCCTCCGCGATCGAAAAGAAGACATCCCGCTTCTCGTGTGGCACTTCGTCACGAAGGTTCAGGCACGAATGGGTAAGAAGATCGAGAGCATTCCGCGTAGCCTCATGGATCGCTTCATGGAGTATGAATGGCCGGGCAACGTGCGCGAGCTTCAGAACGTCATCGAGCGGGCCCTCATCCTTTCACCCGGCCCCACCCTTCAAGTCGAGGAGCCTCTCGGTCCACTCGGCCCAACCGCCGTTCCTGTGGAAGAGTCCGTGAGCCTTGCCGAGGCGGAGCGTGCTCATATCGAGAGAGTCTTGGCCGAGTGCGGTTGGAAGGTCAAGGGACGCGGAAACGCCGCGGAGCGCCTGGGACTCAACCCCAGCACGCTGCGCACGCGGATGAAGAGACTAGGGATCGTGAGACCCGAGCCCGTTCGCTGAGGGGCGACATATCGCACTTTTGTGGTGTGGTATATCGCACTTCGGGCCTACGGGCACCACGCCCCGTAGTCCTGCGCGGACACTAAGCGATTGCCCCACAGTGACTTGAGAGTAATAGCGGTTTTTCGATGAATCTGGCACTCCTTATGCACTTAATGGGAGTGTGAGTTGCCTGATCCGAAAGACGACGGGGGCGTCGACGACTCTGATTCAGATACACGGCCGACTGACTGCCGAGGAGGTGGCCGAGTTGGAAACCGCGTGCCTGACGGCCGATGGGACCCTGTTTCTTGATGTGATGAACCTCCAGTTCGCGGACAAGGAGGGTCTGAACGTCATCAAGAAACTGGCGAGCGAAGGAGCCCAGGTCGTCGGTGCGTCCCCTTACATCAGGCTTCTTCTGGACCTCGCGGTGGCCGTCTAGAGGACGAGCCGTAGAGGCAAAGATCATCTGTGTGGCGGCGCCTGCTCAGGGCAAGCAGGTAGGAATTTAGTCCCTCCATCCGGCTCGGCGGCTTCTCCCGGTGTCGAGTCAGCCGCCACACAATCATCCAGCAAACAGCGTCACCAGATAGAGAGCGTAGCAGAACAGCAGTGCGCCGCCCGCCAAGCGGCCGGCAGGTCGCCGTCTCCAGACAAACAGGGCCAGTAGCAGGCTTGCGGCCAGCATCACCGGCAGGTCCAGAGTGCGGAAGCCCGGCGGGACGGCGATCGGCGTCGGGCTGGTCGCGGCGGTGATTCCCATGATGGCCACGATATTGAAGATGTTGCTGCCGATCGCCGTCCCTATCGCCACCCCGCCCTGCCGCCTGAGCGCCGCGACAAAGGCCGTCGCCAACTCGGGCAGCGATGTCCCCACGGCGACAAGCGTCAGGCCGGCGACAGCGGCGGAGACACCGAGCTGGCTGGCAATCGCCACGGCCGACCCGATGAGCATCTCGGCCCCCATGGGCAAGAAGACGATTCCCACGCCGATGAACAACGCGATCATCCCGGTTTGGGACGGGAGGCCGAGGACCCATTCCATGGGTTCGTGGGCCTCACGGTCACGTCGCCGCAGAGCCTCTCGAGCGGTGAGAACCATCAAGATGGCAAGGACGGCCAACAGCGTGATGCCCGTTGGTCTCCCCAGGTCGCCTAAGAAGCAGAGGACGAGGAAGAGAAGGCTTACGCCGACCATAACGGCGGCGTCGCGACGCGCAGGTGCATCGCCCGTGACGAGCGGATAGACGGCGGCCGGCACGCCAACGACCAGGAAGACATTGGCGATGTTACTGCCCACGACGTTTCCGATTCCGATGCCGGGGTAGCCCGTGAGGACAGCCCTCAGATTTACGACGAGTTCGGGCAACGAAGTGCCAAAGGCCACGACGCTGAGTGCAATGATCACCGGTGGCACTCGCGCCCGACGCGCGAGGGCAACCGCGCCGCGTACCAGCAGGTCACCTCCCATGAGGAGGTAGATGAGGCCGGCAAAAAGATGGAAGTACTCCACGCCTAGGCGCTACCGGCAGGGTCGTCGCCCATCGTCGCGCGCTGACCTATTCCGTGAGGATCTGTGATGTCACGGGCGATGGCGTACAACAGGCCCGTCTCCGGCTCGGGGTACGACGTCCAGAGCAGCCGCTTGTAGCTGCCGTCGGCACAGCTGTAGCGGTTCTCGAAGGAGATGGTAGGGATGCCTTGGGACAGTTTCTCGATTTCTCGGGAGGTCGCCACGACATCGTCGGGATGGACGAAATCCATGAACGACTTCGAGAGCAGCTCCTTTGTCGACCAACCCAACGTGCGCTCGAATGCCGGGTTGACGCGCCTGAAGTATCCATCCGTACCCGCAATACAGAGCATATCGAGAGACAGCTCGAAGTACTTTCGGAACTCGTGAAGCAACGTGACCTTCTGCTCGAGCTCTTCCGCCATCTGATTGAATGTATGAGCGAGGAGCCCCAGTTCGTCCTCCCGGGTCACCTTGGCTCGGGCGTCCAATTTGCCGAGGCGTATCTTGTTGGCTACCTCGGACAGATTGTGAATCGGATTCGCGATGCGGAGACCCAGGATGGTGCCGAGCAGGATCGCGAAGGCGGCCAGCGAAAAACCGAACTGTGTCAGGCGGCGACGGAACTCCCGGATCGATTCCCGCTCCTCCCCCGCATCGAACTTCACGACTATGCCCAGGTTGACCTCGGGCAGGTAGCGGGTAGCGGCCCATACCGGCTCGCCACGATAGTCGAACAACCCCTCGGTAAACGGGCCTTCTTCGCCACGGAACGCCCGTGCCGCGGGATCGGACGGGCCTCCTGGGAGAACCTGGTCGGGGCGCTGCGTCGTCCTATGCCGCACGGGATGCAGAACCCGCAATACACCTGCTGAGTCCCGCATCACGATCATCGTCTCGCCGGTGCGGCCGAGGCCCGTGGAATCTCGGGACAGCTCTACCAACTCCTCGGCGCTGAGCACCACGTGGAGGGTGCCGATGGGGCGGTCCTCCAAGATCAACGAGCTAACCAAGCTCACGCGTGGTTCGTCCTCGGCAGTGAAGTAGATCCGCTGGAAACCGATGGAGTCGGCGGCCGCGGGCAATGGGGCCAACCCCGACTCGAGAAACTCGCTCTCCGGAGCGCCAGCGTCAGTCGCGACCGGCCGGCCATCCCAATCGAAGACGACCAAGGACTGCACGACCTGCGAAGCCTGCCGAGCGTCTGTGAGAATCTCCTTTATCCGCTCTTGCTGCTCGCTATCACCGCTTCGGTTGTATTCGTGGAGGCTGTATCGGAGCTGGGTTCGACTGGCGATCAAAGCGACGCGATCCTTCCAGCCCAGAATGACCTTCTGAAGATCGTCTTTCTTCGTCTCGGCCAACGAGTCCAGCTGGCGCCGAGTCCGTCGGTTCAGGCTCTCATCGGCAGTGCGGTACGCGTACGCCCCGAGCGCCAACATGCTCACCAGCGAGACCGCAACAAACAGAAAGACGAGTTTGGTTCTTAGGTCCACAATCGATCACCCGATCGGAGCCTGACCCAACAGAAACGAGCCCGAGCAGCCGTTGACGTCGGGGTCACGCCCGCGCCCAAGACTCCACTTATTGAATCCACAGATTATAAAGCTAACGGTTTCGGGCAAAGCCGGTAAGCGTAGGTCGCCAGGCTGCCGGGTCGTGCTGAGGCCTTCTTGCTAGAGGGCGCTCTTGTCCAACTCGACCAGCGTGTTCAGGAGCACGTTGGCTCCCCTCCAGATATCCTCCGGGCGGGAGAACTCCTGCGGCGAGTGGCTTATCCCATCGACACTGGGGATGAAGATCATGCCGATGGGCGCGAGGAGCGCTATGCTCTGAGCATCGTGTCCGGCCCCGCTGGGCATTCGCATGTAGCTGTAACCGAGGTCCAAGGCCGCATCGGCGATCTTCTGCCGGATGGGCTCGGCGGTGGGAGCCGAGCGACTGACGTAGTACTGCTCGAACGCGAACGCGGTGCGCGTCGCCTTGGCCAATGGCCGGCTATCACCTTCCATCGCACCGAACAACGCGTCGATCTTCTCCATATCGAGATCGCGAATCTCGAGGCTCAAGCTGACGCGCCCTGGAACGACGTTGGGGGCGCCAGGCGAAACCTCCAACTGACCGACCGTCGCGACTTGTTCTCCCTCGACATCCCTGGCCGTCCGATTCACGATCTCGACGAATCCTGCCGCTGCGAGGAGGGCGTCACGGCGGTCGCTCATGGGTGTCGTACCCGCATGATTGGCGAATCCATCGATGGTCACGCGCCAGCGCTTGATACCCACAATCCCCTCTACCACACCGATATCGACGGCCTCTCTGTCGAGCACGCTTCCCTGCTCGACGTGCATCTCCAGATATGCAGCGATGCTCCCCGGCCGGCGCAGGACGCTTTGCAACGCCGCGGGATCGCCGCCAACGATGGCGATGCCCTCTCGTATCGTGTGACCGCTGCGGGTCGGCAGATCGAGCTCCTTTGGGTCGACTTCGCCGCTCATGGCACGGCTGCCGGTCTTGCCGCCTTCTTCGTTGATGAAGAGGATGACCTCGAGGGGATGGGCCAGAACGATTCCGCGATCGGTCAACGTCTGGGCGACTTCGATGGCGGCCAGCATGCCCACCGGTCCGTCATAGTTGCCGCCCTGGGGGACGGAATCGATATGCGAACCCAACATCAACGGCGGCATATCGGCGTCGCCGCCCTCTCGCCTTCCGACGATGTTCCCCGCCGCGTCGACGGACAGGTCGAGCTGGGCAAAGCGCATCAGGTCTTTCACGAATTTACGAGCTTCGAGGTCCGCCTGGCTGAAGGCGAGTCGGTCGATGCCCCCCGTCGCCGTGCGGCCATATCTCCCGAGTTCATCGAGATTCGCGCTGAGGCGGCGTCCATCGACCCTCGGCGTATCCTGACCTGACAGCGTGAACAGCGGCGATCTCAAGTTCAGTCCGCAGACGGCCATCGAAGAACGGCACAAGAACTGGCGTCGATCCATCTCAAGCCTCCCCGTACTTTGGGAATTGCCTGGCGATCAGCCACTCGCGCAACGCTAAAGGGATCTTCCCAAAGATTGTGATCAATCTTGCGTCGGGACCTACCAGGTACCGGCGTTTGGGGTTCCGGGCAAAGATGGCATGCTCGACTACTTTCGCGACACGTTCGGGGGGTATCATTCGGCGTTCTTGCTGCTCCGCCAGGCCGAAGACCGGACCGTACAGCTCGCGGGCTTCGGCGGGGTACGTCTCACGGGCCTTTCTCAGCGTTTCGAGACCTTTGTCGAAGATCGGCGTGTCCACCTCCCCGGGTTCTACCAGCGAGACTTTGATACCCCAGGGCCTCAGCTCCAAGCGCCACGAGTCGGTGAGGGCCTCCAGGGCATGCTTGCTCGACGCGTAGGGGCCAAGAAACGGGAACGCGAATAGTCCGCTCACCGAGCTCATGTTGACGAGCCGGCCCTTGGCCTTGCGCAGCAAGGGTAGGAAGGCCTGGGTCACCGATACCACGCCGAAGAAGTTCACTTCGAACAGCTGGCGCAGTTCATCGAGCGGAGCGAATTCGAGTGGACCACCGTAGAAGACGCCGGCGTTGTTGACCAACCCGGCGAGGCCAGCATCCGAAATGGCCTCTGCAACCGTGTCTCGCGCCGAAGCGATCGTCTCGGGGAGGGTGACGTCGATGAGCACGGGCGTGAGTGCGTCAGAGGCGTTCCGCTTCAGTGCATCGCCGTCGGACTCGTTCCGTACGCCGGCGAACACGCGGGCACCTGCTTCGTCCAAGCGAAGCGCACAGGCCCGGCCGATTCCTGTGGAGGCACCCGTGATCATCACGGCGCGCCCAGCACGTTCCGAAGTCATGGCGTTCCTCCGGCCGCAATATTCCCAGATTCCGTTTGGCTTCGATCGATCCAGTGCCAGATCGCGGCGCCGGCCAGCATCAGCACGATCCAGTTGATGGGTGTTCGGTAACGCCACATATAGGTGACGACGTAGTAAACGAGCGGGTATGTCGCCAATGGGATTAGCACTGCCGCACGTTGTGGGACCGAGAGGGTCGGCCAAACCAGCCACGCCCCCAGGACCGCCAGCAGGGTCAGAGCGGTAACCGCCATCAGCACGGCGGGTCTATGCAGCGGCCCGAACCAGAAGTGAACGAAGCGAAGCGCGATGAGCCGAAGGGACTCGAAAGGATTGGCCCGCATCCACTCGAACGCTTCGCGCCCAGCCGCTCTCATATAGGCCACTTCTCCCATCTCCTGGACCCGCTGAGCCTCTCCCCGGTGAGTGCGTGGATGTCGGTGTTCCTCTCGGGCATCCATCACGGCCATGGCTGCCGCCGCACCTTCGTGATGGCCCATGCGCATTTCCAGGCCGAAGTTGCTGCGAATGAAGAAGACCGCTTCCAATGTGTTGTAGTTCCTCACACCCCACGGTACGCAGGCGAGGATGATGCCGGAGGCCATCAGCGCCGAGAAAACCCACTTCCGCCGATCGCGGCTCCACCAGAGTTCGAAGGCCATGAAGCCCAGGACGACCGTGAGAAGCGCCGGTTGGATATGAAACGCTATTCCCGCCGCCACTCCCAGCAGTAGCGACTTACGCGGTGAGCCCGGGTTCGAGGTCCAGCGCTTCAAGAATGCGACGGCCAACAGGCCCATCGCGATAGCGGTCAGCGCTTCACCGTGCCCGGGCCACTCTGCCATCAGCGCGCCGGCGAGGCCGGCCAACACCCCAGCCTGTCGCGGAATTCCGAGTCTTCCGGCGAGCCAAGGGATCATGGCGAACATGGCCGCGTAGGTCGCGATTCTGAAAAGCCAGGCCGCATACCCGGCGGTCAGGTCCATCCCGAACAGCCGCCAGATCGCCGCCAAGATCCCGGGCATAATCGGTGGCAGATGAGCCGTCGGTCCTGTTGGAAGCGCGTAGGGATCGGCGAACTCACCACGCTCGGCCAGGGCCATTGCCACCGCCTCCATCTCCCAGTTGTCGTGAGGGCGAACGTAGCGTTCCGGGGCCTTGCTGAGGAAGAAGCCGCGAACGGAAAACGCGAGTACGAAGATGATGAGGAAGGACCGGCGCGGGGAGCGGGCGATCCAGGTGACGATTTCCCGCAAGCTGTCGAGGGGTGTCATGGCACTGGTTCCATACTAACTTCGCAACCGGTTGGGACGCTATGGCGGGGTCGTCGGGCAAGGTGAGAGTCTCTCGCTCCCGGTCGCGCGGTTGGGTGCCTGGATAGCGGACAGGCAGCGGCGCTCCAACGTGCGCTGCGAGTCTCTCACCCTGCCCTCCTTTTTCGGTGACAGTTCTGACTGCGGGGTTGGATAATGAAGGTTGTCATCTTTGGGGCTACGGGGATGGTCGGGTCGGGGGTGTTGCTGGAGTGTTTGGAGCATCCGGACGTTGAGTCGATCCTGGTTGTGGGGCGGAGTTCGTGTGAGATCGAGCACTCGAAGTTGAGGGAGATCATTCACGCGGACTTTTTTGATTACACGGGCATCGAAGAGAGATTGGTGGGGTACGACGCGTGTTTCTTCTGCCTGGGGGTTTCCGCATTTCGTTTGAGCGAGAAGCAATATCATCGGTTGACGTACGAGCTGACGCTCGCAGCTGCCGAGACGCTGGCGAGGCTGAATCCCGACATGACGTTTTGCTACGTATCCGGCACGGGGACGGATAGCACTGAGGGTGGCCGAGTTATGTGGGCTCGTGTCAAAGGCAAGACCGAGAACCAGCTGTTGCGTTTGCCGTTCAAGGCCGTCTATCTGTTCCGCCCCGGATACATACAGCCGTTGAAGGGGATCCGATCCAAGACGAGCCTGTATCAGGCGATGTATAACGTGTTGGGACCGCTCTATCCCGTGTGGAAGAGGGTTTTCCCATACTACGTGACCACGACCGAAAAGCTCGGGCTGGCCATGATTCGCGTCGCGGAACGCGGTTATGCTCGCACCGTGCTAGAGAACCGCGACATCAACTCGCTCAGCGTGTAGCGTCGGGCAGGGCACGAGCCTAACGCTCCCGGTCGCGCGGTTGGGTGCCGGGATAGGGAACGGGCAGCGGCGCTCCAACGAGCGCTGCGAGTCTCGTGCCCTGCCCTCCTTTTCGGGATTGGGGGCGTGTAGAGCAGGAACGCCTTCAGTGCGTGACTGTGGTGCCGGTCAGATAGTGGATGGGGATCCAGAGGGTTCTGAACCTCATCCTGCCGCGCCGCATCTGGCGGAAGTCGTTCGCGTGCATCGCCTCCTCGACGGTGCGCAGGTTGTTCATCAAGGGTGGGTCGATATCGACGGCGAAGAACCTGCCACCGGGCTTCAGGACACGTGATATTTCGGCGACCCCCTTGCGTTTGAGGTCCTTTGGGAGGTGGTGGAGCATCAGACTGCTCAGGATGACATCGAAGGTGCCTCCCGGGTACGGGATGTCCTCGATCAGCGCGGTCTCGTAGTGGATGTCCAGCTGTTGCTCTGCCGCTTTGCGCTCCGCCTGACGGACCATCTCGGGCGCGGCGTCGTTGCCGTGGACCTCGCCGTCAGGCCCGGTGCGGGCCTTGGCGGCCATCGTGAGGTTTCCGGTCCCGCAGCCCACGTCGAGCACGGTCTGGCCGCTGGTGATGCCAGCCATCTCGACAGTCCTCTGCCTAAATTGATCTTCTCGTCCGAGGAAGTGTAGGTGATTCAACCAGTCATACCACCGAGGCCAACGAATTCGTATGCCTTTCGTGGACGGCGCAGACTCTCCGGATGATTTCATCTGCTGCCGCTCCTAAGCGTTCCGAATCGTTTCGAGCACCCGTTCGGGTGTCATCGGCAACCGGAAAACGCGGACACCGGTCGCATCGTAGATCGCGTTGGCTACCACCGCGCCCATGTTGATGATCGCGGGCTCGCCGCCTCCCTTGGGGGGAAGCTCATCGTTAGGAACGAATACCGTATCGATCTCGGGCATCCACGAGAAGCGGGCCAACTCGTAAGTACCGAAGTTCTGGTCGAGGATCTTACCGCCTTCGAAACGCAGCTCTTCGGCAAACACATAGCCCAACCCCATGGCGATGCACCCCTCCATCTGCATGCGGGCACCGTCCGGGTTGACTACGAGGCCCATGTCCTGAGCGCAGACGACACGATCCACCTGCACCCTGCCGGTGTCGGTGTCGACCGTGACATCGGCGATGAGCGCTACGTACGTTTCCGCGTCGATCCCGCAGGCCAACCCCCTGCCGGTGCCATCTTGGCGCGGTGCCGGAGCGGGTTCCCAACCGTAGGCCTCGGCCACGGTCTCGAGGGTGGCCAGCATGCGCGGATCTTTCGTGTTCTTGAGGCGAAACTCCAACGGGTCGATGCCCGCAGCGTAGGCCATCGTATCGATTTGCTGCTCGGCCGCGAAGCGATTGCTGTTGGCTGCAGGCGCGCGCCAGGCCCCGACGGAGAAGGGATGCATCCCCTCCGGCGCTCTCCCCCACTCGCCGAATACCTTCACGGCGTGGTTTGGGATGTCGTAGAAGACATCCGAGCCTCGACTACCCGCGCCGTAAACCCGGTAGTCCCACAAGACGATCTTGCCGTCGGCATCGATGCCCGAGGACAGCTTGATCGTTGCCGCCGGACGGTAAGTGTCGTAGAAGAACTCCTCGGCCCGAGTCCAAGCGACCTGTACGGGCTTTCCGGTGATCATCGCAAGTCGCGCTGCTTCGGTTGCCTGCCGGCCTCCCACTTTCCCGCCGAACCCTCCACCGACGAAGGGCGTGATCACGCGAACATCCTCCAGGTCGAGGCCAAGCTCCCCGGCGATGCTCCTTTGCTGACCGAATGGCGCCTGGGTAGAGGACCAAACGGTGAGCTTGCCGCTCTCGTACGCGGCCACGGCGGTGTGGGGCTCCATGGGAGCGTGGGCGACATAGCTGTTGGTGTAGGTCGCCTCGAATGATTGCGCACTCTGACTTCGGCCCGTGTCCAGATCACCTGCTTGTTCGGGTATGTTGGGAGACGGCGCGACTTCCACGATGTGGTCGAAGATGCTCTCGGTATCGACGGCGGCTTCGGGGACCGCGAAATCAGCCTTGATGGCCTTCAAGGCCTTTTCCGCCGTCTCGGGATCGGAAGCCAGCGCGGCGACCCAATCGCCTTCTTTCACGATTTCGACGCCAGGCATCGTTTCTGCAGCGGAGGTGTCGGCGTTTCTCAGCGTCGCACCGTGCGCCGGTGGCCGCAGGATGCGGGCGTACAGCATCCCGTCCATTCGGATGTCGCCGGCAAACTTCGCCGCACCGGTCACCTTCTCGTAGCCATCCAATCGCTTCGGAGAATCTCCCATGACGGTGAACTCCTCCACGGCTCTGAGAAGGGCCTTCTCATCGACCGTGTGGGTAATCTCCTGGCCCTTCGCCAGGTCGCCGTAGGACACGCGACGGTCACGGTCGGTTCTCACATAGACCACACCGTTCTCTACAACGAGAGCATCCCTCGACACACCGAGACGTTGGGCGGCCAGGTCCTTCAGAACCAGGCGAGCCTGAGCGGCGGCGGCACGGACCGCTGGACCAAACATCCGGGTGGTCAGCGAGCCGAACGTACCCATGTCCCACGGACAGCTGTCGGTGTCTCCCATGACGATGTGAATCGTGTCGAGGGAGACCTTCAGGTCTTCGGCCGCCATCTGGGTGAGGGACGTCATGACCCCCTGCCCCATCTCGATCTTGCCGGAGTACAGCGTCACCTTCCCGTCTGCGGCGATGTGCAGGTAGGCATTGATGTCTTCGGGATAGCCGCGTCGCTGGGAGCCTCGAGCATCCTCGGAATTAAAAAGCGTGAGAGGCCCGAGGTTCACGCAAACGAGGATTCCGCCGCCAAGCAGCTTTACGAACTCACGCCGGTCCATCCGAGTGACGTCACTCATGGCTCGCTCCCATCTTTGCAGAGGCCATCTCGACCGCTTCGACGATCCTCTTGTAAGCGGAGCAACGGCAGAGGTTGTTCTCCATGCCCTGTACGATCTCGTCGCGCGAGGGGCTGGAGTTCTTCTGAAGCAACCCGTAGGCATTCATGATCATGCCGGGCGTGCAGTAGCCGCACTGGAAGCCGCCGCGCTCGAGGAAGGCTTGCTGCAACGGGTGAAGCCGCTCGTTCTCGGCGAGCCCTTCGATGGTGACGACATCTTTGCCGTTCACGCTGTTGAGATTCGCCAGACAGGCACGAACAGCCACACCGTCCACAATCACCGTACAGGATCCGCAGAAGCCCGCACCGCATCCGTACTTGGTGCCGGTCAGCTCGAGATCGGTGCGCAGGGTCCAAAGCAAGCTGCGGTTACCGTCGATCTCCAGCGTCATCGGCTTGCCGTTGAGTGTGAAGCGAATCGTGTCGCTCATGTGACCCCCAGTTTCGGTAGGCGGTAGACTAAGACCGCGCGACGGTGGAGGGTTAGACCGGCGTGTTCTCACCGCTCCCATCGTTTGAGCTGTGCTGAAACATGATAGGGCACGGAGGCGCTCGTGTCACCCAAGCGTTGCGGAACACGACGTGCGCCTGCTACATCATGTTACACTGCAGGCACTCAAACCGAGCAAGGAGGTCCCGATGCGAGAGCGACGCGGGTGCGTTGCGCTGCTCGTGGCGCTAGCGGTTTACTGGTGGGCTGGCGAAGCCACAGGCCAGGAACGCTTCACGTTGGACGAGGTCATGAGCTCGCCATTCCCCTCCAACCTCACGGCGGGGCCCGCTGATGGAAGGATCGCCTGGGTATTCAACATCCGCGGCGCCCGAAACATCTGGGTGGCCGAAGCGCCTGGTTTCGAGGCCCGGCAGCTGACGGCCTACAGCGACGATGACGGTCAAGCTCTTGGCGGCCTGAGCTGGACGCCGGACGGCGCGACGATCGTCTACGTGAGGGGCGGCGGTCCCAATCGGGCCGGCGAGCTGCCGAATCCGCTGAGCCTGCCGGAAGGGGTGAGCCGCGACATCTGGGCGGTCGAGTTCGCGGGCGGCGAGCCCCGCAAACTTACCGAAGGCGCGTCCCCGGCCATCGCACCCACCGGTGACGGCGTCGCGTTCACCCGAGGCGGCGATATCTGGTGGGTACCGCTGGAGGGTGGTGACGCGACGGCGCTGGTCAGAGCGCGGGGGGGCAGCGGCTCGCTTCGCTGGTCGCCTGACGGCTCGAAGCTGGCCTTCGTCAGCAATCGCGGGGATCACAGCTTCATCGGCGTGTACGACCGGGCCTCCAAGACCATCACCTGGCTCGAACCCGGCGTCGACCGGGACAGCAACCCGGCCTGGTCGCCCGACGGCGCGCGTGTCGCGTTCATCCGCATCCCAGCTTCGTCGCTGCGCGGCCTGTTCGGTCCGCGGCGGACCGCACAGCCCTGGTCCATTCGCGTCGCCGACGTCGAGACTGGAGAGGGGCCCGAGATCTGGCGTGCCGACGAGGGGCCGGGTAGCGCCTTTCGCGGAGTCGTTGCTCCCAACCAGATCTTCTGGTCGGCAGGCGACCACATCGTCTTCCCGTGGGAGAAAGAGGGCTGGACCCACCTGTACACGGTCCCGGTGAGGGGCGGCACCGCCGAGACGCTCACACCCGGCACCTTCGAGGTCGAGTACGTCACGATGGGCGCCGACCGACGCACAATATTCTACAACTCGAACCAGGGCGATATCGACCGTCGCGATCTCTGGAGCGTGCCGGCCGACGGCGGTAGGCCCAGCCAACTGACCCGGGGCGATGAGATCGAGTGGTCACCTGCGCCCGTGGATGGCGGCGAGAGCATCGCCTTGCTCCGCTCCGGCGCGCGTGCGCCGGCGCACGTGGCAATCCTCGACGATGCGGGTACGATCACGGCTCTGGCAGAGGAGACGTTGCCCGACGACTTCCCGAATTCAGCCCTGGTCGTCCCCCAACAGGTGATCTTCAACGCGGCGGACGGCATGCCGATCCACGGACAGCTGTTCATGCCGCGCGACGCCCGACCCGGTGACGGGCGGCCGGCGGTACTGTTTTTCCACGGCGGTTCACGCCGGCAGATGCTGCTGGGTTGGCACTACGGCGGCTACTACCACAACGCCTACGCACTCAACCAGTACCTGGCCAGCCAAGGCTACGTGGTGATGTCGGTCAACTACCGCAGCGGCATCGGATACGGCATGGAGTTCCGGGAGGCGCTGAATTATGGGGCAACCGGGGCCAGCGAGTTCAACGACGTCTTGGGCGCCGGCCTATACTTGCAGAATCGGCCCGAGGTGAACCCGGAGAAGATCGGGTTGTGGGGTGGATCGTACGGCGGCTACCTAACCGCTCTGGGTCTGGCGCGCGCATCCGACCTTTTCGCAGCGGGCGTCGATCTCCACGGTGTGCACGACTGGAATATCGTGATCCGGAACTTTCAACCCAGCTACGACCCACTCGAACTTCAAGAGGCTGCGCGGCTGGCCTTCGAGTCGTCGCCGATGGCATCGATCGATGACTGGCGCTCTCCGGTACTGCTCATCCACGGCGACGATGACCGCAATGTCCCCTTCAGTGAGACGGTGAACTTGGTGGAGGGGCTCCGCGAGCGCGGCGTACCGTTCGAGTTGATCGTCTATCCCGATGAGGTGCATAGCTTCACGCTTCATCGACGTTGGGTGCAGGCCTACAGGGCTGCCGCCGAATTCTTCGACAAATACCTGCGGTCCACGAACGAAGGGAGATCACAATGACCAAGGCAATCGTCTTGCTTCTCGGCGCCCTGCTGCTGGGAGCTCAACCGGTCCAGGACCATCCCATGAGCTTCTTCATCACCAGTGCCGGTCCCGGAAACGGCGCGGACCTCGGTGGACTGGAAGGGGCCGATCGGCATTGTCAGGCGCTGGCCGAGGCCGTGGGAGCCGGCGACCTAACGTGGCGGGCCTATCTGAGCACGATCGCCACAGAGACCCAGCCGGCGGTCCACGCGCGTGATCGTATCGGCACAGGGCCCTGGTACAACGCGAAAGGCGTGATGGTCGCGAAGGACGTCGAAGATCTTCACAGCGAAGACAACAACATGAACAAGGAGACCGGCCTCACCGAGAAAGGCGACATGGTCAACGGCCGCGGCGACTCGCCTAACATGCACGACATCCTCACGGGCTCGAATCTGGACGGGACGGCGTTTACGGGTGAGGGCTACACGAACTGCGGAAACTGGACCAGCAGCGGCGAGGGGAGTGCCCAGGTGGGTCACCACGACCGCACGGGTGGTGGCCAGAACCCGACGTCCTGGAACTCGGCGCATGGCTCTCGGGGTTGCAGCCAGGCGAACTTGCAGGGCACGGGCGGCAACGGCCTGTTCTACTGCTTCGCGACTCGTTAAGGGCATACACAAGAAAGCCCCGCAGGTCGAATCGATCTGCGGGGCTTCGTCATTGGGTCAGGTTTCAGACCGGTTAAGCTTCCCTCTTGGAGGCACGAAACCGCTCGATGGCGAGGTCGGTGCGACCCCTTAGCGCATGAGGCGCTACGCGCCCGCACAACCCAAATCCGTTCACCGTCGGGCACATGCGGTAGCACCAATTGGTGCGGCTCTTAGTAATAGGACATCCCCACGTGCCGCGGGAAGTCGCGGTGAGGCGGTTCTGTCGGTTCTTGACTCTTCTTATCGCCATGTTTCTTCCCCACATGGACAGATTTCATCCGGTGAGGGCCAATCGCGTGTCAATAAATGTAATCGTTATCGCTGGTGATTCCAAGCCTCCCCAGCACTTCATTCTGACACCCGGTTTGATGATCAGCTTCCCTAATTGCCCGCCTCGGAGGCCGGGGCTAGAATACCGGCACAAATCTACATAGGGAGCGTGGAACTATGCGTATTCTCGCGAAGACGACCGCATGCATCGTCGCGATCAGCCTCGTGGCAGCGTGCGAAACATCTGACACAGCAGACGAGGCGGACATCGCGGCCGGGACGGACGGCAACGTCCTTCTCGCGGCATGGAGCGGCCCTTACGGAGGTGTCCCTGCCTTCGACAAGATGGACCTGGCCTATCTGAAGTCGGCGCTCGAGATCGGGATGGAGCGAAACCTAGGCGAGATCGACGCGATCGCCGAGAACCCGGAGCCACCCACATTCGAGAACACGATCGAGGCGATGGAGCGGGCCGGGAAGGACCTCGATCGCGTATCGACGTACCGGCGGATCTGGAGCTCGAACGTATCCTCGCCGGAGTTCCGAGAGATCCAGCTGGAGATGGCGCCGAAGCTGGCGGAGTTCAACACGAAGATCATCCAGAACGCAGCGCTCTTCGATCGCATTCGGACGGTCTACGAGAGCGAGGAAGCGAAAAGCCTGCGCCCGGATCAGCAGCGCCTGCTCCAACTGGTCTACGATCGCTTCGCACGTAACGGGGCGACGTTGACGGGAGAGAAGAAGGCACGCTACGCCCAGATCACTCAGCGCCTGGCAGAGCTGCACACGCAGTTCGGCAACAACGTGCTGGCGGACGAAGAAGGATACGTCACGTACCTGACCGAAGATCAGTTAGGTGGATTACCCCAATCGTTTGTAAGGTCCGCGGCCGCGGCGGCGGCCGATCGCGGCCACGACGGCGAGTACGCGGTAACCAACACGCGTTCGTCGATGGACCCCTTCCTGACGTACTCATCTGAGCGCGACCTGCGTGAGACGGTCTGGAGAACGTACTACAGCCGCGGCGACAACGGCGACGAACACGACAACAACGCGATCATCGCCGAGATCCTCCAACTGCGCGACGAGCGCGTGAAGCTATTGGGCTACGAGAATTATGCCGCCTGGCGGCTGGAGAACCGCATGGCCAAGACGCCCGAACGGGCGTTCGAGCTGCTGGAAGCGATTTGGCCTGCGGCGCTGGCGCGAGTGGAGGAAGAAGTGGCCGACATGCAGGCGATAGCGGATGCGGAGGGCGCCGGAATCACCATCGCGCCGTGGGATTACCGCTATTACGCCGAGAAGGTGCGGCAGGCGAAGTACGACCTCGACTCGGACGAAGTGAAGCAGTACCTGCAGATGCAAAACCTGATCGATGCGATGCACTTCGTTGCGGGCGAGATATTCAATTTTGAATTCACCCCGGTCCCCGAGGGCGAGGTCTCGGTCTTCCACGAAGACGTGAAGGTTTGGGAAGTCACGGACAAAGACTCGGGAGACCTGGTGGGACTCTGGTACCTCGACCCCTACGCGCGGCCCGGCAAGCGATCGGGCGCCTGGGCGACGTCGTATCGCAGCCACGAGAGCTTCGACGGCGAGATCACGACACTGGGCTCGAACAACTCGAACTTCATCCAGGGTGCGCCGGGCGAGCCCGTACTGATCTCCTGGAGCGACGCGCGCACGTTGTTCCACGAATTCGGTCACGCACTGCATTACCTGACGTCGACGGTCGCCTATCCGACGCTGAACAGCGGCGTACGGGACTATACCGAGTTCCAATCGCAGCTGCTGGAGCGCTGGCTGCTTACCGATAGAGTGATCGACAACTACCTGCTACACGTGGAAACGGGCGAGCCGATCCCGGACGAACTGGTCGAGAAGATCCGGAACGCGGCCACGTTCAACCAGGGATTCGAGACCACGGAGTACTTGGCCTCCGCTCTTGTCGACATGATGTACCACACGATGGATCCGACAGGACTCGACCCCGACGCGTTCGAGCGCGCGGCACTGGAAGAGCTGGACATGCCGGACGAGATCGTCATGCGTCACCGCAGCCCGCACTTCGCTCACATCTTTTCGAGCGAAGGCTATTCGGCAGGTTACTACAGCTACATCTGGGCGGATGTTCTGACGTCTGATGCGGCGGAAGCGTTCGCGGAGGCACCGGGCGGTTTCTACGACAAGGAGCTGGCGAAGAGACTGGTCGAGAATCTGTTCGCGGTGCGGAATGCCGTGGATCCGGCTGATGCCTATCGGGCGTTCCGTGGCCGCGATGCCACGATCGATGCGCTGATGCGGGACCGCGGATTCCCGGTTCCCAGTAACTAGGCGGTTGTGGAGGGGGCAGCTTAGCGCTGCCCTCTCCACCTACTACTCAGTCCGGTGCGTGCGCCCGCATCACCGCCGGGCCCACTACCTCTTCCCCACCCACGTGTGCCATCGGTGTAGCGCGGTAGATCATCCTCACTCCCTCGACGCGCAGCGACCAGACGACCTGGCTGGAGGGCGTGACTTCGTAGACTATTATGGGACCCGTCGCGTCGAAGACGCCCTCTGCAAGGGCAAACGCAACAACGGTGTTGCCATTGCCGAGCCTTCGAGCAGACCCCTGGGCCCCCGCATACATGTCCGGCTGAAGCCGGAACTCCCATATCGCTTCGGCCGTGCCCGCTCGCTCATCCAGTCTGATCTCCAAGGCTCGCGAAAAGAAGGTGCTGTCCGGCCGGTCTTGACCATTGTCGAACATCAGCACGCGACCCGGACGCACCTCACCCGCGGTATGTTGACCGCCGTCCATCGCGCCGCCCGCGACCACAAACGAACTGGCAGGGCCTCCCAGTCTCCACTCCAGTGACTGGTAGTCCGGCGCGATGGACACCACCTCTTGGGTCCACATCATTGAGACCAGCACGTTCCCACGAGGGCCGATGGCGAGCGAATTGGCGTGCAACCAGTCGGTTGTTTTGGTTCTTGGCCCGCGGTCGACGTCGGGGGACAAGAAGTCGAACGAGCTCCAGCGCTTGACCAATACATCGAATTCAGGATCCCACTCCCAGACCGCTTCGCCAATCCACATCGTATCGTTGACGAGGCCGGGTTCTTGAGCCAGGAATAGAACCGTATTTTGCGCTGTGGTGACGACATCGTGATGCATCTGGCCCATCCCAGCGATCCTCGGTAGCCGAGCAACGACTCGACTCTCCGGGGTCTCAACCGACAGCTCTTCCCAATCGTTGAAGACGAAATCCCCGTTCGCCAGTCTCGTAAAGCCCGTGGTCTTCTTGGTCTCGGCGCCAATCCGAAACCAGACGACCTCCCCATCTTGATCCACGATAACCTGAGCGAACGGGGTCCTCGCCTCGATCATGGTGAGCGTTGAGGTCGGAGTCCCTTCCGCGAAGAACTGTATCGCCGATACGCTGCTCGGCAGCGTATCCGTCTGGAACCTGCCGCTGTAGAGGATGCTCGGGTCCGCGCCACCCGCCGCCCGCACCTCGTAGTCGTACCAAAGCGAGGCTTTCAGCCGCGGCAAGAATACACGGTGTCGCGAAGTCTGCGCAGGACTTGTTACGCGCAATCGCGGGGTCTCGGCGCTCCAGTAATCCACCTGTATCGCCGCCGGCGCTTCCAGACCGACCCTAAGAGTCCTGAAGATGGAGCCGGCGGAGTCCTCGACGACGACGCCGGGCTCCGGCGCCGCAGCCACGATCACCGAGACGCTGGCGCTGTCGGTGGCACCCTGGCTATCGGTGGCGCGCAACCAAATGGTGTGCTCGCCCAAGGCGAGGGCATTGTACTCCACCACCCCGCCGGTCTGGAACAGGCCGTCGATGCTCGAAACCCACTCGAGGCTGGCACCCGTCAGTGCACCGTCCTCGGGGTCAATGGCGGAGCCTCGGAACCCGACAGGATCACCTACGACGAATTCCGCACCGCTGGATGGGGTCGTGATCGTCACGCTGGGCGACTGGTTTTCTGGGCCCGCCGCATCATCGCCGCACGCAACCAGAGCTGTGGCCGTCACTACCGTGGCCAGCCCGAGTAATCGTCGTTTGGAAAACATTGAGATTGGGATAGCTAACAACATATGCGGATTCTACCTACTCCTGTAGTTGGTATCGATTCAGCGTCCCGCAACAAGCGATCCAAGAGCGAACGCGCCGGGTTGAGGGGCAACATCTTAGAGAGTGGTCGCCCAAACTACTCAATCCGGCGCGCCTCGCGCAAACCTAGGTGGTCGCTATTTCTGGAGGTCGTCGTCCATCGGCTTCTCCGGCCGCTCGTCGTACGTAAGCGTACCACGCACCACCGTCAGCGTCACCTGGCCGGAGGCCCCGGGCCGTTTGGCCGTGATGACTGAGGGACCCGCCGACACTCCCAGCACCTCACCGGGCGCCACGATGATCGCCCGCTCCGGATTCGACGTAAGCCAAGCGACATCTTGAACGTCGACCGCCTCGCCCTTGAGAGTGACCTCGAACCGCACGACTTCATCCACCTCGATCTCCGGCGCCGCCGGAGAGAGGACGAGCGTCGTCTGCTGATGGGGGATCTCCTCGCCGATGATCTGCTGATCGTCCAGACCCACCGGATTCTCGCACCCGACCAGGAGCGAGATCGCGCCCAATCCGAGGGCGCCGCCGAGTAGGATCGTGTAGGCTTTCATGCTGCACCTCCTGTCCTTCAAGACTTCCAAGACGCGCAGTCAGCGCGTCCGCTGATTCGACCGTGACGTGAACTTTGACTCACGCCGGACAAGCTACGGTGAAGCCTTCAGCTGGAGATCAGCGGGGGGTCAGTTGGGCGGGCGGCCCATCAGTCGGGGATCAGAGTGTGATCAGCCAGGCTGGCCGAGCACCGACGCCGGTCTTCGTCTGGCCGGCGCCGGTGCTCGGTTTAACCTGCGCCGGTCTACCTGAGCTCGGCGGCGCGGCGCACAGCCTTGAAGATGTGGTCGTAGGCGCCGCAGCGGCAGAGATTACCGCTCATTCCCTCCTGGATCTCCGCGATCGTCGGATCCGGGTTCTGGAGTAAGAGGCCTTCCACCGCCATGACCTGGCCCGGAGTGCAGTAGCCGCACTGGAACGCATCCTCCTCTACGAACGCCTCCTGCACCGAACCCAGCTCTTCTCCTCGCATAACGCCTTCCACGGTCGTGATCTCGCCGCCTTCGGCTTCCACGGCCAGCGTCATGCAGGAGTAGCGAGGCACGCCATCCACTAGCACCGTGCAGGCACCGCACTCGCCGCGACCGCAGCCCTCCTTCGTGCCCGTCAGCTCTATCTTGTCGCGCAGCACCTCCAGCAGTGTATGGCGTGCCTCAACGGGCACGCGCAACTGCCGGCCGTTGACGCGCAACGCGACCGTGAGGTGGCCATCGGCCGCGCTCTGTGCTTCCTGCGCTGTCGCCGTGCCGGTGCCGACCACCGCGGCGCCCAGCGTTCCGGCCCCGAGGGTACCTATGAAGCTCCGGCGGCTGATGCCCGATTTCGAGCCTGGTTTATCCGATTTGTTGCCCATTTATCCCTCCAGCGCTCGCAACGTTTCTTCCATCAAACCACGCACCAGCTGGACCTTGTAGCGATTGTGTTCCAGCGGCTGGGCACCCGCAACGCTCGCGTCCACGACGCGCGCGATGGTCTCCGAGTCGAGCTGACCGCCGGCGAGCGACCTTTCGGC
>Ga0209536_100004203_pt1 | contig 22790 bp, 12 predicted proteins | sample DeeMarSeWOR28_12_FD_187461 | JGI IMG/M metagenome (GOLD analysis project Ga0209536, IMG submission 187461) | Marine sediment microbial communities from White Oak River estuary, North Carolina - WOR-2-8_12 (SPAdes) (version 2) | ecosystem: Environmental > Aquatic > Marine > Intertidal zone >... | reverse complement strand
TTGCTGTAAAATGCTTTGATTTTGGATCAATTAAGAGGATTTTTCAGTTTCGCAGACAGTCCCTGACTCTCCGCAGCCCTTTTTTCAAATGCGAGAATTACGATTTTAAGTAGTTTTCGCATTTTTTATTCTAACAGATACATCCTAATACACATTTACGGACCCAAAGGAGAAACTTTTGGTAAACCTTGTTTTTACTAACATCTAATTCTGAGTATAAAACATAACACCACTTCTGATGGCAAAAAATGTAGAAAGTAATATTCTTTTACAGAGCAGAAGATAGTCTATCCGAGAGACATCTTGAAAAGTAGCAAATCTAAAGATATTTAAGACAATAATTTTTACCGATTGTTAACGGTCAATTTTATTTCGCTTTGGAATTAGGAAAAAACAAACGAATTTTGATTTGTAATTTCATTAAAATATTTAAAGATAGAACATTACCCTTGGCATATCAGTTGCTAATGAGACTTTATAGAAAAATAGAATGAAATAATTTTACTCGGAAAAACTAACATATATGATTCCGTCATTATGTTCCGTGCTGTTTCGCTTAATATGTAAAAGATGTCTCCAAGTCTTTACTCCCATATTTATTTTTCAATTACTTGACAAATCAAATTCTTACCCCGTGTGCGGCATTGTCACAGGTGAATTAGTGAATATCAACTCACCATTTAACTCCAATTATTTTACCACTTAAATAATACCCAACAACAAATTAACAACAAAAGGAAAAACAACATGAAAACCAGGGGAATAAAATATATCTATGTCTGCCTAGCTGGTCTTATTCTATTTACACTATTTATTAACTGTAAAGAACAAATCACCGAACCGGAAAGCGGTTCACCTGCTCTTACAATCCCGGGTCAGAATGTAAGAGCTATGATTGTCAACTTGAGCAACGGGAAAGAATATTATGTAGTTAATGAAACTCTGCTTGCAAGAGGTGGAACTCCACTATCTGGATACACCTGGTCAGTTGCAAATTTATCAGCAATGCCATCAGGGACAATTGTTAATCCTTTAACTGGAATATTTCAATCAAGTGGAGGAATCCTGGTTAATGGAACACATAAATTTAGAATGACTGCTTCAGATGGATCCAGAACGGCAACAGCAGAATTTACTCTGATCGTTGAGGAGTATAATGGATTTGGACCACTTGCTGTTTTTCAGCAGCCCCTTGGCATTCATAATATTTATCTTCCTGATGCCATCGCCGGTTATGGCTACGGTGCAAGTCTTTGGGCATTAGGTGATGGTGAATTGCCATGGTCCTGGTATCTGGAGAGTGGAAATCTTCCTGAAGGTTTGGTTATTGATCAGGCTAACGGTCTGGTACGAGGCACTCCATCTTCATCAGCATCGGGAAATACATATACATTCACAGTAAAGGTAAAAGATAGTAATGGTGAGGAAGCTGTTACTGATCCGCTTTATTATCATATTAAAGTTGCGCAATGATAATAGAATTGGGTCTTCAGTAAGTCAACTTTTTATTAAACACATATAAAACAGGAAAGAAAAATGAAAAAATTACTTGTCCTTTCGGTTTTGTTAGTTATTATAGTAACAAACATTCCTTCTCACGCTCAATGGCAGCAGTCGTTCGGTCCTTTTGGCTGGGCTGCATATAACATGGCTTCAGGTAACGGATATGTATACTCTAGCGGGGGGAAAATATACCGTTCATCTGATGATGGAATGACCTGGCAAGAAAAAGGTAACGGTATCTGGCAGTGGGATGTTAATGCAATATTTGTTTTCGGCAGCAGAGTTTTTGTAGGAACGTACGAAAACAATCTTGGGTATCTTTATTTCTCAGATGACAACGGAGAGAATTGGTACCAGCATAATACCACCGGAAATACAAATGCTATTACAGGTTTCACTAATGTAGGGGCAAATCTTTTCTTTTGCACTTACCAGAATGGTGTATTTTTGTCTACAGATAATGGCAACTTGTGGGTTAAAACTCCAGGTTTTGGTAATCAGCCTCCAACAACAAAATGTATTGTTACACTAGGTAATTATCTTTTTCTAGGAACCACTGATGGAGTATATAGGTCGAGCGATAACGGAACAACGTGGATCGCTTGTCCCAATCCCAGCGGAGCAAGTGATGTAAATTCAATGACTGTCAAACAAAATACCTTATATGTTGTATACGGTGCAGGTCCGTATTATTTTTCATCTGTATATAAATCTACCGATTACGGTTCATCATATATTTTCGTTGCCGATGGTTCGTGGCTCCCGTACGCAAGATCTGTTTTTTCAGAGGGAGTGAATGTTTATTTAAATACTGACGACGGAGTTTTTAGAAGTACAAATGATGGCTTGGATTGGGCTCGGATAGCATTGAAAGGGGCTGCTGTCTGGTCAATGGCATATTCCGGGGGTAATCTAATAGCGGGAACCGACAATATTGGAATATTTACCTCTATGAATAATGGGATTAGCTGGATAAATACGGGCTTTTACAAAGATGTTTCTGTACCGGCAATTGCATCTATAGGTAATACCCTAATAACAGGTGTTAGTGGTCAATCCGGGATTTTATTATCCAGGGATGACGGAAATAGCTTTACCGAGTATTATGATTTTTCGAAGAGCTATGTTAACTGCCTTGAAAAAAGAGATACAGACTTATTTGCTGGTACTGGTCCGAACATACCTCCCGCAGGTGGTGTTTTCAAGTCGAGTGATTACGGTTACACCTGGAATGCAATAGGACTATTAAATAAGGACATACTATCAATTGCATTTAAGGATAATTTACTATTTGCAGGCTCTGTTTATGATGGAATTTTTCTGACATCAAATGACGGGGCAACGTGGACACAGGTAAATACCGGATTGCAGGCAACCTATGTTAAATCTCTAGCTGTTTTAAATGATAAGGTATATGCAGGAACAAACTCGGGTTTATACTTATCAACAAATAATGGAGGAAACTGGAGCTTAACAGGATTTCAATCTCTCTGGGTTAATGCACTTGCCGTTGTAGATTCAAAACTTTTCGCTGGAACCGAAAGTGGTGTTTATTTACAGGAAACTTCCGGAAATTGGGTACAGGTCGGCTTGCAGAATAGCAATATTTATCGTCTGAGATCGCTAAACTCAATTTTATTTGCTGCTGGTTATCCTGACATTTCAATTTCCACTGACTATGGAAGCACCTGGATATCTATCAAGAATAACATCGGTTCTGATCTATTTCTTGACCTGACATTTAACAATAATTATATTTTTGCCGGAACATCTCTGAACGGTAGCTGGCGTAGACCTCTTTCTGAAGTAATTACAGATGTTCTTAATCTCGACGATGTTGGTATCAAAGACTTCGTTTTACATCAGAATTTTCCCAATCCATTCAACCCAAGCACAAAAATAAAATATTCAATTCCACAAAAATCAAATGTTGTAATTAAAGTTTTTGATGTTTTAGGAAATGAAATGGAGACACTTGTTAATGAAGAAAAGGAACAAGGGGTGCATACTGTTTCGTTTGATGCGAGTGAGTTATCAAGCGGAATTTATTTTTATCGTATTCAGGCGGGTTCTTTTATTGAGACAAAGAAAATGATTCTGATTAAGTGAAAATTCTTTTCTGCTACTTCCCTATTCAATCCCACTTGACAAACGTTGAGTGGGATTTATAATCTATATTATTACTCATGGAACAGTTATAGATCAACTTTTCAAAAAGTTGTGACTTTATATCAGAAATGAATAACTATCTGGATCACGACTTTCCCTGATTCTCCGTATCTATATTATTCACTGCGAGAATTACGATTTCAAGTAGTTTTGATAAATTTTATTCTCCTAGAGATGCCCAAATACACTTCACCAGATCCTTTGTTGGTACACAGTTATTAATTAACAAATAATTTTGAAGTGTTGATAAAATCTAGAGTTAACCGGTTAGCTTTTGGTTTAAAATTTCTTATACACTCCTCTATGACCAACTTTACCATAATGTTAAATCAAACTCATATATTCGAACCACTGATTGGAGATGTCGATTAATATAAATTTATTTCAACCTATTAGAGTTAACTAACTACTCGATTCTTAAAATTTTTATCTGATGATTCTCCAAGTCAGCAACCCATAAATAATTGTTATGTACTAAAACGGCAGCCGGTTTATTTAATTCATTTATTTCACCACCTTTTGTTCCGGTGCCAGCAATACAAGTTACTTCACCTTTTTCATTTATCTTTAGAATTCTATGAGATCCCATATCTGCAACATATAAATTATTATTTTTATCAACAGCTATTCCATGGGGTGTGCTAAGGGAGTCATTTAATTGCAGTGTCGTAACACTCACATTAGGAATTATTTTTCGAATTGAATTAGAACCGGCATCTGCTACAAATATACTCTTTCCGTCAGATACAATATCAATAGCATATATAAAACTAGATTCATCGGGTTTTCCATCTACAGTATCAGATTTCCCGTTACCTGCAATTGTTGAGACGATTCCATCTTTTATTAAACGAATTCGTGCATTACCGATGTCAGCGACATATATACCACCTCCTATTGCCAGGATTACTGCGTGAGGAGAGTTAAATTTTGCTGAATCACTTTGTCCGTCTTTAAAACCAATTTCATTCTTTACACCAGCAAGTGTGCTAACTATAAATTCATCATTCTCTGATTTTGATATCATCCTGATTAGGTTACCTCCAGCATCGGCGACATATATTATATTATTTTCCTTATCGTAGGCTACTCCATGGGGTGAATTAAATTTAGCATCTGATGCTGGTCCATCCTGATATCCCTTTTTTTCCGGACCGCCTGCAATAGTACTAACGTTACCATCCAAAGTAACAATCCTAATTGCATGATTATTAATATCAGCAAAAATGACTGAGTTATCTGTATAGGGAGCCAATCGTATAGGTTTGTTTAATTCAGCCTCTTTTCCATCCTTAAAACCTGCATTACCGGTACCTGCAACTAATTCTAAGGAATCATCTTTTTTTAGATTAAATGAAAAGAGAAATGGAAGTAAAAACAAAAAGAATATATAAGTTTTTCTCATCTTGATTAACTCTTATAATTTGTAATAAATATATTAAAATCAACGCCTAAAAATAGAAACCAAAACACCGGTAATAAAAGCAATTATCCACCAGATGTATGCAATTTTAGAAAACATATTTAATGTCTTGCTTATTAAAATTTCCGATCCATATTTTAATTTATATCTCCAAAGTAAAACTGCATCAGTTACCATTAACAGCAAACCGATATATCCAATAATACCATGAAATGTAAAGTAAGTTCTTGTTGTACCTATCATCATACATATAGTTGCTATTACATCAAATATCACAGCTAGAGTTATAGAGACTAAAACGGCTTTAGTTGTTTTCTGATTTTTGTTTTCAAAAATAAAAAATAGTGTATAAAGAATTAACGCTATGTGAACTGAAACAATACCTGCGATGGTAATTTTAGGCATACATTACCTGAATTAAGTGAAAGAGAAAGATGAATTATTTTAAATAATTAAAATAGCGAAAACTTTGAATAGCATTTGTATAATTTTATAAAAGGGAAGAAAATAATTCTATTTTTACAGCAATATGTAAGCAAGCGCAAAGGTCAAATCTTGCCTGGCCGGTACGTGAATAACTTCAATCAAAAAGTTCCTAAATATTTTAGTACCTATTTGATACGAAAAATAATTTTCTTTTTTATCAACTAAAGAAAAAGTTTTGCTATCAAATATTGGATTTGTTTCCTCAGTATAAAAAACACCGACTACCGGATCATTGAAAATCCAAAATCCTATATCACTAAATAGTTTAAAAAATTGCAGTACAGTAAATCCCACATTATTTGTGGGTGTTATTTCCTGGTTTAAGTGAACATAATAGAGAGAGTAATCTGAGTTTTCATAATCCTCCTGAATCATCATTAATTTTCGTTGCCTTAACAGACTATTAACACGAAGAGTTATACTGCTAATAAACATTCCTGTTATCATTCCAACCGCTGCTGGTTGCACAAAACGATTTCTTCTTCCAAAGAAAATTCCACCTAATTGGAAATCATAATCTGATCTGTGTTTCCAAACGAAAAATCCACTTGGTAAACCATCAGGACGAAAAGGAGCCCATCTTCCAATGGCTAGTGTACGAGTATTTTCAAATTCATCTGAACTTTTTATATAACCGCCAAATGCATATGTTTCCAATGGTCCCTCTAATAATATACCCCCGCCGAAACGATTGTTGATATTTGCATCGGCTTTTCCTCCGCCGATCACACCAACTGGTGACAAAAAACCGATTTTATATTTTGCTGCTAAGTAATACGAATTCAGTGCTGAGTTTACATATGGAATATTTCCTTGCCCCAAATCATAACCATCATAATATTCAAATCCTACCCGCATCCATAGTTCGCGATTTGGTCTATAAGTAAATCTGGAAAAGAAAGCGATATTATTAAGAGTGGTATCTTTAATCTTATCGAATGTTCCACCAATATCAAATTGATACCTATCATCATCGTTGAAAGGGAATAAAATAATTCCTCCCATAATCTGCTGGACTCTGTACTGATAGGTATTGTCAAGACCATTGTTTAATATTGAGAAGAAAATGGTTTTATCCCGCTGATCTTTTCTGTAGAAATTAAACGATGATGCTCCCCTGTTATTACTATTCGTATAAGATAGTTGAAATTTCCATTGAGCAGATCGTGGAGGACCGAATACTGAATACCTGGGATCAAGGTTATTTTGATGAGCATTGTTATTATGCGTGAGGCTGTCATTTTGCATAGTTTTTTGCTCCTGAGCCATTATAGGCAATGTCAGAAGTACAATAATTATATAATTAACGATAAGTAAAACTTTATAATTGAAATTATTATACCTTTTCATTTTAAGCCATATTTCATAACCGCTGATTATCTCTATACTCCTCAGAAATTAAAACTAATTCAATAAGCAGAAATACTTTCATTACCGGGACATTATAATTAAGTAGCATGCCTCTGAAAAATTTATTTAAGTAAAAAGGTAACTGCTCCCCACATAAGTTGGATTCATAATACCTAACTAACTATTGAGACATCCTTTAGAAAATCAGTGCAAAGAGACTATTCATTTAGGACCTAAGTTCAGAGATGATATATCCATAAAATAAGGCATGAGTCTTCTCTCACCCTTTTTTGCATCACGACTTGAATCAAATGATAAGAGTTTTCCATCGGGAGAAATTACAGGAAAGCCATCAAATGCATCACTAAATGTCAAGCGGGTTTGTTCCCCTGTTTTTAAACTCATTAGATAAATCTCGTAGTTGTGCGGTGGCAGTACCTTTACAAAAACAAAATGATCACCATCGGGAGCTGGAAAGGGAGCCCAGTTCGTGCCTTCATCATTGGTAATCCGTTTTACATTTGAACCATCAACATTTATAGTAAAAATACTCATCGGCATTCCTCTCTGCCCCTGATCTTTAATATCCCACGCCCGGTAAATAATAGTTTCGTTATCAACAAAAAAAGCTCCCCCTTCCTGCCATTCAGGAGTAAATGTAATTTGTTGTTGTTCGCTGCCATCTGATCGCATTTTCCATAAATCTAATTTCCCATCAATTTGTCTTGTAAAAAGTAAACATTTCCCATCGGGAGAAGCTGCGATTTCAGCATCGTAGCATTTATTATTAGTTAATCTTGTAACATCACTGCCATCTAAATTACAGGAATAAATCTCAGCACCCTGAGGATAATTATTTGGATTAGAAAATTCACCTTTTGGCATATCCAGATTGTCTCTTGTTGAAGTAAAAAGCAACCTCTTTCCATCCGGGAAGTAGAACGAACAAGCGTCTTCCCCCTCATCGTTTATTTTCAAAATATTAGTCCCGTCAATATTAAAAGTATAAACATGATGAACTGTATCATCACCTAATTTGGCATTTCCGATCATACTTTTTCCATCTGGTGAAAAATAAAATTCTGCACCTTGTACAATATTAGGAATCTGCCAGACTTTGAATTCTTTTTCATCTTGAGTTTGGCATTGATACTCTTTCGTAAAAAGAACGAAAGAAATAAAAATAATAAGTAGTATTAGAGAAAGGGACTTTATTTGCGATATGAAAGAATACGTTTTCAATTTTTTCTCCTAATGACAATTTTTTAGAATATAAATTACTTTTTATTTTGCAGACAATTCGATCCTGGTTTTATTTTCTTTTCCCTCCCGCAGATAAGTCAGTTCAACAGAATCACCTGGATTATATTCCTTTAATGCGTTAGAATAATCCGTTAAATTTTTTATTTGTATATCATCTAGCTTAACAATTATGTCACCTTTTTGTAAACCACCTTTCTCAGCCGGTGATCCTGGCATAACTGCACCAATCTTTACACCTTCTCCAGAATATTCAAAATCCGGCATTGTACCGGTACTTACTTTTCGCTCCTTCTTTTCTGTTATTTCCTTCTTCTCCGTTCCTGAATCTTTTTTTACGCCTGTAAACTCCAGTGGCTCTTCTCTTTCTGCAAGGTATTCAATAACTTCCTTTGTTACTGCAGCCACTTTTACCAATCCATCGGCATCAATCTTGTCAAAAGTATCAGTCGGTTTGTGATAATCTTCTTCAGGACCTGAGAATAATTGAATTGCCGGAATCCCGGCTTCAATAAAAGAGATTTGATCGCTTGCATCCAGCGGTTGTGTTACAAGAGAAATGGGAATACCCGTAACATATTCAACCCCCATAAAAATAAACTTCCATTCTTTAGCACTACCTCCGTTTATAACTAAAATTTTCTTCCCGAATAATCTTCCGACTGTGTCAAGATTAATATTTGCTATTACTTTATCAGCCGGAAACTCAGTATAATTTTCAACATAGTACTTACTGCCAATCAGTCCCGCTTCTTCGCCCGTAAATGCAGCAAATACAATTGTGCGCTTTGGTTTTTCAGATTTAGCAAGGAGCTTCGCCAATTCAATCATTACAGATACCCCACTGGCATTATCGTCAGCACCGTAATGAATTTTTCCTTCGTTGCCTTGACGCACGTCAGGCCAGCCCAGGCCAAGATGATCGTAATGTGCAGAGATAACGACAGACTGCCCAATAAGTTTTTCATCTGTTCCCGGAATAACACCAAGGACATTTTTAAAAGTGAACTCTTTCCCCTCTTTTCCCGCTTTTCCTTTCCAGTTTTGGAAATAAGTATTGTTTTCTCCTGCCGGGATTAATCCGGCAGTTTCAAACTGCTGAGCAATATATGCGGCAGCTTTATCAAGTTCCTCAGTTCCGAGTCCCCTTCCTTTTAGATCATCAGACGTGAGGAATTTTACATGCTCCGATAGATGATCCCCTGAAAATACAGGTTTAAGTGTTGCCAACGGCTCGCGCTTCGGAAGCTCAGGAACTGATACTTCTCCACCCACTGTAAAAATTTTGGTCAATGGTGAATTAACTACAGGCCATTGACCTTTTTCAATGTTTGCAGGTTCATCACCTTCAAAAACAAGGTAGCTGTATTTCCCATAGTGAGGTAATTTTCTTATTAATCCGGGGACTGCGCCATTGTTCCCAATCGTCAGCCATACAATTGCTGCTTCCGGATTTTCAGGATTTCGTGCAGAAACAACAAAACTATTATTCTTTTCTGCAAACTCCTTTTTATTTATTTCAACTGTGCTCTCGTTTAAAGTCGCATTGTAGTCTTGAAGACTTTTGCTAACAACATCTTTGAATTTATTATCCCAGCCAAATATCCATACTGCTTTATCTGAAGGAATCGTTGTGATTTCATTATCGTACTTTATTTCGTACCGGTCTGATTTTTCATTCAACCAGTTTTGAGCAAGAGTATCGTAGAGCACTTTAAATAACTCATCTTCTGACGATGGTAAAATGATCAGAGCTTTTTCTGAACCAAATGCAGATGATAATGACGGTGGTATTTCGTTGAAGTTAAGTCGTCTAAAAATATCAAACTCAGGATCGACATCGATCCGAACAGGCCTCTCATCAACGGTTAACTTGTAGGACTCCTCCTTTTGATTCATTTCCAGAATATTTTTTGAAAAGGTCGAATCAGAGTATATAACTACCGGTATTTTCAGATTAAAGGGTTCGATGCCCTGAATTTGAATCAAAGTAAATTGAATTTCGTACCCTTTATCTTTTGCATTTACAGTTACATCTTTCAATTGAATTTCGGGTGCACCTTTTTTCGTCACCCATTCATCAAAGAAACTTCTTAAATCCTCTCCCGATGCTTCTTCCGTTGATTTACGTATATCATCGAATGAAGCAAATTTAAATTTATTTTTTCTGTTAAAAATTTGAAGCCCTTTAACGAAATTTTGATCTCCCAGATTCTGCCTTAGCATATGCCACATCATCAGACTTTTACCGTAACCTATCGCTTCGCTTGGTGCATCGTAACGTGAATGAAATTTTGAGAGAGGAAAATCATTTCCTGAGTTAACATACGATGTATATTTCTGGAGAGTTGATCTTCTGTAGTCAACACCTTGTCCTCTCTGTTCGCTGATCAAATGATCTGCTAAATAGGCAGTTAGCCCTTCACACCAGTTACCTGTTTTGAAATCAACATACACGCTGTTGCCCCACCAGTTGTGCAGCAACTCGTGAGGATAAGAGGAGTGAAGTATAAACGGAAACCTAATTATTTGTTCACCAAGCAATGTGAATGAGGGCATTCCATAACCCGTTTCCCAGAAATTTTCTACCAGAGCAAATTTTGTGTAAGGATAAGGTCCAACAAGCTGGCGATACATTTCGAGGTATTGAGCAGTTGTTTCCAGATATTTATTTGCCAGAGATTCATCCGGTGTTCGTAGAAAAGCCATTGCTGTTACGGCACCCGAGCTGTACTCGTACTCGGTGAACCTGGCAGCAATCAAAAATACTTCCTCCATTGGATTGGGCGATTCCCAGGTATCCATATGTCGGTCTTCAATCACCTCATCCCTTGTTCTGGTACCCTGACTGACTGTTCTCCACTCCATAGGTAAAGATGTAGTTAAAGTGAAAGTAATCAATTGATCGCTAAAGTATGGAAACCAATGAGTTGAGCCAGCTAAATAGATACCTGAATCTGAAATAATTCCCGCTGATTCGCTGAATCCTCTTGCATAATTCTCCGGGCTTTGTTCAATGGGAGACTCAATTTTTCCACTATAAGTAAGTTTAAAATTTAAATCACTGGATTGTTCCAGGGGAAAGATTACCTGATACTCGTTGAGCAAAACCCCCCCGGTTGATTCACTTTCCTCGCGGTCCATTCCGATGTCCTCGGATTTTATTCCTTCTCTTAATTTTTTAATTTCAATTCCCGGCGATTGACTGGTTAGGGATAAAATATTGTTTAATGTAAACTTAATTTCGTTACCCTTCTTTTCAGCAGGTATCGTAATTGCATCAGTTACCTCAATATAAGAGGTGGATGGTTCTACATTAGCACTAATTTCATGATGAATTAATGATTCCTGTGCACTTACTCTGAAAGCAAGAATTATAAGTCCAATTAATAAAGTTTTTAATTTCATCGGAATTCCTTTTACATTTCTAAAAAATTTGATTAAATCATAGTGATAGACTTCACAATATTCTATTTGATTATAACTTGTATGGGATTTGTCACCTTAAGATATTTGTCTGCCACTCTTTGAATATCCTCAAAAGTTACCTTCTTTAGTTTATTCAGTTCTTCAATATCAAAGTTTATGTCATTATCAAAATAATAGGAATGACCGAGGTAATAGGCCTGGTTGATGCTTGATAATCTTCGAAACATCATTTTTCCCAAATACATGTTAACCGATTTCACAAGATCTTCTTCAGTAAATGATTTTATATACTCAGTTGTAAAGAAACCCGGAAACTGAGGGAGAAGCTTATCAACATTTTCAGGTCTTGTACCCATGTTTATAGAAAACAATGCTTTATCAACAATCACATCAATTCCTGCACTCATCCGATAAGCCATTCCCTGCTTCTCTCGCACATCAAAAATAATTTTATCAGCTAAAAGTAAATCCAGCGCCTGCAGAGCACTCTTATCCTGCTCTTCAAAAGGTACGATGTAGCCATAAAAAATATATGCCTGCTCGCCTCCAAGGGAATCTTTAACTGTTTTTGGCTCGGTTATAGAATTGTAATTACGCCGATAGACCGGTTCATTAATTGGGGTAAATCCGGTTTCTTTATAGAATTCAGAAAAGTGGTTGTTTATTTCATTCAGTGCGTCAGGTGAAACTACAGTGATGATCATATTCTGTGGATTAAAATATTCATCCCCAAATTTCAATAAGTTTTCGTAGGTAATTTCCAGTTCAGGTTCCGGATATTTCTCTTTTTCATAGATAATATTTTTGTACGCCTCTTCAAACCGCCGTCTGGCTTTATTCTCCTGCTTCATCATGCTTATGCTCTGAAAGCTTTTAACGGCTTTTTCATATTCAGCTTCGGTTGGGATGAAACTCAACATTTGATTATTCAGAAAGTTAATTGCACCTGCGATGTCTTCAGCTAATCCTTCTACCCGGATATATCCAAACGCCGGGCTAAGGTAAATATCGTCCATCGGTATATAAGGGTTATCGTTAACAGTAAACCTAAATCCATAGTCCGTACATTCTTTTTGTACTTCGGGCAGATTCATTCTTTGCTCAAATGCATCGTGCCAAATTTTTGATGCATCCTTTCCGTATGTCGATTCAAGAGCGGCTTTATTTTTAATCAAGTAGTGCACCGCGAGCAATGCACTATTGCTGTTTTGTTTTGTTATAACTACCGGTCGGTTTACACCACTCGTAAATAATTTTATTTGCACTTCTCCGGTCGTGTTCACTTCTTCTACAGCCACATCAGGATGTTGGATTATTATCAGGGGATCGGAATCAATCTTGTAAGTTTTCAACATGTCCGCTGCTTTTAAATATCCTTGAGGAGAATAAGATTCAAATACGGTTTCAATTCCTTCCTGTGCCAGAATATTCGCATTATAAATTCCAAACATGTGAGGTTTCTCCACGTTCAGGTAGAGATCGGTTTTTGTTTTGACCATCTCGGCATATACTGTTTCAGAATGGAGGGAAAGTTGAATATCCTTAATTTCAATCTTGAACTTATTAATAATCCCGCTGAGATTTTTTTCATCAACGATTTTGAGGGTTGCCTCAACAAAGTTTCTTACCGGATTGGTCCTTATCTGAAAACTGATCTGTTCAACTGCATCAGGAAATTTTTCATCAAGCATGCTCCGTAATGTATCTTTTTTTGTTCCAAGGGATTGCATTAAGAGACCTGTAAATTCTTGTGTGATTGTGTCCGGAAGCTCATACAAGAGATTTACCATCAACTGCTTTCCTTTATAAAAGCGATGAAATTCTTTCCCACCTAAATTTAAAGCTTTACTCTCTTTTTCAAATGCGGTAGCCCATCCGGGATTATCCGGCAGGCTGACTTCTCCGGGTGAAACGCTCCCATAAAACTCATTTATTCTGTTCAACATCTCTTCTCTTCTGAAATTACCAATTACACTCATTATCATATTATTCGGACGATAATAATTTTTATAAAAAGAAAAAACATCATCACGGCTCATCCCCTTAATTGTTTCGTAAGTGCCCAGGGTAGGCAGTGACAGGGCATGTCCCTGATAAATGATAGAGATGATATTTCTTTCAGCCTGTTCTCTTGAATCGGATAAGGATTTAGCAATCTCTTCCATCACTATTCCTTTTTCCTTTTCAAACTTATCCTCAGGTAATATCGATCTGAAAAGCATACCGGATTGAATTTTCATTCCCTCAAAGATCTTATCGTCGGGGGTCACCATCATAAAGTTCGTGTAATAATCGCCGGTATTTGCATTATTATATCCACCAATTTTGTCAACCGCATCGTATAATTCTTTTTGGTTCATAAAATCTGTCCCGTTAAACAACAGATGCTCCAGCATATGACTCATTCCACTTGTTGCAAATGTTTCGTAAGCAGAACCAACTTTGACAACAACATTTACTCCAACCATAGGCAATGCCGGATTTTCAATCAGAAGAACCTGCATCCCATTATCCAGCATATGGATCGAGACCCCTTTCGGAAGCGGATGAATGTCTTCTTCATTTAAATATTTTTGATAAGAGAAACCGGAAATTGAGAAATTAGAGACCAAAATCAGAAATGAGATGCAGGCAAGTAATTTTTTCATTTCTTACTTCCTTTCCACCTTTTTATTATCGAATTTAGTTTGGGTTATTAATAAGATCGAATTGGATATTCTATTTAAGTGACAATTTTAATAGTAAAACAAAATAATCCAGGTTCTACTTTGTAACCGCCTATAGTTATTAAATAAACATCCTTCTAGAAATTTAGCTCAAGAGAAAAACGCGAAACTTTTCCCAAATCATTGTAATCCACCAGCGCATAATCAAAACCAATTTTCTGGTTTGAGATATTGAATTTGAATCCCACGCCGAAGGTCCAGTCTTCAACATCGTAATTCATTTTGTATCCAAGTCTTGCAAAAACAGTTTCATCCCATGCGTACTCACCGCCAAAATTAAGTCTCTCATTATTATCATTTGGGTGGTTACCGTCGACAGCCACTGTAAAACGGTGCTGTTCAGAACCGATAACAGGATCTTCTCCACCCACAAAATCCATAGCAATTCCAACCCGGAAATTCAAAGGCAGGGGCCACGCCTCGGTTTTCAATCTTGCATCGGGATTATATTCTCCAGATATCTGGTTGTTGATGTCGGTAAGAGCGATCAGGTCGTTTCCTTCCAGCTGCATGCTTCCACCAAAGTTTGAAATGCACATTGCTATTACCAGGTTATGGAAACCTGTTCTGAGATAGGTACCCAAATCAATAGCGAAGGTACTTGCTGACTCATTATAAAGTGACTGTTGAATATATTTAGCTGTTAGCCCCACGCTGAATTGGTCAGTCAATGCCCGCGAATAAGTAAGTGCGATTGCAACATCACTTACATCATAAAAGATTCCTGTACCATTAGGTTGTTCAACGGTCGTGACTTCCTGCTCTCCGGTATTCAATGCAATTGCGCTTATACCTATTACATCACTTGTACTAAGAGGTATAATCAAACCGGCATAATCGTGAGAGATATCGGCAAACCATTGGGAATGGCTGACTCCTACAGAAATTGTTTTCAGGTTTGTAATACCGGCAGGATTCCAATAAAGTGTGCTAACATCGTTGGCAACTGCCGCGAAAGTTTCACCCATTCCAACTGCTCTTGCACCCACTCCAATTTTAAGAAACTGTGCAACGGCGGTACCGACTTTTGAAAAACCACCAGCAAAGCAAGTTACAGGTAATGAAATAATCAGAATAAATGTAAATATTTTCTTCATTTTCTCTTCTCTAACTATTCCGGAGAGTTTATTTAATAACTAAAAATTTTCCGACTTTTTTCTGACCATTTGGTACTGAAACAACATACACGTACAAACCATATGCTATATACTGATCGTTATAAGTCCGCATGTCCCAGAATTCAAAACCACGGTTATCGTTATGGTAAATATCATCAACGTGATCACCCGCAACAGTGAAAATTGATATCTTGCACTCATTCGGAAGATTATTGAACATTAATTTTTTCCCGAATTGATCTGTTTCCCAAATGTTTGAAACAATGTAAGGGTCTGGCACAACACGGATCTTATCCAGATTTATTTGCTCGGAGGTATATCTTACTTTATTAGTGCTGAATTTATAAGTTATTTCCTTCCTGAATGGTTTGTAGGTTAAAATTGTGAATTCATCACCATGCGAGGGCGGGACAGCATTTATATGGACCGTGTCACCGTAAGCATTAACATAAGTATTGGGCTGGTGATTTGTTTGCAGCAAGAGTCCGGTAAAGGTTGTATCTCCTGTTGCCGGATTAATATCATATTTTTCAAAATTAAGTAAATCGATGTACCTTTCGTAAAAGCCAGGACTGCCCTTTGTATAAGCCAATCCACCGGGGACAAGATCCCATCCGATCTGGCTGTAATATAACTTCCGGTACTCTTCCCAGGGAGCAGTAACAGCAAACTCTATCAACCAGGTATTTTGACTAACATCAACCGGATCTTCCGGATCGGTTACAATCTCAACCTTTAATGGGAGATGATAAATTGAATCCGGATATGAAATTCCGGTAAAAAAATCATACAAACGTGCAGAAAGACCACCTGATTGTGTTGAATCGATTGTTACCCTATAATCGTCAACGGTATAAACTTCCTCCTGTACCGTGGCAGGATCCCCGATCCATCTCTCAACTGGTTTTGTGTTCCAATAAAAGGTCGATGTATCGCCATTTACTTTTGTCCATCCAGCAAACTCGGTTCCGGATGGAGAATTTAAAACAGTCAGTCTAAAACCATCTGTAATGGGAAGATTATCTTCAGATTCGTTCGAGAAAAGATGATGATCAAGTATCAGTGTTGTATCAGCAGTTTCTGCAGATATTCTATAAAGATTAAATCCAAGCACATAGTTTGTATCCAGTCCTACAATTTCCAGTGTTGAATCTACAAAAGTTATTAAGTAGTCATCTCCGGTAATTGAATCGGGTTGTATGATATCAAGCTTTATTATTCCCTGGCAGATTCCTCCAATCGGCGGTATTGAACCATTGGGATTCAAAACGGGATCGTATGTTGCTTCATTATAATTCTGAGGAAGAACTCCCGGTACAACCGAAACTGTATGGCTTTCCATTATAGAATGCCCCAGTGGAGATTGATAAGATTGTTCCAGGCTATCAGGATTTTGATTTCCCTGGTCGTAAGAGGTTACACAGTACCAATATTCTACTCCATTAACAAGATTATCATCTATAAAGCTGTGCTTCAATCCTGTATCGTCTCCTAAAGACTGATTAAATGCAGGATCAGTTCCTTTTATTCCATCAACTAAATCGAAAATCTTAATTGGCTTATAGCCAATCACACTTCCGTATGCGTCGGTAATTGGTGATCCCCAGGTTTTTCCAAGGTCATCGCTTCGATAAATTTTGTAACCTTCAAAATCAAACTTACCTGTTAAATTATCTTTTGAATTTTCTGCTTCAGAATCCCACACAATCTTTACCTGTTTGTCATTCGCATAAGCGCGAACAACGGGGGTCTTTGGCGGTCCCGAGCCTTGATAGCCCCGCTTATACATCATCTGTGTTGTTCTCACATTTTTCATAAGGTCAGATGTATCGGGCTGGAAAGGAATACTACCCGAACTCCCCATTACCACAGCAACGGAAGAAACCACAGTTTCACCAGGAGCTAAAGTGAGTGGGCCGGTCATAATAAAATAATTAATAGGTGCACCTTCGGGAAAATAGTGTGCAAGACTGTCGGGATCAGTGGTATCCATTCTTCTATTGGTACCATGAAAATAGTATTGCTTATTGATAAGGTTTGGATCGTTTGGATCACTGCTGATTATTGGCCACATTTGCTCATCTATAGAAGGAGCCACATCCCTGCTGAAATAATGAAAGTCTGTAACACCGCTGTCTTTAGGGGTAGCGAGAATATTAAGACCAACGATTCCCATATCAGTCGGGTCATTTGCCCAGGCACCGTCTTTTGTATTATTAACATCCCAGACATAAACAAAATCACCATTCGTATGTTCATCTTCAGGATTACTATCTATGATATTGATATAATCCTTTTCGTCATAATCAGGTCTGAAGATCGCATAGTAACCGACATAAACGCTGTCCAATTGCTGACCACTTTTATTATGTATTGTATATTCCCAAATCAACATGTCCTCTGCATAAGGGCGTCCATATGTATAGGCTGTCTGTTCAACTTCAATTCCCATCGGTCCAAACGGACTCGGATTATCTTCATCATTGAAGACACAATAAATATCCCGATCGGAAACAAATTCACCTTCGACTTCTTCCCCGAAGTTTGGAGAAGTTTCATCGATATTAATTCTGAATTTCCCCGGCCAATGACGTTCACTTGGAGTGCTTATCCAGTTACCGTTATTATCAAAGTATCCTTCCGGCCATGTTTCAGGATTGTCGCTCATTGCCAGAAAGGGCGTTTCATCGGGGGGGGGAGCGGTCACATCACCCGAAAATATTTGTCCACGCGAACCATCCTTTGGTGTCCAGTCATATTTGTCAGTAGCAGCACCAACAACCGATGTAATTACATTACCCTTTGATGCGACAATCAGACCTAAACCGAAAGAGTAATGTGTTTGATCATTAGCGGCTGTTGGCCAGTGGATAGCCTCATTAAAATACTCGTGAAAACTGGAAAGGACTCCATAGTTACCAAGGTAGTTTGCAACTTGTCCCTTGTCCATTATTCCTACAGCTCGTTCTTCACTGGACAAAGGTTTATTTAGAGGCACAAAGTTTTTAATGTTATTTTGATTGTGGCAGCTCGCGCAAGTTGTGCTCTGTGCAAAACCGGAATTGGATATCAAAATAAAAAAAAGAAGCGGGATAAAATTTTTTATTAATAACTTAGACATAAATTTCCTTTTGGTTACAAAATAATTTGAGCTCCCAATTTTATTATCCTGGGAGGTCCAACATGTATTGGATTATGATCAGCATCGGGAGATGAACCTACCAAACCTGATTGGCCTGTATCAAATGGTTTACCTGTTCTTGAATATACATAGACAACATTTTCGGTATTTAAGAGATTTGTTATCTCTAAAAATAGTGCAAAAGAAACCAGCCCAAACGGAATTGTTTTTATGGCACGAATGTCTAATGTTGAAGTCCAAGGTTTTCTTCCCGAGTTTATGTCAATACGAACAGTCGGGTCTACATACGGTGTATAAGGAAGTCCGCTATTAATTTTTAGTAAAACGTTCAGATTAAAGTTTGATAAAAGATCAATCCCCAGTATATCCATTCCGCTATTTTGGGGAATGTTCAGATTCAGATTAAAAACAATTTTATGTCGTTGATCAAAATCGAGAAAATATTCCTGGTGAGGAATTTCTTCACCTGCAAATGCATCAAAATAACCGCCCAACGGCTGCGAATTATTTCCTTTCGCTACCATGTAAGTATAATCTATGGACCCGGAAAAATAATTACTGTAACGTTTCCTCAAGGTAAGATCAATACCCTTTACACCAGCATAATCCGAATTATAAAAAACTACATAATCCTGGGAGAGATAACTTACCTGAAGAGTTGACAGCAAATCGGTTATATCTTTATACCAGGCAGTCAAATCAAGTGCCCAGCTTTCACTTAGCTTGTATTTAATCCCTGCTTCGTATGAAACAGTTTTTTGCGCGCTTACATCCGGATTTCCAACTAATGGTAACGATGTGCTGAGATCTTTCCTAAGATTATAGTAAAGAGCATTGTAATCGGGATTCTGGAAAAAATGTCCATATGCAAAATGAAGCACAGCATCTTCAGTAATCGGATGTGCTAAACCGATTCGCGGGCTAAGCTGTGTTTTAGGATCAACGGGTACTTCATCTGCCAGAATCCAATTATTATTCTCATCAAAATATCCAAACCGATTAATATCCGGCCACATTGTTGCCTTTGGATCAGCATAATCAAAACGCAGACCTGCATTAACAATCAGGTAGTTATATTCAATTTTATCCTGTATATATATTGCAAGTTCAAAAGGATTTCTGGTGTATACATCCTTGAATTGTGCACCTGATGGCCAGGGTTCCGATTCTTCATAAACACTTAAATCGTGACCGACCAATTCTATTCCGCTTTTAAACTGATGATTAATATTAGCCTGAAAAGTTGCATCTACTTTTGCTCTGTATGTAATTGTTGTATTATCAGCATATTCGGAATCATCACCGGAAACGTAAAAATAAACTGTTTCCCCCGTTCTCCCCATTACATATTCGTTAGGCAGTTTATCCCCTACCTGAACTATCTGATTATTTTCAAAGCGGGATAAGTTTGCAACATAAAAGAAACTGTTGCTGAGCGTATGCGTAAATATCATTCCCAGACGATTGGATTTAATTTCTGTATGTCTCTGATGATCACTAAGATATTTCCATTGATGACTGTATGCCTGATATTCTTTCCCTGTCATCTGTCCGGATAGAGAAAGTTTTACAGTAGGACTAAATGAATAGGTTAATTTGGCCAGACCATCTCCTTCAACGTTATAGCCATGCGGAAGATAACTGTCCTCGTTTCTGTAAATCCCCGATAATAAAAAGGTCAGTTTAGAAAACACAGGTCCGTTCAACGACAAAGTAAACATACCAGGTAACGGTATAATTTGCTGATCATACATGTCTTTGCTGACATAATTACCCTCATCAACAACTCCCGGAAACGAATTGGCTTTTCTGTAAGGAGAATTATTAATCATAGGTGATGTATACTCAATCTTGCCATGTAAAGTTGAACCACCATCTTTTGTTACGAGATTGACAATACTGGACATTGCATCACCATACTCAGCATTAAAAGTACCGCTTATAACTTCCATTTCGTTTATAGCATCCTTATTTAGCGTATTGCTGAAGCTGCCGTATAGGGGATCGTCCACCTTTACACCATCTATTAAATAACCAATCTCCCCGGTTCTTCCACCTCTAACGTGTAACTGCCCTTCAGAATCTGTAGTGAATCCTGCTTTGGTTGTAAGGATATCCTGAATACTATTGACCGGCATACTCAGTATTTCATCTGAACTTATAATTGCTTGTTTTGAAGTAATATCTTTTTGAATGAGAGGTCTTCTGGCTGTAACAACAATTTCCTCCTCAATATTGAGCACCTGCACTTCCATAACAAATTCAAGGGAAGTTGTCAGGTCGATAAGAATTCTTACATTATCAATCCTGTAAGATTTATAACCAACCATAGACGCACGTACAGAGTAAACGCCAGGAGGAATATTTAGAATGAAAAACTCACCATTAATATTGCTTGCAGCCCCGAGTGTAGTCCCCTCAATTACTATATTACAACCAGGAAGCGGTTCGTTTGTTTCTGAATCTATTACTGTTCCTGCAATTTTTCCTGTAGTACCGGCATAAACAATCCCTGGTAAAATTGAAAGAATGCAAAGAAGACACAGAACAATTATTTTTCTTAAAACATTTTTCAAAAGAATTCTCTCCTAAATTCAATTACTGATTATTGAGATGAAACTGCCTAATAAATAAAAAAACCTTCCGAAGTTCTACTACGGAATCAAGCTTAGTTTTTAACCGGATCAACAAAAGATTAAAAGCAGAGCAACTCATAAGCAGACCTTCAAAAGGTTTTTTATTTGCAATATTTAAATAAATTTCTATTTCATCAACATTTATCCACCGAAATTCTTAACGAAGGAGGACCATCTTCTTACTTTCAGCTGACTTACCTAATTTAAGAGAATACAAATAAATACCGGATGGTACTATATTTCCCGATTCATCTTTCCCGTTCCAGGCGACGGTGTAATTTCCTGCTGGCTGATAATCTGATACCAATGTTCTTATTTCGCGTCCAAGCATATCGTAAACTATCAGGAATATATTAGCACCTTCTGATAGTTGATATGAAATATTTGTCTCCGGATTAAATGGATTCGGGTAATTCTGATTAAGGATAAATTCTGATGCAATAGGTGTTTGCTCATCAACAGAAGATACAAGCGAATTTACAACTATGTTATCAAAGTAACCCGGGATTCCATCTCCATCCTGCTGGAAACTGAATACTCCAAGTTGTCCTGAGCTCATTCTATCGTCACTAGTATCATAAATCGGACAGCCTAATAACATTGCGCCATCAAAATAACACCAGAATGCAGTGGTATCTGCGTTGATAGTCTTTATTTCAATTTTCATATGGTGCCAGCCATCGGTAGTCGGGATTCCACCCGGGACATCCGACGCATAAAAATTGTGGGAGAATGAATACTGAAAAGTAACCGGGTCTAATCGATTATTATACAGGCGTAACCTTTGATCAGTGTCAAAATCGGCTACAAGTTTAATGTATGTACCAATTGTACTGTCGCAATAAAAAGCCAAACCAGTATATGCTGAGGGTGATTGATTTACATAGCAATAGACATCACCTTCTATAGAGTAATCTTGCATTGTCGTTTCACCTGCTACTGATAAAGCAGCGCCAGTATATGAACCGTCAATATCCTGCAACCAACCAGCATAATTTCCGCCAGTGGATAGGGGCTCAGGTACAGTTGCCATTTCCACGGCTTCAATTAATTCTTCAAACATACCGGGCTCAGTGGCAGAGAAGTAATGTTCCCAATCGGTACTTGCCGTACCTGATTCGAAATCATCAGAAAAAATTGGCTGGGCTAAAATTATTCCCGTAGACAGGAGGAAAAAAATTGCCAGACTTAAAATCGTAAAAATTTTGTTCATGGTTTACCTCCAAATTTTGATGATAAATGATTATAACTCCCTTACTGATAATATAAACTTAAAGAAATTAACAATAAATTGTAATTATTTAATTTAAAATACTGATAATTAAATTTGATTTAAAAATAGTGCAATCTGCTTATCCCTGCATCAATTTAGTTGTTCTTTTTGTCTTACCGGTCTTTGTTTCTATTCCTTAAATTACAGTGAACACAGACTTCGGAAAGAAAATAAATAATTACTCCCGGAAAATGATTTTATTAATGATGGTATAAAATTTAAATAATTCTCGAAAAGTCAACAACAAAAGTTGCATATTATACCAGAGCCAGAAC
>Ga0209536_100004202_pt1 | contig 22804 bp, 20 predicted proteins | sample DeeMarSeWOR28_12_FD_187461 | JGI IMG/M metagenome (GOLD analysis project Ga0209536, IMG submission 187461) | Marine sediment microbial communities from White Oak River estuary, North Carolina - WOR-2-8_12 (SPAdes) (version 2) | ecosystem: Environmental > Aquatic > Marine > Intertidal zone >... | reverse complement strand
GAGACCGTTTTTGTTTTAAGACCGCCGGGGATTACCCTGACGGGCACACGTAAAATCCTCGGCTATCTTACGAAGCCGCCTATAGCGGCTTATCCCCTTTCGGGGATTCGTATTCATAGCCCAGACGTGAATATCATCCCCGCCTGTACCCGAAGGGTGTAGGGGACATCCGGGCGGTGCTCTATGGTCAGGCGCGTGTGGGCGAAAGCTCTTGAAAACATTATCATTCAAAGGTAAAATGCTAAGCAGAATTGATATTTTGCTTAGCAAGGAGTAACTATGACCACCCCATCAGTAAAAGTGAGTTCGCGTTACCAGATCGCTGTTCCGCAACAGGCGCGTAAACTGCTTAAGATCAAGAGCGGTGACCGTCTTCTGGTGGATGTGCAAGATGGCATGTTGATCTTGATGCCAGAGCCGGGAAATTACACCGATCACCTGGCGGGGTTACACCGTGAGATCTGGGAAAAATCCGAAGAATACATCACCGGAGAACGAGACGCATGGGAGGACTCTCTGATAAGTTAGCGCAGGCCGGTCTTGTGGGGCTGGATACCCCTGTTTTCATTTACCATCTTGAAGCGCACCCACGTTATTTAGTTTTAACGAAGGAAGTGTTGGCTGGAATGGAAAACGGGAAATGGACAGGAGTAACATCCGTTATCACGTTGATGGAAGTCAATGTCCGCCCCTGGCAACTGGAGCGCGAAGAAGCAGCCCGCAAGTATGAAACTGTATTGGTTAATTTTCCCAACCTGACGATTTTGGATATTGACCGAGATGTGGCAAGATTGGCTTCCCAGTTACGAGCGCGTTACAATGTCCGCCCACCGGATGCACTGCAAGTATCTGCAAGCCTTCAAGCTGGTGCAAAAGCATTTCTGACGAATGACAAGAGATTATCTATCCTGCAAACGATCATCGAAATTCTGATATTGGATGATTTTGCTGTGGTGGAGTAAATAGGGGCAGAAAAAATAATAAACGGTCTCGGGCATCAAGGTCACGAGACCGTTTTCGTTTTAAGGCCGCCGGGAATAAATTCCTCGGCTATCCCTACGAAGCCGCCTACAGCGGCTTATCCCCTACGGGGATTCGTATTCATAGCCCAAATGTGAATATCATCCCCATGGGGGGCGTCCGGGCGGTTCTGTTAGGAGTGGGTGAGAATAGTGATATAATATTCCCGAAATTCGGAATTTCTGATTTTCTGGAGAAAGCTATGAAAACCACTCTTCAAATCCGTAGCAAAGGAACGATCACCCTGCCAGCCGAGTTGCGCAACAAATATGACCTGAACGAGGGCGAAGTGTTGAACATCATCGACCTGGGGAATGGCTCATTCCTGCTCTCCCCCCGCCGTTCGCGTGTGGACGAACTGGCTGACAAAATGCGCGTGGAACTGGAATCGCGTGGCGAGTCGCTTGAATCCATGCTGACCACATTGCGTGAAGTGCGCGAAGAATATGACGCGAAAAAGCCCTGAAATATTCCTGGATACCAGCGTTATCATTGCCGCGGTCATGTCGCCAACGGGGGGAGCACGGCTGTTGTTCCATCTTGCTCATGCGGGCACGATCAAGTTATTGGTTGGAAAAGGTGTCTTGCAGGAAGCGGAGGAAGTCATGCGGCGCAAAGCGCCTGAGTTGTTGGGTTTGCTGGCTCAGTTACTTGACGAGTCGGGAGTTGAAATCGGAAAACCACCCACCACTGCACAGAAGAAAAAGGCTCGCTCTTTGCTCAGCTATTCCCCGGATGCTGACGTGCTTGCTCAGGCGATGTCGGCAGAACCGGATTGGCTTGTCAGCCACGACAAGGAGCATTTTGTGGGAAATCCTGGTCTCGATGATTTGCCTTTCAAGGTTGGCACACCCGGAGATGTGATTGCCTGGTTGAGAGAATATCTTTCACTTTGATGGGCAATATCCAAGTCCAAACCTGAACATAGGCTGGTAGCGATATAGAAACCTCGCGAGATGAATAACAAAAGAAAAACGGTCTCAGACACCAATGTCACGAGACCGTTTTTGTTTTAAGGCCGCCGGGACTAAAGCCCACGGCTATCCCTACGAAGCCGCCTACAGCGGCTTATCCCCTACGGGGCTTCGTATTCATAGCCCAGACGTGAATATCATCCCCGCCTGTACCCGAAGGGTGTAGGGGACGTCCGGGCGGTGTTCTCAACAGGCGTCAACACGATCGCCGGGATTATCTGAACATACCTCCTACAGCCGCCGCGCCAAAACCCATGACGCCCAGCACGACTCCGGATATGGCCATAATGATGAACAAGGCAATCCAACCTAAAATTACGGTGATGATAGTCTGCCCCCATTCCAGGTCCAGGGCTTCCTTGGCGGCTACGAACCAGGCAACTGCGGTCGCGATCGCAGCAATGATCATAACCGGAGCCAACACGCAGGAAAGAGCGCCCGAGAAAGCGGAAACTATGCCAATGAACCCGACCACATTCCAGACATAGGCCAGACCCAGGGTGCGCACCATTTCTTCGAATGTAACGTCAGCGTTGAAAAACGATTTCCCTACCCAGCTGATGACAAAGGCTCCCACGGCAAAACCAGCCACCGCAAAGACCGTGCCAACCACCGCGCTGACGATCCAGTTAACAAACTCCCCGGATGCATTAGACCCAAGTTGGCTGAGGAACGAGACCACCGCTACCAAAAGCCAGGCCGTTTGAGTGAAGCCGGTGTCCTGTTCTACTTCAGCATAAATTCCCTTGCGGAAGGTAAAGGCACCCATGATACGTTCAGTTAGCATGTTATTTTCTCCTTTTGTATAGAATGTGAATTACTGTGTGCTGCGTAAATAATTGAACTCAAACACTCAATTTTCTAGAAAAAACTGGCGTGATAGTTCGTTTATTTATGCAACGAGCAGTAGAACACTGATTTTCTTAACACCATCGTACCCCCATCAGGTGCGCTTGACAAAGGTAAATTGAATAAGGTAAAGTAATGCGGGTTATTCAGACAACATTTATCTATTTAAAAACATAAGGAGCGTAACCATGATGCCAGCGTTTATTCGCGAGTATATTTCAAACCAATTCAGCAAGCCAAGTGGGCTATTTGGTCGCTACATCGAAAAAGGTATGTCAAAGCGCACTACCATTGATTCGGAATGGACAATATCGCATCTAAACATTCAATCCACAAGCAAACTGTTCGAGATCGGGTTCGGGGGTGGCGTAGCCGCCCTGCTTGCGAGCCAGCAGGCCTCGCGGGGATTTGTCGCGGGGATTGATCACTCTGACACGATGGTCCAGATCGCCAGCGAACGCAATGCTGAAGCCATCAAAGCCAAACGCATGGAACTCTCCCAGGGCGATGCGGGCACTGTCCCTTACCCGGATGAAACCTTTGATATTGTCTATTCACTTCATTCGATCTATTTCTGGAACGATCCAGTCGAATGCTTGAAAGGATTCCATAGGGCGCTGAAACCGGGCGGGTTGCTTGCGATTACAATCCAACCCAAAAATAGATGGAGTCAAGAGCAGATCGAATCACCGGGATGACTTTCTTTTTTGGAGATCAGATATTCGAAATGTTCAAATCCGCAGGCTTTCAAAACGTTCGAATGAAGGTGTATTCTGATAGCGAGGGAGTCAAGCTTCAATGTATCCTTGGGAATAAGTGAAAAGGATCCAAAACAGTCTCAAACACAACGGCTCGAGACTGTTTTATTTTAAGGAACCGGAAACACCTACTTCACAGGCGTCAATTTGAACACCGGAATGACCCGATCTGTCTTGCGGCGGTAGTCATCGAAACCGGGGAATACTTCGGCCATTTTGTTATACAAGCGCCTGCGTTCGGGTTCTTCGGTGACTTCTGCTTTCACATCGAAGGTTGCTGCCCCGACTTTCACGGTCAGGCGCAGGTGGGCCAGGGTATTGTAGTACCAATCGGGGTTAAAAAGTGCGCTGCCTTTGGATGCGATCACCACATAGTTCTCCCCAATCGAACGTATATTTGTTGGTAAAATTTTGTAAGGCGTTTAACAAAAGGAGATTGATATGGGTAATGCAATTGGTCCTGATATAAGTTTTTATCAAGACAATCCGAATACCCCGCAGCGTATTGATTTTGACAAAATGAAACAGTCTGCGGATTTCGTTATCATCCGTGCCGGGCAAAATCTATGGCCGGACCGGGATATCAAGCACAACTGGCCAGCATCAAAAGCTGCGGGACTCCCGCGTGGCAGCTACTGGTTCTATGACAGCCGCGCCGATCCCAAACGCCAGGCTGAACTGTGGGTTGAAACCTTGGAAGGTGACCTGGGAGAACTTCCCCTGTTTGCCGATATCGAGGAAACCTACGGTGGTCCACATAAAGGCTGGCGTAAATGGTACGATTTCCTGGAAAGGCTCAAAGTATTAGTCGGCCAGAAAGAGATCTTTATCTATACGGCTTATTACTACTGGCGCGATAATGCCCCCAATCCCGACACGGACCCTGAAAACCTGGAATACTTCCACCAGTATCCTCTATGGATCGCCAACTACGAAGTCTCTAAACCTGCGGTTCCTAGACCCTGGAGCGCGGACGAATGGCTGTTCTGGCAATACACCACGACAGGGGATGGAGAGCTATATGGTGTAGAGAGTAAAGGCATCGACTTGAACTACTTCAACGGAGATGTCGAAGCCTTCCGTAAGCGCTTTGGGCTGGACCAGCCACCTCCCAGTGGGGGAGAAAAATATCGCGTTGAGTTGAGTATTCGCGATGCGCCCGGTATGGACGAAGACGTGATCGGTACCCTGGAACAGGATGAAGTCCTGGAAGTGCTCGATACGACTGTTGATAAAATTTGGATGCAGGTTAAACAGGAGGATGGAACGACAGGCTGGATCTTCAACACGCACCTGATCGAAGTCGGGTCCCCTCCGCAACCCCCGCCGGATAAATGGTACCGGGTTACGGCTGATGTGTTGAATGTGCGTTCCGGCCCCGGCACAGACTACGAAGATATCGGGAACCTGTACAGGGATGAAGTTGTCAAGGCGTTGGACTATGCCAATAACGACACCTGGATTAAGATTATCCGCTCGTCAGACGGCCTGACCGGCTGGAGCTACGCCGCCTTCCTGGAAGAGACGAACGAGCCGCCTGGCGAGATCGAATGGTATCGCGTTACGGCTACTCCATCTTTGAACGTGCGCCAGGGCCCCAGCACGAGCGATATAATTGTCGGTTCCCTGCCGTTCAATGCGGTCGTAAAGGGACTCGACAAGAATGCCGATGGGAGCTGGGTCAAGGTTCTGCGCGAATCGGATGGGCTGACCGGCTGGAGCTATGCCGCCTACCTGGAGCCAACCGACGAACCCTCAGAACCCCCTGAGGTCAGTGAGAGGAACTGGTACCAGGTCAAAGTGGCAACTTTGAACGTCCGTAAAGAAGCGGATCAGAACAGTGAAAAAGTCGGCTCCTTGTCGCAGGGACAGATTGTCGTCGGGCTGGAAGTCAACGATGACGGAAGTTGGGCGCGCATTCAACGTTTCGACGGCCTGACTGGCTGGAGTGCTGTAGCCTATATGACTGATTTGGGCACAACCGCGCCGGAGCAAATGACACAGAAAATTTTTAGTGGGGTAACCTACTACCGCAAAGAGATGCAGTCGCCGCGCAAGATAGTAGCGCACGTGTTGTCGATCGATATGCGTGCTAATGGGCTAAAAGGCCTGGTTACACCTCCCAGCAGCGAGGAAGGCGTGCTTTGCACACGAAAAACATCCCAGTTTTTACAGGAGTTCGCACTCCAACTTGCGATCAATGGGGATGGATTTCAGTATCTCGATCCGGACACGCACAACCCGCAGGATTACTGCACGAATGGCGGCGAGCCTGTCAAAGTTAACAGCTATGCGGCCTCCCGTGGAACGGTCTACTCGCAACAATGGGCGGGGCGGCCAATCATGTACGTCAATAAGAACAACGAAGTATCGTTCAACGAGCCAATAGGCGCGGTCTATAATGCAGTTTCCGGTGACCGCATGCTGGTGGAAAAGGGGAAGAAAGTCAGTGACCTGGAGGATCAATCCATTGAACCACGCTCGGCTGCCGGACTCAACCAGAATGGTCGCTGGCTGTTCCTGGTGGTGATCGATGGCCGCCAGCCGGGCTACAGCGATGGTGCTACCTTCCCGGAACTGGCAGACTTCTTGATTTCTCTAGGCGCTTATACCGCCATCAACTTGGATGGCGGGGGTTCATCTGCTCTCGTGATCGAAAGCGTTATGGGCGGACCGTTTGTGCTGAACTCGCCCATCGAGGGCGCAATCCCCGGTAACGAGTCGGCTGTTGCCAACCACCTTGGCTTCTGGGTGAACAAATAGATAAAGTTCACAAATAGCTACCAAAACATGGCTCACCCCGAAATTAATCTTTCACGGGTGAGCCTTGCTTTTTGTCAAGATAATGAGTTTGGTTTTGGGTAGGCTTATAATCATTCCATGCAAAATCGCATCCTGCGCACTCCCGCTGACCTGAATCACGAAGACATCCTCGCCCTGTACGCGGGTTTCGATACCCCGATCACCGAACTGGATTGCGGACAAAAGTGCGCCCCACATAACACTTCGGGGAAGCCATTTTGCTGCGACATCTGTCATGCTGTCCCGGCGGCTTATCAGAGCGAGTGGGAGACGCTGAAAGACGCGACCGGACTCTGGCATCGTTATCGCGGGGACGAATGCGCTTCATCACCAAGTCCCGAGCCTGCCAGCCTCGTTACAGAATCAGACATGCCCCCCGGGATGATTTCGCTCGCCTGTCTTGGCCCCAAGCGTTGCGAGCGTGAGAACCGTCTGCTCAGTTGCCGGCAATTCCCGTTCTTTCCCTACGTCACATCCGACTACCGCTTCCTCGGGCTGGTATATGATTGGGAGTTTGAGTCCAAATGTTGGGTGATCAGCAACCTGGGGCGCGTCCGCGAAGCGTACCGTCAGGAGTTTGTCAAAACTTTCGACCGTATCTTCGCCCTCTTCCAGGATGAATTCGAGAGTTATGCGGTCCGTTCGGAAGAGATGCGTGAGCACTTCGCATCCAAACACAGGCGTATCCCGCTCTTGCACCGGGATGGGGGATTTCATCTCATCAGCCCTTCTAGCGAACGCCTCCGCAGGGTGGATGCCGGTTACCTTCCAAAGTTTGGGGCGTATCGCGTAAAATAAACACTAACAAGTTTTCATTGGAGATGAACATGCCCAAATCAGACAAAGATGAATCCCTGGTACCCGTCCCGGCTGGTAAAGAAGATAAAGTCGTCGTCATATCCGAAGAGACCGGTAAGAAACAGCAGACTCCGCCGCGTGGGGGAGCCTTGCGACGCGTGCTGGTCTTCTTCCTGCGCCTGATTTTGTTCCTGGCGTTCCTGGCCGCCCTGGCTGCCGGTGCGTATTTTGGACTGCCCATCCTGTACGAACGATATGTCCGCCCGGTGGAGATGAACTCCTCGCAGTTGACCGATCTGACCCGGAAGCAGGCTCAACACGAAGCGCAAATCGCGGATTTGGAATCACATCTTGCCACGCTCGAAGCTGCGAGCACATCCCAGGCCGCTTCCATTGCCGATTTATCCGCGCGTGTCGACACCCTGGACGAGAACGTCACTGCGCGTATCAACGCCTTGGACGAGAACGTCGCTGCGCACACCAAAACCCTGTCCGCGCTCGAAGAGATGCAGGTCAGCTTGCAGGCCAGCGACGAAGCAACACAGGCTGAGCTGGAGCGCAAGGTCGACATGCTCAAGTCGATGGAGCTGCTTTCGCGCGCGCGATTGTTCCTTTACCAGAGCAATTTTGGGCTCGCCGCGCAGGATGTGCAGGTTGCCCGCGACCTGCTGGCCGAAATCCAGCCAGATGCGCCCGAACCGCAGGATGAAGAAATTGCCGAAACAATCCGCCGCCTGGACCTGGTTTTGGAGAACCTGCCAGCATTCCCCGTTGTCGCCAGCGACGACCTGGATATTGCCTGGCACATCTTGTTGACCGGCATCCCGCCACAGGAACTTGAGACACCCGCACCTGAAGCTGTGCCCGAGAGTACGAGCACACCCACGCCTGAGCCAGAAACGATGCCCACACCCACACCGTCTGAATAAGTTGTTGAGTAAAAAGTCGAGATTTTGCTTCTCGACTTTTTATATACTGCATGCTTGTTTTTTCCTTGGAAAAGGTGCAACGCACTTGACCAGAAGTTTCCTCAACATACTCTCAATGTTGAAGTGCATTGCACCTTTTAAAGATCATCTTTTAGAAAACAACAGGAGGTAATATGGATGCCTTATCCAATCTTTTCGGCTGGCTGACGGGCCAATGGACGAATCAAAACTCATTTGGTAAGGCCTTGTTAGGTTGTGCAATGCTGTTGATTATGGCCTGTGTTTGTGGTGTGCCGCTATTGCTCATTTCACTGATGGAGTTTTAGATATACGTCTGGCTTTGCTGGTACAATTTCTCAAGGCGATTTATTAAAAGGAGAAGAACATGGGAAATGCAATTGGTCCTGATGTAAGTTTTTATCAAGACGATCCGGAAACCCCGAGGCACATCGATTTTGTCAAAATGGGAAAAACCGCGGACTATGTGATTATCCGCGCCGGGCAGAATCTTTGGGTCGATAGAGATTTCAAATACAACTGGGCCGAAGCCAAAAAAGCCGGGCTTCCCCGCGGCACTTATTGGTTCTACGACAGCCGCGCGGATCCCAAACGTCAGGCCGAGTTATGGGTCGAAGCCATGGATGGCGATTTGGGAGAGCTGCCCCTGTTCGCAGATTTCGAAGAGGCTTATGGTGGACCGCATCAAGGTTGGCGCAAGTGGTACGACTTCCTGGAGCGGCTCAAAGAATTGGTCGGGGATAAGGAAATCTCCGTCTATACAGCTTTCTATTATTGGCGAGATAATGCTCCTAGCGCCACAACCCAAAAAGACAGCCTGGAATATTTCCATCAATATCCCTTATGGATTGCCAACTATGGTGCAGCGCAGCCCAGCATCCCGAAACCCTGGGGTGAAAATGAATGGTTGTTCTGGCAGTTCACCGAGGTTGGGGATGGCGAACTTTACGGTGTGGAGAGCAAAGGCATTGATTTGAATTACTTCAATGGCGATGCGAAAGCATTCCGTCAGCGCTTTGGGATTTCTGAACCCGGAGAACGTCCTCAGGAAAGTGATAAATACCGTGTTGAGCTGAGTATCCGCGATGAGGCCGGACCGGACGAGAATGTGGTCGGCGTTTTAAAGCAGGATGATGAAATAGAAGTTCTTGGCACATCTGCAGGTGGGGACTGGATGCAGGTCAAACGGTCGGACGGAACGACCGGCTGGATCTACAATACGCACCTGATCAAAATCGAAAGTCCTGAACCGCCGGAACCTCCGGAGCCACCAGAACCACCAGAACCGCCTGATCCTGAAACCAAGTGGTACAAAGTCGCAGCGACAGCCTTGAATGTGCGCAAGGGCCCCAGCACAAACTATGATAAGGTTGGCACGCTTCAACAGAATGAAGTTGTTAGAGCGCTTGAATTTTCTCCTGACAATAGTTGGATAAAAATTTACCGCCCATCGGATGATCTGACCGGCTGGTGCTATGCCAGTTATCTGGAAGAAACGGATGCACCCACTGATCCAGGAGAACCGCCTGAGCCGCCGGAACCGCCTGACCCTGGTGATGTTGAGTGGTATCGTGTTACGGCCACGGTTTTGAATGTGCGCGAGGGAGCAAGCACGAGCTACAATAAGGTCGGTTCTCTGCAATTTGATGAAGTTGTCAAAGCGCTTGAAGAGAACACTGACGGGAGTTGGATAAAGATCTATCGTGCTTCAGATAGCCTGACCGGCTGGTGCTATGCCAGTTACCTGGAGTTGACGGATGCGCCGACTGACCCTGGCGAACCACCTGAGCCGCCCGAACCACCTGAACCGCCCGAACCACCTGAACCGCCCCCCGCAACCCAGCCCAGGAACTGGTATCAGGTCAAACCAACAACCCTGAACGTTCGCGAAGGGCCCAGTACTTCCAACGATAAACTTGGTTCTTTGAAACAGGGTGAAATCGTTGTTGCTCTTGAAACCAATGATGATGAAAGTTGGGCGCGGATTCAACGCTTTGATGGCCTGGCGGGTTGGTGTGCTGTCGCATATCTGAATGACCTTGGAACCACTCCCCCCGCACAGTTGACACAGCGAATTTTCAGTGGCGTTACTTATTTCCGCAAAGAGATGCAGTCACCACGCAAGATGGTCGCGCATGTGTTAGCCATCGACACACGCGCCGACGGGCTCAAGTCCCTGGTCACGCCGCCCAGCCACGAAGAGGGATTCGTTTGCTCGCGTAAGACTTCCCGATTTTTAGAGGAGTTTGGTCTCCAGATTGCTGTTAACGGCGATGGGTTTAAATACCTGGATCAAGATGATTATGACCCGGCGCAAGTTTGTCCGAATGGGGGTGAGCCTTTGGACGTCAACAGTTATGCGGCTTCACGGGGCACAGTGTACTCTAACCGCTGGGATAGCCGCCCGATCATGTACTTGAACAAGGATAATGAGGTGACCTTCAACGACTCGAAAGGTACTGTCTACAACGCCGTATCGGGTGACCGTATGCTGGTGGAGAAGGGCAAAGCAGCCTCCGGTCTGGAGAGCCAATCTGTGGAGCCGCGCACGGCCGCTGGCATCAACCAGAATGGACGCTGGCTGTTCCTGGTGGTGATTGATGGACGACAATCGGGATACAGCGAAGGCGCCACCTTCCCGGAGTTGGCTGATTTCCTGATCTCCTTGGGAGTCTACACCGGCCTCAACCTGGATGGGGGTGGTTCTTCCGCCATGGTCATCGAAGGAGCGCTGGGTGGATTGTTCGTTTTGAACTCGCCTATCGAAGGGGATATCCCCGGCAATGAGTCGGCGGTAGCCAACCACCTGGGATTTTGGGTGAAGAAGTAGTTAAATTGCTTTTACGCAATTTGCGAAAGGTGCCGAAAATAAAGACGGCGTGCGCAGCACGCCGTCTTTATTTTCGGGCCTCTCCTGCAAAGAATTTCACTTGTGCATTTCAAGATAATCACTATACCCGCCCAGATACTCAACCAACTTTCCATTCTCAATCGCCAGTAAGCGCTCTACGGTTCGGTCCAGGAAATAGCGGTCGTGTGAGATAACCAACACTGTCCCGATAAAATCATCTAACGCCTGCTCCAAAACTTCCGCCGAGGCAATATCCAGGTTGTTGGTTGGTTCGTCGAGCAGCAGGAAGTTCGCGCCTGAAAGCACCAGCAGCGCCAGTTGCAGGCGACTGCGCTCCCCGCCGGAGAGATTCCCGATCTTCTGCGTAATTTGCTGGTAGGTGAAAAGATAACGCAGCAAATAGGCCACCGCGTTCGATTCGCTCATATTGCCCGCATAGCGCACTGTATCCAGCAGCGTCTGGTCGAAATCCAGCGTTTCGTGTTCTTGGGCGTAATGCCCCACTGACACGCTCGGGCCGATCTTGATCTCACCATGGTCGGGCACCTCCTGCCCCAGCAGCATGCGGATGAAAACGGACTTCCCCGAACCGTTTGGCCCGATCAAACCGACGCGTTCACCATGCCAGATGGTCTCATTGAGTTGGGTGAAAATCTGTCGTTCTCCGAATGCCTTTGAAACGCTATCCAGCTCCAGCACCTTGTTCGAGCCGCGCCAACCGTTTAGCTGCAGTCCCATTCGGCGGCGCTCGGTAACCGGCTTATCGATTTTATCCATCTTGTCCAGGCGCTTTTGCATTGACTTGGCCTTGGCTGCAAAATCCTCGTTGTCATACACCTTGCCCCAGATGGCATAACGCTTGATGGCCGCTTCCAGCCGCCCAATCTCCTTTTGCTGGGCGCGGAACAACTGCTCCTGGCGCGCAATACGAGCTTCTTTGTCCATCACATAGGACGAGTAATCACCTTCGAAAACGGTCAACTTCCCGTCTTCCAGGTCAGCGATGTGGGTGACGACTGCATCCAGCAGGTAGCGATCATGCGAGACGATGACCACCGCCCCTTCGTATTCGCGGATGAGCTTCTCGAGATATATTTTGCCTGGCAGATCCAGATGATTGTCGGGCTCGTCGAGTAGTAAAACATCCGGACGGACCAATAACAGACGCACCAACCCGACCAGTTTTTTCTGTCCGCCGCTCAGCACGGACAAGGGTTTGCTGAGGTCGCCCTCGGCCATTCCCAACCCGACCAACAGTTCCCGCACGCGCTCCGGATAGCTATCCCCGCCATAGGATTGGTATTCGTCCAGAAGATGCTGTTGTTGGTCGAGGGCCTTTTGCAATTTGCGCTCATTTCCATAGACTGCGGGATCACTCAGGCTGGCCTCAACCAGTTCCAGTTCGGCCTTAGCCTCCGCCACGCGCGGATTGCCGTCCAACGCGGCGTCGAAAGCCGTCAGGGTGAGATCGAGTTCGGGGTGTTGCGGCAGGTATCCGGTCCGGATTTGACGCGCGCAGGTGACCGTCCCGCCTAGCTCGGCTGTGTACTCGTCCATCATGAGCTTGAACAATGATGATTTCCCCGCTCCATTCGGGCCGATCAGGCCGATCTTTTGTCCATGCTGGATTTCCCAGCTCAGGTTTTCGAAAATGCGTTTGGCGCCCAGGATGAGCGTAACGTTGGATAGTTGGATTTGGATCATGTTGGTTCCTGGTTGTCTTGCTTGAAGAGGGCTCAGCCCTCTTTAAGCAAGGAAATAAAAACGCCGCAAGCACAGGCCTGCGGCGCGAAAGTTGATAAAAAGCAGTTAATTTCTGCGTACAGGCGCGATTCGAGGAGGCTCCCCTTTGATGAAGCCACGTACTCCGATGAACAGCGGGGAAGTCCCGGCACAGAAAATATATATCATGGCGGCGATTATACCAGCCTTTTGGGGTCAGGCAGCCAACGCCTGTATTACGCTGAACACGAGCATAAGAAAGGACATCAGGGCAAATAACGGGCGCATTTTGTTTTCATCGTCCAGCAGGGAGGCATAGGCTGCGAATGCCAGACCAACAGCGGCGAGCAGCATGGCAAGTTGAAAAACAGCCTCGCGTGCGGAGGCTGCATTAGCCGCGTCGAAATTTTCGAAAGCCTGGTCGAACAGGTCATTGGAATAGGCATACATCTCATCGTAATATTGATCATCGAAAACACCATCCCGGTCGTAGCTGTCTTGCAATTCCGCCGAGAAATTGGATTGATAATAATCCGCGGCAAAGTCGTCTACGTCCAGCGTGACATAGAAACCGTCATACATCGTGTAGTCTTGAATAATATATTGTGTTGCGAGGATGTACTCCGTATTCGAATTAGCCAGCAGCTTGTTGCCTTCTGTTTCATACCCTGCAGCCGTGCCACTGACCTGATAGGTAGCATAGTTCGTAGCCGCAGTGAACACACTCAAGGCGGTGACGAGAAATCCAAGGAAAAGGTTGGAGCCTAACTTCTGGAAAAGATTGCGAGATTTTGGTTTGGATTCTGGAGATGCTATTGTCATACTAATACTCCTGACGAGGGTGTGATAAATATTTGACACATTATACGACATATTTTATCGAATTTGTGAAATATAAACTTTTCTTTTGGACAGAACAATTCCAAAAGAAAAATCTCTACCGTGAATACGTATTCCATTTTTGTTGATCTTAGGAAATTTGAAGTTGAATAAAGAATGCCCGAAAATAAGGGGCGCGTGTTCCGCACGCGCCCCTTATTTTCGGTATCTTTTCGCGAAATGCCGAAATGCGTAAGTTCTAAATCTATTAGGGATATTCTTGTTGTAGCCAGTCCAGCGGATCGACCTGCACACCGTTGACCCACAATTCCCAGTGTAAGTGCGCACCTGTTCCACGCCCGGTATTGCCCACCAAACCGATGATTTGCCCGGCGTCAACCATTTCACCCACCTGTACCTGGAACTCGGATTGGTGCCAGAAGCCGCTGTACACGCCCCAGCCATGGTCGATCACGGTAGCGTTTCCACGCACGACCTGGTCTGGGGCGGTCAGCACAACCCTGCCTGCTGCGGGGGCTGTGATAGGCAGACCGGTTCCGCCGCCGAAATCCAGCCCGGTGTGGAAGCCTTTATAGGTCAGGTCGCTTCCCTGGCCAATGTACTGGCGGCGGCTACCGTAGCGGGAGGTGAAGTAAGTCGATTCAGCGTATAAAGCTGCGGGCGTGACAAATAATCCGTTCCATAGTTTTTGGGGTGTGGCTTCCTGTACAGTTGACTCGATGAGCTGGTCTTCAGGCCCAATCACAGCTGGGTCTATCGTTCCAGCGTCAACATACAGCAACGGATCATCGGGGTAGTCCCCAGAAATAACCAATACCAATTGTTCAAAGGATTGCATGCTGCCATCTGGCAATGTGGCTTCCAGACGCAGTGGGTAGGCGCCCGGCTCAAGCAGGGCATGCACGCCCTGTAGTGCCACCTGGCTACCGTACCCCTGTGGGGCACTTTCTGAATCTGGGAAGAAGCGCAATTCGTGATCTACCAGCATACCGCTTACGTTTACCCCTTCCGGCACTTGCACGCGGATGACGGTTGTCCTGCCCTGCATGAGAGGCAGAGGACTGACAAGCGCATCTTCGAAGACGGCGGGCAGGCCACTGGCTGTCCCTTCGGACTCATTACCATTGGCATATAACACATCGCCGGGGATTGCAGCCCATGCGCCGTTCAGTTGATTGATTTCGGATAATGCCCAGGGATCGGTGTTCCCTTTGACGGCCAGTTCCAGCAGGCTTTCGCCGTTAGCAGGCGTGATGCGGGAAGTAAGCTGCTCGTCCCCTGTTTTTTGCGGCACGATAAAACTGACACCCACATATAACTCGGTCGGGCTGACCAGGCGATTGAGCCTGCGCAGCGTGGGTTCCGCGATTTGGGTGCGGCGGCTTAAGCTGCGAAACGAATCACCGAACTGCACGAATTCAGTGACCAGTACGCCACTAACGCCTTCCAGCCCAGGGATGACCAGTTCCTGCTCGGCAGAAAGTAAATCGGGGTTGCTGATGCCGTTAGCGTTCATCAGGTCTTCGAGGGCGACGTTGAAGCGTGAGGCAATCAAGGAGAGCGTGTCGCCAGATTGCACGATGTAAATCGGCCCTTCAACCGTTTGTGCAGAAGCGGGGGTAACAGAAAACAATATAGCGATGACAGCTACAATTGTGATAAGGCGTTTAGGCATCCTGGAATTCCACTTTATCCCCAATTTGGTAATCCTCCCAGCGGGAGGGGTGTATTTCAAGCACGTAGCAGGCAGGCTGGGATGAAAGATAGGCTGGCCGCCAGGGTTTGGCGATGACTTTGTCCACAACGGTCATAACAGAGTTGATCCAGACCACGTTCAGATCGAACGGGACGAACAGCATGTGGATGGATGAGTCGACGCGGCTGTCACGCTTTCCTTGTACCAGGAGCAGGCCTTCGTCCGGTTCGAGGCGCTTACGAAACGTCAGTCCACGCAGACGGCACAGGTACGAATCGCAATACTTGACACGTGCTGGTGACAGGTCAGGCTGATTAAGATTGCGTATGAATATGAGGCGAGACATCTTTCAATTTTTACAAGAAAACGGGGCGACTTGCGCCGCCCCGTTATATTCTGTGATGGTCAGGCCGACGGGTCTGTTTCGCCGAACACTTTGTCCACACTGCTTAACAGGTCTTGTGGGCTGAAGGGTTTGGCGATGTAATCGTCTACTTTGGCAATGTGCAGGCCAAGCACTTTGTCTATACTTTGTGCTTTGGCCGTAACCACGATAACCGGGATATCTTTGGTTTTTTCGTCGGCTTTCATTTGCTGGTATACTTCCCAACCGTCCATATCTGGCATCATCAGATCAAGCAGAACCAGATCAGGTGTGTTGTCGCGCATTTTTTCCAAGCCTTCTTTTCCACCAGCAGCGCCCACTACTTCAAATCCGCGACGACCCAGAATTAGACGAATCAAATCGATCATTTCCGGTTCGTCTTCGATGCATAGAATATGTTTGGTATTTGTATTGTTCATGGAGTACTTGTCCTATTGGCAAGTTTACCACAAAGCGAGGCGATGTGAAAATTGTCACCTGGAATGTAAATGGGTTGCGCGCAGCGTTGCGAAAGGATGCGCTCAGCGCGGTTCTTGACTGGACCCCAGACCTGCTCTGCCTTCAGGAAATTAAAGCCCGTCCCGATCAGTTGACCGAAGAACAGCGCAATATCCCTGGTTACCAGATCACTTGGAACCCGGCTGAACGCCCCGGATACAGCGGCGTGGCAACCCTGGCAAGTGAAGAGCCGCTTGATGTTGAAATCGGTATGGACGCGCCTCGGTTCGATGTCGAAGGGCGTGTTATCCGTACCCATCACCCAGACTTTTTTCTCTACAATATCTATTTCCCCAATGGCCAACGCGGTCAAGACCGAGTGGACTATAAGCTGGATTTTTATGCGCACTTACTGGAAGCCTGCAACGCATTGCATGCAGCAGGAGAGAATATAATTATTACAGGTGATTTCAATACTGCACATATGCCGATTGACTTGAAAAATCCCCAAGAGAATGAAAAAACTTCCGGTTTTTTGCCGGAAGAGCGCGAATGGGTGGATAAGTTCCTCGACCATGGTTTCGTGGACGTATACCGCAAACTGTACCCGGAACGTGAGCAATATACCTGGTGGACGTACCGCTTCAATGCGCGGAAGCGTGGCATTGGCTGGCGGCTTGACTACTATTTGGTTTCAGAAGCGCTTGTACCGCGGGTAAAGGATGTTATTATTCATGATGATGTACTGGGCTCAGATCACTGCCCGGTGGAATTACTCATCGATTAGTCTCAAAAATGCTAGGAAAACCACAAACTGATTGTTTTTGACAGGAATATATAAGAATATTGTTATAAGAATTCGCCTACTCTACTCGTCAAGGGAGTAGGTTGGTATAATCATACCGGTATTGGAGGATTCTGTGAATTCACGAAATCAATCGTTTCTCGTTTACTTTCTGCTAATTGTTGCCATTGGCGCCATGTTTTACATGGGTTTTAGACAAGATACAGACGGTGAAGAAGTATTAACTATCAATCAAGTTGCCCATGATATTCAAGTGGGCGATGTAACGCGTATCATTGTCGAAAGCGACAATAAACTTCAGGTTATTTATGATGATGGAACCGAAAAGCCATCCCAGAAGGAGCCTGGGGCTACTTTAGTAGAGCAACTTGCTGGTCTCGGAGTGACACCAACGCAACTCGCTCCCGACAACATCAAGCTTGAAGTCCAACCGCCTTCTGCTTGGATTGGTGTTCTGAGTAGTCTCGGATTTTTCTTGCCTGTCTTGCTGATGGGTGGTGTGCTTTGGTTTATTTTCCGTCAAGCACAGGGCAGCAATAACCAGGCTATGGCTTTTGGGAAGTCGCGCGCGCGCATGTTTAGTGGCGACCATCCCACCGTCACATTTTCTGATGTAGCCGGAGTAGAAGAAGCCAAGGAAGAACTGGGCGAAGTGGTCGAATTTTTACGCGAACCGCAGAAGTTTATCGAACTTGGCGCGCGTATACCAAAAGGTGTTTTGTTGGTGGGACCTCCCGGCACGGGTAAAACTTTGCTGGCCAAGGCCGTCTCTGGCGAGGCGGGTGTCCCGTTCTTCTCGATCTCCGGCTCGGAGTTCGTTGAGATGTTTGTTGGTGTAGGCGCCAGCCGCGTACGCGACCTTTTCGACCAGGCCAAACGTCATTCGCCCTGTATCATCTTCGTCGATGAGATTGATGCCGTCGGTCGCCAGCGTGGTGCTGGTCTGGGTGGCTCACATGATGAGCGTGAGCAGACTTTGAACCAAATGCTGGTTGAAATGGATGGTTTCGACACTGATACCAACGTGATTATCGTAGCCGCCACAAACCGCCCCGACATTCTCGATCCGGCTTTGCTGCGTCCTGGTCGCTTTGACCGTCGCGTGACGCTGGATCGACCTGATGTCCGCGGCCGTGAGGCCATTCTGAAAGTGCATGTTAAGGGCAAGCCTCTCGAGCCAACTGTGGACCTGGCCTCCCTGGCGCGGGGCACTCCGGGTTTTGTTGGTGCCGACCTGGAAAACCTGGTTAATGAAGGCGCTATTTTGGCGGCTCGACGCAACAAGAAAGCCATTGGCCAGCCTGAACTGGAAGAGGCCATCGAGCGCGTTGTCATGGGGCCGGAACGCAAATCTCGCCTGATCTCGGAGGAAGAGAAGCGCGTCATCGCCTACCATGAAGCTGGTCATGCCGTCGTTGGGAATGCCATCGCCGAAGCGGATCCTGTCCAAAAAGTGACCATCGTCGGTCGTGGACAGGCGGGTGGCATTACTTGGTTCCGTCCGGACGAAGACCGCCTTCTCATGTCACGCAAAAAGATCATGGCTACTTTGGCTTATGCACTGGGAGGGCGTGCTGCTGAGGAAGCGGTATTTGATGATGTCACGTCCGGCGCATCGGGCGACTTTGATCAGGTAACACGCATGGCTCGTAATATGGTTACCCGGCTGGGAATGAGTGAAACGATGGGAACCATGGTGTATGGTCAAAAGGAAGAACTGGTTTTCCTGGGCCGCGAAATTTCGGAGCAGCGTGATTACTCAGATGCGATCGCTGAAAAGATTGATGCCGAAGTACGCAAAATCGTAGACGAAGCTTACGTACAGGCAAAGAGTATCTTGAAGAAGTACCGCAAAGAACTGGATGCTGTGGCAGAGAAACTTCTTGAGGCAGAAAGCATCACACGTGAAGAGTTTGAGGCCATCTTCCCGCCACCAATCGATAAGAAGAGTGGTACCCCTCAGCCAGCATAAAAATAATAATGACAAAAACAAAGCTCGGTCAGGGTCATTCCCGACCGAGCTTTTTATGTGTTTAGATTCTAATCGTTTTAGTTTTCTTCCGCTTCCTTATGCTGCCTCACCAACTCACGTCGTAGAATCTTGCCAACGGTGGTCTTGGGCAGTTCATCGCGGAACTCGTAATGTGTGGGCACCTTGTATGCGGCCAGTTTTTCCTTGCAAAAAGCCTTGAGTTCATCCTCGGTTGCAGTTTCGCCCTCCTTGAATACAACCCAGGCCTTGACCGTCTCCCCGCGATATGGATCGGGGATACCCGCAACACCGGCTTCCAAAACCTTGGAGTGGTCAGCCAATACTTCTTCTACCTCGCGCGGCCAGACCTGGTAGCCACCAGGTTTAATCAATTCCTTCTTGCGATCAACGATGTAGAAGTAGCCGTCTTCGTCCATGCGGGCGATATCACCGGTGAATAGCCAGGTTTTACCATCCTTCAGCTTGCGGAGCGTGTTGGCTGTTTCGGTGGGCATGTTGTGATAGCCCTTCATCACGTTCGGGCTGTTGATGACGATCTCACCAATCTCACCTACGGGTAGTTCTGTCTCACCATCATCCAGACTGATAATTTTGCAGTCGACATCAGAGAGTGGTAGACCGATCGAACCAGTGCGATTTTCGCCCAGTAACGGATTACAGTGTGTGGCAGTTGGCGCTTCGGAAAGGCCAAAGCCTTCAAAGACTTTGCCTCCAGAAAGCTCCTCAAATTTCTCTTTTGTCTCGCGCATCAGAGGAGCAGAGCCAGAGATGCAGGCTTTGATGGATGACAGGTCATATTTTCCAGCCAGGACATCTGGATGGTTGTTGAGCGCGTTATAAAGCGTGGGAACACCGGGGAAGATGGTTGTTTTGTATTTGCTGATATTGGCAAGCGTATCTTCCAAGTCACGGACATTTGGAACCATCACCAGACTGGCACCGGAAGCCATCCCAAAGAGCATGCCTGCCACCATGCCGTAAACGTGGAAAAGTGGGATGCCCATCAGCACGATCTCTTTACCTTCGTTTACATCAACCATCCAGTTCTTGATTTGTAGAGAGTTGGCAAGCACATTGTAGTGAGTCGCAATGGCGGCCTTCGAAACGCCCGTAGTCCCACCTGAGTACTGGAACAAGGCCGTATCATCGGGAGCAATTTCAACTTGAGGGCGATCCGAAGGTTCATATTTGGCGATCAAATCCTGCATCCAGACATCGCCTTCAGGCAGGGGGCCATCAACGCGATGCCCACCCTTCTTCTCAACTGCCAGCGTGAACAGCAAGCGTGTGATGGGAGGAAGTTGCTCTTTGATGTTGGTGACGATCATTTTCTTGATCTTGGTCTTGGGCTGGGCGGCCTTGATCGTTTTATAGAAGTTGGTCATCACGAACATCACTTCGATGCCCGCGTCGCTGGCCTGATACTCGATCTCTGCCGGGGTGTAGAGAGGATTGGTGGCCACCACCACGCCGCCTGCTTTCAGGATGCCAAAATAAGCCATCACGAACTGCGGTGTGTTGGGCATGAAAATACCGACCCGATCGCCTTTTTTCACGCCCATATCGGCGAGTGCGGCGGCTACACGGTCGGTTATCTCGTTCATCTCTTTATATGTAATGACGGCCCCCTTGAAGATTGTGCATGGCTTGTCGGGATATTTTTTCGCTGACTGCTCCAGGAAGTAGTACAGTGGCTCCTTGGGATAGTCAATGTTTTTTGGAACGCCTTTATCATAGTTGGCGAACCAGGGACGATCATTCATGGTGTCTCCTCCTTCGGAACGAATAGATAGAGTATGGCGATGTATAAATAGTATATAACAGGATGGATTCGAAAGTCAATCAGCGATTTTGAGCAATTTGACATCTAACTTGACAGGATCCTATTCTGCAGTTCCCACAACCGATGGAAGGTGCCGCCTCTTTCCAACAGTTCAGTCTGCGTGCCGCGCTCGATGATTTCTCCGTGCTCCATTACCAAGATCTCATCCAGATTCTCCAATCCCACCAGGCGATGTGTGATGAACAGCGCGATTTTGAGTTTCATTACTTTGAAAAGTGTTTCCAGCACTTGTTTTTCGGTCAGCGGGTCGAGGTTGGCGGTTGGCTCGTCCAGGATCAGGATGGGCGCATCTTTCAGCAAGGCGCGTGTTATTGCCAGCCGTTGGCGCTCTCCACCCGAAAGGCGCTGTCCCTGCTCGCCGATGTAGGTTTCGTATCCCTTCGGTAGTGACATGATGAACTTGTGGATTTGTGCCTGCTGAGCGGCTTTCTCTATCTCTTTCTGGGATGCGGATGGATTCGCTAGTTGCAGATTTTCACGGATGCTGGCGTTGAAAAAATACGTTTTCTGTGCGACCACTGCGCATCTTTCTCGGACTTCATCCTGCTCCAGGCCATGTAGCGACTCTCCGCCCAAACGGATATCCCCCGAACTGTACTCCCAAAATCTCAGCAGAAGATTGACGAGGGTAGACTTTCCCGCCCCGCTCGGCCCGACGATGGCAATGTTCTTGCACGGGGAAAGATCGAATGAAATATCCTTTATTGCAGGGAATGAGGTATTTGGATAAGAAAATGTAACAGCATCAAAGGTAACAGCCGACAGTTGACCATGGACGGTGGACGGTGCTTCTTCGGTCAACGGTCTACGGTCTACTGTCATCGGTGATGTATCCACAATCTCAAACAACCTTCCCGCAGCCATTTGCACACTCTCCCACATCTGCGCGGTTTGGGACAGGGGTGTAACGGCTTCGAAGGAGGCCAGCGTCAGCAGAGTCAGCGCACCTAGCATCACGCCAGACAGGCGGCCATCGCTGACAAGTGGAATGGCCAGGTAGAGCACAGCCCACATGCCCAGATGGGTGAGGGTAACGGCCAAGGCAGACTGCAATCCACTGATGCATGCCATGTGGCGTTGGGCAAGCCCGTAGGCATGGCCTGTTTTCGAGATAAGGGTCAATCTGTCTGCTGCGCGGCCATAGGCCAGGATGTCGGGCAATCCCTGGATACCATCTACAAGTTGGGTGTGCAGCTCTGCTCGCAAGGAAATGAGCGCTTTCCCAGGGCGGCGGCTGAGTGCCCGGGCGATGAGTGGCAGGATCAAGCCAAGGCTTAGGAAAAAGCCGATCAAAACGGTGGCAAGCGGCGGGTAGAAAGATGCGAGGAAGATAGATACGCCCAGCGCGGTCAGCAGGGCGACCAATGGCGGCGCAACCACCCTGACGTAGAAATTTTCCAGCGTTTCTACATCACCGATGATGCGGGCAAGCAAGTCACCGGCGCGATAGTCCATTAGGCGGGCGGGGGCCAGCGGTTCGAGCTTCTCGTAGAACCAGACACGCAGGCGGGAGAGCAGACGAAAGGTGACGTTGTGTGAGACCAGGCGCTCGATGTAGCGAAAAACGCCGCGGCTGATGCCGAAGAAACGCACCCCAACGATGGCAACTTGCAACTCTGCGATGGACGGATGCAGCGCGGCAGCAGAGATCAGCCAGGCTGATGTGCCCATCAGTGAGATGTTGGCTCCGATGGTCAATACTCCCAGCAATACGGACAGGGCGACCCAGTTCCAGGAGCCGGTCAGGAAGGAAAGCAAACGTTGAAGGATGGAGAATGGAGAATGGGAAATAGTTGATGGTTCAGAGTAAGAAGAAATAGGTGAGAAGTGAGATGGGGCCGAAATCTTCACGGTTCTTTCTACACTTTTTACTTTTTTCTTCTCACTTATATTTCCATGAGCTTTCACCATTTTTGCATATGCTCCACCCACTGCCATCAACTCACTGTGCGTGCCTTGCTCCACGATTTGTCCTCGTTCAAGAACGATGATCCGGTCAGCCTGGAAGACGGTGTTCAGGCGATGGGCAATGGTGATGACAGTTCGTCCCTGCATAAGGTGACGAGTGGACTCTTCCAGCAGG
>Ga0209536_100004201_pt1 | contig 22806 bp, 19 predicted proteins | sample DeeMarSeWOR28_12_FD_187461 | JGI IMG/M metagenome (GOLD analysis project Ga0209536, IMG submission 187461) | Marine sediment microbial communities from White Oak River estuary, North Carolina - WOR-2-8_12 (SPAdes) (version 2) | ecosystem: Environmental > Aquatic > Marine > Intertidal zone >... | reverse complement strand
CGACCCGTTGACGTGCTCCCCGCCCGCAGGTCCGCCATTGTGCGGGTGGCAGGTCCTGCAGCTCACCTGATGGGACGGGGTCTGATGGCTGCCCCCGCTGGGCGGAGCCGCGGGTCTTCCGGTGCCGTCGCCGTGACAGGTACCGCAGGAGACACTGCCTGTGCTGTCCCAGCGGGCAGCCTGGGGCGGGGCCATCCCGTGGCAGTAAAGGGCGGTGCACGTCCCTGTTCCAGCGGCTACCCGTGACCCCTTGGCCGGCGTGTAAGTGCCGGCCGGATTCAACGTGTCGAAATTGACGTCAATGAGATTCGAGATCGTCAGGGATGCCGCGTTGTAGCCGGCCGCGCCCAGCACGCCCGCCTCATTGTGAAGGTTGCCGCTGTGACAGCGGCCGCAGTCAAAACCGTACTGGGATGCCCCGGTACCCACGTGGGCCAGGTGCGCCCCGCTCGCAGGCGGATCCTCATGGCAGTCATCGCACTGAAGGGGCATGAAGCCGTCTGTTGTCGAAACATTGGCGTCGTAATCGTGCTGGTGGCAGCCCGTGCAGTCATTGCCCTGCTCGTTCCCCTGGAATTCGTCCAGACCGGCGTGGTCGCCGTCAACGCTCAGCAGCCCGGTGCCCGAGCCGGGGCGCGTCGCATTCTGGTGACACTGCACGCAGAGATTGTTCACGGGCGTCGCCCCATCGTCAAAAGAGTTGGCACCGGTCTTCGCCTCGAACACCATGGTGATCTGGTCCGTGGTCGTCGCTCCCGAACCGGGTGTGCTGTAATTCATCACCTCCACACGGCCCTTGACCATGTAGATGTTGGTGCTCGTCGCCGTGCGGCCGTTCAGGGTCAGGCCGTGGGGCTCGTGGCACGCGCCGCAGCGGTAAGCAAAGGGCTCGGCGTTGGCGTCGTGGGTTGTCCCGGCCGTGAAGGTCCCGTTGATGTTGCCGTGGCTGGCTACGTTCAGGGTCGATCCGCCGCTGGACTGGTGGCATGCCCCGCACACTTCATCCACTGTGGCCAGGGGGCCGACGGCATTGATCCTGGTATCGAGGCGGTCGCCCGCTACGCCCGAGTCATTGACACCGTTGATATGGGAGGAATCCTCACTGTGGCAATCGATGCAGTCCCTGCCGGCAGCCGTATTGCCCGACGCGTAACCGCCGGACGTCTTCGAGTGCCCTCCGATCTCGGCACCGTAGATGGCGTCGTCGCCCAGCATGTCGGGGGCTGCAAGACCGGTTCCGCCGGCATGCTGCGTACCGGGGTCGGCACCGTTGTGGCAGGTAAGGCACGGCGATCGGAAGGTTGGACTGCCCCAGTTGGCCTTGGCCAGTTCCGCACCGATCTGCCCGTTGACGGTGGCCGTCGAGTGGCAGTTGTCGCACGCCTGGGTGACGCTCAGAGAAGTTCCCGGATCATCGATGGTGGGCATGGGCTCGGCATCCACGTCCCGGAAATCCACACGCCCGTCGGCGTGGGTCAGGTTGGGCATTGTGGCCCCGCCGCCATGGAGGAGATGGCAGCCGTTGCAGCTGAGGGTGATGTTGTGGCACGCGCCGCATCCGAAAGATGATCCCGACGACGGGTGCCGGTTGATCTGCGGACCGCGGTCCGGGATGATGGCCCCCGTGTTGTCGCGCTTCTCGAAATGGACCCAGTGACTGCCGGTGTTCAGTTCGGGCTCCTGGCCCCCGGATTGATTGTATTCGCTCCCGTAGGCGCCATGGCAGGTCCCGGTCTGACAGGTCGCCGTGGCGGGGTCGTTCCACTCCGGCGTCGTGTCCGTCCCGTTGGACAGACCGTCATCGCCGTGGCAGTAGATGTTGTAGCAGGTCCGGGCGTAATTCCCGTCCTTATAGGCGAAGGATGCGTCCCCGCCCGACGGGCTCGCGCTGCCGTCCTTGTCGTAGTACCCGTCCCCTCCGCCGAACGTCTGCTCAAGGGTCCCGTTCGTGGTAAAGGATATGGCCACCGAACCGTCCTGGTGGCGCAGGTCGGCGCCGTTATCCCCATGGCACTCCTGACAGTCGTAAACGGTCGTTGACCACCTCTGGATGCTTGTGTGGGTCGTGTGAGCCTGGGTGTAGGATGCCGTACTGTGGCAGCTGGTAGCGGAACACCTCGCATCCAGCCCGCTGCTCCAGTCGGGCGGGTTGTTCCAGTCGGACGCACCGGTGGGCGTGTCGCTCTGGTTGTGGCAGACGAGGTTGGAGCAGCCCCGGGTCGAGTAGTCGTAGGCCGCGGCCGTGGCGTCGGTGGCGTAGCCCGCCGCGAGGACTGTGTACCGGAGGAAGGATCCGGCCCCGTGGACATCCACGCGGCCCGCGGGAGCGTTGTCGGTCGCGTGGCCGGGCCCCCCCGGATTCGGGTGGCAGAACCCGCAGATCTCGATCTGGTCCGTCCGGCTGTAGGCCGAGATATCCGGACCGAAGCCGAGGTAGGATCCGATAGACCCCACATGGTTGTCGTGGGCACCGGTCTCGTCGTCGATGGCCGCCACGCGGATGGGGTTGTTGTCCACACCGTCGGGCCAGATCCGGCCCGGGTTCGGCCCGCTGTCGTCACCGTGGCACGCGGTGCACGGAGGACCGGGACCGGCAATACCGCTGTTTGCAAAACCGGGCGACGTCCCCAGCACGTAAGGGGGGTTGTTGTCATGGCAGGCCATGTTGCACGAACCCGTGGCGGGATCGTAGTTCAGTTCGGGGTTGCTGTTGATGTCTATAACGTGGGGCTGGGTATCATGATCCGTGAACCAATCGTAGGGTGCTGCCGGCAGGACATGGCAGATCTCGCACGTCCTGTGGTTGGCCGTGTTCAGAAGGCCCGGACGGTTGTGGTCGGGCATGACCCCCGCCCTCCATCCGGAGGCGAAATCACCGTGGCACACCGCACAGCGGGCCGACCCAGGTAGCGTGGATCCGCTCTCAGCCGCATCGCTCCACTGCCTGAGCCAGGGCCCCCCCCAGCTCAGGGAGGCCGTCAGTCCAATGGCGACGATCAGCGTCAAGGTCAGGATAAACCGTTTCATTAAAGGCTCTTTCTCACGCGAAGCACACCGTTACGATAAATATTACCTGCGTCGGGCGTAAAAGTTACGCATACAATCACAAACTCCCTAATCCGAATGGCACCCGGTATAGTTTCCGCCGTCCGGCGCACAGGTGGGTACGGCGCTGTCGGCGAAATTAACACTGGAGGCGAAATTTATGGTATCGGCGCTGTACTGGACGGTTCCGTTGTAATGCAGGTCCGACGGTGCGGAACTGTGACAGGTCTCGCACCCGGACTGCCCCCCCATGGTCCCTATCCAAAGGTCCTGATCATGGGCCTGTACCGTGGTGTAGGCCGGGTCGACGTAGTGCAGCGCGCTGAAGGGATCTGCATCACCGTCATCAGGGGGTGCGTCGGCCTGGTGGCAGGCGGTGCAGTCGGCGGCGCTCCCCCAGGCGGGCGTGTCGTAGCTGTTGTGGCAGCCCAACCCCAGGACCGTTCCGGCGCAGGTCCCGGTGGAGGGAGCGTAGCCCAGGGCGGCGTCTATACTTATGGTCCCGTCCATGTGATCGGCATGGGTGGCGGTTGCCGCGCCGGCGCCGTGGCAGTCGTCGCAGACGGCGCCGGGGCCCTGGGGGACGGTGCTCAGGTGGGAGACGTGGCTGCCGGAAGCGGGGGTCGCGCTGGCGTCCGACCCGTGACAGGTCCCGCAGGTTCCCGATGCGGGCGACCCCCATGTGGCCGCGTTGTTGGTGTTCCCGCCCGGGAAGTTCCCGTGGCAGTAGAGGCCGGAGCACTGGTCCGTCCCTGTCGCCTGATAGGTGCGGGCGTCGGCGTTGAAACTGTCGAAGTCGATATCGGTTGCGGCATCGGCATGGCGCTGGACGCTGTTGATCTCGGCAAAACCGTTGTCGGCCGTGTCGACGAGGTTGTGACAGCGGCTGCAGTCGTACCGTATGTTGCTGCCGTAAACACCCGAACCGGTATCCAGGTGGATCGTGTGGCTGCCCGATGTGATGTCCGGCGAACCGTCAGCCAGATGGCAGCTGCCGCACTGACCGGTTGCGGCATTCCCCCAGACGGGAGTGGTGTCGGCCCCCGCCGCGCCGGACGGCATGGATGCGCCGTGGCAGTCCAGGGAATAGCACCCGCCATAGGTGTCGCCCACAGCCGGCGTTCCCCCGTTGGAGGCCGGGCTGTAGGCGGCCGCTGAACCGTAACCGGAACTGATGGTCACGTTGGCGATCATGTCCCAATGGGCGGCCGCGCCGGCGCCCGACACATCCAGATGGCAGCCGGCGCATGAGATACGTGTGCCGTATTCACCCGGGGCGGTGCCGACGTGCTTGGAGTGGCTCCCCGAATCCTGGCTGGAGTCATCCGGGTGACATGTCCCGCACCCGCCCGTGGCCGCGCTCCCCCAGGTGGGGCTGGCGTTACCTCCCCCGAGATAGTCGCCGTGGCAGTAGAGGTTGGAACACTGGCCCGTGGCCTGATTGTAGGTGGCCGTGCCCGCCGGGCCGCTGATATCATAACTCCCCATGAGGGGCACGATATTCCTGAAATAGGTGGTTGGATTAAAGGCGTCCTGGTTGAGATCGGCCGTGGTTCCGGCGCTCCCGGCCGTATTGACGCGATGAATGGCGCCGTCGACATTCACCCCCCCGGGGTCGGGATGGCACCAGTCGCAGGTGGCGTTCTGGCGCTCAACCGAAGTGTCCCCTGCCAGGGCATTTCTGGCTTCGATGATGGTTACGTGATCGTTGTGGCTCCCCGCGTTGTCCGGGAAGATGGGCGGCAGCGGCGTGTCGTCCGGCCAGAAGTTCTCGGCGCCGGTGGCGGCGCCGCCGTGGCAGCCGTTGCAGATATCGATGCTGACGTTGTTGTGCCGATGGCACCTGGCGCAGGCAGGCTGGTTGTCGTCCTTGGCATGGTACACCAGGGGAGGAGGCGGAAAGGCTTTGGACCCGCCTGGTGTTCCCGCTGTTCTGATCTGGATCCCGTAGACGGTGGTCCTGCTGGTCCAGTCCACGATGAGAGGGGCGATGCCTCCGCTCGGCCCCGGGTTCTGGCTCTCGTCCCAGTCCCCCGTCCCGTGGCAGTACTGGCACATCCTGCGGCCGTCTCCGACCCCGCCGTCGCCGTTGCGGGTGAACCCGCTCGCGTCCAGCCTGGCACCGAAATAGGACTCGGAGGACCTGTCGATGATCTGCTCCTCGCCGGTGTGGATGTCCCTCCGGAAAAAAACCTGGTCGGGGGGACTGGAACCCAGGCTGGATTCTTTCAGGTGGGGATCGTGGCACAGCTCACACGGCAGCTTATCGCCGATGCTTATCCTGTAGAGCAGATTTCCCTCAGGGTCACGAACCTCGTAGTTGTCTTCCTCGGGAGTGCCGTCGTTGTTCATCCGGGACCGGACATAGTGCCCGCCCGGGACCACATCAGGGTTGTAGGGGCTGTTGACAATAGCGGAGAGGCTGGGGGCTTCGGTACCCGCGTCCGGTTCGTCTCCTGTGGGGAGTTCGTAGTAACCTACATTTCCATCCGTCACATCCCGATCACCGGCAAAGGCGATGTCCTGGGGAGCGTCCGTAAAATCGGCGTCATCGGGCTTGAAACCGGTCGTATCGGAACCCTGGCTCCTGGCATCCCCGGCGTGGCAGTCGTAGCAAAAAACCGTGCTGCCGACGAGATAGTTGGGCCCACCTGCGGGATCGGAGTCCCTTCCCAGTTCACGCTTCTGGTAGAACTGAGTCAATTCCCCCGAAAGGTCCCTTTTCCAGAGGTGGGAATCGGTGAAATAGGAGCCGGAACCGGAGCCGGCGAAGGAGGCCGTCGCTGGATCGGGAAGATGGAGGTCATGACAGGGCCAGCACACCCCGCCCTGGCCTATGGGCCGGCTGGAAAAATCGTGAAGGGAGGTAACGGACGGCGTCTGATCCCGGGCTGTCGATGCCCAGGGCGGGGGCGACCCGTCGTGGCAGTCCAGACAAAGCTCACTGGACTTTGCGGCGTCGGGGATAAGGTCCCTCTTGTACTGCACCATCTCCGGAGCGTAATGAACAAGATGGCATTCATCGCATATGCCGCCGATCCCTGAGGCTGTGTAGGCCGGGTCGGAGGAGCGATCGTGGGGGCCGCCTTCAAGAGGAAGAGCGCCAGAGGGGGATGGGGCTGCGAGCAGGAGACAACACGACAGTATGACAAGAGCATAATAAATGGAGGAATATCCTGGCCCCCCTATCAGTTCGGGCCATTGTAAGGGGCCTGCCGTGGTATAAGGCGGTCTTCCAGCCGCTTTTCTGTAAATGAAGATAGCCAAGATCGGGAAACTCCCCCTTCCGAACTCCGGAAGCCTCTTTCCCCTTGCAGGGCTGTTGATTAAAATTCAGGCCGGGGCAGACGACCAAATGCAAAATATCTACCATGCCCCATGACCCGCGGCAACAGATGATAATCGATGCTATCGTTCCGTTACCTGATGAGATTCTCCAGGGCCGGGTACCTGTCCAGCTTGCCCTCGGCGACACTGGCCACGAGGTCCTCGGACCGGACTCCCCTTGAAAGGTAATCCGCCATCACGGTGTAGGTCATCTGCCGATCGAGGAACCGGATCCCGTCCCCCGCCAGTTTCAGGGTGAGAACCCTTCCTTCCTTCAGGGCATCGACCCTGTGGACCATGACCGCGGTGAGCCTTTCCGGGCTGACCTTTTTGGCGACCCCTTCCATGACCTTGTTGCTCAGGTCATCAAGGTGTATCCCGGCCCGGGACAGCTCGGTCAGAAGCCGGACGTACTCCCCCGCAGTCGCTGATGGGTATCCCGCCTTGTCCAGCCTTTCTATGGCCTGACTGACAAGTTCAGCCTGATCGGCGGAAATATCGAGGGAACTGTAAAAATCCCGGCACGCCCTGGCTTCCTGCTCCCCATAGACCTCCTTCAGGACCTCATCGACCTGGTCCCAGCCGCTAAAAGCGGAGGAAGGGAGCAGGGAGAGAGCAGCAACCAGAAAACCCAGGGTCAGATATCCCTTATAACTCAGCGCCAAGGCGGCTGCCCGGCCTGCAGGAGCCTTGATCATGAGCAATCGTCCTGGCATTTTTCACTGACCACCAGGACGGAGTTGTACCCGCCGAACCCGTCCGGGACCAGGGTTGAGGACTTGGGGTTGGCCATCCATCTTTCGCCATCGACCAGCAGGTTGTAGTGGTAGACACCCGGTTTTAATGCCATGGAAAATTCCCATATTCCCCTGCCGCTGCTGTCGGCCAGGGTCACTTCACGCTGGCCCCACTCGTTGAAATCACCAATGAGAGCCACCGAGGAGGCCTCTGGCGAAAAGAAGATGATCCGGACCTGCTGGCTTCCGACGGCCGCCTGCTGCCCGGTGGGAAGCATGTCCCGGACAAGGAACCCGAGGCCCACGGCAAGGACAAGGGATGCTGCCGCCAGGATGGGGTGAAGGAAGCGCCAGGACCACAGAATGGAGGCAGGGCTTCCCGGGAGGTTTTCCATGACACTCCGTGCCAGGAAGGGTGGAGGCGTCACCTCCCATTCCGATGCCTTGTCGAGCATGGCGTCCAACGCCTGGAAGCAGGCCAGCAGCTCCCCGCAGGAGGCGCACCGGCCCAGATGGTCCTCGAGACGCACGCGGTCGGCAGGGGACAGTTCCCCGGAAAGATAGGACCTGAAAAGTTTTTCGAACCTCTCGCACTTCATGATCCCCAATCCCTCCCCGCCTCAACAAAACAGGTTGGAGAACGGAAATATTCTCCAAAATAAAGGAAATCAGCGCGGATCTGGTTATTTTATACGTGTGAGAAGCTGTTATGTTACAGGGGATACGGAAAATGGGTCCTGGTCAAAGTCCAAATGTAAACCTGATTTGCTATTTTCTTGGTCTTCGCCCTGCGCCTCTGGCACTGTCTTTTTACACCTCCAGGACCGACCCGACCCCGGCGAAGAAAAAACTGTCCCCCAATACTTCCCGAAGCCTCGCCGCGCCGGCGAGCCCGGTGCAGTGGCTGGCTCCGACCTTCTCCACCCCCATCAGGGCCATGGCTTCAATGGTCGCTTCCATCTGCTCCTCGCCGGAAAGACCCAGATGAGTGCCGCCAACCACAGCTTTGACAGGTATGTCTGGCTTGAGTTTCCGAACGTGGTTCAGGATGTTCACCAGACCCGAGTGGGCGCACCCGAGCAGGACCACGATCCCATCCCCCCCTTCAACGATGAGGGACAGGTCGTCTGCCAGGGGATCCCTGGAGCACGTGCCGTCCTCGCATCCCAGCAGGAGCGTCTTGTCCCCGGTTTCGAAATCCGTTTCACGGGGGACGACCCCCGTCGTTGTGATCCCATCCGCGACTTCCTGAGGGTCCTCACTTAATTTGAAACGCGCCCCGAGACCCTCGAGGTGCGCACGTGTGAAGGGTATCCCTATGGGCTTTGGGGAACCGTCCGGCACTTCGCGGTAACGGGCGTCGAATATCCCCGGATGGGCATAGATCTCCCTTTCCGGGCCCACGCGGAGCAGTTCGGCCAGTCCGCCCGTATGGTCGTTGTGCCCATGGCTGAGAGCTACCTTCCTGATGGCCGCAAGGTCAATTCCTAGGATCCTGGCGTTGTGCACCAGGGCGTAGCCCTGGCCCGTGTCGAACAGGACCTTTTCCCCGTTCCTCTCCACCAGGGCTGAAAAACCGTGCTCTCCGATGAGTGCGCCCGGCTTGATCACCGAGTTTTCGCAGATGACCGTGATCCTGGCTTTCATCATCGCCTCCTTACTTGACATATGCTCCAATGATGTTATTAGTATATTAGTAATTTGTGGAAATATTCAAAAGACATCCTTAACCTGAATTGGAGTATACATTATATATGGATACCGAGGCCATTCTCAAAAAATACCGAACGGTCGCTGTCGTGGGGCTGTCCCCGAAACCTGACAGGCCGAGTCACCGTGTAGCGGCGCGTCTTCAGGGTTGCGGATACCGCATCGTTCCGGTTCGTCCGGGAGGTGGAGAGATCCTTGGCGAGAAGGTTTACGACTCTCTCACAGAGATCCCCTTTCCGGTGGAGATCGTGGATGTGTTCCGCCAGTCCGAGACGGTAGGCCCTGTGGCGGAGGATGCGATCAGGATAGGGGCCAAGGTCCTGTGGCTCCAGGAGGGGATAACAAACCCGGAAGCCGAGGAAAGGGCGCGCGCGGAAGGGCTGACAGTGGTATCGGACCTTTGTATACTCAAGGAATGCCTCAGGGTGGGTTTGGCATGAGCGGTTTGGGGATTTTGATATTCGTCGCCGTCCTTATCTGGATCCTCAAATCAGGAGGGGGGACGTGAGGCTCCTGTTAACCTCCGTGAGAGGTTAACAGGAGAGGCCAAAGCCCAAAGACCAAAGCACAAAGAAAGATTCCGTAATTCGTGACTCGTGATTCGCAGCAAGGCATCAGCGAGTTTATGATTTACAGTACACGATTCATTGTTCACTGACACAAAAGGGGTTCTGGGTACCATGACCGACAAAATCTTTGACATGGTCATCATCGGGGGCGGTCCTGCGGGTATGACCGCGGGGATATATGCCTCCCGCGCCCTTCTGGATGTGGTCCTTTTTGAAAAGGGCGCCTACGGGGGGCAGATGCTCACAACAGCCCACCTGGAAAATTACCCCGGCTTCCCCGACGGGATCGGGGGTTTTGAGCTTGCGGATCTCATGCACCGGCAGGCTGAAACCTTCAAACTTACCATAGAATACCGCCTGGTCGATAAAATCCGCAAGGAGGGGGATCTTTTCGTCCTGGACTCAGGGTCTGATGAGATCCGCACCAGGACAGTGGTCTTCGCCACTGGCGCCACGCCGAACAAGATGGGCGTGCCAGGCGAGGAAAGGTTGACAGGCAGGGGGGTTTCCTACTGCGCGACCTGCGATGGCGCCCTTTACCGCGATCGCACGGTAGCCGTCATCGGCGGCGGAGATTCAGCGGTGGAGGAGGCTCTCTTCCTCACTCGCTTTGCCAGCAAAGTGCATATTGTCCACCGCCGTGACCAGCTCAGGGCTGTCCCGCTCACCGCGAAACGGGCCCTGTCCAATGATCGGATCATGATGGAATGGAATACCATCATGAAGGAAGTTCAGGGGCAGGATGACGTCGAGGAGATCATCCTGGAGGATGTAAAATCCGGGGAAACACGTTCCCTTGAGGTGGACGGCGTGTTCATCTACGTCGGCATCACACCCCTGACCGGTCCTATCGCCCACCTCGTGGAACTGGATGAGAGCGGATACGTCGTCACCGACAAGAACATGGAAAGTTCCGTACCCGGCCTTTTCGCGGCGGGAGACGTGAGGTCGGGTTCCATCAGACAGGTCAGCAGCGCTGTCGGCGATGGAGCGACGGCGTCCTTTTATGCATACAAGTATCTGGAGGAAATGAAAATAGAGTTTGGGGTTTGATGTTTGAAGTTTGAAGTTTAGGGATAAAAAACGTTTGTCTTTGCGAGGCCGGCCATCGGGCGGAAGCAACCTCGGGATCGCTTCACCCGGTCAACGGTTCGCGATGACCTATTGACCTTTATTTTTGAGATATGAGATCTGAGATATATGGTCTTATTCTATTCGAGAGGTAACCGATATGCCGATCTATGAATTTAAATGCCGTAAGTGCGGCCTCCAGTTCGAGACGCTGACAAGCAGCAGCGAGGACGGCTCCGGGCTGAAATGTCCCGAGTGCGGAGAACCGAAACCGGAAAAACTCATGTCCATGTTCTCCGCCTCCGGGACGGAGTCCAAAGCTTCAGGGGGCGGTGGCTGCGGTCATTCCTCTCACGGCAGCGGATTTTCGTGAGCATAGTTTTTCCCCCAGTTGGGGGAAAAACTGTTGAGAATTGAGGATTGAAAGTCGAGGATTTTCAATCTGAAAATCCGTTCCCGTTCAGGAAGTTTTAGAAAAAGGACAGCGATGGCTGTCCTTTTTTTGTTGGTGAGCCATGGTGTCAGAGCAAAAACACGGAGCAAAAACACGAGAGCAAAAAAACGATCGAAGGTTGTGAGTTGAAGATTAAAGATGGATGCAGGCACACTCAACCCTCAACTCTCAATGTTCCATTTTCAACCGTTGTCAGACAACTTCCACCTGTTTCTCGGGCTCGATGGGGCTCGTGCGCATAGCGAAAGAATAGAGGAACGGATAGTTGTCGTGAAGATGCCTCATATACATCAGCCATTCCCTGAAAAGGTGGCCATAGGACCTTGATATGTCCCCCTTCAGGTGTTCGAAATCCGAGTCGGGTACAGCGTTCAGATCCGTTCGAGCATCAAGCTCCTCCGTCAGGTGGAAGATGGCCCATAGAAGGTTGGTGAAATTCTCGTTTTCCAGCAGGCTCGGGTTCTCCAGCAGCCGAACCATGAAATCCCGACGGGCCGTGAGCTTCTGCCTCAGATCACCGAGGGCTGCCCTGTCGATATTCACCCGAAAGGGATAGCCTTCGACTTTTTTCATCAGGGAAACCACCTCGCGGGAATTGAGATCACCGGCCGACTCAAAAGTTTCCCTCAGGGTCATGGCCTGGGGGTCGTAAATGTAAAGGGTCCGCAGGAAATCAGTACCCAGTTCGCTGAAGAAAACGCCGATCACCATGTTCATCTTCTGCATCCTGGCCCCCCTGCTCATGATCACGATGAGTTCAGCGATGATGAGGGTCACCACGAGGCCCTGGATGGGAACGAAAGCCAGGCTTGCAAAACCCACTTTTGTTATAAATCCCAGATCCCCGAAGAACACGTAGTGAAGTATGTAGACTGCCATGGAAGTCGTGATAAGACCGAGGGCGAGTAAAACGGTCCATTTCAGGCGCTGCATGTTCGTGTTACCTCCTTTAGAATAATATTGTTCCCGGTGCACATCCGTTACAGCTTGATTCAGATTGTCTCCTGCCGTTCCGAAGAGGCCCTGAGAACCTCTTCAAGGAGAGGCCCCTCGAACAGGACCAGACGGATCAGACGCACCGTGGAATCCCCGTAGGTTCCCCAGAATCGGCTGACAGCTTCACGATAGGCGCTGGCGCAGATCGCGTGAGGGACGGAAAAGATCCCGGAACTGACTCCAGGGAAGGAAACCGAGCCCCAGTTTCTCTCATGGGCTCTCAAAAAGGAAGAGTGTACGGCATTAGCCAGCTTGGCCTGTTCATCACCTTCCCCCATCTGCGGACCCACTGTGTGAATGATCCCCTTGAAAGGAAGCCGCCCGGCCGTGGTGACAACTGCCTCTCCCACCGGGACGATTCCCCGCTGCCGGACAATGCTGTTGCCCTCTTCGACCATTGATATACCGGCTGCCTGCGCTATGGCAAGGGCAACGCCGCCGCCGTGGGCGAGGTGGGAGTTGGCGGCGTTTACAATGGCGTCTGTCTTTTCGGCAAGCAGATCGCCGGCGACCACCTCATAATACCTTCCCTGCCTGATTTCCAGCTGGCGAAGCACCTTGTTGTCCATGGGGAGCTTCTCCTTTACTCTGAGACCAATCTGTTATCATTTCAGATAACCTGATTTTGTTCATTATGTCCATATATACTTGGGGTTTTGCCGGCCTCGCATAAATGATACTTTCATTCATGCCTTTGCCCGCATCCCTTTCCTGCAAAATCCTTCTAAGGAGTTTAACATGGATGGCAAAACGACTCACCCGGGTACCAGCACTGTACTTGAGATCATGAGGAAGCGTTACAGCTGCCGCCGTTACCGCTCCGACCTTCCGGACAGCACCATGATGAGCACTTTGGCCGAAGCGGTCAGGCTCGCCCCGTCAGCCTGCAACAGGCAGCCTTACACCTTCTACTTCATCACCGACAGGGACGCCATTGCAGAGATCGCCCGGGCCGTTCCTCTGGGGCCGGTTTCCGTAAACTCATGGATGGAAACAGCTCCCCTCCTCGTGGCAGCCGTCGGGAAACCGGAGCTGGTCTGGCACCGGATGACCCAGGTCATCGACACCGACTATCACCGCACGGATGCCGTCATCGCCATGGACCACCTCTCTCTCGTCGCCACCGAGATGGGGCTTGGCACCTGCTGGGTGGGGTGGTTTCACAGGAAGAAGGTCGGGAAGATCCTCAAGGTCAAAAGCGGGGAAGAGGTCGTGATACTCATGACCGCCGGATACCCGGACCGGGAGCCCCCGAAGGAACGCAAGAGGAAAGAGCCGGGGGAACTGTTCGTCGAAAAGTAAAAATGTTCAATGTTCAACGTTCAACGAAAAGAATTCTCGTGCACAAATGCACTCGAAACTGCGACTAAACTCCGTGCTCTAACTGCGTGCTCTGACACCAAGATTGCGATTCCCCATCCATTTAATCTCCTTCATCCCTGTTTGAATTGGCTTTTTCGTGGGACGTTAGACGTTGGACGTAGTAGTTCACCACGTTGAACGTTGAACATTGAACGTTGAACCCGGCCCGAAGGGCCGCCTATCCTGTCTGCAGAAAGATCCTCTTCAGGGTCTTTTCATACCTTTCTGAGAACTGCTCCCTCTCCCTGTCGCTCATCTCCGATATCCTCAGGATGATAAATCTCTTGGCCCCTGCACGGACATCCGGGTGAATGATGGTGCTCAGTGTCACCTCCATGAGATCCTGCATGAGGAGTGTCGGCAGCAGGGAATGGACCATCCTGGGGGGCGAATAGGGGTTAAAAGCCAGGGATTTTTTTATGCTGTACCTCGTGGACCATTTCGGATGGGCTCCTATTTCCTCGAGGACTTCCGCACTTGTCGGTCTAAGAGAAGCCATTTTGACGACGACGTGCTCCACTGTCCTGGGGTTGTTCAGAAGGTTGTAGATCACGGAGGGGTCCTGCTCGAGCATCAGGCTTTCAATGGCGCCCTCGTCGGCTCTTCTTGCCATGGACTTGCGCACCCCCAGGGGGACATAGTCCTGGGTGGGATGACGGCTCTCGAGCTCTTCCGTGTGGTAGATCCTTCGCTGGGGGGCGACATCCGTGAGGAGCGCGACGACCTCGTCAAACTGGTATCGGCGGCTGCGCTGGAGAACCTCGCTCATGAAATCGTTGCCTGAATGGATAGCCAGGGATCGGACGTCGCCCAGGTGCTGGAGATATTCCGTGTAGCCGCGCTTGCGCCTGCTGGCGCCCATGATAAGCTCACGCAGCAGGATGGGGGAAAGATCCACTCCCAGGGTAACAAGCTCGGTACCCAGGAGGTAAAGGATCATGGCGTGGTTGTGAGCGTCCTCCGATCCCCGGACCAGATAGTCAGCCCTGAGGGCAATCTTGCGGATCATGACCGCTCGAAGTATTCTTAGTAATCTTTCCATAACGCCTCGCTGGTTGGAAGCCTAACAAGGAATTTGGAGCATTGCAACAGATGGGGGCCTGCCAGGAAATCCTGTATCGGAGTATCAATGGATCGGTGAAAAGCCTGAAACGTTCCAGATCTGAAATGTTTGCGCCCCGTCATTCCGTAAAGCCCGCCCGGGGCGTGATGAGCCAGGATCCAGGGATAAACAGCATTGCCTGCGAATAAGATATAAGCAATAGCGCTGAGTTAAGCAGAAGCGGTCTGCTGGCAGGTGTACGTCCCGCAGAATTTCGCGGTTAAATTCTGATCAAAGGTTTAAACAGCGGTCCTCTGCCTCAACGTCTGTTAGGTGCTGTTCCGGAAGCTCTCTGCGCTAAAGATTTATGATTCGGGAGCCTTGACGCAAAGTTGAGTCCAATCGATCCGGTAGATCATGCAACGCGGCACAGGCAACGGTGAGCTGCTGGAAACCCACAAAGTCCCCCTGTTGGAACTGCAATCCAACCCGAATTGAGATAGGATTTAAAGTGTGCCCCCATGCGTGAAGGCTTTGACTATTCTGGATTGATGCCATTTCCACGGTGAAACAGAAAAATGACGATATCAACGCAGCGTATCATCAGTGAGCTGACCAGACCCGTTGCCTACACGCACGCGGTCGATGAGGTGGAGGTCATCCAGACACATATCTCGGTTGTTTTTCTGGCTGGAGATTTCGCCTACAAGATCAAGAAACCGGTGGATCTAGGTTTCCTTGACTTTACGACCCTGGAAAAACGCCGTCACTTCTGCGAGGAGGAACTGCGGCTCAACCGGAGGCTCAGCCCGGAGATATATCTCAGGGTTGCTTCCATTACCGAGGGGCCAGAGGGACTCCAGATCCGAGGTCCCGAGCCTTTTAAAGAACCCGCGGTCGATTACGCTGTGGTCATGGAAAGGCTGGATGAGACCAGGCTTCTCTCGGCTCAGCTGATGGAGGGTTCGGTGGACTTAACCACGATGGGATCCATCGCGAAAAGAATCGCTGATTTTCACAGAGAAGCCGAAACCAATGAGCACATCACCACCACGGGAGGCACCCGGGCGGTTGTTTTCAATACCGAGGAAGATTTCCAGCAGATAGAACCCTACGTCGGTGACACCCTTTCAAGGAGAACGTTCGAAAGAATAGCCGATTACACCCGGACATTCCTTGAGGTCAACAGAGACGTATTCGCCAAACGCGAAGTCGACGGTTGGATCAGGGACGGTCACGGGGATCTGCACACTCAGCACATCTGCATGGCGGACGGCATCCAGATATTCGACTGCATCGAATTTAACGAAAGGTTCCGATACGGTGATGTCCTGGTGGATGCCGCGTTCCTTGCCATGGACCTGGAAAGGCTCGGCTACAGGGATCTGGCAAGAGGGTTTACGGACGCCTACCTGGAGCTGATGGACCAAAGAGATCTTTTGTTCCTGTTTAATTTCTACGCCTGTTACCGGGCGGTTGTAAGGGGAAAGGTGGAGGGATTCCGGTCTCGTGACCCCGACATCGATCCTGCAGAGGCTGACATGGCACGGGAAAATGCCGGAGCCTTCTTTCTACTGGCAGAGAAGTACGCCCGCAGTCTGGTCCCGCCGGTCCTCATCACCGGGTGCGGCCTCATGGGCTCCGGAAAGTCCACCCTGGCAAAAGCCCTGGGCAGCTGTCTGGATGTGGTCGTCCTTTCCTCGGATCGGATCCGGAAAGAACTGGCAGGGCTGGAGCCGACATCCCCTCATCATGTCCCCTTCGGCAGCGACATTTACTCAAGGGAGTTCGGCGCCCGAACCTATACCGAGCTCCACAACAGAGCCGTCACCCTTCTGAAAGGGGGTCAGAGCGTTTTCCTGGATGCATCCTACATGACACAAGACCTGCGGGATCAGGCAGTGGAGGCCGCACGGGAAGGCGGTGCCGGCTTTCTGCTTGTTCACCTGGATCCCGGAGAGGAAAAGCTTCTGGAAAGACTGCGGAAAAGAATGTTGAAAAAAGGGAGCATATCTGACGGGCGTGAAGAGATCCTCGAGGACCAGATCAGGGCATTCCGTCCTCCGGAGGAGATCCCTGAGGAGCAAAAACTGACTCTTACAAGCTCCGAGGCTCTCGAACTCCATGTCAGGGAGACTTATCGCCGCCTTCTGACTGCGGATAGGTGAAAGGACCGTGATACGTGATTTGTGATTCGTGACTCGAAACCGCTGTGGTTTTTACCACGAGGGCATCACGCCTACGGCATAGCAGGCTGAGTTTAAAGTGAAAATGTAAAATATTTGGCGGTCAGCTTATTTTGTCAATATCTTCGACTGATTTCCCGTACCACTCCATCAGAAATCGTTTTGCGGCTGCCTTCTCGGGGGGAATATCCCCTTCGACGACCGCTTCGATGAGGGCGTCTTTTGCCCGTCCTACCGATTCTCCGGGACCGATGCCAAGGATCTCCATGATCTGCCGGCCTGACAGGGGTGATCCAGGTTTGGGCATCGACCCCATGATCAGTCCCACACGCCTTTTCAGTTCAGCCAGCTCTCCGAGTTTGGCTTTGGACAATCGAAGGGAGGCGCTGTCCGCTTCCACCAGCGCCAGCAGTCTTTCCAGATACTCTCCCGACCTGTGGATGAACCGGCGCACGGCACGGTCACTCCACTCATCCTGGTAGTGAACCATGTGCAGGCGGATAAGCTTCGTAACATCGGTAGTCAGTTTTCTTCCCGCCTTGAGCCGTTTTAAAAGGTTACCGGCAAGGTCTGCCCCGACCGATTCGTGGCCATGGTAGCTGTCACCTTCCTCCGAAGCGGTCCGGGTGGCGGGTTTTCCGCAGTCGTGAAGGAGTGCTGCCCACCTCAGCGGAAGATCTTTCGGGCAGCGATCCACAACCCGCAGTGAGTGGCTGAAAAGATCGGGGAAATGAAAGGGATTGTTCTGTCTGAAACCCACCATGGCCTGGATCTCAGGCATGAAGGCGTCGAAGGCGCTCCATCGCCCGAGCATTTCCAGACCGAGGGATGGGAACCCACCCAGTAGGGTGCTGTTCATCTCTTCCAGGATCCTCTCAGGCGAAATCCCGGATATGCGTCCCGAGACGCTCCTTGCCGCTTTACCAATGGGAGGGTCAACCATGTAGGAGTTGCAAGCCCTCAGCCTTGCGGCACGAAAGAGTCTGAGCGGGTCATCCTCAAAGGTACGCCGCGCCGGGATGGGTGTCCTCAGGCGGCCGTCCATGAGATCATCAAAGCCGCGACCACATGGATCCAGGATATTCACTGAGTCTGAAGGGGCGGACCCCGTCAACTCCACGTAAAGGGCGTTGAGGGTAAAATCCCTCGAAAGGGCGTCTGCCCTGAGGGGGTCCGGCGAAAGGGAGGTAAGGGTACTCCTGAGGTGGGCCTGGGCGAATTCTATCCGTGACGGGGCGCCGTGTACAAGGCAGGTCCCGAACCTGGGGAAAAAGACCGGGTAGCCCCCTCCCCTCGCCCTTGAAACCTGGCCAGCCAGATCCTGCGCACCGCTGTCGCCGCCGCCGAAGACAACGACATCCCATTCTCCGGAAAACGCTCTTTTTTCAACCAGATCGCGAAGGGCCCCGCCCACCAGGTAAACCTGCAGCCCCATCCGCACCGCGGGCGGGGCTACCTCTTTATAGAGAGCGCTCAAGGGCTCCCTGAATACAGGAGGCACCTTAACCGTTCGGCCTGGTCCCCTCGCCCCCTTCATCTCCTTTTGTCTCCCCCTCATCCTTCCTCTTACCGCTCTTTTCGAGCAGCTGACTGAGCCGGTAGAGGAGGTCCTGCTGGTCGAAGGGCTTTGTAATATAATCGTTCGCACCGGCCTCGTAAACCTTCCGTGCGACCTCCTTGCCCCCCGCCGCCGAGACCACCATAATAGGAGTATCACCTATCTCATCGTCCTTGCGGATCACCCGGCAAACCTCGTACCCGTCGATCGCCGGCATCATGAGGTCCAGGATGATCAGATCCACGCTGTGTTTCTTCGCGTAGTGGACCGCCTTGGTCGAATCGGAGGTGAAGCTGATGTTGTATCCCTCCCTGGGAAGGATCAACTTCATCATCTTGAGAAAGGCCTCGTCGTCATCAACAACGAGGATCATTTCTCCATGACCCTTGGGGGCCATCTTAATGCCTGTTATCTCCGACTCAGGCCCAAGGGCGTCAGGATATCTGGGCTTGCCCGGCTCACCTACCGGCATGAGGATGAGGAAGGATGTCCCCTTGTTTTCATCACTTTCCACAAACACCTTCCCGTGGTGGGCCACAACGATCTCCCGGACAATGGAAAGGCCGAGCCCTGAACCGCCATAGCGCCTGGTCGATGAGCTGTCCACCTGGTAGAAACGCTCAAAGATCTGGTCGAGCCGGTCCCTGGGTATACCGATGCCGTTGTCGATGACCCTCATCTCGATGAAGTCGCTCTTCGCGCTGACGCTCAGATGGATCTTTCCGCCCGGGGGTGTGAACTTGAGGGCGTTGTCCAGCAGGTTCTGAAAGACCTGGAGCATCTTGTGAAAATCCCAGTAAACGGTGGGCATGTCCTCTTCGGCATCGACGGTTACCGTGATCTCCTTAGCTTCATACTCCGGGCGAAAATTCTCCACCGCCTTGGATATGAGAGAATCAGGGACGAAAGCCTGTTTGTTGAGTCTGTATTCCCCGGATTCGATGCGGGTCAGGTCCAGAAGATCCTCGATGAGGCCCAGCTGGTTGTTGCCCTGCTCCTTGACAACGGTGATGATGTCCCTGAGCTCCTTGCTCGGATTGCCGTAGTTCTTGTCCAGAACAAGGGAGAGATAGCCGTTGATGACGGTCAGGGGGGTTCTGAGTTCGTGGGACATGATGGAGAGGAACTTGTTCTTCACCTCGTTGGCACGCTGCAGCTCCTCGTTCATGGTTTTTAGAATATTGTAGTTATCCTGAAGCTTGCTCTGGGCTTCCTCCAACTCAGCTGTGGTGGACTGAAGCTGGACATAGGACGCCTGCAGCTCTTCGTTGGCCGATTCGACCTCAAGGTACTTGCGGTTGATCTCCTCCTGTTTGTCCTGAAGAGCCTTTGTCCGCTGTTCCACATTCCGTTCCAGGGTCAGGTTGAGTTCCTCAAGCTCGATCTTTTTCTGTTGGAGCCGCTTCTCCCTGTTTGCAAGGACTTCGGCCATGTAATTGAAGCGTTCGGCCAGGATGGACAGTTCGTCCTTGCCTTTGAGTTTGATACGATAATCGTAGTCACCCTTGACAATGGCTTCGGTGCCCTCGTTGAGGGATCGTATGGGTCTGGTCATGACCGTTCCGAGGGTGATGATCCCGATAAGGACAAGGATCGTCGTCAGAATGATCGTGGCATCATGGGTCTTCTTTATGCTTATGATCTTGTAGCGGACCTCCTCATTGATATGCTGGATCATAGGGGTAAGGATGTTGCGGAGGGTGTCGATATGGTCGTGAAAACTGGTAAGGGTTGTTTCCATGTCCATGAGGATCCTGTCATGACCCGTTCCGGTGCCGCTGGTGATTATGATGCTCGAAAGCATCGTCAGATCGGAAAAGGTTTTTTCCATTTTTCTGGTAATGGAATGCAGATTCCCGACCAGCTTGTCAGATCTGTCATGGCAGATACCGCAGCTGTCGCCTGCAAAATTACGGGACATGATCTGGACATTGAGATCCCTCATTTCAGTCTGGATCCTGGCCACACGATCCAGGAGGTCACCGATATCCTCCTCGCGATACTGAATCGTTTCGATACCCTTGACGGTCTGCAGGACGGTAAGATCCAGCGAGGTGATTGTGGTGGAGACACGGTCGATAAGGAAGCGGGCGGTATTGGCCTTGTACAGCTGGCTCATGATAATGGAAACCATCCCCCCGCCGATGAGGACGACAGCAAATATCACCACGAGGCCGATGACGATCCTTTTCTTCAAGTCAGTGACTCCATCTAGTTATCCAAAATCTTCATGCTGGTGATGTCAAAACCGCTCTGGGCAACCGTCCGCCGGACGTCCCCGAATTCGACCGGGGAGGTCCCCACGAACTTCATCGCCCCGAACATCTTGAGAACTCCCTGTCCTTCCCTGTTTGAGTCCATCCTGAGGAACACGGTCCGTATGGCCTCCCTCAATTCCTGCTGCAGATCCGATCGGACGACGAGGGTCGAATCGGGGAAATGTCCTCCCGTGTAAAGGATCTCCAGTCTGTCCCCGAATTCAGGCCTGCGCTTTCTGTACTCCTCAAAGACCGTGTTCTTGGCCGCGCCCATATCCGCCATGCCGTTGGCGACCATCCACACGGCGGCATCGTGACTGCCTGCGAACTGCACCCTGGAAAAAAATTCACCGGGTTCCTTCACACCGTTTTTCAGGAGCAGGCTCAAGGGGAAAAAATATCCGGCTGAGGTGTGCGGTCCGACAAAGACAAAGGACCGGCCCCTCCAGGTGGTGACGTCCCGGGTGACAGGAAGGCCTGACCTTTTAAAGATGTAGGAACTGTAGTGGGATTCACCGGACGGCCAGACAGGGCGCACCAGGGGGATGAGTCCAAAATTATCGATGCCGTAGGCGGCCACGAAACTGCCCATGAAGGCTCCTTCGGCTTTTCTTTCTTTCAGAGCTAACAGGACCTCCCTGTAACCCTTGAGCACTTCGAATCTGATGTCCACGGGCAGCAGTTTACCCATGTAATCGCAAAGGTTCTGGTACTTTCGCTGCTGCTCAAAAATGTTCCTCTCGGGAACCAGAACGATCCTCAAAGGTCCATCGCCCTTGGCCACCCGGGCAAGACCGGACCCCGCCAGGAAGAATATGAAAATAACAACAGCGGCTTTATTCCACTTTTTCAAGTATGTATTCTCTGCTTCCAAGACCCAGTTTTACGGCGTGCTCTAAAATCGGCTGCCACCGGATCCCGGTCACAGCCTTGAGTTTGTCTTTCGCTCCCAGATCCTCCAGTTTGCTTCCCGCCAGCCCCTGCGCGCCGTTGACCAGGTCCACGGCTGCCTGGTCTATGGCCACCGGATCTGTGGAGACCAGGATCCCCACATCCGCGACAAAAGGCGGATCGTTGAAATCAAAACAGTCGCAGTCCGGGCTCACGTTGATGAGATAGTTGAAAAACAGCCCCTTGTCTTTTTTGTTGGCAAGGGCCCCGGCCACATACTCGGCGGTTTTCTCCTGAGTGATCGCCGGGTCGGTCTTCCAGTTCACCGCTATGGCTCCGTAACTGCACGACACCGTGCACTCGCCGCAGCCGATGCACTTCTCCTCCATGATAAGGGCCTTTGTCCCGGCCTCCCAAGCGATGGCGTCCACAGGGCACCAATGGAAGCATTTCCCGCACATGGTGCACTTGTCCTCCCGGACCGCCGGCAGGACGTCGGAGTGCATCTCCTGCTTTCCGCTCGGGGCGGCGCAGCCCATTCCGATCCCCTTCAGGGCCCCGCCGAAACCGAACAGCTCGTGGCCTGTGAAGTGGGTCAGGTTGACCACGGCATCGGCGTGGTGAAAACCTGCCGCAATCTTGACCTCAGAAAAATGTTTGCCGTCCACCTTTTCCGTGACGTAGTCCTTTCCGATGAGCCCGTCGCCGATGATCACCGGGGCACCCACCGTTGCGTAGGAAAATCCGTTCTTAAGGGCCGTCTCCAGGTGGTCCACCGCGTTGCCGCGGCTGCCCTTGTACAAGGTGTTGGTGTCGATGAGGAACGGCTTCCCGCCGGCCTTTTTGATCTCCTCCACGGCGACCCTGGCGTACATGGGGGGCAGGAACGCCGTGTTGCCCTCCTCGCCGAAGTGGAGCTTCACAGCCACCTTTGCACCGGGGGAGATCCTTTCCGCAAACCCGGAACGGGCGAACAGCTTGCGCGTCTTGTCCAGGAGGTTGTACCCCATCTGGCCCCTGAGGTTGGTGAAGTAGACTTTGGATGCGTTCATGGTCCCACCTCTCCGCCTGGTGTTGTCCAGAAGCTGCCTATGGCAAGCGTGGCCCGGGCAGCGTCATCGTTGCCGTCGATGATGACCAGGTTGACCTCGGGAGCAGTGGAAACGCCCCAGTAGTTCCAGTTCGCAGGGATCATGGTAGATCCCTCATTCGTGTCCAGCGTAACATAAACCTGGGTGTCCTGGCCCCCCGCCCCGTCAGGGTGAGTGTTGTATTCAAAGAGGTTATTGCCCCTGTCACCGGTTGTCCCCATATCGATCTTTGTCAGGTTGGTATTGCTCAGGGCGGAGTCGATGAGCACACCCGACAAACCGTTATCGGTGATGGCGTTATTCCGGAGCTTCAGTTCCATCGTTCCACCGACCCGAAGCCCGTATCCGGTGTTCCCTTCGATGATGTTACGCCGGATCAGGGTATCTCCCGGGCCTCCGGTGAGGTTGATCCCGTTGGTGGTATAGGCGGCGCCGAATTTACCCCTAACGTTGCATCAATCTTTGGCCCAAAAACGCTACGCTCGCTCTATATCAAGCCATCAAGAAAC
>Ga0209536_100004200_pt1 | contig 22808 bp, 19 predicted proteins | sample DeeMarSeWOR28_12_FD_187461 | JGI IMG/M metagenome (GOLD analysis project Ga0209536, IMG submission 187461) | Marine sediment microbial communities from White Oak River estuary, North Carolina - WOR-2-8_12 (SPAdes) (version 2) | ecosystem: Environmental > Aquatic > Marine > Intertidal zone >... | reverse complement strand
GGGTGGAGGGGGCGGGGGAGGGGGGGGGTGGGGGATCGGCAGATCGAGGGATCGCCGCTTCGGCGGACGCCGGGGTGCCGGGCCCGCACGGCGTTCGCGATCTCGACGCGATTCACGCTGCCGCGGAGGCGCTGCGGAGAGGGGAGGTCGTCGCGGTCCGCGGCCTCGGTGGATTCCACCTCGCGGTCGACGCCACGGATGAGACCGCCGTGGTGCGGCTGCGTCGGCGCAAGGCACGGGAGGCCAAGCCGCTCGCGGTGATGGTGCGGACGGTGGCGGACGCGCGGCGGCTCGGCGACGTCGGGCCGCAGGAGGCCCTGCTGCTGACCTCGCGTGAGCGGCCGGTCGTGCTGCTCCGGCGGCACTCCGGCTCGGGACTGGCACCGTCGGTCGCGCCCGGGCTCGACACGGTGGGTGTGATGACGGCCTACACGCCGTTGCATCACCTCCTGCTCGACCTCGCGCAGCGGCCGCTCGTCATGACCAGCGGCAACGTGAGCGACGAGCCGATCGCGACGTCCCCGGACGACGCCAGGCATCGCCTCGGAGAAATCGCCGATCTGTTCCTGATGCATGACCGGGAGATCGTGGCACGGTACGACGACTCGGTGGTCCGTATGGCCGCCGGAGGGCCGATCTTCCTGCGGCGTGCGCGCGGATACGCTCCGCTGCCCGTCACGCTCCCGGTGCCGGTGTCGCGGCCGCTGCTCGCGGTGGGCCCGCACCTCAAGAACACGTTCACGCTCGCCCACGGCGCGACCGCGTACGTGAGCCAGCACATCGGGGATCTCGAAAACCTCGAAACGCTCGAGCACTTCCGGGCGTCACTGCGGCTGTTCCAGGAACTGTTTCGGATCGAGCCCGAGGTCGTCGTGCGCGACCTGCACCCCGGCTATCTCTCGACCCGGGTGGCGGAGGACCTGGGACGGCAGCCGGTGGTGACGGTGCAGCACCATCACGCGCACGTCGCGGCGGTCGCGGCCGAGCACGGCGTCACGGATCCGATCATCGGCGTGGCGTACGACGGCACCGGATATGGTGACGACGGGGCGGTGTGGGGCGCGGAGATCTTCGTGGCCGACCTGGCGACGTACGACCGCCGGTGTCAGCTCCGGTATGCCCCGTTGCCGGGAGGGGACCTGGCGGTCCGCCAGCCGTGGCGCGTGGCGCTCGGGTATCTCTCGCTCGAGCCGGATGCGGAGCGGTCGTTCGCGGCGGCGTTCGAGGGTGAGCCCGCTGAGGAGGTGGCGCTCGCGCGGCGGCAGATCGAGCGCGGCCTGAACTCCCCCGTGGCATCCTCGATGGGGCGGTTGTTCGACGCGGTGGCGGCCGTGATCGGGATTCGACGGCGGTCGTTCTACGAGGGGCAGGCCGCCATGGAGCTGGAGGCGCTGGCAGGCGCACGCCGCGGCGAGCCGCTGCCGCTGGCGATCGTCGAGGACGGAGACGCCAGATTCCGTATCGATCCGCTCCCCCTGCTCCGCGCACTCGGGGAGCGACGGGCGGGCGGAGCGCCGGTCGAGGATCTCGCGGCGAGCTTTCACGACGCGGTCGCTGACGCGACGGCCGACGTCGTGACCAGACTGGCGGAGGCGACGGCGATAAATCAAGTTGCAATTGGGGGAGGCGTGTTTCAGAACGCCCGGCTCACGAGCACGCTGGTTTCCCTGCTGGAGGCGCGCCGCCTCACGCCCCTCGTGCCACGCCAGCTGAGCCCCAACGACGGTGCGATCAGTTACGGGCAGGCTGCCGCGGCCGCACAGTTGCTTCAGCGAACCACGATCGGGTAGGAGCCCACGATGTGTCTTGGCATTCCCGGGCGGATCGTCGAGATCCGCGACGACTCCGGCCTCAGGATGGGGACCATTGACTTCGGCGGCGTGCGCCGCGACGTCTGCCTCGCCTATCTCGGCGACGACGTGGAGATCGGCGACTACGCCATCGTGCACGTCGGGTTCGCGATCTCGAAGGTGGACGAGGAGGAGGCGCAGCGGACCTTCGAGATGCTGAAGGAGATGGGCGAGCTGGAGGATCTCGAGTGGACCGGCGAGGCGAACAGCGGTGCGGGACCGCGCGGCACGGACGCCGCGTGAAGTACCTCAGCGAGTACCGCGACGGGAAGATCGCCCGCCGGCTCGCGGCGGAGATCCGCCGGACGGCGAGCCGTCGCTGGGTGCTCATGGAGGTGTGCGGCGGCCAGACGCACACGATCGTCAAGCAGGGAATCGACGAGCTGCTCGACGGGGCCGTCGAGATGATCCACGGACCGGGGTGTCCGGTGTGCGTCACGCCGCTCGAGCAGATCGACCGGGCGCTGCACCTGGCGTCGCAGCCGAACGTGATCTTCACCTCCTTCGGCGACATGCTGCGGGTGCCCGGGAGCCACGCCGACCTGTTCCAGGTCCGCGCCCGTGGCGGTGACGTGCGCATCGTGTATTCGCCGCTCGACGCGCTGGCGCTGGCGCAGCGGCATCCCGACAGGGACGTGGTCTTCTTCGCCGTCGGCTTCGAGACGACGGCGCCGGCAAACGCGATGGCGGTCTGGCGCGCCCACCAGCTCGGCGTCACCAACTTCAGCGTGCTCGTCTCGCACGTGACCGTCCCGCCGGCCATGACGGCCATCCTCGAATCGTCCGACAACCGGGTGCAGGGATTCCTCGCCGCCGGGCACGTCTGCACCGTCATGGGGTGGACCGAATACGAGCCGATTGCCGCGCGGTACCACGTACCCATCGTCGTGACGGGCTTCGAGCCGGTGGACATCCTCGAGGGAATGCTGATGGCCGTGAAGCAGCTCGAGGAAGGGCGCGGCGAGGTCGAGAACCAATACGTGCGCTCGGTGCAGCGCGACGGCAACCGGCCGGCCCAGGAGCTGGTGGCGAAGGTCTTCGCGCTGGTGGACCGCCAGTGGCGGGGCATCGGCACGATTCCCGCGAGCGGTCTCGGGCTGAGGGAGGAGTTCGCCGCGCATGACGCCGAGCGGAAGTTCGGCGCGGCGGAGATCACCGCGACCGAACCCGCCGAGTGTCGCGCCGGCGACGTGCTGCGCGGCAAGATGAAGCCGCACGAATGCCCTGCCTTCGGCACGTCCTGCAAGCCGGAGCACCCGCTGGGCGCGCCGATGGTCTCCTCCGAGGGCGCCTGCGCCGCGTACTACAACTACGGCCGCTTCCGCGGCGCCGTCACGAGTGGCTGACGTGACGCCCTTGAGCGAAGGTCCTGCCTGTCCGGTCCCGCTCACGGACCGGAGCCGCGTACAGCTGGGCCACGGTTCCGGTGGGAAGATGAGCGCCAGCCTGCTCAGGGAGCGCTTCCTGCCGCACTTCGGCAATCCGACGCTCGATCGGCTCGGCGACGCGGCCGTGGTCGATGTGCGCGCCGGCCGGCTCGCGATCTCGACCGACACGTTCGTCGTGCAGCCGCTCGAGTTCCCCGGGGGCAACATCGGGACGCTCGCCGTGCACGGGACGGTCAACGACCTCGCGATGATGGGCGCTCGCCCGCGCTATCTCACCGCCGGTTTCGTGCTGGAGGAGGGCCTCGCGTTGGACGTGCTCGATCGCATCCTGGCCGAGATGTCGCGCGCGGCTGCGGAGGCGGGCGTCGTGGTGATCACCGGGGATACCAAGGTGGTGGAGCGGGGCAAGGCCGACGGCGTGTTCATCAACACCACCGGCGTCGGGGAGCTCGAACCGACCTTTGCTCCCTCACCCGAGCGCGCCCGAACCGGCGACGCGGTGCTGGTGAGCGGCCCGATCGGGCGGCACGGCATTGCCGTCATGACGGTGCGCGAGGGGCTCGCGTTCGAGGCCGAGCTCGAGAGCGACACGGCGAACCTGTATCCGCTGGTCGAGGCGCTGAGGGAGGCTGCGGGCGAAGCGGTGCACGTGCTGCGCGACCCCACGCGCGGGGGGGTCGCGAGCGCCCTGAACGAGATTGCCTCGGCTGCGCAGGTCGGCGTCATGCTCGAGGAGACGGCGCTCCCGGTGCCCGGCCCGGTGAGCGCCGCGTGCGAGATGCTCGGCTTCGATCCGCTCTACGTGGCCAACGAGGGAATCCTCGTGGCGTTCGTGGAGGGGGCCGCGGCACCCGCGGCCCTCGCGGCGCTGCGTGGACATCCGCTCGGGAGCGAGGCGGCGATCATCGGCACGGTCGTGCGCGATCACCCCGGGCTCGTCGCGCTGCGCACCGCGATCGGGGGCACCCGCGTGGTGGACATGCTCCCCGGAGATCAGCTCCCCCGCATCTGCTGAAGCGCGACGCAGTAGCCGACGGCCGGTCGCGGAATCCCGAGGACCGATTGCTGGGGACGCCCAGCGGCTGCGCCATTCCGGGAGACCTCTGGAGGCGCTGCCGGCCTTCGTGCCAGGATCGGCACTCCGTGCACTGCTCCACGCACCGGACGATCTGGCCGCGTCCGGTACCGGGCCGTATGCTACCCTTCGTCGCAGGATTGCTCAGTCACGTGTCCGACCAGTGGAGGGCTGGATCATGCGTTTCGTCACGAGAGGCTCGTGGGGTCGCCGGTGGCTCGCGGTGGCGGTGGGAGCGGTGCTGTGCCTGGGGGTGGCTGGCGCCGCCGAAGCACAGACCACCGCTTCGGCGTACCGGACGCCGTCGAAAGTGTTGGTGGACATCGCGGACGCGCCGCCGACACCGGGTGTCAGTGTCGGGCCGGGTGGGGAGTGGCTCTTGCTGCAGCAGGGGCCGAGCCTTCCCGCCATCAGGGAGCTGGCCGAGCCCGAGCTGCGGATCGCCGGGATGCGCATCTCGCCGCAGACCAACGGGCCGAGCCGTGCGCGCCATGCGCTGAGCCTCACGTTCGTGAAGATGGCCGATCTCTCCCAGGTGCCCGTGACCGGGCTGCCGGCGGGCGCGAGGATCGGCGCCGCCCGATGGTCACCCGACGGACAGTGGATCTCCTTCACCAACACCACCGACGACGGGATCGAGCTGTGGGTGGCCCGGGTGGGTGAGGGCGCCGCGAAGCGCCTGGTCGAGGCGAAGCTCAACCTCACGATGCTGCGCGGCCCCATCTGGCTGCCCGACTCCCGCACGATCGTCGCTCCACTGGTGCCCGACGGCCGCGGAGCGACTCCGGCGGAGAGCAAGGTGCCCACGGGACCGGTCATCCAGGAGAACATCGGCAAGACGGCGCCGGCCCCGACCTATCAGGATCTGCTCAAGACGCCGTACGATGCCGACCTGTTCGAGTACTACGCTACGGCCCAGCTCGTGACCGTGACGGTCGACGGTGCGATCGCGAAGATCGGCGCGCCGGGGATCATCGGAGACGTGAGTCCCTCGCCGAACGGCGCGTTCCTGCTGGTCGAGACCGTTCACCGTCCGTTCTCGTACCTCGTCCCGGCCGGGCGTTTCCCGACACGCATCGAAGTCGTGGACCTGCAGGGGAATCCGGTGCATCTCGTTGCCGACCTGCCGCTGCAGGAGGAGGTCCCGCGCGGGCGCGGCAGCGTGCCCACGGGCCCCCGCAGCGTGTCGTGGCGCTCCGACGCTCCGGCGACGATCGCCTGGGTCGAGGCGCTCGACGGCGGCGACGGCAACAAGGACGCCACGGAGCGCGATCGGGTCTTCGTGCTGGCGGCGCCGTTCGACGGTGCGCCGCAGGCCCTCGCGACGCTGGGATACCGCTACGGCGGCATCCGGTGGGGGAACGACGACGTCGCGCTGGTCACCGAGTCGTGGTGGCGCACCCGCCAGTCGCGCCAGTGGATCGTGCGGCCGTCCAGGCCCGGCACCGAGCCCGAGCTGCTGTGGGAGGGATCCTACGAGGATCGGTACAACGATCCCGGCTCGCCGATGATGAAGGACAATGCCGCGGGCATGTCGGTGCTGTTCACTGCCGACAACGGCCGCACGCTGTTCCTGCGCGGCCAGGGCGCCTCGCCCGAGGGCGACCGCCCCTTCGTCGACAAGCTGGACCTGCGGTCCAAGAAGACCGAGCGCATCTTCCGGTCCGAAGCGCCGGTCTACGAGATCCCGGTCGAGATCCTCGACGACCGCGGCCAGCTGTTGCTGACCTCGCGCGAATCGCAGGAGGATCCCCCGAACTACTTCGTGCGCGATCTGCGCCGGAACACCGAGCGGCAGATCACGTCCTTCCCCAATCCGACGCCGCAGCTCGCCGGGATGCAGAAGGAGATGATCCAGTACGAGCGGGCCGACGGCGTGGCGCTGTCGGGGACGCTCTATCTGCCGGCGGGATACGATCCTCAGCGTGACGGGCCGTTGCCGCTGTTCGTCTGGGCCTACCCGCGGGAGTTCGTCGATGCCGCGGCGGCGGCGCAGGTGATCGGGTCTCCCTATCAGTTCACCCGCCTCGGTGGCTGGTCCACCCCGATCTGGGTGGCGCGCGGCTACGCGGTGCTCGACGGGGCGACGATGCCGATCGTCGGCAAGGACGGCGCCGAGCCGAACGACACGTATGTCGAGCAGCTCGTCGCCAGTGCCGAGGCGGCCGTGGACGAGATGGTGCGCCGCGGCGTCGCCGAGCGCGGCAGGATCGGCGTGGGCGGTCACTCGTATGGCGCGTTCATGACGGCGAACCTCCTGACGCACTCGGACGCGTTCGCCGCGGGGATCGCCCGGTCGGGCGCGTACAACCGCACCCTCACGCCGTTCGGGTTCCAGAACGAGGAGCGGACGTACTGGGAGGCGCCGGACGTGTACTTCCGGATGTCACCGTTCATGAACGTGGACAAGATCAACGAGCCGATCCTGCTGATCCACGGCGAGGCCGACAACAATTCGGGCACGTTCCCGATCCAGAGCGAGCGGTACTACGCCGCGCTCAAGGGGCTGGGCAAGACCGCGCGGTTCGTGGTCCTGCCGTACGAGAGCCACGGCTACTCGGCCCGCGAGTCGATCCTGCACATGCTGTGGGAAATGGAGACGTGGCTGGATAGCTACGTGAAGAAGGGAACACCGAAGCAATAACCAATAGCCAGTCCCGGGAATAGCCAATATCCAAGGGTAGCTCCTTGGGTATTGGCTATTTCCTTGCGTGGTATTGAATGCGCCGGCGTGGGATCGATGAGACTCACTTTCCCGGACGTGGCATGTTGGACCGAAAGTCCTCGGGAGTATCCTCCGTGCCGCGCGCCTACGATCTCGAAGAACGCATCATCGGCCACGCCTGCGCACTGTGCCGCATTGCCGAAAGTCTCCCGCTGACCGTGCTCGGCCGGCACATCGCAAACCAGCTCATCCGGTCTGCCACCTCACCAGCGGCCAACTACGGTGAGGCGCAAGGGGCCGAGTCGAGGAGGGACTTCGGCCACAAGCTGAAGCTGTGCCTGAAGGAATTGCGCGAATCCCGCGTGTGGCTGCAGCTGATCCAGCGGATGCACCTCGGGACCGACGCGGAGCTCGAGCCTGCACTCGAGGAGAACGACGAACTGATCGCCATCTTCGTGACGAGCATCCGCACGACCCTCCAGACCCTGCCTGCCGTCGCCCGGCACCGGGCACCTCGCACCGCAACGGGAGATGGAGGCAACGGGCGGCGACGACGAACGCCCGTCAGTGAGTGACGAACTCACCCGCATCCCACGACTTGGCGACACACCCGGCCGGCGCACGGAGCCCCTTGGGTATTGGATATTTGTGGGATTGGCTATTGGATATTGTATCGGTGCAATCACCGCTCGAGCTGAACTCCCACACCCCGCGATTGCGCTCGCTGTAGCACGACGCGTCCCAAGGCGACGTCCTCCAGCGCCAGCCCCAGGTTGACCGAGATCGTGATCTCCTCGGCGGACTCCCGGCCCGGCTTGGCGCCCGTGACGATCTCGCCGAGGTCGGCGTACGGCTCGGGCGTGCGCGCGAAGTACCCCACGGTTCGGTAGTGGGCCATCTGCCGTACGTCGTCGGTGGCGACCCTGTCCGCCCGTGCGAAGGCCTCCGGTGTGAGGTAGGAATCGAAGTCGAGGGGGCACACGAAGGTGCCGGGCCGGAGCCACTCGGCGCGGAGCGTCGGCGTGGGGTGCCTGAGGATCGGACCGCTGGTCACCACCACGTCCGCCTCGCGCACCGCCGCCTCGGGCTCCGAGGCGACGTCCACCGCCACGCCGTGGAGTTCCCGCATCTCCACCGCAAACGTCTGGGCGGCCGCCCGATCGACGTCGTACGCCAGCACGCGCTCGATCGGCAGCACGCACCGCAGGGCCTCGAGGTTGGTGCGGCCCTGCACGCCGCAGGCGAGGACCGCCGCGGAGCGGCTGTCGGCCCGCGCCAGGTAATGCGCCGCGACGGCCGTCGCCGCCCCGGTGCGCACGGCGGTGATCCAGGTTGCGTCCATCACCGCGGTCGGCAGGCCCGTGTCGGGATCGTTTAGGATGAGGAGCCCCGAGATGTATGGCAGGCCGCGCTCGCGGTTGTCGGGGTAGCCCGAGATCCACTTCACGCCCGCCGCGCCGAGTCGCGGCAGGAAGCCCGGCATGGCGTGGATGAACGCGTCGCCCGCGGGGTGGATCCCGGGCTTGGGCGGCATCTCGGCGTGGCCGGCGCCCTTTTCCCGGAACATCTCCTCGACGATCGCGACGACCTCGGACATGGGGATGCCGAGCGACTCGACGTCGGGGCGGGACAGGTAGCGGAGTGTGAAGGCGTTCATGCCGATACAATATCCAATAGCCAATAGCCAATAGCCAATATCCAATAGCCAACATCCAGGGGAACAAGTTCCGGAGCGACGGAGCACGAGGTCAAGTGCAGGATCTTGTGTGCCTTCTCCGAGGCGGAGCGAGCTTTCTCCGAGGCGGAGCAAGCTTCCCCTGAGGCGGAGCAAGCTTCCCCTGAGGCGGAGCAAGCTTCCTCCGAGGCGGAGTAAGCTTCCTCCGAGGCGGAGTAAGCTTCCTCCGAGGCGGGGCAAGCTTCCTCTCACCCGTCTGAACCGTGCTTCGAGCCGCCTGAGGCTGGATCCGGCCCGGATCGGGCCTCTGCCGGGTCGGGGGACGGTCCCGCTGCCCCTCCGAGGCCTCGACATCGAGCGGGCTCGGGTTCAATGCTCTAGATTGCGTCTTCTCAGCCGTCGGGAGCGGTCCGCGACCTTCCGCGGGCCAAGGCGTTGCCCAATCGGCCCCCCGGCGGTGTCACACCACAACAATGGGACACCACATGACCCCCACACCAGCCGCGGATCCCCGCAAGAGCGCCGTGGTCGTGATCGACCTGGCGAACGACTTCGTCTACGCCGGCGGTGTCATCGCCGACGCGGGCGGGCCCGAATACCAGAAGAAGGCCCAGGCGATCCTGCCCGGGCTCGCCCGCCTGCTCGACGCAGCCAGGAAGGCGGGTATCACCGTGGTGTATGCCACCGACGCGCACACCCCCGACGACGTCGAGCTGCGCAAGTGGCCGCCGCACGCGATGAAGGGGACGCACGAGGCCGAGATCGTCGATGCGGTCGCGCCGCAGTCGGGCGACCTCGTGCTCGAGAAGCGGACGTACAGTCCATTCACCGACACCGACATCGACGAGCAGTTGCGCACCCGCGGCATCGAGCGCCTGTACGTCACCGGTCTCCACACCGACTGCTGCGCGCGGCACACGTCGGGCGATGCGTTTCAGCGCGGCTACGACCTCGTGTGGGTCACCGACGCGCTTCAGGCCTTCACCGACGCGCAGCACGCGCAAGGGCTCGAGTACTTTCGGATGTGGTACGCGACCGACGCCGACCAGCAGTTTGCGACGGTCGACGAGCTGACCCGCGAATGGGGGCAGCAAGACAATAACCAATAGCCAATAGCCAATAGCCAATAACCAATAGCCAAGTGGCCAGCCGCCGCGGGGACCGCGCCCGGCCCCGGAGTGTCGAACTTCCCGGGAGCTTCCTTCCTTATTGGACATTCCGGGATTGGCTATTGGATATTGTAGACGACAGATCTCCCGCACCGGAGGCCGCATGACCCCCCAGGACTTCTCCCGCCGCGAATTCGTGAAGCTCGGAGCCGTCGGCACCGCGTCGGCCATGCTGTACCGCGGACAGCCGCTGGCGGCGCAGCCGCCCATGCCGGAGCGTCCCCTGGGCAGGACCGGCCACCAGGTGCGTCTGTTCAGCCTCGGCGGGCAGGCCACCCTCGAGCGTGAGGGGACGCGGGACGAGTCGGTCGCGATCATCAACCGCGCGATCGACCTCGGCGTGAACTACATCGACACCGCGGCGGCCTACGGACGCGGGATCAGCCAGACCTACATCGGCGAGGTCATGGCGACGCGCCGCAACGAGGTCTTCCTGGCCACGAAGACGCACGACCGCACGCGGGACGGCTCGCTGCGCCTGCTGGACGAGAGCCTCCGCCTGCTCCAGACCGACCACCTGGATCTCTGGCAGCTGCACAACATCAGTCGCACCGAGCAACTGGATCAGATCTTCGGGTCCGGCGGCGCGATCGAGGCGCTGCAGCAGGCGCGCGAGCAGAAGATCGTGCGGTTCCTCGGCATCACCGGGCACTACGATCCGGCGGTGCTGCTCGACGGGATCAACCGGTTCGACTTCGACACGATCCTGATGGCGCTCAACCCCGCCGATCCGCACATCCTGCCGTTCGCGGCCGAGCTCCTGCCCGCGGCGCGGCAGAAACAGATGGGGATCATCGGCATGAAGATCCCCGCTCGCGGGCGCCTGTTCCGCGACGGCGGCGTGACCTCGATGCGCGACGCGATGCGCTGGGTGCTGACGCATCCGGTGAGTACCGTCATCGTGGGGTGCGACACGGTCGCCCAGCTCGAGGAGAACGTCGGCATCGCGGCGGACTTCCAGCCGATGGCCGAGCGCGAGCTGCAGGCGGTCTCCGCGCTGACCGCCGCCTACGCCGCCGACGCGGCGTTCTTCAAGCGGGAAGGGGCCGGATTCGGCCGGGGCGATCGGGACGATCAGGACACCGAGTGAAGCCGCGGTGGCGCGCTCGCCGCGCGACCTCGCAGGCCGTGCTCCGATAGGGGGAGGGTGAGGCGATGAGTGACATGACCACGCCGGGCGCGCCGCTGACGGCGCTGTCCGAAGACGAGACGATGTTCCGCGACGCCGTGCGCGACTTTGCCGCCGCGGAAGTGCGGCCGCGCGTCGAGGCCATGGAGCGGGCGGCGCAGATGGACAAGACGCTCATTCCCAAGTTCGCCGAGCTCGGCCTCATGGGGATCGACACGCCCATGGAGCTTGGCGGCGCCGGCGCCTCGTTCTTCATGGCGATGCTGGCCGTGGAGGAACTCTCCGCGGTGGACGCTTCCGTGTCTGCTCTGGTGGACGTGCAGAATACCCTGGTGAACGTCCCGTTCCTCGACTGGGGCAGCGACGCGCTGAAGCAGAAGTACCTGCCGCGGCTCGCCGAGGGGACGGTGGGCGCGTACGCCCTTTCGGAAGCCGGATCGGGATCGGACGCCTTCGCGCTGGCCTGCCGCGCCGAGCCGGACGGGGACGACTGGGTCCTCACCGGCACGAAGCTCTGGATCACCAATGGTGCGGAGGCGGAGATCTTCATCATCTTCGCCACCGTGGACCCCGCGAAGGGGCACAAGGGCATCACCACGTTCGTCGTGGAGAAGGACTTCCCCGGCTTCACGGTCGGCAAGAAGGAGGACAAGCTCGGCATCCGCGCGTCGAGCACGACGGAGCTGATCCTCGAGGGCTGCCGCGTGCCGGGTGAGAACGTGCTCGGTGACGTGGGGAGGGGCTACAAGGTCGCCATCGAGACGCTGAACGTGGGCCGGATCGGGATCGGGGCGCAAATGGTCGGCGTCGCGCGAGGAGCGATCGACGCCACCCGCAAGTACGTGATGGAGCGGCAGCAGTTCGGCAAGCCGATCGGTGCGTTTCAGGCCGTCCAGTTCCAGCTGGCGCAGGCGGCCACGGAGCTGGAGGCGGCGCGGCTCCTGGTGTACAACGCGGCGCGCCTGCGCGACGCGCGGCAGCCGTACCTCAAGGAAGCCGCCATGGCCAAGCTCTACTCGTCGCAGATGGCCGAGCGGGTCACCAGCCTGTGCGTGGACCTGTACGGCGGGTACGGCTACACCAAGGAGTACCCGGTCGAGAAGTACTGGCGCGACTCGAAGATCGGCGCGATCTACGAGGGCACGAGCAACATGCAGCTCCAGACGATCGGCAAGCTGCTGCTGTCGGAGGGCTAGGCCGGGCTACTCCTCCGGAGGCGCCCCGAGCGTCAGCGGCACCTCCACGAGCCCGCCCCGAGTCGACAGCACACGCACGGTACCCGTGACCCCGGGGAGCTTGCGGGTTCGCACCTCGAAGGTGACGGACTTGCGCTCGCCGGGGTCCGTCCATCCGGCCTCGATCGTCTTGTTGCGGGTCGCGGGCGTGACGATGCTCACCGCGGGTTCCTTGCCGCGGGTCAGCTCGCGGTCGAACTGCAGCTCGACCCGATCCGGTTCCACGACCTTCACCAGTTGCGCCTGCCGCAGCGCGGTGGGCAGCTTCCCGCCGTTGGTCCACTGCACGCGCACGCGATACGTGGTGCTGTCGCCGCGGGTGTCGGTCTGGCGCACCTCGGCGCGGACGTCGGCGATCTGCGGCAGCCACTCCGCCATCGCGAGGTTGAACAGTGCCTGGTTGCGCACCCAGCGCTCCAGCTCGTGCGCCGGCGGGTTCTGGGAGAAGAACTTCGGATCGAACCCGCCGATCTCGACGTCGCCCAGGGTGGGGTGGTGGAACGGCGTCCACTCGCGGAAGCCCGCCCCGTCGTTCGCCTCGTCGTCCCACGCGAGCACGTCGACGTCGTCGATCTTCCCGTCGCCGTCGTAGTCCTTCATGCGGCCGCCGTTCCACAGCTCGTCGCCGTACCAGATCGACCCGTAGTAGAAGTACCCGAAGTCGGGCCCGTGGCCGAAAAGCGGGGAGGGGCGGTTCGGCTCGCCCGTCCACTCGTTGACCGGCGTGCGCGTGTTGTAGACGTCGTAGACGTCGCCCGCCCAGGGGTATCCGGTGATCTCCTTGCCGATGGCGTCGAACTTCTCGTAGAACGCCAAGTCTTCGGGATACATCCGGTCCTTGCTGTACGAGGTGGACGGCGGCCGCAGGTGCATCGGCACGCGCGTGTCCATCGAGTTCACCACCGAGACGTGCGGATGCTCGAGCAGCCAGATCACCGTGAGCCGGGTCTCGGGCTCGCTCAGCGGATAGGCGCCGGCGCCGTTCTGCGTGTTGCCCCGGCCCGTCGCGTCCCGCCCCGGCTCCGGGCGCCAGTTCTCCGGGTAGTTGCGGTGCAGGTCGAGCCCCCCGATGCCGTCCTCGTTGATCCGCCCGTCGCCGTCGCTGTCCACTCCCTCCGACGCCGTCAGCCACTCGCCCTCGCCGTCGGGCACGCGCTTCATGAGTCGGCCGCTCGGATCCCGTTCGTCGGTGACGTAGTTGGCCCGGTCCCGCTCACCCTCGCCGGGCCGCCACCGCATCGTGTAGATCACGCCGTCGCCGTCGAGATCTTCCGGGGGATCCTCGTCGAGCAAGCCGTCCCGATCGGAGTCGTGCGGACGCACGCTGCTGCGGTTCGCCTGCGCGGTGTTGAGGTACAGCGTCGACCCGTCCGGGTTGTTCTGCGGCCGGAGGTGGATCGCCTTGGTGTCGAGCAGGGCCGTGATCGCCGGATCGCTCCCGTAACCCGTCAGGAGATGCTGGGCCAGCCAGAGCACCGACTCGGAACCGGTCACCTCGCCGCTGTGCCTGCCGCCCTCGAAGTACGCCGCGGGCTTGTCCGTCGCCTTGCCGGTCTTCTCGTTGGTGAGCGTGAGCTGCAGGATCGGCCTGCCCTCGAACGAGCGACCCACCTCGTACACCTCGACCAGGTCCGGGTACTGCTCCTCCCACCGGTGCAGCCACGCGTACATCACTTCCGCGGCGTGATAGCGGTCGAAGGTGAGCGTCTCCCCGATCTCGTACTCGACGCCCTCGAACGTGTGCTTCGGGAAGAAGCTCACGCCGTGGCGCTCGCCGCCGACCGTGTGCCATTCGGGCTTCTCGGCTCGGCTCTCCGGTTCCTGCGCGGCGGCACTCGAGGCGGTGGCCCAGGCGAACAGGACGGCGAATGCGGCGACGGTGCGTGACATCGGAATCCTCCGCAGGTCGGACGGTGACGGGACGGAGGCTATTCTGGGGCGTGGGGCGGGGATGCGCCAGAGGCGGTGGCGCGGGCGAAGGTCAGCGGCCGGCGAACCGTTCCAGCAACGCCCGCTCGTCCGGCGTGAGGCTCTTGACGCCCTCCCGACTGATCTTGTCGAGGAGCCGATCCACTTCGTCGCGATTCACCGGATGGATGTCCTCTCGGCGGATGCGCTTCCACCGCTCGAGGGCCTGGTCCGGATCGCGTGGCGGCGGCGGGACCACCTGTGCCTTCTGCTTGAAGCGTCGCGCGGGCGAGCGCCAGTCCATCCACTTCAGGTAGAGAAATCCGCCCAGGAACCCGCCGAGATGGGCGAAGTGCGCGACCCCGGACTGCGCTCCGCCGAAGCCGGCCCAGAGGGAGAAGGCCGTCATCAGAATCACCATCCAGCGCGCTTCGATGGGGAGCACGCCCCAGATGTAGATCCGCTGTCGGGGCCAGTACCGCGCGAAGGCGAGCATGACGCCGAAGACCGCGCCGGAGGCGCCCACGATGGCGGCGTGTGGCGTGAACGGTATCGACAGCACCGCTCCCATGATGCCGCTGCTCAGGTAGAGACCGACGAAGTTGCGTCCTCCGAGCCGCGTCTCGACCGCCGGACCGAAGAAGTACAGGGCGAGCATGTTGAAGCCGATGTGCCAGAGCCCGGCGTGGAGGAACATGTACGTCACGACGGTCCACGGCCGGGTGGGGAGCAAGGCCGGGACGAACATCAGGACGTTCCCGACGGCCGGCGACGCCAGGATGAGCAGATACATCGCCACGTTGGCGAAGAGGATGCGCTTGACCCAGGGAGTCATGGTCACGAAGCCTAGGCGCACGCCGCCGGGAATGCCAGCCGCGCGGCGCGCCGGTCAGGCCAGCTTCTGGCGCCCCTGCTTGCCCTGCGTGAGGATCTGCGACACGAGTTCCTCGTTGTCCTTGGTGCGTCGCATCAGCTCGAGCAGCTCCTTCATGGCGTCCGCCGCCGGAAGGCTGGCGAGCCAGTGGCGCAGGGAGCGGCTCGCCTCCAGCATCTCGGCGGAGAGCAGCCGCTCTTCACGACGCGTCGCGCTGGCGTTGATGTCGATGGCGGGGAAGATGCGCCGCTCCGACAGCTCCCGGCTGAGCACGATCTCGCTGTTGCCGGTTCCCTTGAATTCCTCGAAGATCACCTGGTCCATCTTCGAGCCGGTGTCGATCAGCGCGGTGCCGATGATGGTGAGCGAGCCGCCGCCCTGGCGCGGGTCGATGTTGCGGGCGCTGCCGAGGAACCGCTTGGGCCGCTCCATGGCGGTGGCGTCGAGGCCGCCCGACAGGGTCCGGCCGCTGCCCTTCTCGAGCCGGTTGTAGGCGCGGGCCAGCCGCGTGATGGAGTCGAGGATGATCACGACGTCCTGGCCGAGCTCGACGCGACGGCGGGCGCGCTCGAGCACCAGCTCGGCGACGGCGACGTGCCGGCTGGCCGGGAAGTCGAACGTGGAGGCGATCACCTCCCCGTAGCCGCAGGCCTCCATCTCCGTGACCTCTTCGGGCCGCTCGTCCACGAGCAGGATCAGGAGCTGGGAGCCCGGCCGGTTCTTCGCGATCCCCTCGGCCAGGGCCTGCAGCACCATCGTCTTGCCCGCTTTCGCGGGGGCGACGATCATCGCCCGCTGTCCCATGCCGACCGGGCAGATGAGATCGATCACCCGGTTGGTGAAGTCTGGGGCCCCCAGCCGCCGGAGCCCGCAGTCGAGCACGAGCTGCTCGTTCGGGTGGATCGCCGTGAGCTCGTTGAACTGCGGTCGCTGTGCGAGATCCCCCGGAGCGAGCCCATTGACGCCGGTGACGGTCATCAGCGACCGGCTCTTGCCCTTGCCGCCCGGCTGCCCCACCTCGCCGGTCAGCTCGTCGCCGGTGCGGAGCCGGTACTGCTGCAGCAGCTTGCGGCCGACGTGCACGTCGCTGCGGCTTGGCAGGTACCCGTGCTCGGGGCGGCGCAGGAATCCGACGCCCTTCGGAGTCACCTCCAGGACGCCAAGTGTGGCTTGGTCAGTCACGAGTTCGCATCGGACGTTGGGTCAGGCCAACGTTTGTCAGAGGTTGCTGTCGTCGGTGGCGCGCGATGGAGTGGGAGGACCCGCATCCGAGGGCGGGAGTGCCTCCCTGAAGCTAGCCCCGCATCGGGGGTCCGCAAGGGGCCGCCTGCGCGGCCGGCTCAGTTCTTGTGTCGGAACGTGATCCGTCCCCGAGTCAGGTCGTACGGCGACACCTCCACCGTCACCCGGTCGCCGGCCAGCACGCGAATCCGGTTGCGGCGCATGCGCCCCGCAATGGTGGACAGCACGGTATGCCCGTTCTCGAGAAGCACACGGAATGTCGCGTTCGGCAACACCTCCGTGACGGTACCCTGCAGTTCGATCGAATCTTTCTTCGCCATCAATCTCGCCAGGAAATCAAGGCTTAATGCTAGTCTATCGGGGGGGGATACCGAAAGGGGCCGCCCCTCGAGCCAGCCAGAACAGCCCCCCGGTGGTGGTGTGCCTGCCGCCCGGCTACTCGGCCACCTTCGCGACGTTCTCGGCGGCCGGTCCCTTCTCGCCGTCGATCAGATCGAACTCGACCCGCTCACCCTCCTTGAGCGAGCGGAACCCGTCCGACTGGATCGCCGAGTAGTGCACGAAACAGTCCTTCTGCCCCGCGTCCGGTGTGATGAATCCGTAGCCCTTGCCGTCGTTGAACCACTTGACCACGCCTGTCGTGCGCATTGCCCATCACCCTCACTGATTGCGTGTCGGCGTCCGGCCTCACCGAGCTGCCCGACCACTGGTTCTGCGCGGTCCCATACCCCCGCGCCGGGCGGATCCTCCGGAGCGGCATGCCTGCCGAGCGGCGACGCTCGAGGCTCCGAAGACGGGGCTGCGGAGAGACAAAAAGGGGGGCCGTCCTCCCGACCGGAGTCCCCCGCTCGTCTCATTGCTCTGCGCGCACCGCAAGCCCCGATCCCATGATCGGGACCCAAACTACGCCCGGTGCCCGGACCCGTCAAACACGCCCGGCATCGGGTTTCCGCGCCCGGCCCGCCCGGCGCTCGCGGAGCCAGCCCACGGTCGGGGGCAGCCAGCAGAGATTCGCGGCGATCGTCTCGAGGGCCGTGAGGACCTGGGTCGTGGGACTGAAGCCGAGGAGGCGGGCGGTCAGGAGTCCCAGCGGGACCCCGAGCACGATCGCGAGCCCCGTGAGCATGACCGGGTGCCGCACGTATGCCGCCACCGCGGCTCCCCAGCCGCTGTTCCGCCGCCGGAAGTAGACGAGACCGGATACGCCCGCCCCGATCTGGTCGGCCATGGCGTAGACGTACGGGATGTAGAAGCCGCCGATCCCGTACACATCGAGTCCCGCCATCCGGCTTCCCCAATCGATGACCCAGGGGACTGCCATGCCGCCGAGCTTGCCCCAGCCGTACGCCTCGGCCAGGCTCGCGGAACGGGCGGCCAGCCGGCGCCGCAGGGCGAAGAGACCTTCCAGGAGGCTTTCCCCCTCGCCGGCGAGCGTCCGCACCAGCCACTGGCCGACGGGGCTGCGATGATACCCGAGCGCGTCGAGCGCCGTGCCGAGCGCGAGTCCGCCGAGATAGCCGCCGGCCGTGTACCGCAGCAGCTCGCCGAACTCCTCGCCGTGCTCCTCGCTCTCCGCCTCAACGCGCGGGCCACGCCCGGCCTCGCCGCGCGGGGGGGCGTCGGTGGTGCCCTCGATTTCGGAATCACGGGTCATGCCGGATGCTCTCCTCCACTGCCAGCACTGCCGCGCCCTGCAGGCTCCCCGCTCGGAGGTCCGCCAGCGCTTCATTGGCCTGGCCGAGCCGGTAGGCCCGAACCTCGGTGCGAAGGCCCGCCTGTGCGGCGATCCCGAAGAATTCGTCTCCGTCTTCCCGGGTCAGGTTGGCCACGGAGACGATCGAGCGCTCGCCCCACAGGAGAGCATACGGGAAGGTGGGGATGTCGCTCATGTGAATCCCGGCGCACACGACCCGACCGCCCTTGACGACCGCCTTGAGCGCCACGGGCACCAGCCCGCCGACCGGCGCGAAGATGATGGCCGCGTCGAGGTGTTCGGGCGGCGCGTCGTTCGACCCGCCGGCCCATGCCGCGCCGAGACGGCGGGCGAACGCCTGCCCCTCGGCGTCACCGGGCTTGGTGAATGCGAAGACGCGACGCCCCTGCTGCGCCGCGACTTGGGCGATGATGTGGGCCGCGGCGCCGAATCCGTAGAGGCCCAGGCGCGTGGCATCGCCGGCGGCGCGCAGCGAGCGGTAGCCGATGAGTCCGGCACACAGCAACGGCGCCGCCTGCATATCGGAGAACTGCTCGGGGATGGGGAAGCAGTATCTCGCGTCGGCGACCGCGTACTCCGCGTATCCACCGTCGAGCGTGTAGCCGGTGAAGAGGGCCTGGAAGCAGAGGTTCTCCCGGCCGCTGCGGCAGTAGGGACACTTGCCGCAGGTCCAGCCCAGCCAGGGCACCCCCACGCGATCGCCGACCTGAAACCGGTCCACGTCCGGGGCGAGGACCTCGATGGTGCCGACCAGCTCGTGGCCGGGCACGAGCGGGAGCTTGGGGTGGGCGAGTTCGCCGTCGACGATGTGCAGGTCCGTGCGGCAGACGGCGCAGGTGCGGACGCGCAGCAGGACCTGTCCGGGTCCCGGGCTCGGCCGGGGGAGCAGCATCTCGCGCAGCGGCTGGCCGGCCCGCTCGAGCACCATGGCGCGCATCTCACTCCCCCCGTCTCAGCCGGTCGAGCTCCCGGCGGTCCTTCTTGGTGGGACGTCCCTTCCCCTCGAAGCTCACGTGCGGTTGCAGCCGCAACTGCTCCCGCAGGGTGTCGCGTGCGCGCACGCTGCCGTCGGTTTCCCGGTAGAGCCGGTGTGCCTCGGCGGCGGGCCCGCGGTGCTCGGACGGCTGCAGCACCTCGAGCACGAATTCGTAGGGCGGCTTCCGTACCCGGACCTCGTCGCCGGCGCGGACCTGGGCCGACCGCTTCACGCGGACCCCGTTCACCTGGACCTTTCCGCCGTCGATGGCGGTGGCCGCGAGCGAGCGGGTCTTGAAAAAGCGCGCCGCCCACAGCCAGCGGTCGAGGCGCACCTTGTCGGACGTGTGGCTCTCAGGCATTCTCCTCAGCGATCCGACCGGGGCGTGTTCCGGGCGGTCCCGCGACCGCATCGGCAGAAAGATATCGGCGGACGCCCCGTCGCACACCACAGGAGACCGACGATGCAACGACTGTTTCTCGCACTGCTGTCCGGCTTGGCCCTTGGCGTGCCGTGGACCATCGCGGCCGCGCAGACGTTTCCGACCGACGAGCCGGTGATGCGCCGGATCTGGACCGAGGGCATGGAGCACTCGCAGCTGTACCCGCTGGCGCAGGTGCTGCTCGACTCGGTCGGTCCGCGTCTCACGGGTGCGCCGGGCCAGCTTGCGGCCAACGACTGGGCCGTGGGCGTGCTCCGCTCGTGGGGGATCGAGGCGCAGAACGAGCAGTACGGCACGTGGATGGGATGGCGGCGGGGAACCAGTCACCTCGATCTGCTGCAGCCCCGCATCCGCAGCCTGGAGGGGCAGATGCTCGCCTGGAGCCCCGGTACGAGGGGCAAGGCGGTGAGGGGCGGCGTCGTGATTCTCCCCGACGTGCCGGACGACGCCTCGTTCCAGGCCTGGCTGCCGCAGGTGAAGGGGAAGTTCGTGCTGGTCTCCTATGCCCAGCCGACCTGTCGGCCCGACGCCAACTGGGAGGAGTTCGGGGCCCCGGGATCGTTCGACCGGATGCGCGCGGCGCGGGATTCGTTGCAGCGCGGGTGGCGGAGCCGTGGGCGGTTTGGCCCCGAGGGGGGCGACCTGCACCGCCGTCTGGAGGACGCCGGTGCGATCGGCATCGTCACGTCCAGCTGGTCCGGGGGGTGGGGGGTCAACCGGGTGTTCTCCGCCACGACGCAGAAGGCACCGACCTTCGACCTGAGCTGCGAAGATTACGGCCTGGTCTTCCGTCTCGCGGAGAACGGCCAGGGACCGGTGCTGCAGGCCGTCGCCGACGCGGAGTTCACGGGTGAGGCCCCGCTGTACAACACGATCGGCGTCATTCCGGGGACGGAGAAGCCGGACGAGTACGTCGTCCTTTCGGCGCACTTCGACTCGTGGGACGGCGGCTCCGGGGCCACGGACAACGGCACGGGCTCGATCACGATGCTGGAGGCGATGCGGATCCTGAAGGCGGTCTACCCCAGTCCGAAGCGCACGATCGTGGTCGGGCTGTGGGCGAGCGAGGAGCAGGGCCTCAACGGCTCACGGGCGTTCGCGCGGGACCACCCGGACATCGTCGAAGGGATGCAGGCCCTCTTCAACCAGGACAACGGGACGGGGCGAGTGGTGCGCATCTCGATGTCCGGCCTGACCGGAGCCGCCGAGTTCTTCGGGCGCTGGTTCGGTGCCCTGCCGCAGGAGCTCACCGCCGACGTCGATCTGACCATCCCCGGCACGCCAAGCGGCGGCGGGACGGATCACGCGTCGTTCATCTGCGCCGGCGCTCCCGCGTTCGGACTCGGCTCGCTCGGCTGGGACTACTCGCGCTACACCTGGCACACGCAGCGGGACACGTTCGACAAGCTCGTGTTCGACGATCTGAAGAACAACGCGACGCTGACCGCGATGCTCGCCTACCTGGCCTCCGAAGAGCCCGGGCGGATCCCGCGCGACCGCCGCGTGCTGCCGGTCAGCCCCCGCACCGGCGAGCAGATGACGTGGCCGGAGTGCCGCGAGCCGATGCGGACGTGGGAGGGGTATCGCGGGAGGTAGGATTCAGGAGTCAGGATTCAGGAGTCAGGAGTCAGACAGGTTCCGGGGCCCAATCTGACTTCTGACTCCTGACTCCTACGTCACTGCGCCCTTCCCATCAGCGTATCGCGGTGCTCGAGGATGAGCGTCCGCATGTAGCTGCCGATGAACTCCCGGCCCTCGAAGCCGGCGGCCTTGGCCGCGGCCTCCGCCTCGTCGGCGGGGATCGCATCGCTCTCGGCGTAGTGGGCGAGGTCCCGATAGACGCCGAGTGTGAAGACGTCCCACTGGGCTCCGAGCAGGCGCGTGAAGATCATCGGCTCGGGCCGCCCCAACGCGGCACTGTACGCGTTCTCCATCGCCCGTTCTTGCACGAGGTCTTCGTATTTCCCGGGGAGCGATACGAACATCTCGACGTGAAAGAAGGTCCCCGCGTCGATGACCGCGCGGACCAGCTCCGCCGGAGGGCCTTCGACGAAGAGATCCTCGCGCCAGGAGATCAGGTCGCGGAGCGTCCGCTCGAACGCGTCCTCGGACATGCCCGCGTCCTCCGCGGCGCTTGCACGGCGCGCCGTGCGCTCGTCGCTGAAGTACGAGGCCAGGCTGCCGACGGGCGTGAGGACGAACAGGTCCCACTGGTCGCCCTGCCGGTGCCGCAGCACGATTGGGCGCTCCTCGCCGGCGGCCTCGTGCACGGCCATGCGCTCGCCGAGCAGGTCGATCAGCTCGACGAGTGCGCCGGGGGCGGCGCGCATGAGGGTGACGCGGTAGACAGCGGGCTCGGCGACCGGCGGGACGGAATCATACACAGCCCGCAGGCGGCGGGTAACCTCGAAAGGGTCGAGACCGCGGGCGGTAGATAGTCGACTCCGATCACCTAGCGGTGCGCCGGGTTCGGTTGCCGGAAGCACGTTGACGACCGCCTCACCCAGCAGGCCCGATGTGATCACCTGAGCCTTGGCGCCTTCGCTGATGAATGGCTGAGCCCGGGTGCTGACGCTGAGTACAACGAGGAGGCGCTCGCTGGTGTCGGTCGTTGGCGGCAGGAATTCCATACCCACGACATGGCCCACCGGGATGCCGGCCAGCCAGACCGGCGCCCGCGGCTGGATGGTTTGGAGGGTGAAGGTGTGGAAATAGAGCGTGTAGCGATCTTCGATCGAGTCTCGCACCTGGTCGATGAAGAAGATGCCCAACGAGACCACGGTAAAGAACACGGTCGTCAGGACGCCGATTCTCAGCTGAGACCACAGAATGCGAGGTCCTGGCGACATTCGCTCCCTCGATAACTGGGCATTGAACCTGGCGCGCTGGGTCACTCGCCTCGTAACCGGGGGCGCCGACTGGCCTGCGACAACCACAAGATAACGATGTCGAAGCGCGTCGGCATCTGGCTGGGAAGGGTCGGTCGGTGCACCAAGGGGGCCCCTTTCGCGCCGGTTCTCGTTGCCGCACTCTAAGGCCTTGGGTTCGCGGGCCATACTGCGTCATTCTATCCCTGGAGCCGGGAATGCCCGAGATGAGTTTCGCCAACATCGAGCTGAGCGCTGGTGGCGTCATTCTTCGCCGCGCAGCGGGCGGCGCTCTGGAGGTTCTGCTGATTGAGGACAGCTACGGCAACTGGGGATTCCCCAAGGGCCACATCGAGGGTGAGGAGACTTCGGAAGAGGCCGCGCTCCGCGAGTGCTGTGAGGAAACGGGGCTCGCGAACCTCCGCACCATCGCGAGAATCGGCATGACCGACTGGTACTTCCGTTCGGGCCCGGGCCTCGTCCACAAGTTCTGTGACTACTTCCTGTTGGAAGCGGAAGCGGACGGTGAGGCGCAACCCCAGCGCGGCGAAGGTATCCGGGCATGCTGCTGGCTCGGCCCAGATGACGCCCTCGCGCGA
>Ga0209536_100004198_pt1 | contig 22809 bp, 24 predicted proteins | sample DeeMarSeWOR28_12_FD_187461 | JGI IMG/M metagenome (GOLD analysis project Ga0209536, IMG submission 187461) | Marine sediment microbial communities from White Oak River estuary, North Carolina - WOR-2-8_12 (SPAdes) (version 2) | ecosystem: Environmental > Aquatic > Marine > Intertidal zone >... | reverse complement strand
AAGATTGTAAAACGTATCTCTAAAAAAGAAGCACGTCTCGCTTTACGCTCGGCTATAGCAGCCACAGCCTTAAAAGAAAACGTAACTTCTCGAGGTCACGCAATCGGAGATGCCACTCAAATTCCCTTAATAGTCACAAGCTCAATTGAGGAGCTAACGAAAACCAAAGAAGTGGAAGAGGCGCTCACAAGCTTGGGTGTCATATCTGACATTAACCGCGTAAGAGCCAGCCGAAAAATCCGTGCTGGCAAAGGCAAACGCAGAGGCAGAAAAATGAAGCAAGCCGTAGGACCTCTTATCGTAGTGGCTGATAACAGAGGCTTAGTTAAAGCGGCAAGTAACCTTCCAGGCGTAGATGTTATAACAGTGAATAATCTTAACGCAGAGATGTTGGCGCCGGGAACGCATCCGGGCAGGTTGACGTTGTGGAGCAACGGCGCGATTGAACAATTGGATAAAATTTATGGTGGAGGAATAGGCGAATGATGGACCCTGCTGAGGTTATATTTTATCCGTTGATGACGGAAGCTGCCAGCCTCATGGTTGAAAAAGAAAATAAACTCATTTTCATAGTTAATGTTAAAGCTGGCAAAAGCGACGTGAAGAAAGCTGTTGAGCAGCTGTACGAAGTGGAAGTGGATAGAATCACTGTGCTCATAACTCCTCAGGGAGAAAAGAAAGCTTTCGTTAAGCTTAAACCAGAATATAAGGCGTCGGATGTCGCTATTAAACTTGGTATTTTGTAAAATTAAATTGAGGCTTTATTGATGGGTAAAAGAATTCGGGTTCAAAGACGCGGTCGCGGCGGCTCAACTTATAGAGCTTCAACTCACAAGAGAGTTGCTCCTGCAAAGTATCCGCCGACCATAACTCCTAAGGAAGTTATTGGGACTTCAATTAAAGGCGTTGTAGAAGCGCTTGTCCATGATCCTGGACGCGGAGCTCCTTTGGCTTTTGTGCGGTTCGAGAATGGTGAAACGTGTTATACTGTTACCCCTGAAGGGGTTTTTGAGGGTCAGGAAATTAGTTTGGGGGGAAAAGCTCCTGCGGACGTTGGCAACATTATTCCATTGGGAAAAATACCAGAGGGTACGATAGTTTGTAATCTTGAACTTCGACCAGGTGATGGGGGAAAGATGGCAAAATCTTCGGGTGCGTACGCTACTGTTGTGGGTCATACGCCTCAAGGCACGATGATTAAGTTGCCATCTGGCCGTACAAGATACATTAATGATAATTGCATGGCAACTGTAGGCGTGGTTTCTGGTGCTGGTAGGACCGAGAAGCCGTTTCTTAAGGCAGGAGAAAAGTTCCATCTGATGAAAGCGAAGGGACATAAATATCCGAGAACCCGTGGAAGAGCCATGATAGCTGCTGTGCACCCGTATGGCAGCAGCAAGAAGAGTGCACGGAAGGGAACAACAGTTTCTCATGGTGCACCGCCAGGACAGAAAGTTGGGTTGATTGGCGCTAGTGGAGCAGGACAGAAGAAGCGAAGAAAGAGGTAACAGAACGTTTATAGCGTTTAAAGAGTTTAGCGTTAGGTGAATAAAAATGCCGAAAGAATTCATGTACCGTGGTCACGATCTCAGCAGCTTACAAGGCATGTCAATGGACGAGTTCATTAATCTGCTTCCTTCAAGGCAAAGAAGAAGCCTTCAAAGAGGATTGACCCCTGAACAGCGGATACTGCTGGAGAAAATGCGAAAAGCCCAAGAAGCCGCCAAGAAAGGAGAAGACTCCACAATTAAAACTCATGTGCGCGACATGATTATTCTGCCAGAAATGGTTGGAGCAACAATTTCAGTTCACAATGGCAAAGAATTCGTTCCTGTACAAATCAAGCCAGAGATGATTGGGCACTACCTAGGCGAGTTCGCTATAACAAACAAGCCAGTCAGACACGGAACACCAGGAATTGGCGCATCACGATCTTCAATGTACGTTCCACTGAAATAAACTGTTTCTTTTTTTCAACTCTTTGCTAAAGCCTCTTACTATTATTTTCTGTTGTGCCGGTCGAAACTATGCCTCCTTATTTGAAGGCGGAAGGCATGTTATACTATTCTATAGGTCATTATAAATTGAAGTCTTAAGATGTTGAAGCCTCAGCCCCATTAGCTATCGTCACAATTCAGACGGCTCTTCATGCATCATTGGCTTCATGATTATATTGTTCTGGACGGGAAAATAAACTTGAAGGATGTTAAATAAGAATCGGAGATTATTTTGCTCTGACAATTTTGATTCTGTCTAGTATCTTCCAGTACTCGATTTCGGCGCCTACAGTTAGTTTGGCTTTTAGGTCTTCTTCTTCGGGAAAAGGCGCATCCACGTACTCGTAGGTTTCTAAGTCCATGATTTGGATGCCGCTTGGGTTAACTGAGAATACTTGACCAGGTCTTTTGTCGATCATGGGAACTTCAGCGCTGGCGTTGACTGGTTTAACTAAGCTTCTTTTGACCCCATCGAAGACGCCTATAGCAACTATCCTCGCTTTAGCTGCACCGTGTTTCCCAGGTTTTGATTTGGTGATATCAACTATGCGGCACGCTTCATCGTCTACGATCATATAGCCTCCAACACGCAAACTTCCAACATCAACTGGCTTGCTCATACACTCACCACATATCCAATTCTATTCAAAGCAATTTCAAACAACACCCATATATAGATTTAGGCATAATCTTTCGACCCTTTGTCTGCTCTCAGGGCCTGAGTTTTTTGCGCCTTCAGGACACCGCGCGCGGTTTATACAGTAAACGCTTAACTCACATCTAGTGTACTCTAAATCCTATACATGTAGAATGCTCGACCGAGATTTTCTATTGGTAGAAAAATCTATCTTAAGATTAATGAAAACACCTTTAAGGAAAAAATAAAGCTAGTCATCTATAGACTTTTTAACATCTTTCCGTTTCGGAATTGGGGTTTGCTGGGGCTCTGGAACTGAAACTAAGGAGATAAGAGAAAGATGTAACTGCTTCTGTTATGTTACATTGAATCCAGAGCCTTCTCAGCCCCTTACGCTCTCCTCCAATGCGCTTTTTACCCATGAAACTAAAAAAGGGGAAATGAAATTATTATACTAACACCCAAAATCCGAAGAAAGCACTCCCAAACTCTTTTATTATTGAACTTCGGTAGCTTCTGATTGGCTGTGTAAATATGCTACCGTATATAGCCAGACGTGAACAAGCTTTCATCAGGCATTTATTCACTAAGTGCAAAATAATACTATTGAGCTGCGAATGGTGAAAAAAATGTTCAAAAGCGTTGGATTGGTTGCCCGCTATGACAAAAAACAAGCCTTCGAACTCGCTAACGAATTAGTAAAACATCTTAGAAACAAAGGATTAGAAGTTTACATTGAAGACACTATAGCGAGAAAAGTTAACACGCCAGCTGAAACAGTCCAACTGAAGAACATGAAGACGGATTTCATAATAACAATCGGTGGAGACGGAACCATTTTGAGAGCGTGTCTTTCAGTCCCAGAGCCTGAACCACCAATATTAGCCATCAACATGGGCGTTCGCGGTTTCTTAACAGAGGTTGAGCCAAGAGAAGCATGTAACGCCGTTGATAGAACCCTGAAGGGCGAGTTCAAAATTGAAAAATGTACTAAGCTTGCAGTATCCGCAGATGGAGAAAACGTACCCGACGCTTTAAATGATGTTGTTATTTCTGCGGGAGAACCTTCAAAAATACTTTACACGCAAATCTACAAGGATGATGAGCCAATTCTGAAATGCCAAGCAGACGGTTTTATAGTATCCACACAAACAGGCTCCACGGGATATTCGCTGTCGGCAGGAGGCCCAGTCTTGGATCCAGAAGTAGAGGCTTTTGTTTTAACTCCTGTCTGCTCTTTAACAGTGTTCCGCTCAATCGTTTTCTCACTGGATTCAAAAGTTACGATTGAGGCTATTAGACCAAAGGAAGTTCTTGTGTTAGTTGACGGCAACTACAGTCAAGTTGTGACGTCTAAAAACCCTACCTTGACGATTACTCGTTCCAAAAACGTGGCTTCTTTCATCAGGTTCAAAGAAGACTTCTACCATCGACTGCGAAGCAGACTGCTGTTTAAGGGAATGTGATGAAAAATCCGGAAACCCAATACATGTAAAAGAGTTATGGTACTAGATACCTCTGCCTTCTTGGCTGGATTTGACCCATTTTCCGTAAGTGAAGAACAAGTTACAGCCCCAACGGTAGAAGACGAAATAAAATCTAACTCAATGTCTTGGGTGCGGTTCAAAACAGCCGTGGAAAACGGCAAAATGAAAGTTAAAGCGCCTGCCAAAGAACACTGGAACAAAGTGAAAACTTCCTCAAAAAAAGTTGGCGATGCTTTTTTCCTATCAAAAACCGATATAGAACTCTTAGCGATAGCTTCAGAACTCAAGGCAGAAGGATGCAAACCTCAAATCATAACAGATGACTATTCAATACAGAATGTTGCCGCTCAATTAGGAATAGAATTCGTGCCTCTCGCTACTTTCGGCATAAGCCGCCTTCTTGAGTGGATTAGATACTGCCCCGCCTGCCATAGGAAATACCCCGCCGACTATAAATCCACAACATGCGAAGTCTGCGGAACAGACCTGAAAAGAAAACCTCGACGAACCGCTAAAGAACTAAAAGGCATAAGTTAAGAAAACAAAAAAGAATATTCTAAAATTCTTGTGTTATACAGCTTACAATAGTGCCAGAAGCAGTATTAAAAGCAGACCTTCAGACACAAAAATCGGAGCGACGATTTGCTTGGCTCTTCGGAGAGCCTTATCAACAAGCAGTGATAGAGAGGCTAGCCGAGCTTCTCCGATGACTCTGACTTTAGGCACCACCAAACTCATACAACCAGCCTTACAACATTCCAAGTTTGACGCCGCCACTTCCGCTACTTCGGTAATATGGCGTATTAACGTACTGTGATCCATGGCTTCGCCGACAGGGTGGTAGCCACGACGCCCCAAAACTACGGCGCTTACAGAGTGCGTATCAGTTGTGAAAACTTCGCATTCATGAAAACCTGCAGACTTGAGAGCTGCAAGTATTTCTTCGCGTAGCCCAGAAACCATGTTGTTTCCGTCAATTACTACATAGGCAGTTTTCTGTTCAGCTACGTTAACCACTATTGCTGTGATCCCGCCTGAACCCATACCATCTTCCAAACTAAATTCTTTAGGGAAAACTGTAGAGGCGCCAACCTCAAACGCGTAAGAAGGCAGAGAAACAGCTTTTTTGAGACATTTGGAAGCTACTTCGCGTAATGTGTCTAAAGACGCTTCTACATCAACCGTTTCATTGATGCTGTTATGGGCGTTGACTACTATATTACATTCAAGCCCAAGGTGATTTGCTTCTTCATTAACAATGCGCCCCAACTCCTGCGGCATGTCTTCAGTGGTCTTTGGAGCAAGAGTAAACGAAAGAAAAGCCGTCTTTCCAAAAACCTGGCAAGAAACAGTGGCAAAGCCCTCGGTGACTCTAACGAAGGGAGTTGCCTTCTCAACAGAAGAGGGAAACTTTGCTGCTTCTATAACGTGCTTTATTATTTTCTGGTTCTGTTCTTGTGAAGCTAAGTCAAGCTCGTGGCCAAGGATACCTAAAGGAACACATGTGTCGCAACCAAACTCTTTTTCGAAATCACGTTTAAGCAGAAACGGAAGAAGGCTGCTTCCGATGTTCTTGAAGGGGCCTGGATGAACAAGGGGAACTATTATCGCGGCTTTAGGTTTATAAGAATCAAATTTAAGAAGGGTGACTTGAATATTTTCGTTTCTACCTAGTTTTTCCAAGAATTCTTCAAAAGGCGCGTTCAGAGCTGCGACCCAGTTGAGCATGAACGCTCTGAAAAGGGGCATAGAAGGCACACCATACGTGCGTCGGCCCAACTGATCCACTAGGAAAACGAATAAGAAAGCAGAAGAGCAGCCAGCTATGGTTGAAATAACCAGAAAGGACAGAAACTGAAGAGGAATTGCACTGTCGATATATGCCCAAAAAACCATGAACGGTGCTATACAAAGTAAAGGAGAAAGCAGGGAGGCTAATAGTCGTCTTAGGAATCTTGCCGATGAAGTTGCGATGAACACGACGGCACGGAAAGTCGTTACCGCGGCAAATCCTAAAAGGCAAAGTTTAACCCACCACAACAAACCAAAAAAGACGCCGAAAGCAACGCCCAGAACAATAAAGAACATCCATAGAACCCAGCAGAAAAGCGAAAGCGCCACTGTTCTCCTCAAAATATAAATTGGGTCTCTCTCGAGAAGCAGTTTGCTTATTACGTAATCAGCAAAGAGAACCACGGAGAAAACAGAAACTCCGAGAACAAGACTGCTGCCCAATCCATAAACTGAAAAGAAAAGGGCAAAAGTAGAAAGCCCGACCCCTCCTATGCAGAGTACGGCTACTATTGTAACTGCCTTTTTGAATGTTGGAAGAAAGAACATTGAAGAGTAATGTTTAAGCGCGCTGTTCATGGAATGGTTCAGCGAATCGTCAGTTGCCACTTCTACCCTCTCGAGTTGATTTCCTAATGAATTCGATAGGATTATTAAAGTCTAGCTAAGTTAAGGGAGAGCTTTTTGCACAATTAAAACAGCTTCTTCTATAACTTACCCGAGAGTCCGCAAAGGTTTTAACATGAAAAACTAAAAATCTCGGTATGGCAGATTTCTGTTTTGACAGCGGCATCATAGATTTGATAAGCTTAAAAGGGAGCAACTGTTTTATCTTTAAAGTGATGATTATACTGACCCTGCGAAGTCAAGCATATGGCAGAGCAAAAATTGCCCCCGTCAATCTTTCACATGCTCGAAAGAAACGTGGGGAAAAAAATTAGAGTTATATTGGACCCAGCTTACGGTTTTGAAGGCATCCTAGCAGCCGTCACGCAAGAGCCATCTGGAATCTGGCTTTCAGACGCTGAAGCTGTAGTTTTAAGATCAACGATGGCTCAGCCTATACCTCAGGTCGCAAGCCGAGAGGATAGAAGTGAATTATTCCTAAACCTAAATTCAGTTCAAAGAATAGAAATTATTCATGCTCCGCGGCGTTAAAAACGCTTTAGACGGGGAAAAATGCTTTAGCTAGAACAGAGACTATTATAAGAGCCACAGCAAACACCACGAGAAGCTCAGGTCTAATTTTGACACCTTCGGTTTCTTCCTCGAAAAACCTCAATAAGCCTGCACTTGCTGCTGGCATTGGACTACTATCTTTCTTTCTCTTGCTCATTGAATTCCACCTAATCTGATCAAAGCGCGATACAATCGTATAATTTACTGCATTATTAATGTTGTGCATTCTTCTGAATTAATTGGTTTTCAGAAAGATAGTGCCATCCGCGAGTTAGTCATTAACCCGAGTCATCAAGTTTTAAACTTTGGAATAACATAACAACATAGCTAAACTTGGTGAGTAAAACGCACATACATGAGTTTCAAGAAATGATGAGGCGACTCTATTTTCAAAGGGATTCTGAACGTGGAGTTAAAAGGACATACGAGTGGCTTGCGAATGAACTTGAAGAACTAAGAGAAGCCCTTGAAGGTAGCAAAAAGGAAGCAGCTAAAAAAGAGTTTGCAGACGTAATTGCGTGGCTTGCGTCGCTGGCGAACATAACAGGAATAGACCTTGAAAGCGCAGCCACTAAAAAGTATAACGGAAAATGCCCAAAATGCAAACAGGCTCCCTGCCAATGCAACTTCTAGCGAAGCAGGCGTTTCTGCCCCAAACCTGTCAGAAACCAAACATACGGCCGCCTTCCTTTGCGGTTAACTATTCCTTCACCTTTGAGAAGACGCAAATGATGCATCACAATACCATATGACAGATTCTTTTCCTTTGCTATTGCTGTTCCTTCAGACGGCTGAGTTTCTATAGCGATCAGTATTCTGGATCTGGCTATAAGTCCTTTTTTCACATTTTTCATGTGTTGCAGGTAGGCATTGGGATGAAATGCTTCTTTGATGTTGTGTCACCAGAGAATAAATTGTGGTTTGTGTTGAAAAGCTTTAGTCTTACACGAAGTCTGTGAGGCTGACTTGTCTTGGTTTTTTGTTATCGAACATTGATTCGATTTCGTCTTTTATCAAGGCAATTCTCTGAGCGTAATAGTTGGGTAACTTATACTTGTCAATTAGTTGTTGAGCGGCATTAAGATACTTTTCTATTCCGCCGCGGTAGACGGTTAGAGTTAAGGAGCCGCCGCAGGATGGACACTTGCCTAGAAGAGGTAAACGGCGAAAACGCTTATTACAGGATTTACACCTGAAAGCTTGAGTTGAGAAGGCACGCAGGTTGCCTGTAATATCTCGAATGAAATGAGTTGTCAGCACCTTCAAGGCAACATGTCCTACATCTACAGCGTCGATTTTTTCGCCTAACTCCAGCTGCTTGTTCAATTTTTCAACCATTGACTTGAACTGCTTATAGGCACTTTTTGAATTACCAAGGTTTACGTTTGAAACAGGCGTGGTAAATTTGAATCCTTCAAACTGCGCCTCAGTTCCAAGTCTATGGCTAACAATATCTATCAAAGAACTTATTTTTTTAGCGTCGGCTTTCTCCAAAGTCTTCTCGTAAAATTCAAGAGAATAACCACTGTCAACGTCAAAATCGTGAGCTTGTCGCTGCACTTCTTTCGTGTTCACGAAAGGAATCAGCAACAAAGGAGCATCCATAATTCCACCTATTTGCGAGGGCAAGTATCTGCGGGAAAAGTTCAGAAGAGTGTCCAACGCCAGCATAACAGCATCTTCATCACCGTCGCAGTCTCGTCGCTTGGCTGAATGCCAAATTGGATGCGCGTAACAGACGTTAAGGTCAGTGAACCCGACGACGCGCCCTAGTATGCTGGCGCATGTGTGGGGAGCCAAACCCATAAGCAGATGCCCAACGAGATCATCAAGGCTTTCAATGTTGTAGTAAGTTGGAAGCTTGTAAACGCGCACCAACAGCTCGTCTATGAAGTTTGCAATATGTACGAAATACTCTCCTGCTGTCCGCGGGATGACAACATCCTGAATTTTAAGTTCACATATCTGGTTAGCATCAACCAACGACACACCATGCATATCATGAGAGTACCCAAGTTGCCTAAGCTTTTCAACAGATACCCCGATCTCAGCAGGCTTGATATGCGTTAAAGGCGCATTAGTAGCATCAAAGCGTATTGTTCCATCCTTGTAAACTGATAAGTCATGTTTTGCCCGCAAAACACCTTTCTCGATTATTTCAGGAGTCTTATCCGCGTTTGTTAATCCTTTAACTCCCTTCAAGATTTTTGGACGACGAACGTTTAGTGAGCTACATGTGCTGTCAAGAAGTTCCCTGAAGTTAAACGCTTGTCTATGATATTGCACAGCACGGGCTTTGCAAGTCGGACAACGGTCGTCTTTCAAGGACCTACCGCAACGTGGACAACTCTTTTCAGGGATGGTTTCGCATCCACAATCAGTGCACCTCACCTTGAAAGTAAAAGTCTTACAACTGGGGCATTTACGTCTAGCAACATCGAGGAATACTGGACCTTTTTTCGCCGCTTCTATAAGGTTTCTATGAGAACCCCCTGCCAAACTTACTGGAAAAAGAACGTGAACCAGCGGTCTCATCTCCCGTCTCTTCGCCTTTTCAGGACGCCCCATACGGGCACCCACAAAAGTAGGAGCCTTATCCTTGACTTCAACGCTAGAAAGTAAACTAACCGCCTTCAGAACAGACTCCGTTTGGCTGCTTTCCAATTTTCGAGAAGTCCCATAGCCAAGACAAAAAGCAAAGGCACATGCATCTTCCCCTTCAATAACAATATTGTCGCCTATGATCCTGTGTGGCGCAAAGATTTTTCTCAGAGCCTGAGCCACATTTGGTTCCCCGACGCCAACTATTTTCTGAACAGCATCATCTTCAAGCATTACTTCGGATTCTGACAGCCATTTTTGCAACGTCTCAACCTCTTGAACTGACGACAGGTTTGACCAGAAAAACGTGTAACTCGGATGCAGAGGCAAATCAAGGTGTAGGGACAACGCGATTGCTTCTTTAATAGTCGGCTTATTATCAAAAGATTCCTCCAAAAAAGCCCCCAGTTTTTCGCCCGAAATCTTTACGGTTTTAGTGATTTTCGCTATGTTGCCAGCAAATCTTTCTGCTATAGCCAGTTTTAAATCTTTAACCCACCATTCTTCAACGTAGCCCGAAGGAGAAAGCAGTTTATTTGTGTAAAGGAAATCACCGAAACTTATCAGAATATCGCCCAAAAAAAGTATCTTTTTGATTTTGTTCTTGACGCGTTTGAAGTTCTCAAGAGAAACACGAACTACTGAGCCTTCCTTCAACATGACGACAGGCTTTTCAAGAGAATCCACAGGCACGGTGACTCCGCCTTTTCCAGGAAGTTCTAAACGCATTTGTGTGCCGGCAGCGAGAAACCGTTCCACCACCAGCATGGTTGCTGGATGAATTCCTACAGCAGCGAGACCTGTGTTTCGCGCCCTGCCATACCTCAGCCTGAAGCCGCCACATCGGGAAGGGAAGGAGAAAATTGGGCGCCCAGCGATTACGTCATCCATGAATCCACCAGAATTCTTTTCTGATTTTTTCCGGAATTCTCTAAGCCAATCCCAACCTTGAAAGCCAAGCTTCTCTACTATCGTTAAAACCTTAGCGGCTCGACCTACAATGCCGTCGTTGACAACTCTTAAGGCTCCACCTCTAACACGATTTGTCTCTATACGTTGCAGGTTTCTGTAAGAAGAAACTTCCACGGGGTCTGATTCCGTACCTGTAACTTCGACAGGAAGCAAACTAAGTGCCTTTTTAACTTCATCATCTGGAAGGTGATACTGAAAGCGCCCCACAGCACGTTCATACAGTCGTAGCTCCTCAAGGAAGCGAGCGATTTCATCATTTGTTGGTTTGTATTTGTCAAGGTCGAGCTGTCGCCGCACGAAATCACCAACAACAAGAGTTAACGCCTGATCTGTCCCGCCAGCAGACCGTATTGGACCAGCAAAGTATATGGCAAGGTAACTTGTCCGGTCAGCGTTAGTTTTTATTTTAACTTGAGCTACGCCTTGTATTGGAGCTGCAGTTAAGCCTTCAGTGAATATTGCGAGGGCGGTGCGGATAGCTTGTTCCGCTGCGGTTTCTGGTTCCATGCGTCCGAATTTGCCGTCAACAATTTCTTCAGCAATTTTAAAGGCTATCTCTTCCCTTTGCATTTTCGAGCTTAATTCGCGAATGCTCGCAGCCACATCTTTTGGACCCACAAGACCCTCAACCAAGTCAGCTATGTCTTTTGCTATAACACATTCAGTCTTCAACGAAGGGTCAAGCCCTACTGACCTAGCGCGCTCACTTATAGCGTATAATTGCTTGAGCTGGTTCTCCATAGTTTCAATGTAATTTTGATATCCTTCGCTCATTTTGCTATTCAAGTAGTAGCGCCTTCCAAACAGTGTTAACAGCGGGTTTATTTTGGTTTTCCAACATAAAAACTGAAAAAACACTTAGGCAAGATAGGTACTTCAGGCGTTTTCAACTCAAAAAGGGACAGAGGGAATTAGCCTCTGTTTCCTTTAACGCCGTCAATGATTTCAGATACTTTTTGTTTACCACCGATGCTTTCAACTATGTTACCAGTGACTATGATATCGGCTCCAGCTGAGGCTACAGACAATGCTTGCTTCTTGGTTCTTATTCCGCCGCCTACTAAGAGGGGGATTTCAGTTGATTTCTTAACCATTCGAATCATTTCTGGAGGAACAGGCTTCGCTGCTCCAGAGCCGCCCTCTAGGTAAATGAAGTGCATACCAAGATATTGCCCAGCAAGAGCGTGTGCAACTGTGAGCTCTGGTTTGTTGTAAGGCACGGGTATTGCCTTGCCGACAACGCCAGCGGTTCCACCTTCCCCTACTATTATGTAGCCCATAGAAATCGGTTCTAAACCATACTTTTTCACCAATGGAGCCCCCAAAATCTGGGCGCCTATAAGGAAGTAAGGATCTACAGAGTTCAGAAGAGACATGAACCATATAGCATCTGCATAACGGCTTATTCCCGTTATATTGTTCGGGAAAAGAATTATTGGAATCTTGACGATACGACTCATAGCTTTTATCACATCATCAAGGTGAGCTTGGGAAACAAAAGTTGAGCCGCCAATCATAATTGCGGCAGTCCCGTTGGCCTGGGAGTTTTCAGCAACTTGTGCCGCTTGTGAGGGAGCCGTCTTTTCAGGATCTACAAGAGTCATGTGGATCGAGCCCTCCGCCTTGATCTTTTCGAGCAAGTATTTTTCAACACGTCCAAACATGAGTAAAGCCTTCTAGCTAAGCGTTTTTCGTGTTTGTTACAGATGATCTTCTGGAGGACCCGTAAACCCTATCAGTGAGCATACAGTAAACGTCAACTTCTCCTTGGGCAGGCTTCACTGGAAATTCTTCCTGAAAGCCGCAACTGCTACAACCTGCTGCGGCACGGCTCTCATCCCTGAAAAGTTCAACTTTAACCGTTTCTTTTCCACATTTAGGGCAAGAGAAAAATTTTGGTAAACGTTTCTTTGGGATTCGAACAACTTTTTTTCTTCTTCGCCCCATTCAACATCACTTTAGTAACGCAGGTTTATGTTTCTTTAATATTTATGCTTGCCCTTAAATAGTTGCCTACAACCATAGAAAAGAATTGGATGTGTGCGTAAATGAAATTGACCTCGTCTGTATTAGAACTGGATTTACCTGAGGTTGAGAATAGAATCAGACGTTTCATCAAGGAATACGTGGAAAACGCGGGAGCAAACGGTTTAGTCCTAGGCCTGTCAGGCGGAATAGACAGCGCCACAACAGCCGGGATTTCCAGCCTCTCAATTGGAGGCCCTCGCGTCACTGGGCTTATGCTTCCGGAAAAAGAAACATACAATACCAAAGACATTGATGACGCAAAGTTTGTAGCTGAAAAATTCTGTTTGAAAACACAAATATGTGATATCACGCCTGCTTTGGACGGCTTTTACAAAACCATACCCATATTTGATCAAGAGGACAAATTGTGCAAGGGTAACGTAAAGGCAAGAACCAGAATGATTTACCTGTACTATTACGCGAATAAACTTAACAAGATTGTTTGCGGAAGCTCAGATAAGTCAGAAACCATGATGGGATACTTTACTAAGTGGGGAGACGTAGCCGCAGATATTTCACCGTTAATGGACCTGTATAAAACCCAGGTTCGCAAGCTGGCCGAACATATAGGCATCCCTCCTAAACTTGCAGCTAAACCATCTACACCTGCTCTTTGGCCCAACCAGCTTGCGGAAACAGAACTTGGCATCAAATATGAAACTCTTGACCTCATTCTATACGGGCTTGAAAGGTTCATGACCACAGAAGACATAGCACAACAGCTAAGTGTAAAAAAGCCGCTTATCGAAAAAGTGAAAAGCCGATGGCTTGCAGTCGAACATAAAAGGCGGTTGCCGCTGGCGCCGAAAGTAGAATATAGAACCGTGGGAACTGATTTCAGGCTTCCTCGGCATATATACTGAAACTATGAAGGGAAATAGAATGAAAAAGAAAATAAGCTTAGCTCTTGCGCAAATAAGCTGTAAACGAGAAAACAAAAGAGCAAATTTATGTAAAATCGAAGAGTTCACTATGAAAGCAAAAGAGCAAGGCGCGGATCTTGTAATTTTTCCTGAACTATCCTTGACTGGTTATGTCCTACATGACCAAGTTTACGAATTGGCTGAGGTAATACCTGGATCGTCAACCGAAAGAGTAGAGGGGTTGGCGAAAAAAACAGGGATGCATATCATTTTTGGCATGCCTGAGTTAAGCGAAAAAACTGAAGCCACAATTTTCAACACAGCGGTTTTTATAGGCCCAAGGGGTTTCATCGGAAAATTCCGTAAAATGTATCTACCCACGCACAGCGTTTTTGAAGAAAAAAGATACTTCCGCCCAGGCTATCAAACAGCAGTATTTAACACTACTATAGGAAACATTGGGTTATTCATATGCTACGACATTTTCTTTCCAGAAGTATGTCGCCTTACTCGTTTGAAAGGAGCAGAGTTGATGGTGTGCATATCGGCATCACCGGCTGTCCGCAGAGGTTACTTTGAGATTCTCACTGCAGCACGGGCCTTGGAGAACACGGCGTTCCTTGCCTATGTTAACCTTGCAGGCGTTGAAGATGGCTTGCAATTCTGGGGTGGAAGCAGACTTGTAAGCCCAACAGGCGACCTGCTGGCGAAGGCAAAGTATGATGAGGAGAACCTTATCATCTGCGAAGTTGATTACAGAGACATGAGACCTGCTGAAACATTTATCCCTATGCTCAGGGATTTGCGTCCGGAACTTTTTGATGAACTGAAAAAACAGTCAGAAAAGTTATAGCATAACTAACAAGAAAGATAAGCCTATCACAACGCTGAACGATAGAAATCACAAGCACATCACGTCAACTGTGATATCCAATAATCATGTAGCAATCACGTGTGATTTACCTGTGATAAGGTGATGTCACATATCATAGATTTTCATGCTTTCTATCTTCGTTTTGAATTACATTTATAAGAAAATTGAGGATCAAATGGGGGCTAAAAACGTGAAGCTAAAATTAAGCTTTAAATATTAATAGTAAAAAGTTGAGGGGACATGTGAGACAAATTATGTGAAATCTTTCTCTAAGCAGAAGGTTAAATGAGATATTGCCATTAGGTTTTACAAGAAAAAAGTTTGTTGTGGAAAAACTCTAAAAAGAAGCTTTTTCGATATTGTCGGTTGAATTTCGCTTTAAAATAGTTTTAAGTTGTTCTTAATCCCTTAAATCTTTTCTTATTATTAAAAAATGGTTATTTTGTTGTTTAACATTGCTTTTGCCCACGTTTCTTACGAGTTATGTTATCCCCAATAAGTTTAAAAGTTGAACAGGTATACAAAAGCGTATCCATTTAGGAGATTGAAGGGGAAGGGATTTTGAAGCTAAAAGAAAGCGTCCAAGTGTGGTTAAATGGGGCTTTAAATGACCCCGTTGTAAAAATTCTCGCTAAAAACAGCCAATTAACAAAAACACAGCTTGAAACACTATTAATAGACGTTTTAGCCGAAAACATATCAGGTAAATACCTTAAATACGATGAAAAAGCCAGTTTAAGGCTAACAAAGGCTAAAATAAGCCGCGGTTCCTTTAATAGGACTTTAAAACAGTCTAAAGAAAATGTTATAAAATCGATATATACAGTATTGCTTTTAGGTTATTTAGGCATCTTCGAAAGCACAACTCTTGATCCCTATCTCGAAATAGCCAACAAACTGAAGGAATATGTGGAAGCACACCAAGACATACCAGACAGAGAAAACGAGCTAAAAGACCATCTAAAAGTAATAGAAATCATACGAAATGAGCTAGAAACAAGCTTAAAACGGCTCTCTACTCCATCAGAAACGTAGTGTGACGTCACAAATCACATGAAACAAACATAACGATTTTAAGTAAAACACAAGAATAAATTAAGGCAGTTATAAGGGCTAAATTGAAAAAATAAGCATGTTTTTCGTTTATTTTCCATGGAAGCGAGTAGCAAAGGAAGCATGACCACAACTGTGATCTGTGACGTCATAGGGTATTATGGATGAGATCACCGAAAAACTTAAATTTTCCATGGAAAACTGTGATATGTGATGCAACAGTTTAAATCACATATAAATCACAGAAGTGAATTGTGTGATTGAAGTCCTGCTAATGCTTATAGGCGTTCTACTTGCCGCAACCATAGTAGCTTCTTTTGAGTACTACAAGCACGTTAGGGAGGCTCAAAAAGAGTACGAGAAAGCTCGAGAAACGGTGGAGGATATAGTTTTAAGTTTCAATCGTGAATTGAAACGGGAAGCTGAGAGGCTGGAGTTAGTTGTATACAAGGTAGAGGGCAGCACATCCAAGGCTAATGCAAGCCTCAAAAAAGCTGACAGCATCGAACAGAAGATCGTACCTATCGAAAATAAATTTAAAGCAATAACTGAAAATGATGAAAGTATTCTCTCAAAGATAAGAGATGTTAACAATAAAACCCATAGTATTGAAACAGTACAACAAGCGCTTAAGACGAAAATCACAGAATTAGAGAACCAAATGCAGAAATTTAGCGAAGGACCAGAAATAGAGACTCAACCGGTTATACCAATTAGAAGGGACAAAGCCATGGCTGCTTTAACGACCACGGAAGTCATAGTGTTAGAATTACTCTCAATGGAAGGACCAAAGACAGCGCCTGAGATTAAGGAGAGAGTTCGGCTTAGCAGGGAACACACAGCAAGGCTTATGAAAAAACTCTACGAAAAAGGATACCTTGAAAGAGAAACGGGTAAAATACCATTCAGGTATAGCATTAAGGAAAAAATGAAAGAGTTCTTAAACAAAGCAGAAAACGAGCAGATATAATCACTACAACTATCTTTTCTTGCACATATAGTTTCTTTCATCAAGCATTGTTTTCTGGAAACGGGGAGAAACAGGAAACTAATAGTCTGTTTTAGGGTGTTTATCCAGATACTCGGGATAATGACCAGCTTTTATGGGAACTGTAAATTGGATAGGGTTATAAATAAGTAAGGTTTGACCTACTGCAAGCATTTTAATCTCTGAGCGCGTTTAGAGTTATATAAAGAAATATAGTTTATACGTTCCAATTTCCTTTAATTTTCAATATCGGAACATGAAATGAAATATTATTTGGTTATTTACAAACTATTTTACTTGTTGTCTAATTGTCGCATGTGAAATGTTGGGCGCAATTTTATACTTCAAATTGTTGCCTTCGCCAGCTCTTAAGAGTAGCCCTCTGTTGGTCATTCGTGACAAATAGGTTGAAACCGTGCTCAAACTGATAGGCTCTTTTAGTTCCTGTTCATACATTGATTGAATATCTTTTGAAGAGAACCAGACCAAAGGAAAATTCTTCTGGGTAACCAAACGAACCTTCTCAAAACGAGACAGGTTGTTACCAGCTAAAACGTTACTGGGTGTAGAAGCCGCTCCTTCACCCGGCATGCCACCTAACAATTCTACGAGGTCTAAGAGGCGAAGAGCTTTATCCCGAGTAACTTGGCCTTCAAAGGCTATAGTATATCGATTACCTTCACTATCAAACAGCTCTACGCGCATTTTGCGAGCTGGCATGTTGCTGTACACCTTCAGTACTGTTCACAAGCTTTACACTTCACAGCTTATAGCTGTTATGGTGAAACTTAAAAAAATAAAAAGAATTTAAAATCCATTAAATATGAAAAAAGAGTTGAATTAGGGATTGTTTCTAATTACAAGCTTCACAGTGTTTTTAAATAGTGAAAGAAATATTTCGGTTGCTTGGTTTTCTATTTCCAGTAGAAGTGTAGGGGGGTCTTATTCACAGAAAAAAACGTCAAAAATTTGATATTTTAAAAAATAAAGACAATAAAACACTAATCTAATTGTAAATTCACATAATGTTCACACTTTGCGAATAATGAAATTTATAGATATGAAAAAGAGATTGTGTAGGTGTAAAACTTGTTTTTTTAATGTTATTTTTGGGAGAGAAATAAAAAAGTAAATAGTTTTTTTATGTTGAAAAAATTAAAAAATTTTGATGCACAGACACCCCTCCATTTCCTGTCGAAAAGCAAAGAGTAAATAGGTGAGTGTTATTGTTGTAAAAATTTTTCCAAATTATTTATCTAAAAACTTTAACAATAATGATTATTATCTATTATAACTATTTACCTGTCAGAGTATATTTCCATTTATAGGAAATACAATACATTTTAAATTAATATTAGAATATATTTCCAGTAGAAATTTTGGGGTGTGTGATTATCATATTTAATTCTTTTTTACTATAATTTCCCATTAGTTTTTAGGAATATTGTGCGACGAAACTACTTTTTTATACTGCATACTTTATTTGCTCCATTTGAAATAACAGTGTTGCCTCTAAAAATAAAGTGGTATAATCGATGGCTAACCCAAACATACTTGACGACGTGTTCGAAAATTTCGTAAAGGGTGCAAAACTTTTCAAAGACCGAGAGGTTTTGAGGCATGATTATCTTCCTGAAAAACTACCTCATCGAGAAAGTCAAATACGGCTTCTCGGTGGAGCAGTAGCACCTGTTTTGAAGAATGCTCGATGTTCTAACATTTTCATTTATGGTAAAACCGGCACTGGAAAGACCGCTGTAACCAAATATGTATTAAGCCATTTAGAAGCTAAAGCAAAGGAGTATGGGGCGTCGGTTAGGTTTTGCTATATTAATTGCCGCATGACAGGAACTGAATATAGAATATTTGCTAATCTCAGCCAGAGTATAGGTTTGATGATTCCTTTTACGGGTTTGGCCGTGGGAGAGGTTTTTGATAGATTCAGAGCAGGTTTAGATTCGTCAAAAACCCTTTTCATTGTTGTTTTGGATGAAGTAGATGCCTTGATTAAAAATCGTGGTGATGGTCTACTCTATGAACTGACAAGAATAAATGAAACTCTTAACAAAAGTCGTGTTTCAATAATTGGTATATCAAATGATTTAAGACTGAAGGAGTTTCTTGATCCTCGGGTTTTTAGTTCGCTTAGTGAGGAAGAAATGATTTTTAGACCGTATGATGCAAGAGAATTGAGGAATATTCTTCTTGAGCGTTCAAAACTATCCTTTAACGACGGTTCCCTCTCCGAATCTGCCCTAAACGTGTGTTCTGCTCTAGCTGCTGCTGAGCATGGAGATGCTCGGCGTGCTTTGGATTTGTTACGTGTAGCTGGTGAAGTTGCTGAGCGACAAGGCGCTCAAATGGTTACGGAAAATCATGTTAAAGAGGCTGAGAGAAACATTGAACACAATCGCGTTATAGAAGCTCTTAAGAACTTAACTTTACATTCAAAATTGGTTCTCTTAAGCGTATATCACTTGAATAAGTCGAGCATCACCACAGGAGAAATCTACGATGTTTATAATAAATTATGCAGTGAATTAGGCGCTGGGCTTCTCACGCAACGACGCTTAGGTACTCTAGTTAATGAGCTTGATGTAATGGGGCTTCTAAACGCGAAAGTGGTAAGTATGGGGCGTTACGGACGAACAAAAAAAATTAGGCTGGAGATACCACGCATACTCATAAAGGAAGTTTTTGGAAACGACGACAGAGTAAGACGTTTAATTAGTTGTAAATAAATTCCTTTCTAGAAATAGAAATTTAGTTGCCTATAACTTATCTAAGATTATCCCAATTTCTTCTATATGAAAGAGAGAATGTTGGTCTCTAATGTCTGCAGGTTTACCAACGGCACTTTACCAGGAGTTGGTACTAATCCAAGCTTCTGCATGTAGTCTGTTTGGTCTTGCCAGCCTCCAGAATTAATAATTAATACTCCTCGATGGTTACAACAACCCACTACATGGATGTGACCAGCGTGAAAAATATCTGGCACTCTCTCTATAACGAGGAAATCTCTGTTTTCTGGTGCAAGCATTGTTTTACCGCCGTATAATGGGGCCAAATGGCGGCTTTGCAGAAGTATTTTCATTGCTTTCTCAGGGTGGCTATGGTCTAAGCCAGGTACCGTGGCTATTATGTCGTCTAAACTGCGACCGTGGTACATTAACACTTCCACGTTGTGGAGGCTGACCAGACAAGGATTTCCAAGGGAATGTACTCTGCCATATTCTTGTAGTGGTTTCATAAAATCTTCAGTTATTGCCGGTTGAGGTAAGGCTTTTCTTGAGGCGTCGTGGTTTCCTGGCGAAACGAGGACCTCAATATAGTCTGGTATTTGCTCGATCAGTTTTGAGGCGAACCTATATTGTTCGTGGACGTCTTTTACTAATAATTCATCTATTTGGTTTGGGTAAACTCCTACACCATCAACTATGTCGCCTGCAACTAGCAAGTACTTAACATGCCCAGCAATTTCCCTCATTTTGTTGTTTCCGTACTTTCCGTTAAGCCATAAAATGAAGCGATTAAAGGCTTCTTCGTTGAATTTTGTGCTACCCATGTGTATGTCTGAGGTGAGTACGGCATAAACGGGTTCTGTGGCTCTGCGGCGAGGTTTATTTCCGATTTCTGGGAGAATTATATCTTCAGCTAAAAAGAGATCGCTTCGAGTTTTTACCACCGCAATACAGACAATTTGGTCAGGAAGCAACCGCTGGGCTTTCTTGTGTAATTCTTCTCGCGCGTTATGGGTTACAAGTATGGTAGTGGTTGCCTCTAAATCTTCAACTTTTAAGATAATATTCCTTTTTGATTCTCGCTTTTCAGCTATCATGCAAATTATCTTCAGCTTCGTTTTAGCTTGAGATTTCACTGCTTCTGATATTGGAGTGGCGGCTCTGACATCTATTCTTCGTCTTAGTAAACGTTCAATCCGTTTGAATCTGTCTTGGAAGTATCTGTTGTATTCTTCGATGGTTCCATTAGAGGTAAGCTTCCCTGTAGGATCATCTAACACGTTAATTTTTGCTACCACATTTTTTGCGTAAGGCTGGAAAAGGCTTTTTCCCTCAGTTATCTGTGATTCCTGAGGCTCTTGCGGGTTAAAGTTTTCGGTTTGAGGTTGTTCATTTTCTTTTTCTATAGTTACTGGTGGTTTCAGCAGTGTTTCTAAGAAGTTTTTGTCGATAAATAATGGTTTTTCTTCCAGTTCTCTTAATTTCTGTAGGGCTTTGCTAATTATTGTGGTTGGGTCATCTGTGGCGGTGATAGCACTTAGAAAGCCAAAAGCTTCGCTGTTTAGTTGATATCCCGCTTGGATTGTTGCTTCAACAGCTCTTTGAAGTTTCTCTTTTTCAATCATGTCAGGGTTTCCCAGTTTATTTCCTTTGGGGCTATTATGTAGCCTTCTTCGTCGTCACCTATAAGCTCAGTTTTATCTTGCAGGTGGAAAACTGCTGTTAAAACAGCTATTACAGCATCAATTTCATGGGCTGCTAAAGGTCTGGTTTCTATTTCTCCCATCAACCCAAGGGTTTTAGGATTTCTTGGATTGCCTTCAAGCTTTTGGTGGCATTTACAGTGCTTTCTGGGTTGAGGTTGGATGCACTTCGATTATTTTATACGTTTTCTCTTCTATTAACTTGTTCAGTCTTATTACTCTTAAGATGAGTTTTTTCATGGCGAGGAAGTTTGGATGCAGCACTCTATACCTCATTCTTATCCTTTCTTTGTCTGTTTTTCTAAAAAAATAGGTGTTTTTTGGAAGGATTAAGGCTGCATCTATAGCTATAAGTGCAAGGTTATTCTGCAATGTGTTTTTTATGATTTTGTTGCATGTGTAGAGTAAACGCGTTTTCAAAGTTTTGTTTTTTTTGGATTGCCCATCCAGTTGGGTTTTTACTTGACGCTGCTAAGTCTATACCAATTACACATTTGCCTTTAAATTCTAACATTGGCTTTCAAGTTTATATGCGTAATTTATTATTTAGATATGTTAGTTTACATTTAGGCGATGTTGAGGGAGAGATTTGTGATGGGTGAACTGCGTAGGATGCAACGTACACCTACCGGCACGTTTTTTGTTTGTTTGCCAAAGTCTTGGGCTAAAGAGCATGGTTTGAAGAAAGGTGCTTTGGTTGCTTTTGACGAAACTGCTGATGGTAAGCTTCTTATTGACCCAAAGTATGATGCAGAGCAACTGCCTAGAGTTACGAATTTAGCCATCGGACCATATTTGGGTCGGGAGATTATTGGTCATTACCTACTTGGTTTTGACATAATTCGTATCGATGCAAAAGAACGTATTGACTTCAACATTAGAAACGTTGTCAAGGCAACTATGGGTTCATTAATTGGGTTGGAGATTGTTGAGGAGAATTACTCGCAGATAGTTCTACAGTGTTTGTTAGAGCCTTCTGGTTTTCCACCGGAGAAGATTCTACGGCGTAACTACGCTATCGTTGCGGGGATGAATCGTGACGTCGTGAACTCTTTTGTTGATGGAGATTTACAGCGGGCAAAAAGCGTTATGGCAAGGGATGATGAGAGCAATAGACTTTATTTCCTGCTGGTTCGGATTTTGCGTACGATAATTCAGAATCCCAGGTTGAGCGAGAAGCTTGGGATAACTCCTATAGAGTGTTTGGATTACCGTTTAGCAGCAAGCTTAATTGAAGCTATGGGTGATGCTTCTGTTAAAATTGCAGCTGAAACGATTGAGCTTAATGGGCTTAAACCTTCCGAGGCGCTGCGAAAGCTGTTGGCTGCTTTGCAGGCGGTTTGCTATGATGCTCACGAGCAAGCTGTGAAAGCTTTCATCAGCAAAGACATAGCTTCAGCTGAAAACGTGCGAAACATGAACGAAAAAATCGAAACAATGTTCACAGATATAGAGAAAGCTGCGAAGGAAGAGACTGTCGAAATAATGCCGCAAATCTTAGCTACAGCATCCTTTCTGAGGAGAATTTACGAACACAGCGTTGACCTAGCAGACTTAGTAGTTTAGTAGGCACTGCGCACACTATTGAACTCTGAGTCTCCTTGCCTCCTATTTAACTGGTAAATAGCACGAGAACATAATGCTTTTTTCTACATGCTACTGGGTGGTTTCGGTTCCAATAGGATCCTCCCCTCTCGTTTTCTGCAATGATTGCCTTTTTAGGCTATGAGCATTACCCTAAAGTGAGTGAAAACGTTTTTAGATAGTGCGCGCAAATCCTTCTATCCAAGCCGGGGTGGCGGAGTGGTTATCGCGCTGGCCTCGAGATCCCACATGGGCACAAATAGGGCCTGTGCTAAAGACAAGCCAGCCAGTGGGCCTTTGGCTCGCAGGGG
>Ga0209536_100004197_pt1 | contig 22810 bp, 18 predicted proteins | sample DeeMarSeWOR28_12_FD_187461 | JGI IMG/M metagenome (GOLD analysis project Ga0209536, IMG submission 187461) | Marine sediment microbial communities from White Oak River estuary, North Carolina - WOR-2-8_12 (SPAdes) (version 2) | ecosystem: Environmental > Aquatic > Marine > Intertidal zone >... | reverse complement strand
AGCATTTTCGAAACCTTGAAGCATACGGCCATGATCCATAAAAGCGGCGGCGGCACCGGATTTTCATTTTCACGGGTACGCCCGGCTAAGGATATTGTTTTGTCAACGGCGGGGGTGTCCAGCGGCCCGATCTCCTTTATGACCGTATTCGATGTGGCGACGGAAACCGTCAAACAGGGCGGAACGCGCCGCGGCGCAAATATGGGAATTTTGCAGGTAACCCACCCGGATATCGAAGCGTTTATCGATTCAAAAAACGACCTGGGCCGGCTGAACAACTTCAACATCTCTGTCGCGCTGACCGACCGTTTCATGGAGGCGCTCGAAGAAGACACCGAATTTGATCTGATCAACCCGCGGACGGGAAAAACAACCCGGTGCGTGCCGGCCCGGTCCATCTTTGACAAAATTGTCCATTCCGCTTGGCGCACCGGCGAACCGGGGGTTGTTTTCATTGACCGAATCAACGCCAGCAACTCCACGCCGGATTTGGGTGCCATTGAGGCGACCAACCCCTGCGGCGAACAACCCTTGCTGCCCTATGAATCCTGCACCCTGGGCTCCATAAATCTTTCAAAAATGGTGGTCAACGGCGCCATCAACTGGAAACGGCTGAAACAAACGGTCCATGATGCCGTGCATTTTTTGGACAACGTGATCGAAGTCAACAAATATCCCCTCGAGCGAATTGAAATCGAGAGCAAGGGAAATCGCAAAATCGGCCTCGGCGTCATGGGTTTTGCCGACATGCTGATTCTGTTGGGAGTCGCTTATGATTCCGACAAGGCGGTCAGGCTGGCCGAAAAGGTCATGTCCACCATCCAGCAGGAATCTAAAAAAGCCTCGGCCGATCTGGCCAGGCAGCGCAATAATTTTCCAAACTACAAGCAGAGCGTCTTTAATAATCCTGAAACGCCCTTTATGCGAAACGCGACCACAACGACAATTGCGCCGACCGGAACCATCAGTATCATCGCCGGAACGTCCAGCGGCATCGAGCCGATTTTCGCTGTCGCTCATGTTCGGCAGGTCCTCGACGGAGAGTCCCTACCGGAAATGCACCCGATATTTATCAAGCAGGCCAAAAAAGAAGGATTCTACAGCAAAGAGCTGGCGGCCGAGATCGCGCGAACCGGCAGCGTCCAGTCAATGGATTCCGTACCGGATCGAACAAAGAAGATTTTTAAAACCTCACACGACATCTCCCCGGAATGGCACGTAAAAATTCAGGCCGCCTTCCAGAAATATACCGATAATGCCGTTTCAAAAACCGTAAATTTTCCCTCCGAAGCAACCCAGGAAGACGTTGCAAAAGTTTACCTGTCGGCTTTTAAGGCCGGGTGTAAAGGGGTGACCATCTATAGAGACGGAAGCCGTGACCAGCAGGTGTTAAGCCTGGGCACGGCCCCCAAAGAGTCGGTTAAAATTGTTCCCCGCCCCAGACCCGAGCGAACCATCGGTGTGACCGAACGGATAAAAACCGGCTGCGGCAAATTGTATGTTACGATTAATTCCGATGAGGAAGGAATGTGTGAGGTCTTTGCCCAGATGGGAAAGACCGGCGGCTGCGCCTCTTCACAAATCGAGGCCGCCGGACGATTGATCTCGCTGGCCCTTCGCTCCGGGGTCAAGGCCGACGCCGTGATCAAACAGCTCACCGGCATCAGGTGCCCTTCCCCTTCCTGGCAGAACAGCAAAATGGTGCTTTCCTGTCCCGATGCCATGGCGCACGTTTTGAAAAATGTCACCCATTCCGACATGGCCGAAGGCGGCGGCTCCATGATGGGCATTTGTCCGGACTGCAGCAGCGTAATGACCCATGAGGAGGGGTGCCTGGTTTGCCATTCGTGCGGCTTCTCAAAATGCAGCTAGAAAAAGGCCTTGAAGGCCACAAAACCGGCAATCAAGAGTATGGTAAAAGCGACGGCCAGCAAATTAAAATATTGCTCGATAAGGGCTTTTATCTTGGGGCCGAAAGCATAGATCAAGCCGCCTACCAGAAAAAAGCGGGCCGATCTTGAGATCAGCGAAGCCAGGAAAAAAACAGGGAAATTAATATCGAAAGCGCCGGCCGAAATCGTAAAGACCTTGTAAGGGATGGGGGTAAAGCCGGCAATACCGACGGCCCAAGCGTCATAGGCCTGGTAAAGCTGTTTGATATCGTCGAATCTTTGCGTCAGGCCGTAAAATTCAATGATCTCGCTCCCGATAGCGGCCATAAATTTCCAGCCGATCAGATACCCGACACAGCCGCCCAGAACCGAGCCGAGCGAGCATATCAGGGCATAGTAGAATGATTTTCTGGAAATAGCGACCGCCAGCGCAATCAGCAGCACATCCGGAGGAATTGGGAAAAAAAAAGATTCACACAGGGCTAAAAGGAATAGCGCCCAGGCGCCATACGGTGTTTCCGCCCAGTAGAGCACCCAGTTATATAGCTTTTTAAACATGCCTTAATTTCTCCAGCCGTGTTCGCCCACCAGTTTGACAAACCGGCAGCCGCCGAGGCGGGTCGTTTCAAGGCCGGATTCTTCTCTGGTTATTTTGACAAGCTCCTGTGAATACTGGTTGCCCACCGGTATGACCAACCGGCCGCCGACTGCGAGCTGATTTACGAGGACTTTGGGAATTTTTGGTGCTCCGGCAGTGACGATAATTGCCTCAAACGGGCTCTGGTCGGGCCAGCCGGAAGTGCCGTCCGAATATTTGGTGACGATGTTGTGATAGTGCAGCCGGTCAAACAGGCTGCGTGTTTTGACGAAAAGGGAATAAATTCTTTCAATCGTGTATACCCTGAAGACAATCTCCGCCAGAACAGCGGCCTGATAACCCGATCCGGTGCCTATTTCAAGGACCCGATCATCTTTTTTTAAATCAAGCGCCTGGGTCATCTCAGCCACAATGTAAGGCTGGGATATGGTCTGCTGCTCGCCGATGGGCAGGGGAAAGTCGCCGTAGGCCTGATCCATCAGCGCTTCGCTTACAAAAAGATGCCGGGGAACTTTGCGCAGCGCCGCCAAAACATAAGGATTCGTTATCCCTCGCGCTTCAATCTGCCGCTCGACCATTTCCGCTCTTTGGCGTTCAAATTTCAGGGCCGTTTGATCCATGAGAAATTTCTATCAAAATAGCAAATTCAGGTCAAGATATTAGCAGGGGAGGTTCCAGAAAGGCCTTGCTTTTTTCGCTGGATTAAATAATCTAAGCACCATGATTTTATGCTGACCCGGCGCTACGCCTTTTTATTGGTCCTGAATTCGCTCTCCATCCTCACGGCGGCAACTCGCAGCCTGAAGTGATTACACGCAAAAAATGCACAGCAGCAATAAAATTCTTTTTTCCATCTTTCTGGTTTTTTTGACGCTGGTTGCCGGTGCATCCGGTTATATGCTCATCGAAGGCTGGAACCTGTTGGATTCGATTTACATGACGGTCACCACTCTGGCCACCGTCGGCTACGGGGAAGTCCATGAAATGGGCACAACCGGCAAACTGTTCACGATCGCGCTCATTATTTTTGGGGTCGGTTTCTTTTTATATGTGATCGGGCTGGTCGTTCAATCCATGATCGAAGGGCGGATTCTGTCTGCTTTAGGGAGGAAAAGATTGGACAAGAAAATAGGGCTTTTAAAAAATCATTATATCGTTTGCGGTTATGGCAGAATTGGCAAGGTCCTCTGCGAAAACTTAAGGCGCAAACCCATCGAACTGATCGTGATCGACAATGAACAAAACCTCGTTGCCGAACTGGATGAAGCGCCGATGTTTTATGTTCTGGGAGACGCAACCGATGAAACGGTCCTGCTCAAGGCGGGAATCAAACAGGCCAAGGGTTTAATCGCCGTACTGGGAACGGACGCCGACAACGTTTTTCTGGTGCTGACCGCCAGGCAACTCAACGCCGATCTTTTCATCATGGCACGCGCCAGCAGCCAGTCGGTCAAGACCAAGCTGACCGCCGCGGGTGCCGACTATGTTGAGTCGCCCTATGAAATGGGAGCCGTGAGCATGGCCCAGCGGGTGATCCGGCCGACCGTGACCAGTTTTCTGGATCTGGCCTTTACTTATAAACGCAAAGATATCCAGATGGAAGAGATCCCGATCGGCCCATCGTCAAAACTGGCCAATGTGCCCCTGAAGGATTCGGGTATCAGGCAAAAATACAACCTGATTATCATCGCCATAAAAAAAACAGATGGCAGTATGTTGTTTAACCCTTCATTTGAGACCGTGATCAGCGGGGGGGACACCGTCATTGCTGTAGGAGAAGAGCAACACCTTCAAAAACTTGAAAAAGTACTGAATGTATAACCGCCACCTAAATTCTACAGACTATATTTTGTAAATAATCCGTTTTTCGGTGATAATAATATCCACATGCTTGTCATGAGATTCCATCGGAATCTGCGGTGTAATCTGGCATTCGAAGGCCAGCGCAACCTTTCTGGTTGTAAGGGCGAGATGAGGGATTAAACTGTCATAATACCCCTTTCCGGTTCCAATCCTTCCGCCTTTCTCATCAAAGGCAATTCCCGGAATAATCGCAATATCAATACTTTCAATGGGAACTGCTTTACAACGGCCGGCATCGGGCTCCAAGACGTCACGCGGCCCCGGAATCAGGTCGGATTCAAGATTGTCTACCTTCATCAAGTGCATTTCGGTTTTTTCAGGACTGAAGGCGGGCAGAACCAGAACCTTGTTATAATCAAAGCATCTTTTGATTATTTTCTGGGTATTGACTTCGTAACGGGTATTGGCATAAAGCAAAACAATATTTGCCTCTAAAAAATTTGCGAATTCAAAAAGGCGGTCTTCTATTCTTTTTGTCTTCCTGGAACGCTCGCTGCTGGAAAAAGCATCCAGTAATTTATTAATTTCGTTTCGGATTTCGAGCTTTTTTTCTTGAATCCCTTCCATTCGCCTTCTCCTGGATAAAAGATATAATCAGCATTATTTTCCAACAATGACTTACATGTATACAAAAAAAGACAAATAAAGTCAACTTCCATTAATCATTGACTATATGAACGCTTCATGTTAGATCCTGAAATTAAAATACCGAAGAAACGATCCCAAGAGGGCTTTTGAGCCCTCTTTACCCATGAATACGGGGCAAGCTGCCCGCCTGCAAATTGATTATGAAATCCCTTGAATGGAAAATCAGGTATAGTTATGCTGGAAATTAAATATGTTAGGCAAAACTTACGTGCTGTTCAAAAGGCGCTTTCCGCCCGCGGTGCCGCCGTCGACCTGAAAGCGTTTCAAGCGGTTGAATCCAATCGCAAAACGGTTTTAATTGAGGTGGAGGATTTAAGGCATCGGCGGAATGTGGTTTCTGAAGAAATCGCGGCCAGAAAACAAAAGGGGGATGATGCGGACCGGCTCGTCAAGGAAATGCGCGAAGTGGCGGCCCGCATAAAAGTTCTGGACAAACAGCTGTCTGAATATGACGAGGTGATACAGAAGACGCTGCTGGAACTCCCGAATATGCCCCATGCTTCGGTCCCGGTAGGAAAAGACAGCGCCGACAATCCGATTGTCAAGCAAGTCGGCAAGCAGCCTGATTTTAAGTTTGAAGCCAAACCCCACTGGGAGCTGGGCGAAAAACTAGACGTATTCGACTTTGACCGGGCCGCCAAGATAACCGGTGCCCGCTTTCCCCTTTACCGGGGTGCAGGGGCAAGGATGGAAAGGGCTTTGATTAATTTCATGCTCGATGTTCATACTTCCCGCCATGGATATGAGGAAGTGCTGCCGCCGTTCATCGTCAACCGCAGCAGTATGACCCATACGGGACAGCTCCCCAAATTCGAAGCAGACCTGTTTAAACTTGAGGGATGGGATTATTTCATGGTCCCGACCGCCGAGGTTCCGGTTACCAACATCCATCAGGATGAAGTTCTGGATGAAGCCCGGCTCCCGATTTTATACACCGCTTACACACCCTGTTTTCGATCGGAGGCCGGCTCCTATGGCAAGGATACCCGTGGACTGATTCGCCAGCACCAATTCAACAAAGTCGAACTGGTCAAATTTTCCGCTCCGGAAAACTCTTACGCCGAACTTGAAACGTTATTGGAGAACGCCGAGACCATATTGAATCTGCTCGAACTCCCCTATCAGGTCGTTTGCCTCTGCACGGGCGACCTGGGTTTCTCGGCGGCGAAAACCTACGATATCGAAGTCTGGATGCCGGCCCAGAATGTTTACCGGGAAATTTCGTCCTGTAGTAACTTCGAAGATTTCCAGGCCCGGCGGGCCAATATTCGCTTCAAAAGAAAAGGAAAAAGGGGGACCGAGCTGGTCCACACCTTAAACGGCTCCGGGCTGGCAGTCGGCCGAACAGTCGCGGCTATTTTTGAAAATTACCAGTCAGAGAATGGGACGATCAAGATACCCTCGGTCCTGAAAGCTTACATGGGCGGGTTAGAGGCCATTAAACGGTGAAAATCGAAGCATTTCCCCAAGACATGCGTCCTTACATGGGCCCCGAACCCGAGGGCCGGCTGGTTTACCGCTGCCTGGGCTGCGACCGGGAATTCGGCATCGAAAAACTGCTGTACACCTGCCCGGACTGCGGCCAGGTACTTCTGTTACACGATCTTAATTTTGATCGCTTGAAAAAGATCCCCGCTGAATTGTGGCACCGTATTTTCAGCTATCGCAAAATGCTGACCGCCCCCGCCCTCAAGGGAATTTATCTTTATTATGAATTTATCGGGCCGGTGCTGCCGCCGGAAAGTATCGTTTATCTGGGAGAAGGGCATACGCCCGTGATAGAGGCCAACGAGTCCCTGCAGAAAAAAGCCGGGATCCGCTTCTTCTACAAGAACGACGGTCAAAACCCCAGCGCCTCTTTCAAAGACCGCGGCATGGCCAGCGCGTTGAGCTATATTAATTTTTTGCTGCGGCAAGGGCTCCTGAAGGATGTATTGGCCATTTGCGCCTCTACCGGAGACACATCCGCCGCCGCGGCGCTGTATGCCGCTTACCTGAGGCCGGATGTAAAATCAGCCGTGCTGCTGCCGCATAAGAAAGTGACCCCCCAGCAGCTTTCCCAGCCCCTGGGAAGCGGCGCGGCCGTATTTGAGATTCCCGGTGTTTTTGACGACTGCATGAAGGTGGTCGAGGCCTTGTCTGAAAAATACAATGTGGCCCTGCTCAATTCCAAAAATGCCTGGCGAATACTCGGCCAGGAGTCCTATTCCTATGAAATCGCGGACCATTTCGAATATGACCTGAAAGACAAGGCTGTCCTGGTTCCCATCGGCAATGCCGGCAATATCACCGCGGTGATGAACGGCTTCTTAAAGTTTTTTCAGATCGGCATTATCGACACCCTGCCCAAAATTGTCGGGGTGCAGTCCGAACATGCCAACCCGGTCTATAGATATTATCAGGAAGCGGATGCATCCAAACGAAAATTTATCCCGGTTGCGGTCACGCCCAGCGTGGCTCAGGCCGCCATGATCGGCAACCCCGTATCGATGCCGCGGGTGGTTCAGCTGGTCAACCAGTACAACCGGCTGGCCGGATGCCAGAAGGTATTTGTGGTCGAGGTATCCGAACAATCGATTATGGACTGGCAGCTCACCGCCAACCAAAACGGGCACATTGCCTGTACGCACGGCGGAGAGTGCCTGGCGGGTTTGATTGCGGCGGTGAAAAAGGGATACATCGATCACCATGAAATCGCCGTGCTTTATGCCACGGCACATGCGCTCAAGTTTGCGGATTTTCAAACCCTGTATTTTGAAAACAAATTTCCACCCGAATTCGAAGTGACCCCGGACCGGGATTTGATTAACGCGCCGGTATACATCTGTCCGTCCGACCTGAAAAAAATTCCAGGCCCCGGCCGGCCGCTTGAAGGCGACGATTTCAAGCGCTTTGTGCGGCGCATCTCGGAAGAAATCGCCGACCGCCTGGCCTTGAAAAAAAGGTAGGCGCCGGCCTTGAAGGGGAGGCTGGGCCCATTTTACAAAAATGCTTTATCCGAGGGTAAAAAGATGAAACGAACGGCATGCATTTGGTTGCTTCTTATCATTTTCATCGCGGCCTGCTCGGCCAACCGGGAGCTGCAGCGCAGGCAGGCCGAGGATAAGCGCAATGTCGGCGAGGCGCATTTGAGGCACGGCAATTACACCCTGGCCTTGAGAGAGCTTTTAAGCGCTGAAAAACTGGACCCGGAAAACGCCGATATTCAAAACGATCTGGGTTTTGCCTACATGCAAAGGGACAAACTCGATCTGGCGATTCAGCATTTCGAAAGGGCCCTGGACTTGAAACCGGATTTTCCGGTCGCTAAAAACAACCTGGGCGTGACCTACATGAAAAAGAAAGAGTGGGATGCCGCCATTGCCATTTTTAAAGATTTAAGCCAGAACCTGCTTTACGCAACCCCCCAGAACCCCATGGTAAACCTGGGCTGGATTTACTACAACAAGAAGGAATTTTCGGTTTCAGAAAATTATTACAAGGAAGCAATTCAGCTGTACCGTGAGGGGCTGGCCAAGGACCTGACCTATATCCAGGCGCTGCGGGGGCTGAGTCTCACCTACATGGCCATGGGCCGGTACAAAGAGGCGGTGGACCCCCTCGAACTGGCCGTAAAAGACGCGCCCCGCGCCCCCCAGTTGTTCTTTGATTTAGGGGAAGCCTACACGCTGTCACGTGAGATGGATAAAGCCTTGCGCGCCTATCAAAAAGTCATCGAGCTGGCACCGGACAGCGACCTGGCCGAAAGGGCCCAACGCGAGGCCGCCAAGCTGGAATCGCTGAGAAAATGAGCGTTCGCTGTTTTGGAAGACCCGGTTCAGCGGGAAAATACAACGATAAAAAAGGCATGCGGTTAACGCATGCCTTTTTTATGAACGGTTTATAAAGCGCCTCAGCCGCTGCGCTGCTCCAGCTGGACAATGCTGGGGGTGATGAAGATCAGCAGTTCTTCCTTGATGTCCTCTATGTTTTTCGATTTAAACATCCAGCCGATCACCGGGATATCCTTGAAAACCGGGACCCCGGAAACGTCGTCTCTTTTGGTCGTTTTTCGAATCCCGCCGATCACGATGGTTTCACCGTCGTTCACCAGCAGCTCGGTGTTGGCCTCCTTGGTGGTAAACGATTGGGCATTGTTGATCACCGCTCCGATCTCATTGTTGGAAACGAATATTTTCATTGATATGCGCTGGTCGGGGGTCACGAGCGGTTCGACCTCCAGCTTGAGGTCCACGTTGATGAACTCCGTGCGGGTCTCACCGTCGACCAGTTTGTTGTAGGGGTACCGGACCCCCTGGGTGATGGTGGCCTTTTTGCTGTTTAAGGTTAAAATCTTGGGCGCCGAAATAATATTCAGATCGCCCTGGGTTTCCGAAGCCGACAGCTGCGCGTCGATGACATCAAAGGGCGTGCCGACGATCCTGGAAAAGTTAAACCCGATCAGGCCCAGCGCGGAGGTCGGCGGGTTGACGGCCGAAATCTCATAGCTAAGATCACTGCCCGACACGAAATTACTCGGCCCGCCCTCGATCTCCCAGCGGACACCCACCGCGCGGGTGAAGGTGTTCTGGGCCTCTACGATCCTGGCCTCGATCAGCACCTGGGGGGTCACCTTGTCGATTTTGCGCACCACCTCTTTGGCTTGTTCGATGGTTTCGGCCGTGTCGGTAATGATCAGCTGGTTGTTTCGATCGTCCACGCTGATCTTGCCGCGTTTGGGGGTCAAAATCGGTTTGACCTTGGGCAGCACCTCACTGCTGGCATTGGCGTAATTGATGGGCAAATATTCCGTTATCAGCGGCTCTAAAGCGATTTCCTCCTTCTTTTCCTGCTGAAGCAGTTTTCTCTCTTCGGCCGCTTTTTTCTTGAGGTCCCTCTCTTCCTTGTCCAGGGTGGCCTTTTTGGCAATACGAATGATATCGCCCTCCATGGTCATCCCGAGTCCATTCATCTTCAGGATCAGGTCAAGCACTTGATCCCACGGCACCGGCCTCTCCAGCGTCAGGGTCACTTTTCCTTCAACCCCCCGATCAATGGCAAAATTCTTCTTGCTGACCTCCCTCAAGATCCTGAATACGTTTTTGATGTCGGTTTCGTAAAAATCCAGGGCAATTTTCTCTCCGGTATAGAGGGACGGTTCGGCGGATACTGCTTCCGCCGCGGGAGCGGGCTTTTTTTCTTCCGGGGGCGGCGGCGGTACGGCGATGATCGCGCCTTCGGCGACGACCTTCTCCCATGCGGGGAGTTGGGTCTTGTCTTCCGGTTTGGGAGAAATTGAAGAAGGTTCGAAATGGACCAGGATTAAATTATCGGCCTGCTCAACCACATACGGCACGGCTTCGCGCAGTTCAATTGAAAACAGGGACGTGTTTTCAAGTGCCGGGGTCTCGAAAGGCAATATTCGATCAACCGCGCTTTCAAAACGAGTGGTAACCAGCGGGCGTTTGCGATATTCAGGCAGTTTGGCATTCGACAGTTTCAACTGCAGCCGATTTTCGGAAACTTTCTTAAGGTCATATGAAACCGGTTTGGTCGTGCCGATAATAATGGTTGATTTGCCTCCCGTTTCGCTGGAAAAGTCTATTCGATTTACCCAAGCGGGGATCTTATCGGTTTTGACTTCGGCAGCGGGTTCGGTTTTAGGCGTTTCCGTCGCTGTTTCGGCCTTCGCTTCTCCGGAAGTTTTCGCTTCCGCCAAAAAAACGTTCGAAGGCTTTTCCTGTGCCATACCGGCCGCGGTCACCGGTTTTTCGTCTGTCGGGCTCAGGACCTTTTCTCCCCCTTCCGCGGCAGGCATTGTTTCAGCCACGGCCGCAACGGCCGGCATTTTTTCCTGAACACCGGTCGCCGGCTTTTCTTTGGACGGACTTATCCCTTTTTCATCTTTTTCAACCGCTGGCGACGTTTCAGCTTTGACTGCATCAGCCGGGGCTTTTTCCCCACCCCCCGGGGCCTGCGCCTCGGACCCGACATGAATCACAAGCCCGTTGTCCACCGGCCGGGCGGAGTAGGCAGAAAGGTACTTTTCTTTGGTATCCAGCACGACCCTGACTTTATCGGGATAACCGAAATGACGAACATTTTTTACCCATTCCGAGTTAACCGGAACCAGCTCCTCTTTAGTTCCCGTTTGGTTGACATGCTTGATGTCAAAGACAATGCGAGCGGGCTCTTCCAGGGTAAAGGGTCGATAATCATCGATCGTCCCATCTGCCAGCAGTTTTATGTTTACCCCTTTGTCGGACTGCATGGCATAAACCGTCATCAGGCGCGTGGCGCGGGCGGGGGGTGTCTCCGCCCTTTTGATTTCCGGCTTTGCTTCTGTTTGGTCGTTCAAGCTGACCGCACTTAACGTGCGGGGTTTTTCCTCGACCGCGGGTTTAAGCGGTTTTAAAAAAGAAACGACGATTCCGGAATCTTCGACGCTGGTGGAATAGGTCACGTCCCGCTTGAGCCCAATTTCAATTCTGGCGGTATGCCCCTTTTCAGTCAATTCAGACGTCCGGATGGACCCAAGGGTGTCGCTTTCGGTTGCAATTTCCCTTTCAATTTTCTCCTTGTCGATCGCGGTCTTGGGAAAATACAGAATTACCCCCAGCGGAGATGGCTGCTTTACCGAGGTGTAGATCAATTGCTGATCCGCATTCACAAGAACGTTGACGGATTCAGCGTCCTCATATGCCGTTATCCCTGTGATCCGCTTGAGCTTTTCAGCCTGCCCTAAATCGTTTCCCGGCGTTGAAGCAACGGTCGTCGCGCATCCGATGGAAAACAGCATCAGAACCGCCAGATATAAAATCACGACATTACTTCTTGAAAATTTCATGCTTTCACTAATCATTACATTTCTCCAGGAGGCTTATTGATTTTTAGTTCTCTTTTTTGGAGTTGGTAAGTGCCCAGGGTCGTTTCAACCTGTTCTTCCACCACAATGCGGTCGGATAATATAGCCACCACTCGGCCCGCGTGGATACCGATATAGGTTCCTTTTTTTACAATATATCCCTTGCCGCTGGCTTCCTCCACCAGCGCCTTGTTGCCGCTGGGCGCATTAATCACCCCCACCAGCTTCAGCTGGCTGAGGTCCACCTTTTCCAGCGGTGTAAGGGGAAGGCGTTTTATCTTTTTCTCAACCTTTATTTCTTTTTTGATTACCGGTTCTTCCTTATATAAAGGAAGAAATGGATCGATTTTACCGGTAGGGTCATACACATCCGCTAAATATATGGGCTGGAATGCGTCTGCTTTTTCTTTCTCGTCCTTCTTTTGCTGGGACGCGGGCTGCTCTTTTTCCGCGGTTTCATCCCCTCCAACCTCGGGCGCCTTAGCCTTTTCAGCACCTTTTACCCGGGCAGCGGGCGCAGGCGTGGCCTGAGCCTTTTCCCGGGGCGCGACCGTTTCGGGTGGTTCGCTCTTTTTGGGCGGCGGCGCCTTAACCGCTTCTTTTTTCGGAGGCGGAACCGGTTTGGGCGGTTCGGCCTTTTTGGCCGGTGCAGACGACACCGCGGCGGCTTTGGGCGGCGTTTCTGGTTTGGCCGGTGCCGGCGGCTTCGCTTCAGCCGGCCGCTTGGGCGGCGCCGGTTGGGGTTTGGCAGCCGGTTTGGGGGTCGCAGGCGACACCGCAGCAACTTTGGGCGGCGCTTCAGTTTTGGCCGGCGCCGCCGGTTTCCCCTTCGCCGGTTGCTTGGGCGGCGCCGGTTTTGGGGGTGGCGCCTTGGTGATCTTTTTGCTCACCACCTGGGGCGCCTGAGGTGCTTCGGTCTGGCTGTTGCAGCCCCACAGGAAAAAAAAGATACCGATCAGACAAAAAACCTTTAACAAAATAAATGAATTTTTAAACATGGGCGTCACGGTGCTTTTTTATCATTTTTTTCGGCCGCCCTTCTTGGCCGGCCCTTTTTTGGGTTTAGCCTCAATAAACCGATACGTTAAGGCTGTACAGTTGATACTTAAATTATTGCCCTTTCCCGACCGCACATTGATGTTGTCGATATTGACCAGTCGGGACAGCCGCGAGACCTTGTCAAAAAAATCCGCTGTCTCATGATAGCTTCCGGAAACCCTGATGGCCACGGGAATCTCGGCATAAAACTGTTTTCTACTTTCTTTCTGTGGTTTGAACAAAAGAAAATCCAGCCCGGCTCGCTGGCCGGACTCTGACACGGCAGTCAGCAGAGACGGTATCTCTTGGCTTTGGGGCAGTGCTTTTTTAGCCTGGGCGAATCTGACCTGGGCGTTTTTATACTTTTTTTGCCAAGTCGCCAGTTGGGCGGCCTGCCGCCTGGCGGCAACCAGCTGGGTTTCAAGGTTTTCCAGCTTCTTTTCAAGTTCATTGATTTTTTTATACTTCGGTAAAAAGGAAAAATATGCAAACGGCCCGATTAAAACAACAAAGGCGCCGACATATATCAGAATTCTCTGAACCCTGGTAATTTTTTCGATTTTTTCGAAAACACCATCTAGTGATTGTAAAGAAATATTTAATTTTTTCATTTCTTATTGGCCTTGCCTCTATCGGCTGGTTTCTTTTTTTTCGGAGTTGGTTTCTTCCGGGCGGTTATGGAAAAGCTCTTCAGGTTATATTTTCTTATTCTTTTCTGAGTGATGGTTTGCAGATTGATTCCGGTATAAATTTGAGACTTTTCAAGCCGGGTCATAAAATCGGCTACGGTTTTATTGTCCAGGGCAATGCCTTTGATGTTGATGCGGTTACCTTTCGCCGACAGGTTCGTCAGCCACATTCGTTTTTCAATCACCAGATAATTAATTGAATCCAGAAAGGTAACCCCCCATTTTCTCCGTTGATTCAACTGGACGATAATTCTGGTTTTGTTTTGGAGTGTTCTCAGCTCTTTTTTAATGCGGTTGATCTCCCGGACGCTTTTGCGGTATTTGGCGATTTCAGTTTGGGTCTTGGCAACCCGGGTTTCAAAATCTTTTATTTTACCGTTCAGCGCCCCGTTATGGTAAAACATAACGATCGTGGTAAAGATAAAAGTCAACAGAAAAATTGACGTTTCCCGTCGAATATTTTCCTTTTTCCTAGCCGCGCGAAATGGGAGTAAATTTATTCGTATCATTTGTCATCAACTCTTCTAATGGCTAACCCCATGCAGATAGCCGCCTGAGGTGCCACTTGTTCTAGATATGATGGGTCAAGTCGGCTGTTTTCCAGGTTCAGATTCTTAAAAGGATTAATTGTTTCAACTTCCGTTGAAGTTTCTTCGGATAACAATTCCTTAAATTCATTTATATTCGCGCCGCCCCCGCTGAGAAAGATCTTTTTAATCTGTTCGTCCGGATAGGTTGAATAGAAAAAGTCAAGGGCCCGCCTGATTTCCGTACACCAGTCCGTAATGACCGAAGTCGTTATTTCGATGATGTCATTTTTGGATATTTTATCCGGCTCTTGACTGAATTTCAGCGTTTCAGCCTCTTCGGGGGTGCACTCCGCAAGGGCAATAATTTTCTGATTGATCTGGCCGCAGCCCAGAGACACATCGCGCATGAACAGGGACGAGCTCCCTTTGGTAATATTCAATGAAGTCTTGCTGGCGCCGATATCGATCAGCGCGGTGCTGTCTTCGCCTCCGGGCTCCTCACCTTCCCGGGCTACCGGTATCTCTGCATAATTGAGCTCGAATATATTTTGTAGAGCGAAAGCATCGACATCGAGAACGACGGGATTGAGTTTGGCGATTTGGACCAGGTTGATATAATCATCAACCATTTCCTTTTTGGCAGCGACCAGAATCACGTCCATTTGTTCGGGATTCTGCTCATTTTCGCCGATTATTTGAAAGTCCAGGTTAACATCGCTGATGTCGAAAGGGATATACTGCTCGGCTTCGTATTGAATGGTGTCCTGCAATTGATCCTCGGTCATCGTTTGAACAGTGATATTCTTGACGATAATCGAAAAACCGCCGATGGATATGGCCACATTCTGCTCTTTGATGCCCGATTGTTTAAAAAGGTCGCGAATGATCGGGGCAACGGTTTCGGGATCTTTGATAGAGCCTTCTTCAATGGCGCCCGGCGGCACATCGACCATCCCGAAGTTTTTCAAGGCTCTCCCCTTTTTCGTTTCGACCACTTCGCCGACTTTGATGGACCGGGATCCGATATCTAGACCGACTAAACTAAATTTTTTTCCAAATAGCATGGCTGACTCTTAATCGTTGAAGATTTTATTTTTTTCTGAAAGCTTATAACCCAAAGCCAAAATGATTTTACGCTTGGTCTCCATGCGGCACTGCATACCCTTTTCTATGCGTGAAATAGTAATCGGGGAAACATTCGCCTTTCTGGAAAGCTCCGCTTTACTCATCATCAAGGACTCTCTGATTTTTTTTACTAGATTTTTACTCATGATTAACCAGGGGATGCGTTTTTGGGTTTTGGATATGCTTAAAGAGTGTGAGAAAATTAAAATGATATGATAGAAGTATCTTCATTTGACTGTTATTATCTTACCAAGGAGATATCTATGTCAAGAAAATTATTTAAATTTATATATAAATTATATATAAATTATATATAAATTACATGATATTGTATATCTTTTTTTCAATACACCAGATGTAGTATCCGGCCCAAATTCAAAAAATTTAAAAAAATTTCAGCCCGCCCGCAAAATCCTGCTCACGTACCCTTCGGTTTACTTCGCTTAAATTGAAATGATTTTTTCTTGCGCAAATCATTCAGGCGATTACTAGAAATAGGGTCGCTCCGGGGACAGAACTTTTTTTGTGAAAAGTATTTGTAAGGCATCGGCGTCTTGGAAATAAAGTCAACACGAAGGCCATTTTCAGCGCCGCCCTCAGGTTGTCGCCCCTCCTTCAACTTCCCGACCGGTTCGCGTTCGGCGCTTTCTGATATCCGCCGGGAGCCTGCCCCGGTGGTCCGGGCCGACAGCTTTACCTTGACTTTGACACCCAGTTTTCCTATGATCCATGCAACTTTGCATGATCGTTTAATACCGATTTTACTCTTGACGTGATCACCTGAATATAAATATTCTTTGCCGGACGGTCTTATCCTCTACGCCGAATTGACATTGCAGTTTTTCGCTAATTTTTGAATCGCCCGTTAAACGATCGTTTCGTTTTTATCGACCAGGACCTAATGATTAGAATTCTTGAATTCACCGGACGGCCGGTTATCCTTATTATAGAGGAGTTCGGCAAGGTCCTTTTACTATTTCTCTCCGCCGTTTCTTGGGCAATCCGCCCGCCTTTTCGTTTTAGTGTTCTTTTCAAGCAAATGGAATTCGTGGGGGTTCATTCCCTGACCGTGGTCGCCATTACCGGAATCTTTACCGGCATGGTACTCGCATTGCAGACGTATTACGGGTTCAGGTTGTTCGGCGGGGAGAGTTTAGTGGGCGCTACTGTGGCCCTGTCCATGACGCGCGAACTGGGCCCGGTCATCACTTCGCTTATGGTAACCGGGCGCGCGGGCTCGGCCATGGCCGCCGAGTTGGGAACCATGAGGGTCACCGAACAAATCGACGCCCTTTATTCCATGTCGGTAAACCCCATTCAGTTTTTGGTGGTGCCCCGGATCATTGCGGGCATTATCATGCTTCCGGTCTTGACGGTCATATCCGATTTTATCGGTGTGGCGGGCGGATACTTTGTCGGCGTCAAGCTTTTAAAGATTAATTCCGGAATTTTTATGGCCAGAATTATTGAATTCGTTGAATTTCAGGACATTTTCAACGGCCTGGTCAAGTCGGCCTGCTTTGGATTGATTCTGGCCCTTGTCGGATGCTATAAAGGATTTTTTACCACCGGCGGCGCCGAAGGGGTTGGAAAGGCCACCACCCAAGCGGTCGTCATTTCATCCGTAGCCATTCTAATCAGTGACTACTTCCTGACTGCGGTGATGTTCTGATGATCAAACTGGAGCAAATATGTAAATCGTTCAACGGCCAAACGGTACTGGACCATCTCGACCTTAAAATCCAGCCCGAGAAGATAACGGTCATTATCGGAGAGAGCGGCGGCGGAAAGAGCGTCCTGATCAAGCATATCATTGCCCTGATAAAGCCGGATTCCGGCCGTATTATCGTCGACGGCACTGATATAACGAAACTGAACGACAAGCGCCTCAACGAATTCCGCAAAAATTTCGGCATGCTTTTTCAGGAAGCCGCCCTGTTCGACTCCATGACTGTGGGCGAGAACGTGGCCTTTCCTCTGATCGAACACACCCGTCTTTCCCCCAAAAAGATTGAAGATACCGTAAGGGAAAAACTGCTGCAGGTCGGGCTGAAAAACGTTATGCAAAAAATGCCTTCCGAGCTTTCCGGCGGCATGCGAAAGCGAGTCGGCCTTGCCAGAGCCCTGGCCCTGGACCCCAAAATCATCTTGTTTGATGAACCGACCACCGGACTCGACCCCATCATGTGCGATGCCATCGATCGCCTGATTGTTGAAACCCAGGAGCGCACCCGTTCAACCTGCGTGGTCATCAGTCATGATATCGAATCCACATTCAAGATTGCACATCAGGTGGCCATGTTGTATAAAGGCAGAATTATCGCCATGGGGACGCCTGACGATATCAAAAAATCGGATAACCCGAAGGTCAAGCAGTTTATTGAAGGAAAAGCCGGCGCGCCTGGATAAGCGGCTGATAAATTTTAGCCCTTAAAAGGGATTCTCGTAAACATCATGTCAAAGTTAAGTGCGGAAGCAAAAGTAGGCGTTTTTGTCGTCATCGGAATTGTTATCCTTGCTTATATGTCTATGAAAGTAGGCAAATTGAGCCTGTCGAGAGATAAAGGCTATCCCGTTCAGGTCTATTTTGATTCCGCCACCGGACTTGCGCTGGATGTGCCGGTCGAAATTGCGGGGGTAGAGGTCGGCCGGGTTTCTAAAATTGAACTTGCCGACGGCAAGGCGCTCGTTACCTTGAGAATCAATTCCGGTGTAAAAATCACCAAGGACGCCAAAGCATTGATCCGGACCAGAGGAATTCTGGGGGATAAATACGTTGAACTGGTTTCGGGATCTCCTGAAGCCCCCTTGATCAAACCGGGAGAGCGCATTGTTCGAACGGCACCGCACACCGATCTGGACATGCTGATGAATACCCTGGGAGAGGTCGCCAGAGATGTCAGGCAACTGACCGCCTCCCTGGCAAATGTTGTCGGCGGCAAAGAAGGCGAGACCGCTTTGCGATCGATCATCCAAAACATGAAAGAGATGGTCGAGACCTTAAATCAAACCGTCCAGGAAAACAATGAGGATATTTCCAACATCATTGAAAATCTGTCTGACTTTTCGGCCAAGCTGAAGGAAATTGGAGATACGAATACAGACGATATCCGGGTGATCGTCGCGAACGTGCGCCGGGTTTCCGAAAGCCTCGAGGGGTTGGTTGAAGGCGTCAATAAAATTTCTTCCAAAATAAACAAAGGCGAGGGCACCCTCGGGAGGCTGATAAACGAGGAAGAAACCATCGACAATTTAAATGCCGCACTGGCTTCCTTAAAAGAAATTACCGAGAAGATCAACCAGGGCGAGGGCACCCTCGGCCGCCTGGTAACCGAGGAAGATACGGCCGAGAAAATCGATCGGGCCTTGACCTCGATTACCGAAGTTACGGACAAGATCAACAAAGGTGAAGGCACCATCGGCCGGTTGATCAATGAGGAACAGACCGTTGAAAATTTAAATACCACTTTAACCAGTATTAATGACTACATCCAAAGGCAGGAGTCTTTCCGAACGTTTATTGATTACCGCGGGGAGTATCTTTTTGATACCGAGGGCACCAAGTCATACTTGACCCTGCGGCTGCAGCCCAAATATGACAAATACTATCTGTTCCAGGTTGTGGGCTCTTCTCTGGGAAGAGAGGAGGTCACCGATATCACCACAATATCCGATGGGAATGAATCTCATACGCGGGTGATTGTAAATGAGAGGGACAAACTTTTGTTCTCAGCCCAGATTGCCAAGCGATATTACGACCTGAATCTTCGTGGCGGCCTTTTTGAATCGACGGCCGGGGTCGCTATGGATTACTATTTTTTTAGGGACAATATGATTTTATCTTTGGAGGCCTTTGATTTCGACCCCGACCGCAATCCCCATTTAAAATTAAAAGCCGACTTTTCGCCCTTCAAGCACATTTATCTGTCAACCGGATTAGACAATTTTATCAGCGATGAGGGCCGGGAGTCATTTTTTTTAGGCGTCGGCATCACCTTTTCGGACGAGGACATCAAAAGCCTATTCAGCAGCGTGCCTCTGCCGGCAAACTAGTTGGGGAAAGAATCAGCCGCCGCATATCATTTGCCTTTTCATTTTCGCACCATGACGATTGCTCCGTTCTTTATTTTAAAGCGCCCGTTTTCGGGTGCCGATCTTTATTGGTTTGAAGGCCGCCGGCCTTGTCCGCTTTATCCGGCCGCCCCATTATCGTGCAGCCCCATATGACTTTAGCAAATCCCCAAATATCCTCAGAAAGAGCCAAACCTTTCCGGCTGGTGAAATACTTTACCTTCACCAGCATCATCGTCATTTTTTTGGGGACCATCATTCTCTCGATTCTCAATACGCACTGGGCCAGAACCATGCAGCGCGAAAAAAGCGAAGAATACGCCCTTTTAATGCTCGAGAACCTTAATCACCAAATATTCTTGCGTTTCATTATTCCGGTTGCTTTTGAATACGGGCGGATTCAGCTTAGAAACAAAGACCAATTCGAATTGATGGATAAAGTTGTCCGGGCGACCCTGCACAGTTTTAATGTCGAAATGGTCAACATCTATGACCTGAATAATATTATTTCCTACAGCTTCAAACAGGAACTGATCGGAATAAAACAGGATTGGGGGGCGGGGTATAAAAATGCCCTTTCCGGAAAAACAACCTTTCATTTAAACCAGAGGGGAAATTTCTGGGAAAACGTCCTGGGAATTCCCAAAGAGGTCAAACTGGTAACGATTGCCCCGCTGAGCGCAGAGAGAAGACTTTACGGAATATCCGACCAAGTACTGGGCGTACTTGAAATTACTCAAGACCTAACCGAAGAGTACAAAACCATCTTCAAGTTTCAAATTTTTGTTGTGATGACGAGCACGCTGGTGATGTGCCTGCTGCTTTTGATATTGATTCTTGTAGTGAAACGGGGTGAAAATATTATTCACCAGCGCGCCCTGGAAAGGCGGAAGCTCGAGGAACAATTAAGCCGTGCTGAACGGCTGTCATCGATGGGTGAAATGGCGGCCGGAATCTCACATGAAATTCGTAACCCGCTGGGGATCATTCGCAGTTCGGCAGAGCTTCTGAAGAAAAAAATGGCCGCTATTGATCCGTCAAATACCGTTCCAAGTATAATCGTTGAAGAAACCGAAAGGTTAAACAACATCATTACGGATTTCATCAATTACGCCAAGCCCAAAAGCCCCAACCTGACGCCCTCCCGCATCGAAGAGATCATCGAGAAAAATCTGACGTTTCTGGATACGCAACTGTCTGAAAAAAAACATCGGGTCAGCAGGGACTTCGAAAAGAACCTGCCGGAGGTGATGGCCGATTCCGCCATGTTGTATCAGGCTTTTTTAAATATTTTAATCAATTGTATGCAGGCCATGCCGGAAGGCGGAAAGATCCGAGTCGCCCTCCGTGCCAATCAAAACGGTATTGTCATCAATTTTGACGACGAGGGTGAGGGCATACCGGAGGAGATCATGGAAAAAATCTGGGAGCCTTTTTTCACCACCAAGGAAAAAGGTACCGGTCTCGGCCTCGGTATCGTAAAAAACATTATTGAATCCCATGGCGGTCATATCCAAATTTACAATAAACCCGAGCCGGGTGTTCGGGTTACCATCGAATTGCCATTATCCAAAAGGTAGCACCATGGAAACAGTATTGATTGTAGACGACGAAAAAAACTACCCCCCCATATTGAGCGCGGTTCTTGAGGAAGAGGGTTTCGAGACCCTGACCGCCAACAGCAGCCGGGAAGCACTCGAAATATTACAAAGCGCGGATGTGGATATCGTGCTGACCGATATGAAAATGCCCGCAATGGACGGCATTGAACTGCTGGAGCGCATAAAGAAAAAAGATCCCGACCTTCCGGTTATCATGATGACGGCCCACGGCACGGTGGAAAAGGCGGTCGAGGCCATGCAGAAAGGGGCCTATAGTTATCTGCTGAAACCCTTCGACAACGAGCGCCTGATCCTTTATGTAAACAAGGCCAAATCGATGTACCACGTGGTCAAAGAAAACCGACAACTTCGAGATGCGGTCAGGTCGCAATACAGCTTCGGCAATATTATCGGCAAAAGTAAAGGCATGCAGGAAGTTTTTGAAACGATCCGCAAGGTTGCGCCCTCCAACGCCACGGTGCTGGTGGAGGGAGAAAGCGGCACCGGCAAGGAGCTGGTGGCCAAATCGATTCATTTCAACAGCCCGCGCCGGGACAAACAGTTTATCGCCGTAAACTGCAGCGCCCTGGCGGAAACGCTGCTGGAGAGTGAGCTGTTCGGTCATGAAAAGGGGTCCTTTACCGGGGCTTTGGCGACCAAAAAGGGGCGCTTCGAGCTGGCGGACGGGGGAACTTTGTTTTTGGACGAAATCGGCGAACTGTCTCAAAACCTTCAGGTAAAGCTGCTGCGGGTCATTCAGGAAAGGGTGTTTGAAAGGGTGGGGGGCATCAAACCGATATCCGCCGATATCCGCATTATCGCCGCCACCAACAAAAATCTAAAACATGAAGTCGCCCAGGGACGTTTTCGGGAGGACCTTTTTTTTCGACTCAACGTGGTCCACATTATCATCCCCCCCTTAAGAAAAAGATTAGAGGACATTCGCCTGTTGACCAGTCATTTTATCGAAAAATATGCCGATATTCATCCAGCCGAGCGGCCGATAAAAGGGGTCGATCGAGAAGTTGAACGGCTCTTTCATGAGTACAGCTGGCCGGGGAATATCCGCGAACTTGAAAACGTGATCGAACGGGCCATGATCCTGTGCCCGGAAGAAACCATTAGTGCATCCGACCTGCCCAAAACCTTCAAAGAAAACATCGACAATACTTTATATATCGAGGGGATCCCTGCGGATGCAGACTTAAATAAAACCCTTGACATGATTGAGAAAAAAATGGTTGAGCGGGCTTTGAAGCTGAGCAATTACGTTCAGTCCCAGGCCGCCGAGCTGCTGGGGGTCGGGAAAAGCGGCCTGAACTGGAAAATTAAAAAATTCAACCTGGACCTGAACTTAAAAACCAAATAATATTAAAGTGTTATATAATTTTAACACCTAATGGCCGCTGCCGCGTTCAAATTTTTGAATTTGAGCATATCGCAAACAATATTAATGATAACAATATGTTATAGCTATAACCGCTCCGGCGGTTCAAATTTTTGAACCAGGCCCCAAATTGGATTATTGTTTAATAACAGAGCGTTATACGAATTGAGGCGCTGTCGCGTTCAAAATTTTGAACAATCAGCGCCCCCCATGGCAGGCAAGACGGCCCGCAATGCAGGGCCGCGCGGACAAAAGAAATTTATAACTATCTTGAATTACTATTTAAAAGATATAAACCCCAAATAATTTAAACTTTTTTTAAAAACTGGCAATGAATTTGCATTAACTTATATCAAACAAATAACTTCTTCAACTGCACTCCTCCTTTTTAATGGCTTTTCAGGTATTGCCTGAAAAGCCATTTTTTTATGAGCCGGATATCTTCTCTTTAACCAGATTATAATAAATGGAATCGGGATGCTCGGCCACGAGCCTGTTGTAGGCCGCCATCCTCTTAGCGGTCT
>Ga0209536_100004196_pt1 | contig 22811 bp, 21 predicted proteins | sample DeeMarSeWOR28_12_FD_187461 | JGI IMG/M metagenome (GOLD analysis project Ga0209536, IMG submission 187461) | Marine sediment microbial communities from White Oak River estuary, North Carolina - WOR-2-8_12 (SPAdes) (version 2) | ecosystem: Environmental > Aquatic > Marine > Intertidal zone >... | reverse complement strand
GCGGCATGTTGGTCATGACAGCAATGCCGGCACACAGGGCGCTGAACAGCAGCGTCATGGACAACAGGGTGTAGGTGTTGCGCAGGACCTTGTTGGTCGCAAGGACCGATTGTTCAGAAGCGATGACTGTCTTGTCGAGCATACTCATTCTAGTGAAATCCTCTGGTTACCTGAGAAGTATCAAACGGTTGATATTGACAACACTCAACCACAACGGTTCCCAAGGATAAACACCCCTTGCCAAAACAGCAACTTGAAAAACCTTGGGTTTTTGCGGAAATTGGCTGGTCAACGCTTGCCGGATTCCGGTATCCTAGCGCCGCCCGAGAGTGGGGGTTCATGGCACATCACAGTGCCATCCACCCCAGCGCAGGGCCCGAGACTTCGGAGAGGTGGCTGAGTGGTCGAAAGCGGCGGTCTTGAAAACCGTTGAGGGGCAACCCTCCGTGGGTTCGAATCCCACCCTCTCCGCCAATCAGCAAGCATCCCAAAACCACGCCTGAACTTCAGGCTTCCGTAACACTCAGGTGATTCGAACCCGGGGCCAGGCCTGATCATTCAAATTCAGCCTGCTCGATCTCCAGCAATGCAAGACTGATGTGCTTGCCCACCTCGTCAGAGAACCCAGACCAGTCCTGGTATGCCGCCAGTTTCTCAACGACCGTATCTTTCATCTCGAAATCACTCAAGCCCTCTGCATACTGCTCGGCCACCGTCGCGTAAAGTATCTTGAGATAATCGCAGAAGGGCTCGACCACCCCGGCACCGCCCGAGGGGCCATGGCCGGGAATGTAGTACCTGAGCTTGAGATCCAGCGCCTGGTCACAGGCTTCGATATTGCCTCTGAAAGACGCGTCGTCCATTCGACCGATTCGGTTATAGAGCGCATTGTCGCCCGTTGCCAGCAGCGATTCCTCAACGACTTCAATCATCGCATCTGTTTTGGTGTGTGCCCAGTCTGACAGGTAGACCCTGAAAGTCACATTGCCAACGACAATCTCCTGGCCGTCCTGCAGGACCTGGTCCGGAATCACCGCTGCAGTTCCCTTTGAAGCTCCCTCGGTCAGCTGTTCCATCATGTTAACCCAGCTTTCTGCCTGGCCTGCGTGGGCCAGTTCTATCATCACGGGATGCGCATAGAAACGTGCGTCCGGATATGCCTCACGGACAGCCTGGTTGCCGAGCCAGTGGTCGCCGTGGATATGCGAGGCAAAGACATGAGTGACCGGCTTATCTGTAATCTTGCTGACCTGCCGCAGGACCATGCGCCCCGTTTCCAGCGTTGAACCCGGGTCGATCACAACAACACCTGCCTCCGTCACCACGAAGGCGGGATTGTTCATAAACCCCTTGTTATCCGGATTGGGTAACTCCGTCGGTCCATGAATCACCCACACCCGATCACTCAATTTCTCGGCAGGATAATCCGGCAGCGGATCTGCCCCCCATACCGCCAGTGAAGTCGCCAGCAGACTGGTCGAAAAAACCGCATTCAATAATTTCATATTGTTCTCCTCGCTCCTGTCGAACAGGCATTCTGATTCTGTGATTGTGAAAAAAGAGTGTAGCCTGTTGCGAGCAGGAGAAAGTCCAAAACGCAGGGCAGGGAACAGAATACCAACAAAATGGCCCGCGGAGATACCGCGGGCCGTTAATTCAGAACGGTGCCGAACAGGTTGTCCGGTTCAACACATCAAGTCAAAACACCTGCTGTTACGGTGATGGCACCGGCTCCGCAGGTATTTCAAACGTCACCAGGGATGTTCCGCTGGCGGAGGTATCGCTGTCCAGTGCCGACAGGGTGCCGGCATAGCCACCTGCGACCCAGTCACCCGTGAGTTCCAGCGCATACAAGCCATCCATACCCTCGCTGAAGCATGCTGCTGTGCCACAGTAACCGGCACCTGCGAGCGGGAATGAATTGGAGAACGTGAAGGCATCGGCAGGTAACCCGGTCAAGCCACCTCCATTCTGGATCACCTGCACATACAGGGTGACAGGTGCATCGTTCACCTCGTTCCGGGATTCAGCAGAGGCGGGGGCGACACTGACCTGGACCTGGATTGCGTTCTTCAGCATCGCGACGTCATCAGCCATGTCGCCGATATCACCGGCCACATTCTCGAGATCCGACTTGATGTCATCCAGGTCTTGCATGATCGTGACGTGGTCTGCATCGACATCATCAAGCTCGGCAAGGATGCTCTCGGTGTCGGCCTTCACCTCATCCACCTTCCCCTCGACGACGCTGATACGTGCCTTCACATCGATAAAATCAAGCTCGATGGCACGCCAGCCCAGACCGTTCGGATATTTCGCGTCCGGCAAATTCTGGGACGATGCCTGTGGTGCAGCCTGTGGTGCGGGTGCAGGTGCTGCGGCTGGAACAGCTGCCTGTGCGGCCCTCGATTTAAACCTGTCGAAAAGGCCGGCCTGAGTTGATGTTGCGACTGTCGAAAGCCCCACTGCAAAACACATTGCGACAGGTGTCATCTTATTAATATTCTTTGTTATCTCCTTGGAACTGATCAGCATTGATTTCAAAATCCAGGGATCAGCGACTTTGCATATAGCACTACTGCAGCACAGCCAAAGATCCGTCATAAAAATGACGAACTAAGCGCGCCAAAATATCGTTTGTCCTTTATTTACCGATAGTTAGTTTATTTATATTATTCTCATTCTAGATATTTTTTGTAAGTTATCCCGACGTTTTTCTTTAAAACCTTACGCCTCCAATGTCTTACAGCACACAGGAACCCGCTGTAGCATAGGGTGAAAGTCTCCGCGGGACGGAATGGGATTACCGTCACAGGCCGGAATTCCCGGGCAAAACATGCAACAGCTCGCTCTTGCAGCAACGACTGCAAGTCCCGCTTATTTGACGATCGTCAGGTTTGGTCTCTTGCCCTGGACCGCAGGCTCCAGGCTGTTTTCCAGCATCCTGCGCAACACTCTTTCCTTGATCGCCGCCTGCTTGAGAGGCGCAGAAAAAAGCTTGTCCTCGTGTTGCCTGCTTCCGGCCTCTTGCTGCAGCATCAGTACCACCGCAACGGGGTCAGCCACCGCATCATCCGCTAGTTGTTTTGTGCTGGCAGCCGGGTCGCTTGAATCATCGGTTTTGCTGTCATCTGTCATCGCCCGTCAACCGTATCGCTTCAGGTATCCATCCCGGAATGGTTGGAGTACATATTATCGCCGATCAGCACAGAGGAAGGTATTGGTATTACTACTTAGAGCTGCGCAGACATAACCACCTTGCAGCGGGGATCACTGTTCCCCGTCAACAGCAACGACCTGAATGAGCTCTATCAGGTAAATACCTGGCTCCCCGGCCTGTTTGCTGAGGCTGGTTATCCCGCCAATATTGGCAATTTCGGGAGGTACATACACCTCGAACTCGGAGCCTTCCTGCATACGCAGCAATGGCTCCTGCCAACCGGGAAGCAGGCCGTTCATCCCGAATATCGCTCGCTGTCCGGAATCATAGGTGTTGTCGAAGATGCTGCCGTCAGGCGTCATCCCAAGGTAGTCCACCACCACCCAGTCATTCATACCGGGAGACTTGCCGTCTCCCTGCCGGACGACCCGGTACTGCACGCCGCTGGGCAGGCTGACCATGTCCGGCATGGTCGCATTGCGCGCGAAAAATTGCTTAACCTCATCGGCGGACGCAGCGTCATCGCTGCCAGCCGGAGCCTCATCGGGTGTTACCGCGTCGGGCGCAGGCAGAAAGTCGGGGACCGGCGGCAGCGGTTCAGGGGAGGGCGTGCTCGACTGGTCTGGAAGCGGCGGCAGTTTCGTGTGCGGCGCAACAGGCATATCGGTTTGCATGTCCTGTGCTGCCGGTTGTGACAGGCTGCCTTGCTGTTCGAGGGTTATCATCAGTTGCTTGATATCCGAACTCATTCCGGCAAGCAGGCCGGCATTTTTCTGTACGTCCCAGATCAGGATTGCACAGGCCACTGCAGCCAGTAACAGTGCGAAGACGGATATCAGCCTTAGCCAGTTCAGACGCATATCCTGCTTGCGCATTTGCAGCTGGGTTTCCTGCACGGTTTGCAGGTACAGTTGCTGCCCTTCCTCCAGCTCTCGTGCCAGTGTCTGGACCTGGATAGTGGTCTTTTCAAGATCGCTGCCGGTAACAGCCAATTCCTTTTCGACCACGTGCAGTTGCCGCTCGGTGGCAGCGTGTTCCGTTTCGAGTAAAGCGAGTCGCTGTTCCAGGCTGGCTATGCGAGAGGCCTCCGTCCTGGGGGAAGTTGCAAACCTGTCGCGCACTCGCTCCAGCTGGACCACCGTATTTCCCTGTTCCCCGTCTGCAGGCATGCTGTCTGCCGTGGAGGACCGTGCACGGTGACTGAATGGCTTTCTGAGCCTGGCTGTCGTCTCACGCCAAAGGCTTCTAAGGGAATTCATGAAATGACCTTTTTATTATGCTTCCTGTATCGCTGCCACCGGAAATATCCAGCCAACCGATCTGTAGTAGTTACTGTAGTTACTATAGACACATACTATCAGATCAGCCAGCCTGGCGCCTGACCGGCATCCTGCAGCGGGCAATCAGATTACATTTATAACCTCATGCCCTGAAGTTTCTCAAGCCATTTCCAGCCTGTATGCCATGCATGCACAAAAAACCCCGATAAATCAATACGGGTAAAATCACCTACAAGAACCATCCGGAAATTCCTGCTTACAACCGGAGTCGATCCATAAACACTGCAGGACAGGCAGGACGACCAGCCGGCGTACCGCTAGTGCTTGCCACCGGTCCCCATGGAAGGAGTTACAGATGAAAATGCGTTCAAAAACAGGCGTACTCACAATACTGTTCTGCTTGCTGCTACTGGCCGCCGGGCAGGTACTCGCCGGCCGGCTGTTTGTATGGGTTGATAACGACGGCGAAAGGCATTACAGCGACCGAGCACCGGCCGGCTTGCCATACAGGGAAACAACTGTCAGGCCTGCATCGGGTGACGCACGGCCGGGTCTCGAGACCGGGATTCGCGACGCAGAGCATGGCCTGCTGGAAGCGGCACAACGCGAAAATTCAGCAATTGAAGCCGCGAGACAGGCTGCTGCAAAACAACTCGAGCAACGCGTGTCACACTGCAGGCAGGCACATCTCCGCTATCACCAGGAAACTCACCAGCCAGGAACCAGGAGCAATGATTACAAGTCGTTTCGACAGAAGATGAACCAGGCCTGCGACTGAAGCCGGAGGGCCGGGGTGGGTTATACCGATTCCTGTTCCAGAAGGGTGTTGATATAACTTTCAAGCGGCCCGGATATGGACTTTTCCAGGTCGATGAATTGTACGCCAACATGGAATTCATCCTGCGCCAGCCGTTCCGAGTGAGCGATTGTGGCACGGGTCCTGACTGACAGGGGAGGGGCATCGCCTGCCTGTGGCAACTCGAAAACGATATCCATCGCCACATCCAGGATCTGTCCCGGTGTGCGCTGGTCTTCAGGAAGAATAGTATCGATAACTTGCATTCCACACCTGAACTTCAGCCCGCCGATGGACAGATTGAGTATCCGCACAGGCAGAAGTCCGGCACCAGATTCATTGCCGACCTCGCAAGCGATATCTGCTGCAACCCGGCGGTGTTGTCTGTCGATACGAAAATGTTGTTTATTTTTATCCACGACTACCCGGCATATGTAGACTCTGTGTGATAGCCAGCATCTTTCAGCAGAAGCGAATTTATTCTTTGGGCCGGCAAACATCAAGGCGGCACAAGTCTCGACCCCCCCTTATCTTCTGGTAATTATGCCTTGTTCTCCATATGTTTTCCGCAAACATCGTTATGGGAACATGGCGGCCACCAGGATAACGCGCGATCAAATCCCGCCTCGGTGTGACAATTGGCAGACTAAACCTGTCGCGATATTTATTTGACGCTGATACAATCAGTTTATTAGCAAATAATGATATTATGGTCACACGTATGAAGTTCCTGTCGCATGAGGTTCGCCTTCTCCTTTCCGGACTACTGTTCGGAATTGCATTTGTGCCGGCCATCTTATGGTACCTATACTTTAACTTTGATATATATCTCATTGTTAATAATGAAGTATCTATTGATATGTTTTACCGGCAGATCTACACTAGACTGGATGAGCCCCGGGTGTGGTTCTGGTTGTTGGTACCGTACCTGATGCTGCGTCTGGTCCTGTTGCTGTTCCGCTCAAAAACACCCCACCCCCACACAACCACTGCATTGGCCCAGGCCACAGCCAAGGGTTGTGAAGACACGGTCAGGACATTGCTCGAACAGGGCAGTGATATCAATGCCGGCAATCGCCAAGGTCAAACCCCCCTGCACCTGGCCGCACAACAAGGCAACAGTGGCCTTAGCAGGCTTCTGCTGGAGCAGGGTGCCGAGGTAGATGCGGGAGAAAGTGTCGCTGGCTACACGCCCTTGCATTACGCCGCGGCGCAAGGTCATGCCGATTTGTGTGAACTGCTCATCCGCTACGGTGCGGACCCTGACGCCCTGACCGGCGACCTGGATTCACCACTGCACCTGGCTATAGCAAAGGGGCGAACCGGGGTTGTAGGGGTCCTGTTGAAATACAGGGCAAGGCTCGATGTCAGGGACAGGAACGGCCTGACGCCATTGCAACAAGCGGAACAGCTTAAAAGCGTGGAAATCGTAAACCTGCTTAACCAGCATCTCAGGACTAGCTGGCCATACCTGCAGATGTCGCGCTGCTGAATAACAGCAGCGACGCCATACCCAGCGAGCGCCTCAAGGCAAAGAGATTACCGGCCCGTCATCGGGGTCGCTGGACAGATCCTCGCAAAGTGACTGCAGACGACGGGACTGCAGACTGACTTCCATACCGGATGGCAGGCTGGCGGCCGGATTATCAAGCCAGGCCAGGATATCCCGGTACACGGCTACAGCTTGCAGGTCCCGCAACAGCATATGGTATCCCTCGGGATAGAGAACAGCCCGCCAGCGCCTGTCGCCCCCGTTTGACAGGCTGGCGAGCAACTTACAGGTAGGATCCGGCGGAATGATCTCGTCATGTTCTCCATACAATAGCAACGAGGCACCACCCAGATTCGCACCGTCCTGGTAAGCAGCCTCCATGAGGTCCGTCAGGCCGTAGATGGCGTCGACCCGGGTCTCCTTTATCACAAAGGGATCACGGCCGAGGGCTCGCAGCATTTCGATATTATCAGACGGCGTGATATCCAGTCCCTTGCCGGACAGGGTGAGTCCCGGGGAGATGTGCGCCATCGACCAGAGCAGCGAGCTTTGCCACCAGGGCATGCTTTGCCAGCCCCAGACGGCCGGCGCCACCAGGATGACCCCCTTGACACAGTCGCTGTCCTGCAACGCGTTTATCGCCACTGCGCCACCCATACTGACGCCCAGCAGGTACACAGGCTGCCGCGGATACTTTTCGCACAGCAACCGGCTCAGTGTTACCGTGTCCGCGGCAAGCTGTTCACCGCCAGGCCAGATGCCGCGCTGGGCAGTTTCACCAAAACCTCGCTGGTCATACGCGATCGTGAGCACCCCGTGGTCGGCGAGAAACTTGCCAGGCATCGCGAAGGCATTGCGATAGTCATTAAAACCGTGCAGGGCCAGCACAATCGATACGGGTTCTCCCGGCGGTTGCCAGACAGAGAGCGGCAGTTCATAGCCGTCCGGCATGATGGCGGAATCTGGCGTCAGTTCCGGGATGCGGGTAGTATCCGAGACACTTTGTATTCGCGGAGTTGCGCAGCCAAGCAGGCAAACACACATCCACAGGATTGACAGGCAACGCATAACACTCGACACCGACACAGGAATCATTTCGACAAGAGGATATACCATGTCAAACGAAGGCTACCACGAACCGATTACAGAACTTTCCGAGGAGACCCGCGACATGCACCGGGCGATCACCTCGCTGATGGAAGAACTTGAGGCAGTAGACTGGTACAACCAGCGTGTCGACGCATGCAGCAATCCCGAGCTCAGGGCCATTCTTGCGCACAACCGCGACGAGGAAAAAGAACATGCTGCCATGGTACTCGAATGGATCCGTCGCCAGGACCCAGCATTTGACAAGGAGTTGAAAGACTACCTGTTTACGGACAAGCCCATTGCCCACGAGTAATATAATTCAGGCAAACACTCCGTAAGGAGATCTGTAGTGGTGAGCAATTACTAAAGCGCCTCGGTCGATTTACATTGAATTGAACAAGCCAGAGGAATGACTTGTGCTGCATGGCAAACACACAGGTTATGCAGCATATTCTGCTGGAATAAAGTTCAATCAGTAAAAAAATGCAACTCCAGTGGACAATTCAATGTTATGGGTGGTCTGGTTGCTTTTAATTATATCCGAACTGAAAATGTGATCGCGGAAGTCAATATTCCAGGTCAGCCAGTCGCGCAATACAATGCGGTAACCTGTTCCCAATGTCGTCGTAAAATTGTCTTCACCGCCAAACCGGGTATTTCCCACTCCGCCTACCAGATAGAAATCCGAATTGAACGTCAGCTTCGACGTCATGAACACCTCACCGGGAAAAATATTGTAACCGAGCAGAACGTTGTAATATGTATAATCACGATCGGAACTGGAGAGCAAGCTGACATTATCACCACTCAATTCCTCGAAGGTCGTGTTGCCAGCCCTTGACACACCATAATCAAATTGCAGAAACAGGTCCTCTGTTGCGTGGAAAAGTGCCCGGACACCGTATACAGGTTCAGTGCCGAAGTTGTCTATAGAAACGACACCCGCATAAAGACCAAGCCCGAAGATCTCATCATCAATATCAGCTTCTGAAACCTCACGCGGTTCTACCTCAGGAGTAATCACCTGAACAGCAGCAGGCTTGTCGACCGCATCATCTGCCACGACGCATTTCACGTGCATTACGGCTCCGGATAATAGCAATGACAGCAGTACAGCTGATTTACCGATCATTGCAGCAATCCTGGAACTATGCTTATGCACTAAAAGAATGTGTTTAATCCGATTCTCCATGAATTTAACCCCGCATCACCATCGTCTGTAGAAACTGAATACCAGCGGTACTCTCCGCGCATCACAAAATTACGACCGATGTAATAACTGGCGCCTAAACCGATACTGTAATAGTCGGAGTTTCCGGCATCTTCAACCACGACCTTTTGCCTGTTATTAAACTGGAACTGTCCTGCGCCACCCGTCACGTATGGCGTTACCGGGAAATTCATGTCCGGTTCGAGCAGGATGTTGGCCCCGTAATAATCACTGGTTACGGAATTGTCGAATATCTGACCCCACTCGAGTTCAGCACCGATCCATCCCAGAATCCGGTATCCACCGGTAACACTGAATGCATTTGCTCCCTCGAACTGTCCACCACTAAATCCGACACGCCACCTGGATTTCAGATAATCACCACGTTTGATCTCGGGCAGGTCTACTGGCTCACCGGAAGGTTTAAGCGTATGTGCAATTTCTGTCGCCCTGGACCATCCAGTCTTGTTATCAGTGCTTCTGACCTTGTACCAGTCTGCCTTGCGCTTGAGTATTTCGATGGTTTCCCCCTGTTCAACCACATTGAAAACGGGATAGCCGCGACCTGGTCCTGTGTGCATTTCGATGTACGGTTCTGCCACTTCCAGGTATAGAGAACCTGATGCACCCTGATTTCCACTCCTGAACAGATCGTATGATGAGGCCTGTGGCGAATAACAGGAAAGCAATAACAGAGTGCACATGATGTGACATGTTCCATGTATTTTTTGTCTAACCCAGTATTGTTTCATGGCCGCCTTATCACATCATTCAACGCTTTAATTGATTCGCATTCTCTGCACACAGCCATTACACAGGATCGCACCCAAACACGCAGCAAGTCAGATAAGCGCTATTTTTACAGTGCTTGTAAACGCTTCAACAGCAGGTTTGCAGTAATATCCCCTTGCGATGGCTGGCTCCATACAGCACTTTCTTCACTGCAATACTAAGTGTTTTGCAATATTTCACACTGTGATCCAGGTTTGTTTTTTATGAATACAAGCATACATGTGACACGGTTCTAACTATTCAATCTCTCCTATTGTTACCGGGTAAATTCTTTGGCAGGGTTTGTTTTAATCATGCGATGAAGTCATTTCTTCTAGTGGAGCCTACAAATGCTACTTGCTACTGTACGACGCAGATTACTTATCTTGATGGCTGTGAGTTTTTTCATGGTCCCGGACAGCCTGCATGCAACTGATGTTGTCGCGCGTGACGCTGAATCAGCAGGTCCGGATATCGATGGCTCAAATGATCAGGGTTATTCACAGGAGATCAGCAAAGGAAGGATAGATGCACAGGAATCCGTCAATGCACTATCCAGGGATATCCAGAAACTGAAACTGTCAGTCATCACATTGAACAAGGACTTGCGCGTACTCGAAGAGGACCTTCTGTTTCCAGCCAATACACAGTTGAATGTATTTCTGTCACTGGACGTCGGAGAATTTTTCTCTTTGGAGTCCGTCAAGCTGAAACTCGACGGAGATTTTGTCAATACCCATATCTACTCCGAAAAGGAAGTTTTAGCCTTGTCCAACGGTGGAGTCCACAAGTTGCACATAGCGAACCTCAGTCCCGGCGAACATGAATTGTCGGCATTTTTCACAGGCACAGGTCCAAGCGGGAGAGAGTACAAACGCGGCACAACGCTGAAGATCAGCAAGGAGAGTGGCCCCAAATATGTGCTACTCAACATTTCCGACTCGACAATGAAGCTGCAGCCTGAGTTCACAGTCGAGCAGTGGTAGACAACCATGATGACTCTGTTTCCGGATATTTATACACGCACCTGTCGAATGATAGTAACCACTGTCATGTTCGCATCCGCGCAACTGTTGAGCTTACATGCGACTGCGGCAGAACAACGTGTAAAGGATCTGAAATACGGCGTCGTACTGTTCGAGTTCTATCAGCAGAAGTATTTTGACACCCTCGTTGAATTCGAGTACGCGTCCGAAAAAGGAGGCATCCTGAATCATGGCAGCTACCCGGATGTACTTAAGGGAGGCGTGAGCCTGTCTTATGGTCTCGATGAACAGGCTAATGACATTTTTGCCAGCGTCCTTGCAATGAACACAATCCCTGAAATACAGAACCGCGCCTGGTACTACCTCGCAAAGATGCTCTATCTGAGAGGTGACATTCAGCAATCAGCAACAACACTTTCAAACATTCACGGAACGATGCCAGGCGACATCAACCAGGAATATCGATACCTAGCCGCCTTAATCAATATCAGACTGGGATATTACGAAGAAGCCAGGATAATTTCAGCAAATTTCGACAAAGACAGTCGCTACGCACCATATCTGTACTTCAATCTTGGTGTGACACTTGGAAAGCAAAAAGACTACGCAACTGCCATTGAAATACTTAACAAAGCCGCAGCCTTCTCTGATACTGATGAAAACCTTCGCAGGCTCGCAGACCGATCGCATATGGCGATCGCTCACCTTTATGACGAAGAAGGGAAAGAGTATTCCGTACTTGAACATATAAGCCATGTCAGTACGACAGGTGTCTATTCAAACCGTGCACTTCTCGGCGCGGGATGGTTAGCAGTCAACAGCGGTGACTATCAGAAGGCGCTCATACCACTGAATGTATTGCAATCGCGTTCAATGGCCATACCCGAAGTCCAGGAGGCTGTGCTCCTGACGCCGCACGTCTACGAAAAACTGGGCCTGCCAGGGCGTGCCGCCGACGGCTTCATCAGTGCATATGCTCGCTACAGCTCTGCTCTGGATACGCTGGAAAGTGCCAGGGAAACACTGCTGGACGCCAATGTTCTTGAGTTATTCGTACGCAATATCGATGAGATGCTGGTCGACAATGACTGGTTCGGAACCGCACCCTCCGTTTCATTGAATCCGCTCTCCCCATTTCTGTTTGAACTTATGTCAGACCACAGTTTTCAGTCGATTTTGAAAGATTTGCGCGATCTCTACGCCATACGCAACAACCTTGAATACTGGAAACAAAAGCGCAATGACTTTGAAGTCATGTTAGAGGCGCATTCTCGGACCATTAACAACGGTGTCCGTGACAAACGCATAGCTACAGCATTACACCGACAATCAACACTACAGCAACAATATACAGAACTTCAACAGAAAGCTGCCTTGATAGATTCGTATGAACAGGGTCGCCTTGAGTGGCTGCTAACTGATGTTCAATTCGAGCTTGACAGGGCCAGGATGATGACGCTGCAGCTCGAGTCGTCCTCCGGGATGACATCAAGCCCGGAAGACAACGCACTTGCAGTAGAACATGCCATGACCCGCCTGGATATGGAACTCAAGAATACCAATATGCTTATCGGGAAAGTCGAGAAAGTGATGTTCGAACTCATCAATGCCGAACTTGGCGTACATGAAAAACGCCTCAAGTATTACCGTGTTCAATCTCATCTGGCGAAGGCACGTATTCTCGACCGCTCCCTTGCTGATCTCGAAGTATCCACTGATGACCAACTAACAGATGAACAAGAGAATCAACAGGAAGTAGTACAACCCGATACCGGGATTCCAGTAGCACGGGGAGGCGATGATGCCGCGTAACATAATGGTCGTCATGCTCATGGTACTCAATGGTTGCAGCTCGATGTCCGGTGAAACCACAATCGGCAATCTGGATGGCCTGGACGAACATCTCACTGACATACCACTGCCACAGGTCAGCCACAAAGATGTCAGGGAGGAATATCGTTCTCTGCTAGAGCTCGTGGAAGAAAGCGAACTCAGGGAACAGATAGAACGGCGAATCGCCGGTGTTTACATGCTTGAAGGAGATTACAGGCTACTTGTTCACGATAATGCACCAGATGGGGGGTTTTACGCACCGGCTATAGAGTCTTACAAAGAGGTTATCAGCAAGTATCCCAGCGATCCTGACAACGAAGAATCAGTCTATCAACTTGCCAAAGCATACGATCTCGATGGAAAGGACGGCCCGGCACTGGAAACACTGAATATTTTCATTGATCAGTATCCCGCATCATCACATATCGCGGAAGCCTATTTTCGCAAGGGTGATATACATTTCAGCAATGGTGAGTATGAACAGGCCGAGACCGCGTATCAATCTGTCGTATCACTGGGTATCGAATCCGCATTCCTCAACAATTCGTACTATTTGCTCGGCTGGTCCCATTATAAGCAGAGTGATTATGACCTCGGACTTGAATCATTTTCCATGGTACTGGACAGATTGATTCCCGAGGATGGCAGGATCGAACGCCTGGACAAGGTTGAAAAGTCACTTGTAGATGACACCCTGCGGATCATGAGCCTGAGCCTCGCTTATGGTGGTGGTTCGGAGAAGCTCAACAAGTTCTATGCAAACCGCCCGCAAAGCGAGAAATACATGTGGCTGCTATATGCCGGTCTAGGCGAGCACTTTCTTGGGAAAGAACGCTATGAAGACTCGGCCGGTTCCTACCGTGCCTTTGTTACGCAGAACCCATCATCTGACCGTGCACCGGAGATGCACTCCAGCATGATACGCGCCTATATCGATGGGGATTTTGCATCGCAGGTGCTCCCGGAAAAAGAACGCTATGTCAAGAGCTACGGCAAGGACAGTGTGTTCTGGAATACCAAGGGACCTGACGTCAGGGCGAAGGTTATTCCAAATCTGAAGGCCTATACGGACGAACTGGCGCGTCACTATCATGGCACTGGACAGAATCTGAAAAAACTGCTCGCGGAAGCGGACACAGACCGAAAAAAAATGGCCAGTCTATCCAAACAGGAACGTGAGTCATTTCTCAAGGCCGCTGATTACTACCGGCTTTACATGCAGACATTCCCGGAAGACCCGCGGGTACCGGAAATGACGTATATGCGTGCCGAGGCATTGTTTGATGGTGGTGATTACGTTGAGGCAATAGGCGAATATGAAAAGTCCGCCTATGAATATGATGACGGCAAATACGGCGCTGACGCAGGTTATGCGGCAATCATTGCCTATGATAAGCAAGCAGAAGCGCTACAGAACCTGCATGGCACTGACTCAGCGCAGCTTGACTCATGGCGATCGCAGACCGTGGACAGCCAACTGAGGTTTGTGAGTACATACAGGAATGACAGTCGTTCAGGCACAGTACTCGCGAAAGCTTCCGAAGAGTTGTTTGCACTGAAACGCTACGATAAAGCGCTCGAAGTTGCGACCAGCGTGGTATCACAGACAGGCGCAGCAGAGGAAAAACTAAACAAGACAGCCTATGGCGTAATCGCTCACAGCCAGTATGAACTCGGAAGATATTCTGAAGCGGAAGCCGCTTACCAGAACCAGCTCAGGTATATACCGAAAGGTGATAAGGAATATGACATCGTTCTGGAGCGTGTAGCTGCGTCCGCATACAAGCAGGGTGACGAAGCATTACAGGAAAATGACCTGGATCATGCAATCGATCATTTTCTGCGCATCAAGACTATTGCTCCCGAGTCCGATGCGCGTGTTGTAGCCCAGTACGACGCGGCCACGCATATGATGACGCTGGAACAGTGGAAGCCGGCACTGAATGAACTGCTTGAGCTACGCCATAAATTCCCTGATCACAAACTCACCCGGGATGTCTCTCAGAAAATTGCCTATGCCTACGAACATGACGAACAATGGAAGAAGGCTGGCGAAGAATATGACAGCATCTATCGAAACACCAAGGACGCTGACGAAAAGCGCGATGCGCTTTTCATTGCAGCTGAGCTTTACGAGAAAGCCGGTGAAGATTCAATAGCGATTGAATATTACAAGCGATGGGCACATTCCTACGAGGAGCCATTCGACAACCGTATGGAAGCTCGATATCACCTTGCCAACCTCTATAAACAGAACGATGACATCGATAAACACCTTTACTGGTTGCGTCGTGTCATTGACGGAGACAAAAAAGCTGGATCAAAACGCACCGACCGGTCCCAGTGGCTGGCAGCATGGGCCAATGCCGAATATGGTGATTACTGGGGTCTTGAGTTTGACCGTGTGAAATTGCGCATGCCACTGGACAAGTGGATGCCGAGGAAAAGTGAAAAACTCAAGAATGCTCTTGAACGTTATGAGGAATCTGCCGGTTACGGAATACTGGAATTCACAACGAGGACGTCATACAGCATAGGTGAACTGTATGCCAGATTTGCCCGTGAGTTGATGGATTCTCCACGGCCAAAAGGCCTTTCTGCTACGGAACTCCAGCAGTACGAGCTGTTACTCGAAGAGCAGGCAATTCCGTTCGAGGAACTGGCCATGGAAATCCATCAAAACAACATCCAGCAGTCATGGAATGGCAACTTCAACCAGTGGGTAGACAAGAGTTTTGCGGCTATGGCCAGGTTGTCACCCGTTCGTTATGACAAACAGGAAAGGCAGGTGAGTTATGGCTACGGAATCAGGTGACTTCGTTTTTACACTGATGGCTGTCTTGCTGGTATCGATACTTGCCTCGGGATGCAATGCCACCATGCCTGGTAAACCCATGACTAAAAGTCAGCCGGGAGTTACAGACAGCATCGCAGGCAGTCGAATTCCGGTTGCATCGTCAGCCGATGCAACACTGCCACGCCAGGAATACAGTTCCACTGGTGAAAAGGTCCCTTATATCATACAACCCAATCCTTATACGACTGCATCCGAACTGGTTCCTGCAGAAGCAAGATCGATTTTTTTATCTGCAAGCAACCGTCTGCAGGAAGCTGATCTCGCCGGCGCCAATTCATCTTTCACATTGCTAACCGAAAAGTACCCGACACTTTCCGGTCCGTGGCTAAAACTCGGTGTGATTGCTGAAAAGCAGGAACGCTATCTTGAAGCAATCAAGCTTTACAAGAAGGCGATCAGTGTCAACAAAAACAATGTCAATGCCTATATGGCACTCGGCCTGACACAACGCAAGCAAGGATACTTCTCCGATGCATTCCAAACATATTTGGATGCATTGACAGTGTGGAAGGACTTCCCGGAAGCGCATCTGAATCTTGCGATACTGTATGACCTGTACCTTAACAATGCAGAGGAAGCTCAGAAACATTACGAAGCCTACTATTTCCTTACCGGTCAGAAGGAGGAAAAGGTACAAAAGTGGCTGGTAGAAATAAGACACCGAACCGGCATAGATGAAAGTTACATCGACTCACCTCCTGAAACTTCTGTCGCAACTGCTACCAATGTAACCAATGAGATTGGTTCTGACGCAACAACCACTGACAATAACTGAAATCTGTATTGACCAGTCGATTCACCGATTCGAGGTAGATATCTCATGCCAGCAAGAATGTTAACAGCCGCGATTGTCCTGATTGCGCCATTGTATATATCTGCGCAGGACCGCATTGACCTGGAAAGTACTTTTGTCGGTGACAGGGAGCAACCCTCGATCAGCTACATCACTCCGTGGAAACCACCGGAAGGACCAGACAAGCTCTATCGACCAATCAGGTCACTATCGGGTAACGCTCTTGACCCTATAGATCGTGATGTCCTTGCAAGAAGTGTTCAGTTCTACGATGAACTCTCACTGGAAGGTTCCTCAGGGGGTGAATGACATGGCTGACATCTAGATTCCTGTAGAAACAACATATTGAAACAGTTTAAAGCCATTCAACGCTAGGGAGAATATCATGGGCATCTACTCAACAATCACGTCATTTTTCCAGTCAGGCGGTTCTTTCATGTATCCGATCGCTCTTGTCCTGGCAATCGGAATCGCCATTGCAACCGAGCGCTGGCTGTTTCTGCGCAAGTCACTTTATGCGAACCAGAAGGCGTATTCTGCATTGCTGCCAATGCTTAACAGCAGAAATTTCGAAACGGCATTACAGTATGCGCACGACAGTAAATCTGCAATTGCACGCATTGTTCTCGCTGCAGTCGAAACCATGCAGGCCTCGCCGCGCAGGGATGACATTCAGTCTGCCATGCAGGAGGGGATCCTGGAAACTGTCCCGCGACTGGCAAAACGGACGAATTACCTGTCTATCCTTGCCAACATCTCAACACTGCTCGGTCTCCTGGGTACCATTATTGGCCTGATTGCGGCATTCACTGCAGTGGCTCATGCTGATCCGGCAGACAAGGCAACACTCTTGTCCGAGTCCATTTCCGTTGCTATGAACACGACAGCGTTCGGCCTGATTGCAGCAATACCCTTGCTCCTGTTTCATTCACTCCTGCAAAACAAGACAGTAGAAATCGTTGACAGTATAGAAATGGCAGGCGTCAAGTTCCTGAACGCAATCGTCAAGGGACATCATAACGCCTTCGCTGTTCGCAAGACCGACAACAGCATCTGACAGACGGTGACGCTATGTTCGTGAAACGCAGAGACCTTGATGAGGGCGATCTTGATATTACGCCCTTCATGAACCTCATGATCGTTCTGGTACCAGTGCTGTTGATGAGCATGGTATTCAGCCAGATCGCGATCTTGCGGCTCAATCTACCCGATCTGACAGGTTCGGTAACGCAAAGCATGGAGAAAAACCGGCAGCTGGAGGTCGTCCTGCGAAAATCCAGCCTTGAGGTGTATTTCCCAAGCGGCGTATTGATCAAGACGATTGAACCGAAAGACACAGATGATGGCGATAAACTTGATTACGAAACACTGTCGCTGGTGCTGCGCGAAATAAAAAAGCAGTTCCAGGACAAGTCCGACGTATTGCTTCTCTCCGAGGCTGACGTAAGTTACCAATCACTGGTATCGACCATGGACACTGTACGGGGGTTCACGACCGTAGTGACGACCAGCGCAGTCAGAGTCGAGCTGTTTCCGGAAATATCGCTTGGAGACGCACCACCCAGGGAGCATGACTCATGAACAGGTCCAGTATTGCAAAGCGCATGCAGCAGAATCACAGGCGCTTTCTCAAGCCGGCGAAACTCAACCTGGTTTCGCTTATGGATATATTCACTATCCTCGTTTTCTTTCTTCTTATCAACTCCGGGGATAATGAGATCCTGAAGGTGAGCAAGCACATAAAATTGCCCGATTCAGTAGCCGAGGCCAGTCCTTCATCGACCATCACTGTCATGGTGACAGATACGGATGTCATCGTTGATGGTCGGCCGGTTGCAACCATGAATGAGGTAATAAAAAGCGACGGGGTTATACCCGGACTGGCCAGGGAACTTGACTACCTGGCATCAAAAAGGACTCAGCTAACAGCAGCAGAGCAGGTCAGTGGCAGGGCAATCACGATTCTGGGAGACCATACCATCCCATATGAAATACTAAAACGCGTCATGATCACCTGTGCAAAATCAAACTACCGGGACCTCTCCATGGCAGTTACCCGGGTAGCCAACGCCGGGACATAGGGGATTAAGCGGATGACTACGACTGCCATATTGATGAATGATTTTGTTCTTCCCTGGGAGGCAACCCGCAAGGAAGACGAGCGTTTCTGGTTGATACTGAAACGCCTGCTGCTTGTATTCCTGCTGCTGGCCATCGTATTCCCGTTGCTCCCGCTGCCGAAAATCGAGCGCGAGCAGGCGGAGATACTTCCACCGACCCTGGCCAAGATCATCATCCAGCAGAAGCTGCCTGCGCAGCCCGCTCCGCCGCCGCCAAAACCGGATCCGGTGGAAATCGAAAAGCCCGTGGAGAAGAAGCAAGCTGTTGAAAAAGCGGCTTCACCAGCCAAGCAGGCGAAGGCAAAGCCAGCCTCGAGAAACGTTGCATCGATGGGCGTTGCAGCATTTTCCAGCCAGCTGCAGTCACTGCGCAGCTCACTGGATGTTGCCAAGCTACAGGCAAAAAACACCAATGTCACGACAGGTGCGGCCGCAAAAGCCTCGCGCACTGTACTTGGTCGAGAATCGGCAATAAAGACCAGCGGGGGCGTCAGCTCATCTGTCCTGAACAGTAACGGCAGCAGCACGCAACTGTCCGGGCGAAGCGGCATCGCAGTCGCAAGCCCGCTCGGTTATGGCGATGGAGGCGGTGGCAGTGGTGGCGGCGGTGGCAATGGCAGCGGTGGCGGGGCAGGCGGCGGAGGTGGCAAACACAGTTCGTCAGTCGCGGGGGGGCGTGATATGGAATCCATACGTCGTGTCTTCGAACAGCACAAGGGTGCGATATACGCTATCTACAACCGTGCCTTGCGTCGGGATCCGGAAATCAGGGGCAAGTATGTATTTCATATCGTCATCGAACCCAGCGGCAAAATATCCCGGATCGAACTTGTCAGCAGCGAACTCGAAAACATCAAACTGGAGCAAAAACTGCTGACCAGGATCCGCGTGATCGACTTCGGACCGGATGATGTCGTCGCAACTCCTGTTAACTACAAGTTTGACTTTCTTCCTGGCTAACGGGACAGACCAGGCAATGTATAACTGCAGAAACGGCCTCGTTCCCGGGATGGCAAAGCGAACAAGTGATTGTATGGCGCAAATCCGGCTGGTGGATGCAGGAGGCCTACCATGATGACTCCACTCAGAAAATGTTCACTTCTGCTAACCATTGTATGGATGGTTACTGCGATAGCGGGTTGCAATACGGAAGGCCTGTCAGGAGAGAATGGCTTGCTGGATGACCGACCTTTCGCCTATATAGTGCGCGATTATCCTGCGATGGGAGACACCTCGTCTGTGGACAGTCGACCGCCGCTGGATCCACGGGCACCCTATCAGTTCAACCCGGGCGCCAGATTGATTGTTCGTGACAGGATTTCACTGGATTCTCAGGAAACAGATATTCTCAGCGGCTATTTTGGCGGCGGGGCATACGACGTCAAGGATCTCAGTGTAGCGTCTGACGGCGAAACTGTCATTTTTGCAGCCCACGGCCCAGAGGGAAGCAGCAGAGAAAGCTCCTGGAACATTTACGAGTATTCCTTCGACACGCAGCAGGTTCGCCGTATTATTGCGGATGGTGCCATCGCCAATGCCGGGCAGGATACCAACCCCTCATATACCAACGACGGACGAATCGTATTTTCTTCAGACCGTCAGGTAGGCACGGGCAATTACCAGATTCTTGACCGCAGGGACTACATCGGTGATTTTGATGAACCTGCCTCGCTGCTGCACATCATGCAACCGGATGGCAGCAAGGTGGTCCAGATCACGTTTGGTGCTTATCATGATATCGAACCGAACACGATGAATGATGGCCAGATCGTTTTCATCCGCTGGGGCCGTGAGTACGAAACCCTGCATGACTGTACGGACCAGAACATAGACGATCCCAATTTCAGTACACACCCTCATGGTGGCGGCTATGGTCATGGTAATGGCGATGGCTTTCCACCCGGACTGGATCAGCCCAAGGACTGGACCACTGATGATAAATGCGGAGCATCTGTCGCGGCTTCGACAGACGATACCCGCATCTTCATACAGGATGTTTTCAGCCTTTACCGGATTGCGCCGAGCGGCGGCAATCTGCACCGCTATTTCGGCAGTATCAACCAGGCGGTCACCGATGCCTCCTTCATTCACTACATAGATCCGATCCCGTTACCTGACGGAAACCTGGCAACCATCATGCGCCATATCTACAATCCGGTATACGGCGGTGATGTAGTAAAAATCAACAGCAAGAATTTCTATGCAGTCGACAAACCGATCAGTCAGTACTACACAGGTGAAGCCGAAGAATCCATGTCTCCCGGCCTGGTTAATTTCTACCCAAACCAGGTGTCGCCTGCAGGATGGTACAGTGCACTATTCCCCTATCGTGATGGTAGCGGGCGTCTGCTTGCGAGCTGGGCACAGTGTCTGACAAGTGCCGGCGACGTTAACGATGTATGCTCCGGCAGTTCCATCACAAGTGACCTGCTCGCACCGCAGTACGGAATCTGGAGTGTCGATCCGGAGAACAATACCCGGCTTCCGGTAGTCAAGAGTCATAACAATGTCCTGTATACCGATATCGTGATTGGCAAATTCAATGAAGACGCCAGACCATATGAAAGCCCCAAAGCCAACTTCCTGCTTGATGATGGATATGGGGCATTTCATATCCGCAGTGTTTACGACATGGATGGCCAGGACATGGCTGCGCCGGACAGCAGCATCACAACCCTGCGTGACCCGTCCATTACTTCGCCGGATGATCGCTCGGAGCGCTTTATTCGGGTGCTTTCCAGACGCCAGATGCCCGCGGAACTGGAGGAGGCCATACTGAGCAGTACGGTGTTCAATCCCACCAACGGCAGCGGCCCACAGATGGGGTTGCGCCCCGTGCTGGGATCCGGCAGCCGCAATCTGTACGACATCCTGACATACGGCATGATCGAACCGGACGGCTCCGCTATGATTCAGGTGCCGCATGACACCTATTTCACCTTCGAGACCGTCAACAGGTATGGAAAACGGGTCGACCTGATTGCGGAACCTGGCTACAACTACAATTATTTAAAGCAGCACGGCCAGAACCTGCTACTCGATGAAGGAGAACTCCGCGAGTGCAATGGCTGCCATGACCTGGTCAACGATATTCCGCACGCACGTATGGATATCCAGGCAGCATCGGCGAATCCGGGTTCACCTGGCGATGCAATGTCATTCCCCAATGCGAACCCGCAGATTCTTGCAGCGCGCTATCAGGATACGATGGCACAGGCCCTCACGTTCTGGCTCGGAAGCATCGCGACAGGGTCGGGAGACGTGGAGTTTGAAGATTACTGGACCAATCCATACAGTGGCTCCCCGGTCCCGCCCTTCGTCTACAGCCACAACAACCTGACGACACCTGCCCCGGTGAACAGCCCGGCCTGCCTGACTGCATGGACCAGCGACTGCAAGATCACCATTAACTACCTGGAGCATATTCAACCAGTCTGGGACACCTGCCGCCCTCAGACTGGCAACATGTCCTGTACCAGCTGCCACGACAAGGCTGACAATTATCCTGCCGACAACTGCCCGGGCGGCGGTGGTCCCGGCGGAAATCTCGTGCTCGGCGGTGATCCCGATCCATGGAACCCGCTGGAAGTCGCATCCTACGTACAATTGTTTGAACCTCACTTCTACGTGATGAATGCGAACGGCGTCTGGGTCCTGGTAACAGATCCCGCAACAGAATGTCCGAATGGCATTGAGGGCGACCTGTCTGTGGAACCGCAGAATGGTATCTGTGTCACCCGGCGTCTGATGAGCTCACGTGGCGCAATTGCAAGCGCGCGGTTTTTCAGGCTGTTTGACGACGACACCGATGACGACGCATATGAAGTCGAATCCATAGACCCGAGCACGGGAACGAAGAAGGATCTATCGTTCCACAAAGGCATGCTGACAACAGCAGAATTGCGGTTGATTGCCGAGTGGCTTGATACCGGAGCCCACTACTATAACGATACGGAAAAGTTCGTTATGCAATAGTGCCTGTGCCAGTCCAAGAGTCACTTTATTTTCTGGCGGGAAGCATGACCGGATAGGGCATACGCACCAATCGGAAAGGACCGGAGCATGAGGTAGAGAACGGGCATGAAGACAGCCTGTTCCGCTCGTCAACCGGGAGAGCCGGGCTGATGCAGGCATGTATCACGTTCCTGTCGGTACATGGTATAACCATGCACTTCCTGACTGGGTATAGAATGTGTGATGCTGTATTCCTTCGCGGCAGATGTCTTACTCGTACTTCACCTTGTTTTCATCGTTTTCGTCATGCTGGGCGGCCTGCTGCTGCTGAAATGGCGCTGGTTGATTTACCTGCACCTGCCCGCCGTAGCCTGGGGAATACTGGTCGAACTGCTGGGCTGGCTGTGCCCGCTGACGCCGCTGGAGCAGCACTTCAGAATGCTCGCCGGTGAAACCGGCTACAGCGGCGG
>Ga0209536_100004195_pt1 | contig 22811 bp, 19 predicted proteins | sample DeeMarSeWOR28_12_FD_187461 | JGI IMG/M metagenome (GOLD analysis project Ga0209536, IMG submission 187461) | Marine sediment microbial communities from White Oak River estuary, North Carolina - WOR-2-8_12 (SPAdes) (version 2) | ecosystem: Environmental > Aquatic > Marine > Intertidal zone >... | reverse complement strand
CAAGTAAGCGTATTAATGCCGGAACGGCCGACTGATCACCCCAATTTCCAGCGGCCACACAAGCATTTCGAACCAATCGGCTTCGCTTGATCCGCCTGATGGGGCTGTTGGCAAATCGCTCCTGGAAGGATTCTTCATCGAGGTCCAACAGGTCCAATAACGGAGGGGCTACAGTTTCCCAACCGGCTGGATAAAATTCTCCTACCTGGCTCGGCACCGAAAAACGATTGAAAGGGCAGACTTCCTGACAAATATCGCACCCATAAATCCAATTGCCCATCAACGGCCGGAATTCCCTGGGAATCCAACCCTTCAGCTCAATGGTCAGATAGGAGATACAGCGCCGACCATCCAACACGTGTGGCTCGGGAAAGGCATTCGTCGGGCACGCGGTCAAACAGCGGCTGCAACTTCCACAACTAGGCATTCGCGGCTTTATTTCGTCTACTAATAATTCGGCTGTGGTTAGTAATTCTCCCAGGAAGAACCAGGACCCGCCCCTGGGATTGATTAGCATGGTATTTTTACCGGCAAATCCCAGGCCAGCTTGTTGTGCGTGATCGCGCTCCAAAATCGCGCCGGTATCTACATATACCTTATTAGCCACCTCCGCCTCTGTCTGGCCCCGTAACCAGTCTGCCAGTTCGCTCAATTTGGGGGTCATCACAATATGATAATCCGCACCCCAAGCGTAATTGGAGATGCGGCCGCGGCCAGGATCATTCTTTATTTCTGGCGGAGGTTCCCAGGTGGCATAATCCAGGCCAACACAAACGATTGATTTTACACCGGGCAAGATGGCATTGAGATCTTCTCGCCGGAAGACGCGATCCGGCCGGGCCATATAGTCCATTTCGCCATGAAAGGCCCGGTCCAACCAACGATGGTAAGCCCACAAGCGGGGGCTCGGCCGGGCTTCGACAACTCCCACCATATTGAAGCCGAGCTCGAGTGCTTTTGCTTTCAGACCCTTGGTGAACGACGAGTCCATAGACGGCCGATCATAACCCAAGCTTTTCCCCTTTACCAAACGGGGGCTTATTGTTCCTGGTTACACCTGTGGTATAATGCCGCCACCCGCAATCTAAAGGAGGCCGGCATATGGTCGAAATCAAAACAGAGGAATTCAAACGCGTAGATCTCATTGAAGTTTCGGGGCGTATTGACAGCAGCAATGCATCTGAACTTGAAGATACATTTAATAGTTTTACCGGTGACGGTCGCTATAATTTGGTCCTTGAACTATCTGGTATCGAATACATGAGTAGCGCCGGTCTTCGGTCCATGGTTGCAGCCTTGCGAGAATGCAAGAAACATAGAGGCGATTTGCGATTGGCTAGCCCGTCGCCAAGGATGCATGAAGTCTTAAGCCTGGCCGGTCTTGACACGGTCTTCAGCATCTACGACGATGCCACTTCGGCCGTGGGAAGTTATTAAATAGAAGTATCGAGCAGGTTGCCCTGTAAAGCTGATTTCCGGTGCCAACCTTAGTCTGGCAACCGTTTCTATCCTATGACTCAAGAGATCTCTATTCCCGGCCGGTATGACCGGATAATTGAAGTCTGCAAGTTTGTGGTGGGTGGCGCAGAGCAAGCGGGGTTTAGTAACGACGATCTGTTCAAAATTGAATTGGCCTGTGACGAGGCATGCACAAACATTATCGAACATGCCTATGGCGCAGAAGATATGGGGCAGATTCGGGTGTCCTGGCAATTTGCTGGCATTGCCTTCACGATTACGATTACTGACGAAGCTCAGCCTTTTAATCCCCAAGATGTGCCCCAGCCGAACGTCCATGCTGGTCCTGATGATATCGACGATTTGAAGATCGGGGGCCTGGGCATCCATTTTATGCGAAAATTGATGGATGATGTACACTTTACCGTCGATCGAAATGGGGGTAACCGGCTCGTGATGACTAAGTACCTGGTTTCCTGATTCAAACGATGAGTGTTTGGGAAGAGCAATTGACCGGTGATATTTGGCTCGTGGGAGTCAGCGGCCGGCTAGACCAAAGCCAGACAACCGATCTGGAAGAAAGCCTTCAAAAACTTTTAATTGAGGGCTGCAATCGGCTGGTGATAGACCTGTCGGAAGTAACTTACGTCAATAGCGGTGGGTTACGCTGCCTGGTTACGATTTGGCGCCAGGCCCGCGATCATGGCGGGAACGTGGTCTTATGCAACCTAAGCGATCGCATTTCCCAAGTTTTCGCCATCGTCGGTTTCGATAAGGTATTTGCGATTTACTCATCTCGGGTTGAAGCATTGGAGAGCCTGGCGGGAGATCAAGCTTCTTGAGCCCCATTTTTCTTACTTTTATCGCCAATTACCAACAAGCGGGCGGTCTGGAGTGGCCGTCCTTTTCCTTTCCCATCCTTCTAGCCACGTTAGCCCTAACCGCTTTCATTCTTCTGCGTCGTTACCGCTCTCGTCGGCAACTGATGGACAAGATCGCTGAACTCGAAACCTTGAGCGATGCGGGAAGAGCCATCGTCGCTTCACAGCTTGACTTGAACGCCTTATGCGAAATGATTGCCAGGCAAGCAGCCAATGTGATCGACACCTCCACATTCCAAATCGGTCTTTTTGAAGGTCCAATTTATAAGATTCACTATTGGACGGTAGATGGGGAAAAACAGTCAACGCCACGATATATCGACTTAAGCGACGGTCATGGATTGATCGCCTGGGTTCGTGATAGCCAGCGCTCGTTACTGGTGGAAGACTTTCAGAAGGAAATGGAAAAACTTCCAGCACAACCACGTTACAATAGCGAAAACCCACCACGCTCGGCCATGTTCATCCCTCTAGTCGGCCGTGGCGAATCTATTGGCATCTTAGCCGCCCAAAGCGCCACCCCAAAAGCCTTCAGCCAACGGGACTTAAGTAGCCTGACCATCCTGGCCAATCAAGCATCGGCGGCAATTGAAAATGCCCAAATCTATGAACAAGAGCGCACCCGGGCCGCCCATCTCGAATTGGTAGGCCAGATCGCCCGCCAGGTAAGCGCGATTAATGATCTAGACGAATTGCTCTACGAGGTAGTCCATCTCACGCAAGAAACCTTTGACTTTGGTTCGGTTAACGTCTTTACAATGGATCCCCGCACCAACCAAGCTGTCCTCCAAGCCAGCACAATTCAAGGGCTTCAATCCGGGAGCTTGAGAATTGCCCTTGGGGAAGGTCTAGTGGGTTCGGCGGCGACCGGTCGAGTCACGGCTCTATCCAACAATACAGGTCTCGATCGACGTTTCATCGCCAATGACCTTTTCCCCAATACACAATCTGAGATATGTATTCCGTTAATCGTCGATCAAGAGCTGATGGGCGTTTTAGACGTTCAAAGCCCTGAGATCGGCGCCTTTACCAACCAGGAGCGTATGGTTCTGGAAGCGCTGGCAGCGCAAGTTGCCATCGCCGTCAACAAAGCCGGACAGCTTGCTCTTCAACGGGAGCAAAGTTGGCTAGCAACGGCTCAGCTTCAAGTTGCCGAAACGATCAATCGAAGCCCGGACATAAATGCTCTGGCTGAATCGCTCGTACGCCTGACAGCCATCCTGGTAGGCGTCAATCGTTGTGCGATTTTACTTTGGGACGAGGAGAGTTCTACTTATTTTATCGTCGCTGCCTTTGGATATAGCGCACAAAATGAATCTCAACTCCAGGAATACTCACTGGCTATCGGAGATTGGACTGCCCTGGATGCGGTCCATATTGGTGGTGAGCCATTGACAACGGAACAAAAGCCGCCCTGGCAAGCGATAAGCACCCGAGATACCAGCGCTCCTCAAAAGGGGATAAATATCCTGTTGCCAATGATCTCTGCAGGACGTGTTTTGGGTATCCTGTTAGCGAACTTCACAAACCACGCTTATGAATCACTTGTGGGAAGCAGGCAAGAACTGTTAAAGAACCTGAGCAATCAAGCAGCCCAAGCTATCGAAAATATGCAGCTCCAGATCGCCCAGCAAGAAGAGGCCTGGGTCAACACGGCTCTATTGCAGGTATCCGAGGCCGTAAATCGGTTAACTGATCTCGATGAGATCCTTTATACCATTGTCCGCATGGTGCCTTTATTGGTTGGCGTTCGTTCGGCCGTCATTTTGATTCGTGATGAACAAAGCCAGACTTATCTTGCAGGCCCAAGCCACGGTCTCACCGAGATGAGTCAAGGATTATTGCGAAGTTTTGAGGTCGATCTCTCTGAGTTCCCGCTCCTCGGCACGCAAGACGTCGAACGAATTGGACCGGACGCCGAATATTACACCTTCAAATTACCGCAATGGATGGATGTGGTGATGGGTGCGGAGACAGCCGATATTTTTCCCTTGCGAGCCAGAGGTAAATTGGTTGGTGTATTGGTGGTCGGGCCAACGAGAAGTGGGCGTCCTTTGACCGGCCGCAGGCTGAATATCGTCACCGGCATCGCCCAACAAGCAGCTATTGCCGTCGTAAACGATCAGCTTTATAAAGAATCGGCCGAACGGAGTCGCATGGAGCAAGAATTGGAAGTGGCGCGCTCTATTCAGGCCAGCCTGATCCCGGATGGTGCGCCGGATATACCGGGTAGTTCTGTAGCCAGTTACTGGCAAGCAGCCAGGCAGGTCAGTGGTGATTTTTACGACTTTATGCAACTTGCCGATGGTCGATGGGCTATGGCCATTGCCGACGTGGCCGACAAAGGGGTTCCGGCCGCCCTTTTCATGGCTCTCAGCCGGACGATATTACGCACCGTCGCTTTCAACCGCCGGGATCCGGCCGAGGTCTTGCAGCGAACAAACCAACTGATCTACGGCGATACCAGCTCCGATCTATTCGTTACCGTTTTTTATGCTGTCTGGGATCATGACTCGAACAAGATGACCTATGCCAGCGGTGGCCATAACCCGCCCGTCCTAGTCCGCAGGAACGGTAAGGTATCTTTACTATCGTCCGATGGTATCGCCTTAGGTGTATTAGACGAGGTAAAGATCGACCAGAATGAGATCAAGCTTCGCGCCGGAGATGTGATTGTCTTCTACACGGATGGTGTTTCGGAAGCCATGAATGAAGACTACGATGAGTTTGGTCTCGAACGGCTATGCATGTTAACCCAGAACTCTCGGCAGGGTTCGGCATCTGACATCGTTCAAGCAATTACCCGCGCCGTTGACGATCATGCCGGTGGTACACCACAGTTCGACGACATCACTTTGGTCGTATTTAAGTGTATCACGGCTAAGTAGGCATGATGAAACAGTTCTTTTTGATGGTCTTATTCGTCACTCTTTGTACGAGTTGCCGCCAGCTTGCCACATCCCGGCCGATGACACCAGCCCCTAATATGGTCCCTCAAGAACCTGGTTCGACAGCAACTGTTTCCGAAACCCCGGTCTTGACTCCAACAGATGCAATTGGTACTGAACCGAGCCCAATTGCTACAGATGTGGCGCGGATTACGGCCGTGCCCTTGGATGCGCCTGATGCCAATTTAATACCTTGTGGCCTTTTGCTAACCTTTCCCTCGCCGGAATTGCCCGAGAACCGCAGTTCACTTGATATCGAGGTTCCCGAAGGTCTTGTTCCTGAAGCCGCCCTGCCCGCATTAAATAGATTGATCGAAGCACCGGATACAGTGGGGTTGGCTGCATTTCAAATAGGCCGCGAAGATGATGGCGTTTATTTTAACGCCGACCAACCGATGCCATTAGCTTCTGTGGTCAAAATCGTCAATCTTGTTGCCTATGCCAATGCGGTAGCCGAAGGAGAGCTGGATCCTTCTGAATGGGTGCCTTTGGCGGATTTGGAGCAAAGCTATCTGCCAGGCATGGATCTTGGTGCCCATCGCCGGGCAATAGAGGAATTAAGGGGAAAGGGTTTGATCGCCCGAGATCCTCCGGCTACGCCTCTGGAAGAAGTGCCCTGGATGATGATCCGGCATAGTTCCAACGCTGCGGCCGACTACCTGCATTTACGTCTTGGACAGGAACGAATTGAAAAAACAGCCTTGGATCTTGGATTGGCGAACCAAACGGCAATTTGTCCCTGGATTGGTCAATTTTTAAGTATCAGCAATCATATTCGAGTTGGCAGCGATTCGGCGGCCGTACAATCATTTATCGAAGATCCGGAGATGTATGGGCAAGAAGTAATGCGCTTAACTGAGGCGTTTACTAAGGATGCATCCTTTCGCGAAGCGGAGTCAAACCCTAGAATCCAACGACGCTCAATGGATGTTCAAAAACTATTCTCAGAAAACCTGAATGGGCAAGGTAGCGCGCGCGAATACGCTTTGTTGATGGCAAAGATCTTAAAAAACCAGCTCAATACATCCTATACGAACATTCTCGTCCGCCGCGTACTGGAATGGCCAATGGAATATATTGAGAACCAAGAGTTATTTTCAACTGTGGGATTTAAGGATGGTTCCTTACCTGGGGTGTTGACCACCCTCTATTATGCTCACCGGTTGGAGGATGGCAGCCAGGTGATTGTGGCCTTATTTTATCGAGACTTGCCGACGCAGATTTATCGAAAATGGCGTGGTACGTTGCCACATGACGAACTCGCTCGTTGGCTATTGTCCGAACCAGATGCGATCCCTCTATTAAGATCCTTGTTGGAATAGATTACAGTCACATTTGAAGAGTGTCACCTACATCGGGTTGTCTGGCTCATTTTTGGATAGTACAATTTGCCATTCCAGTAGCATGGCTATTCCTAGTCAATATTTGAGGTAATTGTGAATTCACAAATCGCGCTCATTGCTGCTTGCGGAACCCACCCTGGACAAATTCGAACAGTCAACCAGGACTCGGTTCTGGCGCTAGTACGGGAGCGCGATCTCGGTGTTGCCATAGGCTTGTTTATCGTGGCTGATGGCATGGGTGGACATCAAGCGGGAGAAGTTGCCAGCCGACTGGCGGTTGATACGATTAAAGATAATTTAGATTGGATGTTGACGCAAAATGATGCTGAGGCTACGATTTTATCTCCATCCCCCGATTCTGCAGAAGACAAACCTGTATCTAATGATTACATGAAGGAGCGGCTTCAATTGGCCGTCGAGGATGCCAATCGAGTCATCTATGAATATGCAAAAGAGCACCCGGATGATGCCGGAAACCTGGGCTGCACCGTAACCTGTGCGATGGTCTATGGGAATAAGGCTTTCATCGCCAACGTCGGCGATAGTCGCGCTTATCGTTGGCGTCAGGGCGAAGTTACCAGACTAACTGAGGATCATTCTTATGTATGGCATTTAGTTAGTGAAGGCTATATTGGAGAAGAAGAGATTTTCGATCATCCCCAGAGAAATGTCGTCACCAGGGCCTTGGGCAACCAGCCACAGGTCAAGGTGGATGTCGCCCATCGAAAATTAGAATTGGGGGATCGTTTATTACTTTGCAGCGACGGCATGTGGGAAATGATCCGTGATCCGTATGAAATCGCATCGATACTCGAAATCAAGCCATTGGAAAAAGCCGTCAACCAATTAATCGATACCGCGAATGGCTATGGGGGTTACGATAATATCGGTATTGTCGTCGTGGAGCTTCAGTCAAAGGATTAAATAGGGTGTTAAGCAGCTCATTTGACATGGGGGGGCAAAATGCTGCCTAATTATTCGGCTCCGTCTGAGTTGAACGAATCAGGTCCAGGCAGTCACTTCGTCGAGAGTTGATTTCTCATCCTTTGAAAGGTGCAATTCAGCACCCTTTATCGTATCTTCAAGTTGTTTAATCGAATTTGCTCCGATGATGGCTGAAGATACTGTCGGATTCTTCAACACCCAGGCGATGGCCGTCTGAGCGATTGTCGCCCCATGATTTCTCCCGACCTCCTCTAACTTACCGACGGCCGCATACCCTTGCTCATTCACATAACGTTTTTGGACGCCACTGGCCCGGGCCGAGTCAGGCATTTGTTCGTTCTGCCGGTACTTTCCTGTCAGAAATCCACCACCAAGAGGGCTATAGGGGATGACGCCGACGCCCTGATCCAGGCATAAAGGCTGAAGCTCCCGTTCAAATTCAGCCCTGTGAATGTAGTTGTAATGAGGTTGGAGGGCATCGAAACGGGCCAGATTCTGAATATCACTTATCCAGAGTGATTTGGCTAACAACCAAGCTGGATAATTAGAACAGCCAATGTAGCGCACCTTGCCATCTCTAATCAGTCGGTCCAGGGCTGCCAATGTCTCTTCTAACGGTGTTTCGTTATCTGGATAGTGGACCTGATAAAGGTCAATGTAATCCGTTTTAAGGCGGCGCAGGCTATCCTCGATGGCATTGAGAACATGCAGGCGAGAAAGCCCTTCGTCGTTTGGTCCAGGTCCCATTCTGCCCCGAACTTTGGAGGCGAGCACCAGATTTTCTCTTTGAATCTGCCCCTTTGCCAACCAATCACCGATGATCGATTCGCTTTCTCCACCCTTATTTCCTGGATACCATGATGAGTACACATCGGCTGTGTCAAAGAAATTACAACCCAATTCGACGGCTCGGTCCATGATGGATTCGGACATGGTTGGGTCGGCTGTCCAACCGAATTGCATCGTACCTAGACAAATTGTCGATACCTTCAACCCTGTATTACCCAAACGTCGATATTCCATCTTTATCCCTCCTGAGTATCCCCACCAGTTTCGTTCGACTCCGCTGCTTCAGATGGGGTATCCTCTAGGAATTCATCTGACTCGGCTTCGTTCTCCTGTGTCTCTGGCGATCCTTCTTCTGCTCCAGGTGTTGGATCTTGTTCCTCATATATCTCCGAGAATGGATTATCCGGATCGATCTGGGCTCTGTCATCCAGTGGATTACCCAGATATGGCTCTTCGATGTTAAAGTAATTGTAAGTCGCTCGAGCGATCTCTCTAAGAATCGGGAAGCTTTGATCGGCTAAAAGCCAGTCGCCAGGTTGGCTTAAATACTCCACGATAACAAAGTCACCGCCTGGCGAGTAGACGATTCCGGCATCTCCATGAGTGGCCTGGGCCCAACCATGCTTGTGCGAAACTGGTATTCCCTCCGGAACACCGTAGCGGATCAGGTTTCCTTCTTCGTTCAACACCATGAGATCGATGATAGCCTGGCATTCATCCGGCGTTAGTTGATCCGGATAAACTGCTAGCAGTGCGCCCCCGCCCATTGAACATTGATAAATCATGGCCAATAAGGTGCCGATCTCCTCGGCCGTGGTCTGCATCGTCTCATCCGGTAAAGTTACTAAATCGGTTTGAGAATTGGCTGGCGTTACGTATGTTGTTCTGCGGTAAGCGGGCGGATTAGCATCGTAGGGAACGGCCATAAATGTATTGACGAGTCCTAAGCGCTGCATTGATTCGGTCAGAATATCCGCACCGGCATAGGTATTATTTTCCCCTGCCACAATATGGAGTAGAAGATTTGCCCCGAAATTACTAGAGCGGGTTGCCGTATCTAAGAACAGTTGTTGTTGGTTAACATCCGGTTCACCATCTATTGCACGAAAAGCTTCTACAAATATAGCGATTTTCAGAATACTCAAGCCTGACACCGCCACATCGGCATTGATGTTTAGTTCCTCGCCAGTTTGCAAATCCAGGATAAACACGCTACCCAAACCATCAAAAGCCTGTAATTTAGAATTGATAGCATCTTCCAAAAGTTCCATATCCACATCAGGGGCTATTTCTTCAACGATCGCTATTTTTGCTACGCGATTGTCCGGCCTGTACAGGGCGTCTTCTGCCGCTGGAAGACTGGCGGCCAAATCGGTGACGTAACCAGCCTGACCTTCTTTAATCGCCTTGCCTTGGGTCAACATTTGAGCTGGCTGAGCAGGATGGTCGAGGAAATCGGCGATGCTCTGTAAGACGGCTTCAAGTCCAGGCCGATCATGCGTGGCACTTAATGGAACCGATATGGGTTGCACCGCTAAACCCAGGATAAAGCTGGCAAATTGAAGCCATTGATCCCTGCCGGCCATTTCAAGTTCCACCTGAGCGAGCATCGATTCAGTGTCTAGCTTGAATCCGACATTTTGCGGATCTAATTCAACGTGTTCTTCCAGGTGATATAAATAAACTGGGCCATAGTATCGCTCTGCGAGATATTCGCCCGCCTCCTCCTTTGTCATGCCAGAGACATCCAAACCGGCAATCGTCGTGCCTACGGGCAAGAGTTCCCGGGCCTGTTGGAATTTAACCCAATTAAAAAGAAGGAATCCACCTACCCCTAACAAGGAAAGAACAATGACCCACTTTCTGATAATCGCCAGCATGGATGATTACTAACCCTCTAAGAACAGTACATAGTGAAAAAAACCCTTGGCGCTCACCCTAAAATCCTCGGCAACCCTGCAGAAAGTCGCTGTAGAAACTAATTAGAAACTTGACCAGCCAAGAAGGGGCTGTCAAAATTAAAGTAATTATAGGTTGCTCTGGAAATGTCAGCTAATAATGGAGAGCTAATCTCCCATTCCAACCAGTCAGGCTTATACATGTAGGTGACGAGCACATAATCACCACCCGGCGAAAAGACCACGCCAGCATCTCCATGTGTATCGCTGATCCAGCCATGTTTATGGGCGACTGGTATATCTTGCGGCACACCCTCTTCAATCAGGCTACCGATGTTGTTTAATGCCATGAAATCAAGTAGTTGCTGACAATCGTCTTGGGTTAGCTGATCCCCAAAGGCAGCTATGAGACCGCCCCCGCCTTGTTGCGCGCAATAATATATCATGGACATTAAGGTTCCCATATCCTCGGCCGTCGTTTGCATAGCTGGGTCTGGTTCGGTCAAGACCCCTTCCTTCACATTCGCTGGAGTTTCATAGGTTGCCCGGCCCGGCCGCGGTTGCTCTTCATAGGGAACAGCGATAAATGAATTTTCCAGGCCAAGGCTGCGTAAGGACTCGGTGACGAGATCAGCGCCCAGGTAGGCATTATCCTCACCGGCCACAACGTCTAACAAGAGATTGGCGCTGAAATTCCCGGATTGGACAACCAGGGTTTCTGAAATTAATTTCGTCTGGTCGGCCGTTAATTCACCTTCCATAGTTCGCATTGCCTCAAGAACAATCGGTACTTTAACGATGCTCATGCCAGACATCGCCTCATCGGCGTTTATCACTATTTCCTCTCCTGTCTGTAAGTCCTGTATGAATATGCTCGCCACACCGTCAAAATCTTCCAGATGATTCACAATGAGACGGGCAAGGAGATTAATGTCTGGCCTTGGTGGTTCCGTCGGTTCAAGAATTAGAGAAGCTTCCCGGTCGGAAGCTCGATAAAAGGCTGATTGTACATCAGGTTCGCTAGCATCGATATTGGTCTCGATACCAGGTTCTCCATACTGGAAACTCAACGTTGTCGGCACAGGTTGGGGTGGTAATGCCGGCTTATCAAATGCAGTAGCCACTGTGTCTAGTACATCCCGTAAGGCCTCTGGATTGTGAGTGGCCCTCAGCTCGATCTGGTCTACTTCCACCGGCCGCCCCCACATGAAACCCCAGAAGCCAGCCCAGAAATCCTGTTGCTGCCGTTGGTAATCAGCCTGGCTTAACATCGTGTCTAAATCAAGGGTGAATTCAACATCAGAAGGGCTGACTTCCACAGCCTCTTCCCCATGGTGTAAAATAACAGGAGCAGCCAAATAACGATCATTTAGTCGTTCGGCCGCCTCCTCTCGGGACAGCCCACCAATCGGCACCCCGCCAGCCGTCAAGCCGGCCGGAAAAAAGCGGCGAAAACTGCCGTATTGATATAGTTTAAAGAGCAAGAACAATACCAGGGCAACCATGGTAATGACGACGAGCCACTGTCCCAACCCAGGGGATGATCTTCTATTCATTCGATTCGTGCTCCAACATCTGCCACCGCTGATAATCGTTAACTGCGGCGAGAATTGCCCTCCTTACAAACGGGTATTGTGGTTGAGGTAAAGCATCGGTTCGAAACCATTCGGCCTCAATAATCTCAGAGCTTAACTTCATTGTTCCAGGCTTTAATTTACCCAGGAAGGCCACAGCGAGTTGATTTGGCGGCGATTCGTATGATATCTGTACCACGGGACCCAATTCGGCACTTAATCCTGTTTCCTCTTCGAGCTCCCGCAAGGCACATTTGGCAGGTGATTCGTCTCGTCCTAACCAACCACCTGGAGGACCCCAGGGCGCATTTGGGTGAAATACATGTCGAAGCAATAGGATTCGCTGTTGATCATCCATACATATCAGAATGACACCTGCCCGGTGACGGGGAACAAAAAGGCGTATCGCCCAGTTCATCAGGCTTTGTACTGGAGGAAAGCTTACCATCCGGGCAATCTGCACCTTCCGGTCAAATGACAAGTCGAAAGACGACAGTTTTTATACTCCTCTCTATCATACCTGTGGATAAGGCAGACTCATGAAGTCATGTAAAAAATTCTCAAACACCGATCTTAACATTCACCAAGTCTCCCTGCCAGATTAGATGATGACGATAAAGTATAGCACAACCAAATTCCAAGTTGTCTGCGGGTCATTTTAAGCTCAGTTCATTCTCATGTATGAGCTTGCGAAACTTTCAGGCATCCGAACACGTATAGGGGTCGAGAGTATAAAAATCGTGACCATAGGAGACTCTAATTATGCAACAGGCTCGACTTGCTAGAAGTGAATCTGATAAGATGATCGCCGGCGTCTGTGGCGGTTTAGCGGTTTATCTAGGAATAGATTCTGTATTCGTTCGCCTGGCCTTCCTCGTGCTAGCCTTTGCCAGCGGCGTTGGTTTACTTCTTTATTTCATTCTGATGCTGATCATGCCCAGTGAAGACAAATTAAGCTATCCTTCTTCCACGATCGTGCAAGACAATATCGAGCAAATTGGCAATGATGTTACCTCTGGCTTTAAAAGAGTCCGACAACATCCGCAAGGACCAGCCATTGGCGCAGGGTTATTGATTCTTCTCGGAGTCTATTTTTTGTTCGGTAACCTTGGATGGCTTGGATGGTTATCTGGGGGTGTTTTTTGGTCGCTGATCTTGATTGGGATTGGGATATATCTACTCGCTCGAAGAAATCGCTAATTTCAATCTTTAGCGGCTAGGTTCTAACAACGGTGGTGACGCCGCCTTTTTTGACACATTTTCAGATATTCGAGTTTCCCCACGATCAGATAAGACAGGTAAAGTAACGAAGAACTTGCTACCCTCGCCAAAACTGCTTTGTACACGAATACCGCCGCCATGGGCTTGGGCTATCCATTTAGCAATAGAAAGGCCAAGACCAGAACCTCCCAGATCTCGACTTCGTGCCTTATCGACTCGATAAAAACGGTCAAAGATCAGAGGTAAATCTTCCTCCGGAATTCCCACACCAGTATCGCTTACTTCAATGAGGGCAGTCCCATTTTCCTTGGATAAGCTTAGATCCACGGCACCGCCAGCAGGAGTATATTTAATCGCATTATCAACTAATATGAGAATCAGTTGCTTCAATCGATCCTCGTCCCCCAACACACAAACCTGGTCAACTTCTTTCAACAATAAATTAACTGGATGATCGATAGATCGCACCTGACGGTACACGTCGAGAAAAATGGTGTCCAATTCCACCGGCTTCTGTTGAATTGGAAGGCCCCCTGTATCCGCTCTTGCCAGTAATAAAAGGTCGTCGACCAGCCTGGTCATCCGTTCCAGTTCATCCTGCACGACGTCAAGCGTGACCGGATCAGCCTCGCCCATTCGGCGCATTAAATCGACGTTTCCTCGAATAGTCGTCAACGGTGTGCGTAATTCATGGGATACATCGGCCAGGAATCGCTGTCTTGAATGAAACAAGCGCTCTAGACGTTCCAGCGTCTGATTCAGAACCAATGTCAATCTACCAATTTCATCCCGTCGCCCTGTATCTGGTAATCTCCGGCTGAGGTCATCTGTACGGGTGATCTGCAAGGCAACGGCTGTAATATCGTCAAGCGGCTTTAACAATTGGTGAGTTAATAAGGCACCTAGGAAAAGTGACAAGCCTACCGCCGCAAGGCCTGTTAATAGCAGGATAAATTGCAGTTCGTCCAGAACCACTTGTGTCTCCAGCAGGCGGGCGACTTGCAGGTAACCGATCAGACTACGACCGTCTTCATTATCAACATACAATGGCTCGGTCAGCACCCGAAGAGGACGACGATTATGAACAACTGTACTGAAGTACTTGTCTTTTTGTGTCCCTTGTGGGTCAAGTACGACATCATAATCCCCGAGGTTCTGCGATTTCGTCAGGATATTACCCCTGGTATCCAAGATGACAAAGAAATTGGTCGCCGATTGGAAAACATCTAATTCTTCCGCTGGTAACGAAAGCACAGCCATATCACCAAGCACAAACGCTTCTGTTTGTTCCCGCAATTGAACAGCAGTTTGAGATAAGGCACGATCGACTTCGTCCAAGAGGGTCGTCCTGGTGATCAAGTAGACGGCCGAGCCAAAGAGAACAAAGACGAAGACTAAAATGAGCGTATATAGGGCAATAAGTCGAAATTTGATTGACAAGTTGGATTTACCGTTAATTCTTCTATTCTTTACTCTTTGATATACAGAATTTGGCTATTTTACCGCCCAAACATTAATCAGATATGAGCGGTGACTTACTCGGTTTCACGCAATACGTAGCCAACTCCACGAACAGTGTGTATGAGCCGTGGGAGATCGTCAATCTCCGTTTTCTGGCGTAAGTAGCGCACATATACCTCGATGATGTTGCTTTCCCCGCCAAAGTCATAACCCCAAACCCGGTCAAATATGATATCACGAGTGAGCACCTGGCGTGGATTGCGCATAAACAATTCCAGCAGCTCATATTCTTTCGCAGTCAGATCAAAAGTGCGGCCGCCTCGTCGTCCTTGCCGGGTTCCCGTGTCCAATTCAAGGTCGGCAAAACGAAATACCTGAGGTTGGGATGGTTGGGCACGACGGAGGAGAGCCCTAACTCGAGCCAATAGTTCGTCGAAAGAGAAAGGCTTGACGAGATAGTCATCGGCCCCCGCATCAAGTCCGGCTACACGATCCTCGATGGACTCTTTGGCGGTGAGCATGAGGATAGGAACGTCACTAGCCGCTCTTAGTCTGCGACATACTTCCAACCCATCAATTCCGGGTAGCATGATATCTAGTAAAACCAAGTCGGGAGGATTATCGCGAGCCTGCTCTAATCCATCTTTTCCGTCGACGGCCGTGTCGACAATATAATTCTCATAGGTCAATCCACGTTTTAAAAAACTTCGAATTCTTTCTTCATCTTCAATTACTAGGATTCTTGGTGCCATGATGATCCTCCAATTTCATTACCAAACTGGCTCTAGTTCTGATTATAATCGCCGCACGACTCGACGCCAAACCACCTTACACCTAAATCCGAAAGATTATTGGATAAATGTAAACCTACTCTATTTCCAAACCTTAAAGTTGGAACTTAGTCGTTTGCCGTGGCTGGACATTGAGCGGTACAATCCGCTTCTCGGATAGATGAGAAGATCCTTCAGCGACTTTGTTGATAAAATGAATCAGTTCGCGGTTGATTTCCCACCTATTGTTAAGTTATTTGTTACAGGAAGGAATCAGGATGGAATCCTTTCGTGATTTCAGCTTGGAAGTAACTCGCTGGCTACAAGAAAACTATCCCCAACTTGAATCTTTCTTCCTCATCATCAGTCAAATCGGACGCTTCGAATTTTACCTGGCCATCATCACCCTAATTTATTGGTGTCTGGAAAAGACATTGGGGCGCTCGCTCGCTTATATCCTGTCCTTATCATTTCTTATTAATGGCCTTTTAAAACATGCTATTAGAGATCCTCGACCTTTCTGGCTTGATTCAACCCTGGGATTAAGCACTGAACAGAGTTATGGTGTACCAAGTGGGCATGCTCAAGCGGCGACCGTTTTCTACGGCTTTCTGGCTCTATGGTTCCGGCGAGCGTGGGTATGGATACTCGCCATATTGATGATACTATTAATGGCCGTTAGCCGGGTCTACTTGGGGGTTCATGATATTGAAGACATTTTGGTTGGTATACTCATCGGGGTGTTGATCCTGATTGGTTACTACTTGTGGCGACGATACATGGCTAATCGATTCGCCAATCGAATCCTGGGTCAACGATTGTTGCTCGCTATTTCAGTCCCATTAGTGCTGGCGACGATTTATGTAGTCGTACTCGTCATACTTGGCCAACCCAACGAAAATGTTGCCTGGGCCGAATACATAGATATGGCAGAAATGGCTAGTTTTGAAGACCTAGCTGCGGAATTCGGCATTCTGCTCGGTCTAGGCGTGGGATTTGTTTTAGAGGTTAGCAGAGTACGATTCATGGTTCGAGGTCCATTCTGGAAACGAATTATGCGTTATTTGTTAGGGTTAGCGGGCATAGTCCTCCTTTGGTTCGGTCTTGACACGATCTTCCCCAAGGAACCACTCGCTTTAGCTTTTCCCCTGCGACTCCTGCAGTCATTTCTTATGGCCATCTGGATCGCCTACTATGCCCCATGGCTTTTTGTGAAGGTTCGATTAGCAGAAGCTCGGCCAGAACCTGAAGTGACAATTACCATTTAATGCTAGCTGAGACCTACAACCATCAACATCCTTGGACAATCTTCACTGTACGGTGACGCGTCATAATCACCGAAGATATCTTTGAGCACCAAACCACTGGAATCGAAGATCATCTCCAACTGATGAGCGAAAAGATAATGAAAATCGGTATTAACCACCGTTCGGCGTATTGATCCCCCGTCTCTTGGGGAGGAATCAAATATCCAAGTAATATGCCTAGTTTGAGCCTGCTGGTCTACCCAGCTGCTACTCATCTGAACAATATTATTACCTGTGGCTGATTCAACCGCTGTTCGTTCGAGAACGAGAAATTCATCATCAGAAGGATTAGCCATCATCACAGGATTATCTACATCTAGCATCAGCTGCCCGGTTGGCTTTAGATGATGCCGGGCACAATAAAGACAACTCTCGACCTGTTGCCGGGTCAAGTGCATTAAGGTGTTGTGTCCAATAACGATCAATCCATAACGCTCTTCTAGTTGAAAAGAGGTCATATCTCCAGATATCAGTCGAATTCTTTGCCGAACCTTTGCTCTCTCAGCTTCAATATGATGGCGGGCAACTTCGAGCATAGCGGCCGAATTATCCAAACCCGTTATCTCGTGACCAGCTCTGGCTAGCGGCAGAATCAATCGGCCGGTTCCGCAACCCAACTCCAATATTGGATCGCCAACGCTTGTTGCCAGTTTGATGACAAATACAATGTCATCTCTTAATCCCTGGTGAATCAGGTCATAATATTTCGAGATATCTTCGTACATTTCGCTTTTTGTCGATTGCCATAGTTGCGGTTGTGATGGCTTGAGCCGTAGTATCGGCCGATAAGTAAAAAAGGGCAAGGAGTACCAAAATCCAGCTTCTGCGGCTCGATGTCTAAGGTCAACAATTATTACATTGGTTAAACGACGACTTGTTGCGACTGAGTCTTTATTCACATAGACTACTTCACTATATGAATCCTGATGAGGAATTACCACCGCTTGCCTGGCGTTGGTTAAGCATACTTGCAGTGATACTTTTACTGGTCATCGTCAGCGGCATCGGTTTGATATCGGCTGGTGTCTTCGACCCAAAGCCGCTTGGAAGTGCCAAAGTCGAATATCCCTTAAATCCTGTTGACATTCAGGGTAATAGCCAAGAGTTGAACTGGATTGAAAATCAAATTTCATTAGCGATGTTTACAGTCCGGTTAACTGCCTCAAGACTAAGGGGCGAAGTTGACGTCGCTTATGGCCTGGCTATTGGCGACAAGAATGATTACCTTGTGGTAGCAGTATCTCCCCTTGGCTACTATTCGATATGGAGAGGATCGGACCTGGCCAGCCAAACTGAAAACAACCAGGTTATCGAATCCTGGCAGACTTGGCCTCACGTTCGCACAGATGAGAATGACAATGAGATTTGGATCGATGTTCAGAATGATCGCATCACATCTATCCGCATCAACCGGGAGATTCTATGGCAAGAACCTTTGCCTATCCATAGTCGTGGTATTGGCTTGTGGGTCCAGAGTTTTGGGGAACCAGCAGTGATCGACTTTCAGAAAATAGAATTATTTTCTCAGCAGGTGGAATGAATCAATGCCCCAACAGCTTCTTCAGAGAGCAATTCATTGTAGCGTTGGACGGCCCGGTCGGTCTGAAGGAGTTCGGCTGGCACGCCATATTGGGCCAGATAGTCCAAAGTCTCCGGGCTTATTTCTAGCCGCCGCTGTTTACCCCTAGAAAGGATTACGATTTGAGCGCCATGGTCCAAGAGTTCCTGAACGTCTTCTGGCTGGATACCCGGAACATGTCGCGTGCCCGTCTCGTTCCAATCCCATTCCCGAGCTCCACCGGGATAGAGTTTGACGTCTTTAAAAGGTTTATCAAACCCCTCAATTTGAACTTGACCCCATGAAAGATGAGTTATCTTGGGAGCTTTCACACTGGTAGTCATCTCTTAGATTCCCTTCGGACGTGCGGCCTGATTCGTCGGCCGGACCCTACCTCAATCGATCTATTCTTTTAGCTCTAACCAATTGCGGCCGGTGCTCGTTTCTACCTTCAAAGGCACGGTCAAGGGAAGCGCCGTGGACATGGTTTCCGCGACAACCGGTAGTACGCTAGCTAATTCTTCTTCAGGTACTTCGAGGACCAGTTCGTCATGAACCTGCAATAGCAAGCGAGCACGATATTCAGTAGATAGGATCTTATGAAGCCTGATCATGGCAATTTTGATGATATCTGCTGCAGTTCCTTGAATCGGATGGTTCACTGCCTCTCGATCAGCCCGAGCCTCTACTTGCCGGTTCACTCTTCCTTTGTTCATGAAGATAGGGAAATAGCGTCGTCTACCTAACAAGGTTTCAACGTAGCCTCTCTCCCGGGCCTGGCGTCTGGTTTGCTGTAAATAGATATTTATCCCTGGAAATTGCTCAAAATAAGCTTTGATGTAACTTTCGGCCTCTGATAGAGTGAGATCGGAATCCCTGGCTAGCCTATATGGGCCCATTCCATAAATCAAGCCGAAATTTACAGCTTTCGCGAATCGCCGCTGATTGTACGTCACCTCTTCCATGGGTATTCCGAAGACGGCCGCTGCAGTCGTTTGGTGAATATCCTCATCTTGCCTGAAGGCTTCCAGTAACGCTTTATCCTGGCTAATATGAGCCAGAACACGGAGCTCCACTTGCGAGTAGTCGGCCGCTAAGAAGACCCAATCGGGCCTGGCAATAAACCCTTTTCTTATTTGCTGGCCAACTTCTGTTCGGATCGGTATATTTTGCAAATTTGGAGAACTGCTGGCCAATCTACCGGTTATGGCTCCGGTTTGATTATAACTGGTGTGAATTCGTCCAGTATCCGGGTTCACCATTTCCGGCAAAGCGTCGACATAGGTGCTTTTAAGTTTGCCCAATTCTCTAAATTCTATTATCGAGGTGACGATTCCTGATTCATCAAGTGATTGCAAACTGTATAAAACATCGGCGGCGGTTGAATAATGGCCGCTCTTTGTCCGCCGCAATCCCTCGTGGGGTAGTTTCAGTTTCAAAAACAAGATGTCGCTCATTTGTTGCGTCGAATTGATATTGAAAGGCTCCCCGGCAATCGAGTATATATTTTCTTCCAGCTCTGCGAGTCGACGGTCCAATTCTTTTGACATCTGCCTGAAAAAGGGGACGTCCACTCCAACCCCTTCTTTCTCCATATCAGCCAAAACCGAAATGAGTGGCATTTCGATATTGGATAGCAACTCCCCCTGTCCTTTTTCTTTGATTTCCGGTCTAAGATCCTTCGCCAAACGTAAAGTAATGTCGGCGTCTGCAGCGCCATATGGGGCCGCCTCTTCCACTGGTACTTCGGCAAAGCTCTTTTGATCCTTCCCTTTTCCGATGAGATCTGTAATTGGGGTCATCTCCACACCCAATCGATGAAAAGCCAGATCTTTTAATCCCAGGTGCTTACTCGCCGGATCACACAACCATTCGGCGATCATCGTATCAAATCCAAGCGGAGTAACTGTCAATCCATACCGTTCTAATATGGCATAGTCATATTTGGCGTTGTGAGCGATCTTAGGGATGTTTTTTTCAGTCAGTGGCGGTTTCAAGGCCTTGAGAACTTGCTCTAATGGCAACTGGCCTGGAGCAAGTTGAGCTTGCCCGGCAAATAACGTCATCTGGCCTTTTGATTGTTGTTGTTCCCCAGACCAATGACCGACTGGAATATAATATCCCCTGGGTGGTTCAACTGCCAGGCATATGCCTACTAATGCTACGGAACGCTCGTCCAGGCCTGTTGTCTCAACATCAAAGCTAATCTCTTCCGCATCCTGCAGCAGTTCGACCAGCTGATCCAACTGTTCCTCAGTCCGAACAATCACTGTTTCTGTGGTTGGTTGTTTGCTTAATTGAGGTGACTTCTCAAGCGTGTCAGTAATCCGGCCGGTAAGGCTGCGAAATTCTAATTCCCGAAATAGCTCCAGCACTTCTGAAGGATCGTACTCTTTGGTAAGGCAAGCGTCGATCTCGAGCTCAATCGGCGCATCGGTGACAATTTGGGCAAGTTTGTAGCTTAAATAAGCATCATCTTTGCCATCAGCTAATTTTCGACCCATTGCCCCTTTTATTTGCCCAAGATTCGCATATATGCCATCTAAAGAGCCATATTCGGCAAGCAGCTTGGTAGCAGTTTTTTCACCTACACCCGTAACTCCCGGGATATTATCACTCTTATCACCCACCAATGCTTTATAATCAACAACCTGATCAGGTCTTACGCCCATCTTTTCGATTACTTTCTTCTCATCATATCTATTGGGCTCGTTCTGGTAGGGTCCTGCAGGCAGTTCGACTACTGTATTCTCATCCACCAACTGCAGCAGATCACGGTCACCGGTGATAATGTGGACAGGCACTTTGTATTGTTTAGCTTGCCTGGAAACAGTCCCCAGTACATCATCTGCCTCGTATCCTTCCAACTCAAGGATCGGTATGTTAAAAGTCTTGACTACTTCGCGAATTCGTTCGATTTGGTTTCTCAACTCATCCGGCATTTTCTCGCGCGTACCCTTGTATTCCTCAAATAATTCGTCCCTAAAAGTCGCGCCAACGTCGAAACTGACAGCTAGATATTCAGGCGGATCGTCCGCCAGTATCAGATCTAACAACGTTCTGGTGAAGCCATAAGTGGCGTTAGTAGGTTCACCGGCTTTTGTGGTGAAAGCTTCTAGTGGGAGAGCATAATAGGCTCTGTAGGCTAATGCATGACCGTCGATAAGCACAAGTTCTTTCATATTTTCGTCGCTGGAGATTGTTCTTACCAAGAACGTCTTAACAAGCTGAGTTCAGTATCAGAAAGCAGTGTATCAGCTTGGGAAGCATAAAACCCGCTGGCCCACAGCTCTAGCGACACGCCAAATTTGTTTTGGACCTTGCGCTTAACGCCATCTTTCACATTTTTTGCAAACCAGCTGCTTGGCCGGTCAGCCGGCAATTCGACTAGGATCTGAAGTCGATCTTCCTGCACCATAAGGTTTTTCAACTCACTGTCTGTTTCTCTGGCTATTTGCTCAATGGTCTTGGTTACAAATCTTTGCAAAGAAACCGGTAGTGGTTCAATAGGCCATATGACCAGAGCATAAGTAATCCGCGGCTTATCATCATCTATGGTCACTGAACTAGGAACTCGATGTTCTATTTGATCTGTTGACCTCTCATCAATTGGCTTCCCGGTTATTTCAGCAGTTAATCGATCTGATTGCGATCGAATCACTGGCAACGAAACATCATTGCGGGCTACCAATGTTAGTAAATAGCCACCGACCAGACGGGTGTAGAGCACTGACACAGTATCCTCGTCACCTATTTGGTAATATTGAAGTTGGGATGAGCGGACACCCCCATCCCAAGTCTCATTTACCCGTTTCACGACGTCCACGGCCCTTTTGTCATCTTCTACCCAACCGCCGGCGACGAAATCCAAACCTTTTGATAGGATTACTTGCTGCACACTGCCATCGAGTTGAATTAATCTGCAAAGATCCTTCAAACCCTTTCTCGAAAAAGTATCGTCCCCCAGCCATGAATTGCTAGAGTTGCGGATTTGTTGGTCCTTTTCCCATCGAGCCTGGATAAGAATAGCAGGCAATTCTTTTTCCAGACTGTCTAGGCTCAGAAGTCCTTGGTAATGTCGAAGATCAACCGATTGGGAATCATCACCCTTTTTCGACAAAGTTAGAACGATTGGCAGGTCTGGCTGCAATGCTCTCATACTCTGTGCTCTATGATTTGCTTCTACGGCCGGGATGATCGCCAATCCATATCGCCGTTCGGCTAACATGTGGCACGCTGCTCGCAAGGATTCAGCTTTGTGCGGTTGATATCGGCCATGTAACTTGAGCGCTTTCTCCAAGCGGGCGGCTATGGCGGGATCAGGTTCTAATATCAGGACTAGATTTTCCATGATCGAACTTGGATCGATACGTTGTAAGGGTCAGGTTTATTGGCCACCAGCGCCTGTTCGAAACGACAGTGCTGGGTTTTTTAGGTCAAATATCACCAGCTCAGAGCAGATTGTATTTCGATAAAAAGATTCTACTTCCCAGATAGTTACCGGTCAAATAGAACCCAGGCCACAAAGGGGAATTTAGAGCTATCTGGTTGAAGTTAGCGTATTTACCCTCGACATCCCCCTCAAATGAGAGTTAGTGGGATACTCTCACTTGCTTGACTCATACGGGTTTTCTGTTCAGCAGGTACTCCAGACAGGC
>Ga0209536_100004194_pt1 | contig 22814 bp, 37 predicted proteins | sample DeeMarSeWOR28_12_FD_187461 | JGI IMG/M metagenome (GOLD analysis project Ga0209536, IMG submission 187461) | Marine sediment microbial communities from White Oak River estuary, North Carolina - WOR-2-8_12 (SPAdes) (version 2) | ecosystem: Environmental > Aquatic > Marine > Intertidal zone >... | reverse complement strand
TCCTCGTTTACTTTTCTGTTTATCAGTTGATTCCTGATAAATAACACGAGTATTTCCTTCTATATCATCCTTATTAACAATCCTTAGATAAATATTTGACATATCTAGTATGTTATTAATAACATTCATATTAAAAAATATTTATGTAAATTATTGATCAGAAAATTGAATATTCTAATACTCAAATTAATTACAATTATCTAATTAATCATGGAAAATAGTGAATCTTTAGTTTTAATTACGGTCACCTGTGTCACATATCTGAATTGTAATATTAATCTTGAGTTAATCGGTAAAAAGCTCGCTCTAGATAATCAAATTATTGGTAAGAAATTATTAGGAATCGTAGAAGAAGGGGATATTAAGAAAAAAGTCAAAAAAAACAATAAGATTGGGAAAAAAACGCACCGAATAGATTTCTCCAACCAGTGTACGGTCATTGTCAAACCCGTCAACCGTGAAAAGAAACTGAATCTCAAAATCGCCACCAAGTCCGGGCTTATGCTCGGGCTGGGCGAGAGCACGGAAGAGGTCGTCGAGGTGATGCATGACCTGAGAGAAGCTAACTGCAACCTGCTGACCATCGGGCAATACTTACAGCCCTCCGCCCAACATCACCCGGTGAGCAGGTTTGTTACTCCGGAGGAGTTTGCCAAATATGAAGCCATCGGCCGGGAGATGGGTTTCGCCGAGGTGGCCTCATCACCTCTGGTCAGGAGTTCCTATCGGGCCGCCGAACTTTTTGACAAGGCGCAAGCCTGAAAAGAACCGCTTTCTATTTACTATCATTATAAATAATGCGGCACAAAAGGAGATTTTGATGAGAAAGAACCGATTGAGAGAGCTTCTGAACGCTGGCAAGCCAACCATTGGCACCCATGTTATCACCACTTCTCCCGAGATTGTAGAGGTTATCGGCCACTCCGGCTTATTTGACTACATCGAGCTGAGCGGACAGTACGCCACCTGGAGCCTTCTCCAGCTTGATAACTTCGCGCGCGCCGTGGACCTGTTTCCCCATATGTCCTCTATGATGAAAGTGGAGCAGGACCCGCGGCTGTTCATCACCAGCCGCTCGCTCGGCGCCGGCATTCCCAACATACTGTTTGCCGACTGCCGCTCGGCGGATGAAGTCAGGCATTGTATCCGCATGGTCAGGGCTGCCACACCCGAAGATGACGGATTTCAGGGTTGCGTCATACGGCGCATCAGCGGCTTTGTCCTCGATATCGGCACCGAGACCTGGGTCAGGACCCTCCGGGAAGCGGTCATAACCATCATGGTGGAGAAGGCTAGCCTTGTGGAACAGATGGAAGAGGTGCTTTCAATAAAAGAGCTGGACATGATTCAGTTCGGCCCGTGCGATTTTTCGGTCAACACCGGCAGGGCTGGCAAGATGAGCAGTGCCGAGATACAGCGCAAGCAAAGGGACATAATCGAGCTGGCGCTTAAAAAAGGCGTCCACCCGCGAGTGGAGATTGATGACTTCGAAAAGGCACGGGAGTTCATCGACATGGGTGTCCGCCACTTCTGTATTGGCTGGGACCTGATGACCCTCTATCAGTGGTGCAAAAAGCACGGGGAAGGGATGCGCCGGCTGCTCGGTGAGGCATAAGTTCAACCGAGCCTGTCGCAGATATTGACAATTAATTTGAACCTGTGATATACTTTCCTCTTGGATATCTGGCCTTCAGCATTAGCTGATGGATTGGACCAAGGGGTTCAATCTGTCATTAAAAATTTGTGGATGAGCCAAGGCTCATCCATTAAAATTGTAAGCAGGAGAAACCGATTTGCCAACCATAAATCAACTAATACATAAAGGGCGAAAACAGGTCAGCAAGAAGACCAAATCGCCGGCGCTGCGCTTCACGTTCAACGCGCTGAAAAACCGGATGATTGAGGGCAAGGGCTCACCACAGAAACGTGGCGTTTGCACTCAGGTCAGAACTATGACGCCCAAGAAGCCCAATTCGGCACTGCGCAAGATAGCCAGGGTAAGGCTGACAAACCAGATGGAAGTCACTGCCTACATCCCGGGCGAAGGCCACGAGCTACAGGAACACTCGGTGGTGCTGATTCGCGGCGGGCGCGTCAAGGACTTACCCGGCGTCCGTTATCACATCGTGCGTGGCGCACTTGATACCAGCGGCGTCGCCAACCGCCGGCAGGGTCGCAGCAAATACGGTAGCAAAATGGCAAAAGAGAAGGCGGAAACGGCCTGAACATAGGAGTATAGAATGCCAAGGCGTGCCCAACCAATAAGAAAAGAAGTAGCGCCGGACCCGAAATATCATAATATAATCGTGTCCAAAATGGTGAACAAGATAATGAACCACGGCAATAAAAGGACCGCCGAGAGAATCGTGTACGATGCTCTTGATATTCTGGAAGAGCGGTCGAGCAAGGACCCGGTAACGGCGCTGGAACAGGCAATAAAAAATGCCACGCCATTACTCGAGGTCAAGCCCCGCCGCGTGGGCGGCGCCACGTATCAGGTGCCCGTGGAGGTACGTCCTGACCGCGGCCTCTTCCTGGCACTTACCTGGCTGCTAAAATCGGCGCGGGCCCGAAAAGGCAAATCAATGACGGAAAGACTGGCTGACGAGCTGTCTGATGCACTGCGTGGTGAAGGCACCACAATTAAGAAACGAGAAGATACCCACCGGATGGCCGAGGCGAACCGCGCCTTCGCCCATTACCGGTGGTAAAAAGGTGAATGACCATTAGCACGAAGACCATGACAACGAAGAACCCGACTCCAGCAAAGGCAAAAGCAATGCCAAGAAGTTTTCCTTTAGAAAAAATCAGAAATATAGGGATTATTGCCCATATTGACGCCGGTAAGACCACCGTTACCGAGCGGATAATGTACTATACCGGTCGTACCTATAAGATTGGAGATGTGGACACCGGCACCGCGGTAATGGACTGGATGGAGCAGGAACGCCAGCGTGGCATCACCATAACTGCGGCCGCGACCACCTGCTACTGGCAAAACCACCGCATCAACATAATCGATACACCGGGGCATGTGGACTTCACCGCCGAGGTGGAGCGTAGCCTCAGGGTGCTGGACGGCGGCGTGGTGGTCTTTGACGGTGTGGCCGGGGTCGAGGCCCAATCGGAAACGGTCTGGAGACAGGCTGACCGCTACCGAGTGCCCCGGATTTGCTTTATCAATAAGATGGACCGCGTTGGCGCTAACTTCAAGCGGACCATCTCCATGATTGAAAAGCGATTGAAAGCGAAACCGCTGCCGATTCAGCTCCCTCTGGGCAGCGGTGAATCATTTGTCGGCATCATCGACCTCATTGAGAACAAGGCCTGGCATTATGACGGCCAGCCTGATACAGAGCCAGTGGAAACGGACATCCCGGAATCGGAACGAAAGCGCTGTGACGAATACCGTCATGCTCTTATAGAAAAACTGGCTGAACACGACGATGATATCCTGGAAGCCTACCTCGAGGGCTATGAAGTCAGCCCATCCACGATAAGACAGGCACTACGCAAGGTTACGCTGGAGAATAAAGGTGTACCGATTCTCTGCGGCAGTGCCCTGCGCAATAAAGTCATACAACCGCTCCTTGATGCCATTGTCAGCTACCTCCCCTCCCCCCTTGACATGCCACCAGTGCTGGCGATAGATACCGAATCAGGAGCCGAGGTCAGCCGGGCAGTCAGCGATGAAGCCCCGTTTTCCGCTCTTGCCTTCAAAGTTGTTTCCGACCCATTTGTTGGCCGGCTGGTCTACCTCAGGGTCTACTCCGGCATCATGAAAGCGGGAAGCCAGGTAATGAATTCCACGACGGGCAGACGGGAACGCATTGGGCGCCTGCTACTGATGCACGCCAATCGCCGCGAGGAGGTAGACGAGGCTGACACTGGAAGCATCGTCGCCACGCTGGGTTTGAAAAATACTTTCACCGGTGATACCCTCTGCGATGCTTCAGAACCCGTGCTGCTGGAATCAATTCGCTTCCCTGAGCCAGTGGTCTCCATCTCCATCGAGCCCAAGACCAGAGCTGACCAGGATAAAATGACCACTGCCCTGCAGAAGCTGACTGAAGAAGACCCCACTTTCAAAGTCAGTTATAACGAGGAAACAGGACAGACCATCATCTCCGGCATGGGAGAGCTTCACCTTGAGGTCATCGTCAACCGCATGATAAGCGAATTCGGCGTTGGTGCCAAAGTAGGCAAACCACGGGTCGCATATAGAGAGACCATCACTGAACCGGTTCAGGCAGAGGGCAGGTTTGTGCGGCAGACAGGAGGTCATGGTCAGTACGGACACGTCTGGCTGGAACTTGAGCCTCTGGGTAGAGGCAGCGGCTTCCAGTTTGTCGATGCTATCAAGGGCATCACCATCCCCAGGCAATATATCCCGGCCGTAGAGGCCGGAGTCAAAGAAGCCATGGAAACCGGCGTTCTCGCTGGCTATCCCGTGGTCGATATTAAAGCCACCGTCTACGATGGCAGCTACCACGATGTTGACTCCTCCGAGCTTGCTTTCAAAATGGCCGGCTCTCTGGCACTAAGAAACGGCGTCAAAAAAGCCAAAGCCGTGCTTCTCGAACCGATTATGAAGCTGGAAGTGGTCGCTCCAGAGCAGTTCCTAGGAGATATCATCGGCGACCTCAATGCTAAAAGGGGACACATTGAGCACATTGACTCTCAGGGTGATACGTACGTTATCCGCTGCCTTATCCCGCTGGCCGAAACGTTCGGCTATGCCACCAGGTTAAGGTCACTCACCCAGGGCAGGGCAACGCACTCACTCGAATATCATCAGTACAGAGAATTACCGGCAGAACTGACTGAAGAAATAACCGAAAAGGCAGTTTGGAGATAATATGCCAAAACAGAAAATCCGTATCAAGCTGAAAGGTTTTGACCACCGGTTAGTTGACCAGTCGGCAGCACAGATAGTCGATGCCGTGGAGCGCACCGGCGCAGTGGTGGTCGGGCCGGTACCATTGCCCACTCATATAAAGAAGTACAGCGTGATACGCTCCACTTTTATTGACAAAGACTCACAGGAACAGTTTGAAGTACGGACACACAAGCGAATTATCGACATTGTGGAAACCACCTCCAAGACAATCGATTCTTTAACAAGGCTAAATATACCCTCCGGGGTTGAGATAGACATCAAGTTATAGAAGAGCGAAGAAGATGGCACAGGGAATTATCGGTAAAAAATTGGGCATGTCTCAGGCATTCGGCGATGACGGCACACTGGCAGCGGTAACCGCCATTGAGGCCGGGCCGTGCACTGTTACCCGCGTGAAAACAGCGGAGAAAGACGGCTATAATGCCGTTCAGCTCGGCTTTGGCACCGCCAAACAGCTCAATTCCGCACAGCGCGGACACCTGAAAGAGATTGGCCAGTTCAAATATCTCCGTGAATTCAGATTGGATGATATTAAGGACATTGAAGAGGGTCAGAAGATAGATATCAGCCTCTTCAAGTCAGGCGATCTGATAGATATTACGGGCCTGTCCAAGGGCAAAGGCTTTGCCGGCGTAGTTAAAAGACACGGCTTTAGTGGCGGCCCCAAAACGCACGGCCAATCCGATCGGCACCGCGCCCCGGGTTCTGTTGGTGCCAGCGCCACACCAGGACGTGTCTATAAAGGGTTGCGTATGGCCGGCCACATGGGTGACCAGCGCGCAACGGTGCGCAACATCGAGGTATTTCAGGCCGACCCGGAGCGTAATCTGCTGCTGGTCAAGGGAGCTGTACCGGGCGCCCGAAATGGCCTGCTGCTGATAAAGAAATCAAGGAGAGGGAAGTAGGGAAGTGAAGGTACCTGTCTACAGTCTTACCGGCGAAGTGGCTGACCATATTGAAATCAGTGACCAAGTCTTTGCTGTGCCTTTTAACGAAGGCGTGGTGCATCAGGTCATGGTGGGGCAACTGGCAAATGCCCGCCAGGGTACCGCCTCAACGAAGACCAGAGGCGAGGTCCGGGGCAGCAGCCGGAAGATATTCCGTCAGAAGGGCACCGGTCTGGCACGAGCCGGCGGTCGCCGGGCGTCCACGCGCCGGGGAGGAGGCATCATCTTCGGGCCCAAGCCGCGGGACTATCATCAGAACACGCCCAAGAAAATGCGCCGCCTGGCCCTGAAGTGTGTTCTTTCATCCAAGGCGAAGGATGAAGAATTAAAGGTGGTGCAGGAACTGAAGATTGAACCAAAGACGAAATACATGGCACAGATTCTAAATACCTTTGGTGCCGACTCCTCAGCACTGATCGTAACCGCTGGGCCGGAGGAGCATGTAATAAAAGCAGCCCGCAATATCAAAGGAATCAAGACAATGCCAGCCAATCTGCTCAATGTGCTTGACATCCTTTCCCATAAGATGTTATTGGTGACGGTATCCGCGATACGCCGCGTGGAAGAGCTCTGGGCAGAAAAAGCGGTGGAAGAGGTAGAAGATGCATCTGTTTGACGTTTTGCAGCGTCCACTGGTGACGGAGAAAAATACCATACTGCAGATGCAGAATCAATACGCTTTTGAAGTAGCCAAAGAGGCAACCAAGCCTCAGATAAAGCAGGCCGTGGAAAAAGCTTTTCGGGTGAAAGTAGTTAACGTGAATATTATCAGGGTTGTCGGAAAGACAAAAAGGATTGGAAGGCGCCTGTATAGCACTCCACCCTGGAAGAAAGCACTCGTCACACTGAGAGACGGCGACAAAATAGAATTCTTTGAAGGTGTTTAGAACAGTAAAAGGGGGATATTAAGTGGCCATCAAGGTATTCCGCCCAACCTCGCCCGGCAGGCGAGGAATGAGCAACGCCACATTTGAAGAGATAACCAAGGACAGGCCGGAAAAAGCGCTTACCGAGCCGCTGAAGAAGCGAGGCGGTCGCAACAACCGGGGGAAAATGACCGTTCGCCACCGCGGTGGCGGCGCGAAACGGAAACTCCGCGTGATTGACTTCAAACGTGATAAAAACGGCGTGCCAGGCAGAGTAGCGGCGATTGAGTATGACCCGAATCGCTCCGCCCGAATTGCGCTTATTTATTATGCTGACGGGGATAAGCGGTATATTCTCGCCCCTCTTGGGCTGAACGTAGATGATACGGTCATATCAGGCCCTGATGCCGAAGTAAAGCCGGGCAATGCGCTGCCACTGAACGTTATTCCAAGCGGCACCCTCATCCATAACATTGAGATGGAGAAAGGGAGAGGCGGGCAGATGGTGCGGAGCGCCGGCACTGCAGCGCAGCTTATGGTCAGGGAAGGCGAGTTTGCCCTGATACGTATGCCTTCCGGCGAAATGCGGCGCATCCGCGGCGACTGCATGGCGACTATCGGCCAAGTGGGAAACGTTGACCACCAGAATATTGAGCTTGGCAAGGCGGGGCGAAAGCGTTTGATGGGCTGGCGACCCACGGTGAGAGGCTCGGCAATGTCGCCACGGGACCACCCGCATGGTGGCGGCGAAGGCAGAAGTCCGATAGGTCTGCCCGGCCCGAAAACACCCTGGGGTAAACCAGCACTTGGCTACCGCACCCGCAAGCAAAAAGCGTCTGATAAATTGATTGTAAAAGGAAGAAAAGGCAAGTAGAGGTTAACCAATGTCACGGTCGGTAAAAAAAGGACCATATATCGATGCCAAACTGATGAAGAAGGTGGAGGCCGTTATTAAGTCCAAGCAGAAAGCGGTCATCAAAACATGGTCACGCTCATCCACCATACTGCCGCAGATGGTGGGCCTGACCGTTGGCGTGCATGATGGTCGCAGGCACGTGCCCATTTTCATCACCGAAAATATGGTGGGGCACAAGCTTGGCGAGTTCGCCCTGACCCGAACCTTCCGCGGCCATGTTGCCAGGTCGGAGAGAACCAGCCAAGTAAGAAGCCGATAGGTTGATTAAAGGTAAAGTATAAAATGCAGGTAAGAGCTTTCGCCAAAGACACGGGAATAGCAGTGAGCAAGGTACGCCCGTTGATAGATTTGGTCCGGGGCAAAACGGTGGATGAAGCGCTGACATTGCTCAAGTTCGCTCCATCACCGAATGCCCGCGTAGTTACCAAAGCGGTAAAGTCCGCTGCGGCCAATGCGGAGAATAACTATCAGATGACACCGTCAGATTTGAAAATAATCAGTATTTACGCCAATGAGGCACCGAGACTGAGACGATTCTATCCTCGGGCGCGCGGTCGAACCAGCCCCGTCAGGAAAGGTTCCAGTCACATAACGGTTATCGTCGCCGATGAGGAGGCATAATTAATTGGGACGCAAGGTTCATCCGACAGGCTTTAGAATTGGCATCATACAGGACTGGCAGGCCAAGTGGTATGCCGACACGCATTACGCTGAGTCACTGCAGGAAGACCTTAAGCTGAGGCAGGCAATCCAGTCAAAGTATGCGGACGCCGCCATATCGCTTGTGGAGATTGACCGCCAGGCGAAAGAGGTAACGGTTACCATTCACACCGCCCGCCCCGGCATTGTCATCGGGCGAGGCGGACAGCGTGTTGACGAGCTGAGCGCCTATCTGGAAAAACTCATCGGCAAAAAGGTCAGGCTTAATATCCAGGAAATCCGCCAGCCGGAACTTGATGCCATGCTAGTTGCCCGAACGATTGCCGAGCAGATTCAACGTCGCATTGCCTACCGGAGAGCGATGAAACAAGCGATATTCCGCACCATACAGGCTGGCGCCAAGGGAATAAGGGTCAGCTGCTCCGGCAGGCTGGGCGATGCCGAAATCGCACGGCGCCAGACAATGCACGAGGGACAGGTGCCACTGCATACGCTGCGGGCGGACATCGACTACGGCTTTACCGAAGCACGCACCACGCTGGGAAGAATCGGTGTTAAGGTATGGATATTCAAAGGCGAGGTCCTTCCCGAGCCCAAGGAACTGGCCCCCGAAGGTATGCTTGCGGAAATTGCCGAGCCAGCGGCCGAAGTGAGCACCGAAGCTACCGTAGAAGTTGCGCCAGCGGAAATCGCAACCGAGGAAGCGCCAGTGACAATGGAGGCAGTCGCCAAAGAAAAAACTGAAGAAGCACCGGCCAAACCATCAAGAAGGAAAAAGGCAGTTGCCACTGCCGAGGAAAAACCGGCTGAGACCGCACCTGAGGAGACGGTTAAGGTAACTGCCGAAGAGAAGCCAGCCGCCAAACGGAGAACCAGAGCCACCAAGCCAGCAGAGGAGAAAGAGTCCGCCCCGGCCGAAACCACCGAGGCAGTTGGCGAAGAGAAGACCGAGGAAGAACCGGCAAAGGCGACCGTTAAGCGAAGTCGAAAAAAGAAAACAACCAGCGACACTGCCGCCGAGGCAGAAGCTGTCAACGTAACCGAAGACGAGGAAAAAGATGCTGCAACCTAAACGGGTTAAATATCGTAAATCACATAAAGGACACCGCAGGGGCAGTGCCCAGTCAGCCAATACCACCACTTTTGGTGATTATGGACTGCAGGCACTGGAGTCGGCCTGGATAACGGCAGAACAGATTGAGGCCGCGCGGCGCGCCATTACCCGCTATATCCGCCGTGGTGGCAAGGTCTGGATACGCGTTTTTCCAGACAAGCCGGTCACCAAGAAGCCGGCGGAGACCCGTATGGGGAGCGGCAAAGGCAGTCCCGACCACTGGGTGGCCGTGGTGAAATCAGGTAGAATAATGTTTGAGCTGGCAGGTGTTGGCGAGAAAACCGCCAAAGAAGCGATACGTCTGGCTTCGCACAAGCTCCCGTTCGCCACCAGATTCGTGGCGCGAGAGACGGTTGCCGCTCAGCAGCAATGATAGAATAGAGGAATTGGCCAATGGTCAGGGTTGATGAATTCAGAGCACTGAGCACGGAAGACCTGAAAAAGCAAATGGAAGACTCAAAGCAGGAGCTGCTCAACCTGCGTTTCCGGGTAGCCACCAGACAGCTGGTAAACCACCGCGAGTTGCCGATGGTGAAAAAGCGAATCGCCCGGATCAGAACCATACTTAGAGAAAGAGAACTGGAGATAAGGTAGCATCATGGAAGAGAAGCGTAAAACCTTGACCGGGCGCGTAATCAACAATCGTATGGATAAGACGGTGGTGGTCTCTGTTAACAAGCTAAAACGCTTTCCGAAATATCGAAAGACCATAAGCTGGGCGACCAAATACATGGCCCATGATGAAAAAAACGAGTGCCGGATAGGAGATATGGTCAGGATTGTGGAGACAAGGCCACTCTCCCGACACAAGCACTGGCGCGTCGCTGAGATAATCACCAAGGGAGAGGTCGCCGAGATTCTACCACAGGAGATAACATAGCCATCGGGGTTTAGTACCATGATTCAGCAGTATACTAGATTAAGAGCCGCGGATAATACCGGAGCCCGGGAAATAATGTGCATCAATGTGCTGGGTGGCACGAGAAAGAGGTATGCCCGGGTTGGCGATATCATCGTCGCTTCGGTGAAGAAGGCTATCCCCAGTGCCGCCACCAAAAAGGGCGATGTAGTGCGGGCAGTGGTAGTACGTACCGCCCAACCCTACCGGCGCCCCGACGGCTCATATATCAGGTTCGATGAAAACGCCGCGGTGATACTGACCGATAAAAACAATCCGCGCGGAACCCGAATTTTCGGGCCCGTAGCCAGGGAATTGAGAGAGAAAGACTTCACCAAGATAATTTCCCTGGCGCCGGAAGTCCTTTGAAGGTAAATTATAATGAAGATTAGAAAGAACGATACAGTTCAGGTAATGGCCGGCAAGGACCGGGGGAAAAGAGGCAAGGTGCGCTTTGCCTATCCCAAGAAAAACCGGATTATTGTGGAAGGGATTAACTTCATCAAAAAGCACTCCCGCGCACGGGGGCAGGTCAGACAGGCCGGTATTATTGACCTGGAGGCACAGATTGATGCTTCCAATGTCATGTTACTGTGCGGGAAATGTAACCGCCCCACCCGCGTGGGCTTCACCTTTCTCGATGACGGAAGAAAGGTGAGGATTTGCCGCAAGTGCAAAGAGGTGATTGACTAGATGTCGCGGTTGAAGGAGAGATATCAGAAAGAAGCGGTGCCCGCACTGATGGAGCGCCATGCATATCGCAACATCATGGAAGTACCGCACCTGATTAAAGTGGTGCTCAATATCGGCCTTGGTGAGGCGATTCAGAACGCCAAAGCCCTGGAATCAGCCGAGGCTGAGCTGTCCGCCATTTCCGGGCAGCACCCGGTCATCACCCGCTCACGAAGGTCAATCGCCGCCTTTCGGCTACGGACAGGTATGCCCATCGGTATGAAGGTAACCCTGCGCGGCGAACGGATGTATGCCTTCCTCGACCGGCTGATTAACGCGGTCTTGCCCCGAATGCGTGAATTTTCTGGAGTTTCTCCAACCGCATTTGACGGTCGCGGAAATTATACTCTGGGCTTCAAAGAGCAGATAGCATTCCCGGAAATAGACTACGACAAGATAGAAAAGCTGCGTGGTCTGGAAATAGCAATCGCCACCACAGCAAAGACCGATGAAGAAGGCAGGCATCTACTCGAACTGCTCGGCATGCCTTTTGCCAAGGACGGAACGGAGTAGGAATGGCAAAGAAATCGAAAGTCGTTAAAGCGGCAAAGCCGACCAAGTTCAAGGTACAGCAGCACAACCGCTGCCATCTGTGCGGGCGGCCGCGTGCTTACATCCGCCAGTTTGGCCTGTGCCGAATCTGCTTCCGCCGACTGGCGCTGGCCGGTCAGCTTCCGGGAGTGAGAAAATCAAGCTGGTAGAAAAAACAGAGGGAATAATATGACTGTTTCTGACCCAATCGCCGACATGCTAACCAGAATACGGAACGCCCTCATGGCCAAGCACGAGCAGGTGCTGGTGCCATCATCGCGGATGAAACTCTCCATCGCCCGAATTCTGAAGGAAGAGGGTTTCATCACTGACTATGAAGTGGTCCGGGAAAAGCCACAGCGGGTGATTAAAGTCCAGCTGAAATACCATGACCGTAATAAACCGGCGATAACCGGTATGAAACGGGTGAGCAAGCCTGGATTGAGAGTTTATGTCGGAGGGAAAGAAATACCACGCGTCTTTGGTGGACTGGGCATTGCCATAGTCTCCACCTCCAAGGGAGTGAGAACCGGCCAACAGGCCTGGCGTCAGGGCATAGGGGGAGAAGTGCTTTGCTTTGTCTGGTAATCAGAAAACGGGGTGACATGATATGTCAAGAATAGGACGAATGCCAATAAACATACCCTCAGGGGTAACGGTAGCAATCAAAAAAAACGAGGTGAAAGTGACCGGCCCGAAAGGTGAACTCAGCCGCGTCATCAACCCGGAGATATCCGTTACCGAGGAGAATGATAAACTGGTATTGACCAGGCCCAGCGATGACCCGGAACACCGCTCACAGCATGGTCTGACAAGGAGCCTAATCAACAATATGGTCACCGGCGTGAGCAACGGCTTTGCAAAACAGCTGGAAATCGTCGGCGTGGGCTACCGTGCGGAGAAAGCCGGGGAAAAGCTGGTGCTCCGCGTCGGCTTCTCCCACGTCGTTGAAGTGGAACCGCTGCCCGGCATCACCTTTTCCGTTGAGGGCAACAACCGCATTACGGTCGCCGGAATCGATAAGGAAACGGTTGGCGAGATGGCGTCCAGAATCCGAAAGATTCGCCCCCCTGATGCCTACAAAGGCAAAGGGATAAGATATGCTGGAGAGGTAATTCACCTCAAGCCGGGTAAGGCCGGCAAGGTTATCGGGAAGAAATAGCCATGACTACAAAAACAACCAGAGCAACGCGATATCAGCGACATAAAAGGGTAAGGACACACATAAAAGGTACGCCCAACAAGCCCCGACTTTGTGTGTTCCGCAGCCTGAACCATATTTACGCACAGGTCATCGATGACACAAAGGGGCACACACTGGTTGCTGCCTCAAGCCTTGACCCGGATACCAGAGCTCAGATGGATGGTAAATCGAAATCAGGCCAAGCGGAAGCAGTCGGCACGGCGATTGCCAAGAGGGCCCTGAGCCAGGGCATCACTGAGATTGCCTTCGACCGGGGTGGCTACAAGTATCACGGCAGGGTCAAAGCCCTGGCCGAGGCAGCCCGACAGGGTGGCCTGAAATTTTAAAGGAATATTGAAATGGCCGAACAATATCAGCGAACTATCAGCCGAATAGACACTGCCGACCTAGCCCTGAATGACCGCCTCATGTATATCAACCGCGTGGCCAAGGTGATGAAGGGAGGGAAACGCCTGCGATTCAGCGCCCTGGTGGTCACCGGTGATGGTAACGGTCACGTTGGGCTAGGGATTGGCAAAGCCAATGAGGTACCAGCCGCCATAAACAAAGGAGGTGTCGCCGCCAAGAAGAACCTGATAAAGGTTCCCATGACTGGGGGCACCATACCGCATGAAATTCTTGCCGAGTTCGGTGCCGCCAAAGTACTGCTAAAACCGGCCAATCCGGGCACCGGCGTGATTGCTGGCGGGAGCGTTCGTGCCGTACTCGAAGCATGCGGCGTCAGGGATATCTTGACCAAGTCGTTGGGCAGCGATAACCATATCAATGTGGCCAAGGCAACCATACTCGGCCTCAGCCAGCTCAGGGACCCGAAGGAAGAAGTCACCCGACGCAAGGCAACAGCTACTGAAGAGGAGGCGCCATCAGGTGGCTAAACTGCGCATTACCTGGATAAAAAGCAGCATTGGCTATAACGAATCGCAGAGACGCACGCTGGGCACACTCGGTTTTCACCGGCTCAACCAGAGCGTCATCCATGATGACTCCATGTCCCTTCGGGGTATGATTAATAAAGTGAGACATCTCGTCAAGGTGGAGGAAGCAAGTGAGGCAAAATGACATCGCACCACCGCCATCTTCCAGAAAAGACCGGAAGAGGGTGGGACGTGGCAATGCCAGCGGCTACGGCACCTATGCCGGCCGAGGCAATAAAGGTCAGAAATCCCGCAGCGGCAATAAGATGCGCCCGGGCTTCGAGGGCGGTCAGCTACCCCTGATAAAACGTCTGCCCCGTAAGCGCGGCTTTGTCAATATTTTCCGCAAGGAATACAGCATTGTTAATGTGGCCGAGCTGAATAAGTTCACCGAGGGCAGTGAGGTCACGCCCGAAAAGCTTCACGCTGCTGGTCTGGTGAAGACGTTAAAGCATCCGGTTAAAATTCTGGCCAATGGAGAGGTTGGTCACGCGGTTACCGTCAAGGCAAACAAGTTTTCCACAGCTGCAAAAGCCAAGATAGAGGCTGCCGGCGGTAAAGTCGAGGAGGTGGACCATGCGGGCCAGGCCAGGTAAGCCGCGCCTCGTCCAGGCCATGATGGACGCCTTCAGTCTGCCGGACTTGAGGCGCCGCATACTCATCACCGTTGGCATCCTGGTCATCTTCCGCTTTATCGCTCATGTTCCCGTACCGGGAGTGGACCAGAATGCCTTGCAGGCACTTTTTGAACGCAACGCCCTGCTCGGCATGCTGGACATGTTCAGCGGTGGCGCCATGAGGCGGCTCAGCATAGCTGCTATGGGCGTCTATCCTTATATTACGGCATCCATTATCATGATGCTTCTGGTGCCGGTGATACCACGACTTCAAGCCCTCTCCCGGGAAGGCGAATCAGGCAGAAATAAGATAAATCTCATAACCCACTGGCTGGTAGTACCTCTGGCCTCCATCCAGGGCTACGGGCAGCTTATTTACCTGCAACGAGAGGGGGTGCTGTCCAGTGCGGAGCCCCTGGCAATGACGGCGATGGTGCTGTCCATGGTAGCTGGAACCCTGTTCCTGGTGTGGCTCGGTGAGTTGATTACGGAATACGGCATCGGCAATGGTATATCCATCATCATTTTTGGTGGCATCGTGGCCCAGCTGCCACAAATGATAGGGCAAGGTTTCCTGGCCCGGGAGAACTTTGTTGGCCTGACTGCCTATATACTTATAGTGGTCCTCACCATCATGGTTATAGTTATATTCACTGAGGCACATCGTCGCATTCCGGTACAGTACGCCAAGAGTGTATTTCGCAGCGGACGCATGTACCGCCATTCCGGAACCACCCACATCCCGCTGCGGGTAAACGCGGCCGGCATGATTCCGCTCATCTTCGCCATGTCGATTGTCCTGTTTCCGGGAATCGTGGCCAGCTATTTTGCCAACCCGAATGACCCCAACTTTGCCGACTGGGTCATGAAGCTGTTTGACCCCAATGCCGCACTGCCTATGGGGCTGTTCTACTGGGGGCTTTACTTCGCGATGGCAGTGGGCTTTGCGTTCTTCTATACCATGGTGATTTACCAGCAACAGGACCTGCCCGGCGTTCTGCAAAGGCAGGGAGGGTTCATTCCCGGCATCAGACCGGGCAAAAACACCCAGAGTTACCTCCAGGGTGTTATCAATCGTATTACCTGGGGTGGCGCTCTGTTCCTCGCCTGTGTGGCGGTCATGCCTTTTGTAGCCCGGCAGATAACCAACGTCCAGGTCATACAGCTCTCCAGCCTGGGGCTGCTCATTATGGTAGGCGTGGTGCTGGATACTATGAAACAGCTTGAAGCGCAGCTCGTGATGCGCAGATACGAAGGCTTTATCAGGTAGGATAAAAGTTGTATAATATTATTTTTGTGGGAGCACCCGGGGCCGGCAAGGGAACGCAGGCTTCGATGGTCGCCCAAAAATTGAATATGGTCCATATTTCCTCCGGCGACCTTTTCCGACAGGCGCTGGAGCAGGAAACGGAACTGGGGAAACAGGTGAAGACCTACATGGAGAAAGGAGCGCTAGTCCCCGACGAGATAACCATACAGATGGTCATGGAACGGCTGTCCGCTCCTGATATTGAAAACGGCGTCATTCTGGATGGTTTCCCCCGCAACCTGCCGCAGGCGGAAGCTCTGGACAGTGCCATAGGCGCACAGGGGAAATCAATTGATAAAGTTGTATACATCAAGGTAGCGGAAGAGGAACTGATTAAAAGATTGAGCGGCCGCTGGCTCTGCCGACAGTGCCAGGCGGTGTACAACACAGTTAATTCCCCTCCCAAAATGGAGGGTAAATGCGATAAATGCGGGGGTGAGCTTTACCAGCGCCCCGATGATAAACCGGAAACGGTTAAAAAAAGACTGGATATATATTTTGCTGAGACGGCGCCGCTCATTGACTACTACCGCCGTCAGGGCACACTGATAACAGTTGAAGGAGAAGGCAGCGTGGAAGAGGTGGCACAAAGAATCGTGGCCACTCTCCCCGCGGAGAAACTGGTCACTCGATGACGATTATCATTAAAACTGAAAATGAAATCGCGGCCATGCGCCGGGCTGGCAAAATCGTCGCGATGATACTGAAAACAATGGCGGAGCAAATCAGACCGGGAATGGAAACGAAAGAACTGGACACCATAGCTGCCAGAGAGCTGGAAAAACGTGGAGCCAAATCATCATTCAAGGGCTACCGCAGCTTTCCGGCCAACCTCTGCGTCTCCATAAACGAAGAGATAGTGCACGGCATACCGGGAAAGCGGGTGTTGCGCGAGGGCGATATTGTGTCCCTTGACTTCGGGGCCATCTTCGATGGCTTTCAGGGCGATGCCGCAATAACCGTTGGTGTGGGCAAGATAAACAAGAAAGCCGAAGAGCTGATTGAAACAACCGAGGGCGCTCTGGCAGCCGGAATTAAAGCTGCCTACGCGGGGGCAAAGCTCGGCGATGTCTCATATGCTATCCAGGACTACGTCGAGATACAGAGAAAGGGCTACAAGGTAGTCCGGGAATATACGGGCCATGGCATTGGCCGCGACATGCATGAAGAGCCGCAGATACCCAACTTCGGCCTGCCTGACTCGGGCCCGGTACTGAAAAAGGGAATGACTCTCGCCCTCGAACCGATGGTAAACGCCGGCGACTGGCGCACCCGCGTTGGTGACGACCAGTGGACCGTCTACACATATGATAATAGCCTCTCAGCACATTTTGAACATACCATCGCCATTACTGACGGCGAACCGGAGATCCTTACCAAATAAGTACATGCCTAAGAAAGAGACAATCGAGGTAGAAGGAACGGTATTGGAAGCGCTGCCGAATGCGATGTTCCGCGTAGAGCTGGCGAACGGGCACGTGGTGCTGGCCCATATCTCTGGCAAGATAAGAATGCACTACATCCGGGTCCTGCCCGGGGATAAGGTACTGGTGGAGCTATCGCCGTACGACCTCAGTCGAGGGCGGATAGTCTATCGGTTTAAGTAAGGTTAGGAATATAATATTATGAAAGTTAAAGCATCAGCGAAAATACGCTGTGAAAAGTGCAAGGTTGTGAAGCGGCACGGAGTGGTCAGAGTCATCTGCTCCAACCCGAAACACAAACAGCGCCAGGGATAAGGAGGCAGTAGCATGGCACGAATTGCTGGAGTTGACATACCGCGCGACAAGCATACCTGGATATCCCTGCAATATATTTACGGCATTGGCCCTCACCTGAGCCGCCAGATTCTGAGACAGCTCAACGTAAATCCGGACACCAAGGTGAATGAGCTTACTGAAGATGAGGTCAATCGCCTCCGCGAGGTTATTGACAAGCAATATAAAGTGGAAGGTGAACTCAGGCGCGAGGTCCAGATGAACATCAAGCGCCTCATTGAAATCGGCAGCTACCGTGGCAGCCGGCACCGCCATAATCTGCCGACGAGGGGACAGCGTACGCGGACCAACGCCCGAGCCCAGCGTGGTGAACGCAGGACAGTAGCTGGCAGAGGCCAGCGAAGAGGCATGGCTAAGAAGTAATAATTAAGGAGTATCCTATGGCACAAAAGAAGCGAGCAGCCAGAACAAGGCGACGAGAACGTAAGAATATCCCGACAGGAAGAGCCTATATCCAGTCTACGTTCAATAATACCATCGTTACCCTTACAGACCCCCAGGGCAACGTGATTGCGTGGGGAAGCTCCGGCACTTCCGGTTTCAAGGGCTCCCGCAAGGGCACTCCTTACGCCGCCCAGATGGCAGCTCGTGAGGCGGTACGCAAAGCCATGATGCACGGCCTGCGCCAGGTTGAAGTCTATGTGAAAGGACCGGGCAGTGGTCGCGAGGCAGCCATCCGCTCCTTACAGAGTTCAGGGCTGTATATTACGGGCATCAAGGATGTTACTCCCATTCCCCATAACGGCTGCCGCCCGCCGAAAAGACGACGAGTATAGAAGAGAGGAAAAATGGCAAGATACGTTGGCGCAGTATGTCGAATGTGCCGCCGCAGCGGCGAAAAGCTCTTCCTTAAGGGCGACCGGTGCTTCACACCCAAGTGCAGCCTGGATAAGCGACCCAAGCCCCCAGGAATGCAGTTCCGCAGGCGGCCCAGAATATCCGACCGCGGCATGCAGCTCCGCGAGAAACAGAAAGCCCGCTATAGCTACGGTATGCTGGAGAGACAGTTCCGGAAGACATTCGCCGAAGCAGAGAGGCAGGCAGGGGTAACCGGCGATAACCTGCTCATCCTGCTGGAAAGGCGACTGGACAACATTGTATACCGTCTCGGCTTCTCTGACTCACGGAATCAGGCACGCCAGCTGGTGCGCCACGGTCACATTACGCTCAATAACCGCCGGACGGACGTCCCTTCGGCACTGGTCAAAGAGGGAGATACCATCGGCTGGCGGAAAGAAAGCGCCAAATCTGAATACTACAAACAGCTCACGCAGACGATTGAAGCCAAGACAGTGCCGGACTGGCTGAGTCTGGATAAGAAAAATCTGGTAGGGCAGATGGTTTCCCTGCCCACACCTGAAGGTATCGAGGCTCCGTTTAATGGCAAGACCATAGTGGAACACTACTCGCGATAAAGAGCAAGGAGGTAGAGACTTTTGTCTCGGCTAATTATACCGAAAATCGATTGCGCAGAAAGTGAGGAAAACTTTGGCCGGTTTACCGCCGAGCCACTGGAACGCGGCTTTGGCGTTACGCTCGGCAATGCCTTGCGGCGGGTGTTGCTGGGCTATCTCCCCGGCGCAGCGGTAACCCAGGTGCGAATTGAGGGCACCAGGCATGAATTCACCACTATTCCTCACGCCAAAGAAGACGTCACCGAGTTCTTACTCAACGTAAAGGCGATACGAATAAAGCCGCTTTCCGGCCAGCCCGGAAAACTGGTCCTGGAAACACAGGGCGAGGGACAGGTCTGCGCCGCGGATATCAAGCCATCAACCGACTTTGAAATTACCAACCCGGAGCTTAATCTGATCACTCTCGATTCACCAGAAGCCAAACTCTATGTGGAGTTCGATATCGAACTGGGCGAGGGCTATCGAACCGCCGAGTCAAATGACGCCATGCCGGTGGGGACAATACCTGTTGATGCCATCTTCTCCCCGATACGCAAGGTTAACTTCTCCACCGAGCCAGTTCACGCAGGGCGCGAGACCAGCCACGAGCGTCTGATTTTGGAAGTATGGACTGATGGCACGACAACTCCAGTTGACGCCATCAGCCGTGCCGCCAGCATATTGGCCGAGAAACTCAACCCGTTCGTTGAATACGTCAAGGTGTCTCAGCTAAAAGCCGAAGAGCAGCTCATTCGCCTCTCAATACCCGATGAGAAATACAATATGCCCGTGGAGCAGCTGGACCTTTCGGTGCGTACGATGAACTGCCTCAGGCGCGGCGGTGTTGCCACAGTCGGTGAGCTCATAAGTAAAAAACCCAGGGACCTTCTGCAACTGCGCAATTTCGGGCAGAAATCGTTTCATGAGATAGAGGATAAGCTGAAGGAACTGGGGCTGTCCCTCTCATCACAGGCTGGAACCAAAGACGAAACGGCATCGGAAGAATCAGACATGCCAGAAGAAGACGAACCGCAATCCGGAGAAGCAGAAGATGAGGCATAATATAGCTGGGAAAAAACTGGGCAGGACAACCAGTCACCGCAGGGCATTGTACCGCAATCTCGTGACCGACCTGCTCAAATATGAGAAAATCGTCACTACCGAGACAAAAGCGAAGGAAGTACGCGGACTTGCCGAAAAGATGATTACCCTGGGCAAGGAAAGCAGCCTGAGCTCATTTCGCCAGGCACTGACCTTCATCTATGACAAGAATGTGGCGGACAAGGTTTTTTCCGAACTGTCCACAAGATACGCCGAGCGAGCCGGTGGTTACACCCGCATTGTCAAACTGGGCCCCAGACTTGGTGACGGAGCACCGATGGTGCAGCTTTCACTGGTCTAGTAACCACCGTAACTATTATGACAAGACAATAAGGGGTTGTCAGCTTGGCAGAGCGCACCAAAATGGTAATGATTATGGAATATGACGGCACAAATTATTACGGCTTTCAGCTGCAGGCCAGCCAGCCCACCGTTCAGGGTGAGGTTGAATCGGCCTTGCTGAAACTGACCGGGGAAAAAGTGCGCGTGCTGGCCGCCAGCCGCACTGACACCGGTGTACACGCCCGGGAGCAGGTGGTCAGCTTCCGCACGACGTCAGCGCTGCCAGAACGAACATTCATTGGCGTCCTGAACCACTATCTGCCCGACGATATCGCCGTGAGCGCTGCCTTCAGAGTCAGCGATACTGTGAACGTACGCCGCAATGCGTTGAGCCGCGAGTACCACTATCTTATACTGAACCGGGCCGCCCGCTCCCCTATCCGACACCGATTTGCCCATCATGTCCCGGGCAGGCTGGACGTGGCGGCGATGAATGAAGCCTGTCAGCACCTCGTCGGAGAACATGATTTCGCCTCATTCGCCACGGCTCTGGAGAGCCGTATAAAAAGCACGATGCGCCGTGTCCAGCAGGCCGACGTGATTAAGAATGGCGACATGATTACTTTTCGCATCGTCTCCAACTCATTTCTGCCCCATCAGGTACGGAATACCGTTGGGGCACTCATCAGGGTTGGCCTGGGGAAGATGACAGTCGATGAATTTCGTAGTATATTAGAAGCGAGGACGCCCGGGATGGCAGGGCCAACCGCTCCTGCCCACGGGCTATGCCTGATGCAGGTGAACTATCCACATTCCTGGGAGGAACTGCGCAATTGAAGACCTACAGCACCAAAATCAAAGACATTGAGCGAAAGTGGCACGTGATTGACGCTTCCGACAGGACACTGGGCAAGCTGGCCACGGAAGCTGCTGTATTGCTCATGGGCAAACATAAGCCCACCTTCAGCCCCAATATCGATACCGGAGACAACGTTATCGTAATCAATGCCGAAAAAGTACAGGTTACAGGCAATAAGCTGAAGCAGAAGCAGTACTATCGACATTCCGACTATCCTGGAGGATTCAAAAGCATACCCCTGGGAAAAATGATGCAGGATGACCCAGCGCGAGTTATTGAGCACGCCGTCAGGGGCATGCTGCCACATACAAGACTGGGCGCCCAGATGCGGAAGAAGCTCAGGGTTTATGTCGGAGATTCGCACCCGCACCTAGCGCAGGTAGCACAGTCATCCGGCACCGAGCCAGAGACAGGAGAGTAGAGGATAAGCTAAATGGCAACAAAACAGTCCTATTTTAACGGCACCGGACGGAGAAAAGCGTCAGTAGCTCAGGTGAGAATTATGCCGGGCAACGGCGCCATAATCATAAATGGTATGCCCTATGAAGAGCGGTTCCCCAGCCTGGAACACCGCCGTGCCATACTGCAACCCTTTGTGGTCACAGAAAGCCTGAGCAAATATAACGCCATGGTCAAGGTGAACGGGGGCGGCGTCACCGGCCAGAGCGACGCTATCTCGCTGGGCATTGCGCGCGCGCTCGTTGAGGCAGAGGAAAACCTCAAGCCCATCCTGCGCCAGAACGGCCTGCTCACCCGCGACCCACGGGTGAAGGAGAGGAAGAAGCCCGGTCTCAAGCGGGCACGTAAAGCACCTCAGTACACCAAGCGTTAAACAACAAGGCAGAGGCATTAATGAAAAATATGAGAGGGGTTCTAAGCCCCTCTCTTTTTGTGTCATAGTCGATATACGTCATATTCTATCGCAGTTTATTTCATACCCGCCAGCTTTTTTCCAGCTTCCAGCAGCTTTTTCACCTTGGCTTCGGAGCTACTTTCCGCGTAGAGGCGCAGCACGGGCTCCGTGCCGGAAAACCTTATCAGCAGCCAGCTATTATCCTCCAGAATGTAGCGGAAGCCGTCGGCGGTATCCAGCTTATTGACTTTAAACCCTTCAATTGTTCCCGGAGGATTATCCTGCAATCGCTTGATAATCGCCGGGCGCTCCGCCGCTGGAAACTCGGCATCAATACGCTGGTAATAATGCGGCCCCACCTTGCTGTAGAGGTAGGCCAGAAGCTCCGACGGCTTTTTCCCCGTCCTGAGCATGAAATCGAGGAAGTAGAGAGAGGCCATGATTCCATCACGCTCGGCAACGTGCCCCCGGAAGCCATAACCACCGCTCTCCTCCCCACCAATAACCGCATCCTCAGCGTGCATAATCGGGGCCACATACTTGAAGCCCACGGTCGTCTCAAATACCGGCACCTCGTACAGCTCACCCAGCCGGTCGAGCATGCTTGAGCTGGTGATGGTCTTGACCAGCGGGCCACGCTCACCGCGCGTTTCAAGAAGGTAGAGACAGAGCATGGCGAATGTCTGAAGCGGGGTGATGAAGTCCCCTTTTTCATCGATTATGCCCACGCGATCGGCATCACCATCCGTCGCTAGGCCGATGCTCGCCCCCTGCTCTTTAACCATAGACGAGAGCTTTTTCAGGTTGAGCGCGATTGGCTCGGGTCGCACCATGCCCGGGAAAAGCGGGTTGCGCTCGCCGTTGATTTCGGTCACTTTGCTGCTGCCGCCTTGTAGCATTCCCTTCAGGTAACCAGAGCCGGCGCCATACATGGAATCT
>Ga0209536_100004193_pt1 | contig 22816 bp, 17 predicted proteins | sample DeeMarSeWOR28_12_FD_187461 | JGI IMG/M metagenome (GOLD analysis project Ga0209536, IMG submission 187461) | Marine sediment microbial communities from White Oak River estuary, North Carolina - WOR-2-8_12 (SPAdes) (version 2) | ecosystem: Environmental > Aquatic > Marine > Intertidal zone >... | reverse complement strand
CGTTCTCAAGATTTATTTTTCTGTAAAGATCAAAGTATTCCGGGCCGCTGTAAGATATAAGCGATGAAGATTTATCGATATCGCTGATGAAACCGTCATCGGTTGCTGAACCGGTTGCCGGATATACATTGATCACATTTTTCCTGTTAAATAAATTGGTAATGCGCACATAAAACTGTAGCTGAATATTTTGGAGGATTGAAATGACTGTAAAGATTGGTATAAATGGTTTTGGTCGGATTGGACGTCAGGTGTTAAGAGCTGTCAATGAATATCATCCTGATTCGCTTGAGGTTGTGGCGGTAAACGACCTTTTTCCAACTTCGACCAATGCTCATTTGTTCAAGTATGATTCCAACTACGGAAAATACCCGGGTACTGTAGAAGTCAGCGAAGGTGATCTAATTGTCGATGGAGAACGCATCAAGGTATTCGCTGAGAGTGACCCTGGAAAATTGCCTTGGGCTGATCTGGGTGTTGAAATAGTTGTAGAATCCACTGGTGTATTCCGTGATGCTAAAGGTGATCCAGCTGCAGGTAAACCTGGTGCCAATGTTCACATCGTTCAAGGTGGTGCTAAAAAAGTGATCATTTCGGCACCTGGGAAGAATGTGGACCTAACCCTAGTATTGGGTGTAAATGATGATGAATATGATCCTGCGAAACACCATATTGTCTCCAACGCATCCTGTACTACGAACTGTCTTGCGCCGGCTGCCAAGGTTGTCCATGACAATTTCGTGATTAAGCGCGCATTGATGACCACCATCCATGCTTATACAAACGGTCAGCGCATCCTTGATCTGGCTCATAAGGATATGCGTCGGGCGAGAGCAGCGGGTTTGAGCATTATCCCAACTACCACAGGTGCAGCTAAAGCAGTCGCCTTGGTCATTCCAGACCTGGAAGGTAAATTTGATGGATATGCCTTGCGTGTTCCTACCCCAACAGTATCTGTTGTGGACTTTGTCGCCGAGCTCGAAAAATCTGCCAGTGTTGAAAGTGTAAACGCAGCATTTAAGGCTGCCTCAGAAGGTCCAATGCAGGGTATCTTGGGTTATTCAGAAGAGCCTTTAGTGTCGATAGATTACAAAGGTGATCCCCGCTCTTCAATTATCGATAGCCTTTCAACGATGATGATGGGAGATAACATGTTGAAAGTTGTCACTTGGTATGATAATGAGTGGGGTTACTCAGTCCGCACAGTTGACCTTGCTACTAAGATGGCAGAGTCGCTCTAAGTAGAGATTGTCGAGCTGTGAAACGCTTATGTGTTTCACAGCTCGAGTACTCGGAGGGATTAATGTTTAATAAGAAGATCGTAACTGATCTTGATGTGGGTAACAAGCATGTGTTAGTGCGTGTGGATTTTAATGTACCACTGAAGGATGGAACAGTTTCAGATGATACTCGCATTCGTGCTGCTTTACCAACGATCCAATATCTATTAGATGAAAATGCAGCGGTTCTCTTGTGTTCTCATCTAGGTCGTCCAAAAGGGGAGGTTAAAGCTGAATTATCATTACGCCCGGTAGCTGACTACCTAAGTACTCTCATTGATCAACCGGTGACATTTGTTGAGGATTGTATCGGTACTGCTGCAGAGCAAGCTGCTCAAGAACTTCAATCTGGTGAGGTTTTGTTACTTGAAAATACTCGTTTCCACGCTGGTGAGAAACAAAACGATCCCAAAATGGCAAAGCAGTTAGCTGCATTGGCAGACTTTTTTGTGAACGATGCTTTTGGTACAGCGCATCGCGCTCATGCTTCTACTGTAGGTGTTGCTCAATATCTCCCATCAGCCGCAGGGTTTTTGTTGGAGAAGGAGATTCGCTATCTTGGGAAGACAATTGCTGACCCAGCACGTCCCTTTGTTGCAATTCTTGGTGGAGCTAAAGTCAGTGACAAAATTGGAGTAATTCGAAACCTTCTTGGGAAAGCTGATCAAGTATTAATTGGTGGGGGTATGGCGAATACTTTCTTTAAGGCACAAGGGTATCCAACAGGAAATTCTTTAGTAGAAGATGAAGTGTTGGATGTCGCCCGTGAACTTCTCGATGAAGGTAAACAGAAATTACGCCTGCCTGTTGATGTTGTTATCGCTGACCGGTTCGAAGCGGATGCCGAGTCAAAAATAATGGACATGGGACCGGTTCCTGACGGCTGGAGTATATTGGACATCGGTCCTGAATCTGTAGATGCTTTCAGTAAAGTAATAGCTGAAGCTCGAACGGTTGTATGGAATGGTCCGATGGGGGTATTTGAGTTATCAACATTTGCCGAGGGCACTTTCGGAGTAGCTAGAGCAATTGCTAATTCGGCTGCGACTTCTATCATCGGAGGTGGCGATTCTGTCGCGGCAGTAAAACAAGCGGGTTTAGCTGATCAGGTTACGCACATCTCAACCGGAGGGGGAGCCTCCTTGGAGATGCTAGAAGGGAAAGAACTGCCTGGTTTAGCTGCATTGCAAGATAAAGATTAATTGCATTCTGTGGAGAAGAATATGCGAGTACCGTTAGTAGCTGGAAACTGGAAGATGAATAAAACGATCGCTGAGGCACGCCATCTTGCTTCGGAACTGGTGCCGTCATTGAAAGCGATCAGCAGCGTTGATCGGGTCTTGTGTCCGCCTTTTACCGCGTTGTTAATGGTTCATTCTTTATTGGAAGGAACTGATATTGGTTTGGGCGCTCAAAATATGTATTGGGAGGAATCAGGTGCTTATACTGGGGAAGAGTCACCGCTCATGGTTGCAGAATTGTGTCAATATATAATCGTGGGACATTCCGAGCGTCGTGCTTATTTTGGTGAAGTAGATGCTTCTGTAAATCGCAAGGTAGCTGCTGCATTCGATCATAAGCTTATCCCGATAGTTTGCGTTGGTGAGAGTCTTGAGGAGAATGAAGCGGGACAAACAGAGGAAGTTGTGTCAAGACAGATAAAGGGAGGACTCTCGGGATTAGAGTTGCCAATTGTGAGTGGTTCAAAAGGAAACGCGTTTATTGTCGCTTATGAACCTGTGTGGGCGATTGGCACTGGGCGAGCAGCTACCCCTAAAGGGGCAAACGCTGTTATTGCAGATGTTATCCGAAAAGAATTAGCAGGTTTGTTCGGTCAGAATGTTTCTGATGAGGTTCGTGTTTTGTATGGTGGATCGGTAAAAGCTGACAATGCAGCTGAATTTTTCAGCGAGCCTGATATTGATGGTGCCTTAGTTGGGGGGGCAAGTCTGAAGCCAGATGAGTTTATTAAGATCGTCGAAGCTGCTGTATTGTAATGGAGTTCAAGGGTGCCAGCAAACCTGGCACCCATTTTCTTTTAAATATAAATTTTGTGATCAATCCAAATGGTTTAGGATGGTTGATTGTTCTTCTTGTGATGCTGACGTTGCTACAGCGACGCTTACATTTCGAGATTCAGGCATTATTTCTCGTAATTACTCGACGAGCTGATATCGCCATGGTTTTGTTTTCATTGATTTTTCTTCCAGGCGTTATCCTCCACGAGACAAGCCACTTTTTATCTGCTCGATTGTTAGGTGTGCCAACCGGACGTTTCTCAATATTTCCACAACCTTTACCAAATGGACGGTTACGGATGGGTTATGTGGAAACTGCTACTACGGATGTTATTCGTGATTCCATAATTGGCAGCGCGCCGTTTTTCGTCGGATGCATCTTTATCCTATATATCAGCTTGATTCCATTAGGCTTGGGGAATGTGTGGACTGCCTTCGTAGTTGGTAATTTCAATGTGTTCTCTGAGGCTTTTGTATCGATGTACACACGCCCTGATTTTTGGCTCTGGTTTTATCTCGTTTTTGTAGTCAGTAGTACAATGATGCCTTCTTCTTCAGATCGACGCGCTTGGCTACCGTTAGCGGTTTTGGTGGTGTTGATACTAGGTTTTGGGTTGATTATATGGCCAGGAAATTTTTTATCTGAAGCATGGATTAATATTTCACCAAAAGTAAATGTAAGTATGTATGCTCTAGTTTTGATATTCGGAGTCAGTGTTGTTTTTCACCTGATTCTGCTAGTTCCATTGTGGTTGCTGCGGAAAATCTTCTCCCGTTTTGCAGGAGTGCAAGTGAACATTAAGGATTAGGGAGATGAGGGTAGTCAAAGAGATACTGCATGTTACAATGAGCACAATTAACTAAGATGAAGGAGTTGAGCTGACTATATGACAAATCTCTGGTATGCATTACGGAGCAAACCGCGCAAAGAAGATGTTTTATATCGACAAGCGAACGCGCAGGGATTTGAGGTATTTTACCCGCGTTTGCGTGTACAACCTGTAAACCCTAGGTCAAAGAAGTATAAACCTTATTTTCCTGGATATATGTTTGTAAATGTAGACTTGGAGAAAGTTGGTATTTCGACCTTTCAATGGATGCCTCATTCAATTGGATTGGTTAGTTTTGGTGGTGACCCTGCGCATGTTCCAGATAATCTGATCAATGTCTTACAAAATCGCGTTAATCAGATTAATGAAGCTGGTGGTGAGGTGTATGATGGACTCAAACCCGGTGATCCTGTAAGGATTAGTGATGGACCTTTTAGAGGGTACCAGGCAATATTCGATGAGCGTTTACCAGGCAGTGAACGAGTTCGGGTATTGATTCAGATGTTGAGCGATAGACATTTACCGGTAGAGCTGCAGGCTGGTCAGATTAAACGCAAAGATCGTTCCTAACAATGGGGAAAAGTATTGGATTCTAGACCAGGAACTGGATTCGATAATCAACGTAGATTTGCAAATGACTAACAGTACGGCTTCAAATGTCTTTAATCGATTTCTTAGTGGGGGTATCAAATAAATTGAAAGAAATTATTGATTAATTTTAGATTTTGAGCAATCTACATTAGGTGCTGGATTTTTCTTTCTGAGTGCTATACTTCTTTTTGCACGGTTAAGGAGCATATCTTGAAATTGAACCAATGAAGATGTAAGGATCGGTTGTCGCTTCCTTATTTTGAAATTCGTTAAGATCTTTGAAACGCTTAATTTTGGTCACAGGCACTCGTTTTAATGCTAATTTGCGGAAAGATCCCTTAAATATTAATAAATACTCTAATCCGCACATCATTCTGAAATCAACATTGTGACCCTTCATTTTTATTAAAATGCCGTCAGTGTAGTGCCAATGATCTAATCCAAAGTAAAATATTCAAAAGGAGTTAATTTCTACCACCAAGTTAGCGATCTACTTGATTGGAATTATGAATGGGTGGAAGAAACACTGTGATATGCCATCGGTTTTGTTTGTTTGCACTGCAAATGTATGCCGCTCTCCAATGGCGAGCGCATTATTTGAAGATATTGCTTCTAGTGAATATAATGATCAAGATTGGCTGGTCGATTCTGCGGGCACTTGGGCAGTTGCAGGTGTACCTGCTGCAAATGGCTCGCGCTTAGCGATGAAGGAACGTGGGTTGGATATCGAAAAGCATCGTTCACAATCTGTAAATGGAGAACTACTGCATAAATTTGATCTTATATTAACCATGGAGAGGCATCACAAGGAAGCTATATCTATCGAGTTCCCCGAAATTTCTGGACGAGTTTATGTCCTATCTGAGATGATAGGACAAGCATATGACATTTGGGATCCTATGGGTGGATCAATAGAGGAGTTTAAAACTACTGCGGATGAGTTAGATAATATTCTGGTAAATGGTTACGAGAAAATCAAACGGTTGGCAGTGGAAGGATCGGAAAAGAAAAGGTAAAATTGCTTCTTGTGAGAAACAACGGGTATTGGTTATGTGAACATCAAGCGAAAAACAAATTGTCAAATTATCCAATTCTTGGTTACGCTTGATTGACGGTCCACCAGTGTTTTATGCATCAAGAAAGTCTAAGGATTAGCCCGAAGAGAGAACGCCAAGCGCTATTAGCAATTCTAATTTTCGCTTTTCTGCATGGTGTGATATATGTCTTCATTATCCCGCCCTGGCAGCATTATGATGAGCCAAATCATTTCGAATACGTCTGGCTCGTTGCTTTCCGTCATGATATACCTGAGGAGGGGGATTATGATTTGTCAATGCGCCTCGAGGTTGCTTTATCTATGCTTGACCACGGATTTTTTGAAAATCTTGATTATGGGTTAAATTTAGACACGCCTAGTGAAGAACCTGTTTGGATAGGACCATACCAACAATTAGGGGAACCACCGCTTTATTATTTAATAGCATCCATACCCGTACGATTGTTCAAATTTGCTGATGTCAATACACAATTATTTGTAGCCAGATTCGTTTCCTTGTTTCTTCTCCTGATCACAGTGTGGTTTGCATACGGTGTAGCGGTGGAGATGACCCCAAGTGGTCATTTACTGCGAATTCTGATGCCATTATCCCTGGCAATGTTGCCAGGTTTTGTAGATGTGATGACAGCTGTTAATAGTGATTCAGCAGCTATTGCAGTTTTCTCTTTCTTCTTGTGGGGTAGTGTCAGGCTAATCCAGCGTGGATTTTCGATCCTCGATTTTGTGCTAGTGATAATCGCTGTTGTGTTGTCATACTTCACAAAAAATACAGCTTACATATCCATCATATTATTACCTGGCGTATTAATTCTCTCTTTGTTGCACGGAACGAAGTGGCTTAAGATAACATGGTTAGTTATGGGAGTTAGTATAATTTTAGGTTTTATTTTAATCTTTGGCTGGGGGGATGTAAGATTTTGGTATCGTCAAACCAACCAAAACGTACCGACGAAAGTGGAAACCCAGCAGGCACCATTTGGCGAAGATGCATTGTGCATCGACATGCAATCTGGTGAAAACAAAAATTCGCCGCAAGTCAGACAGCTGCTTCCAGGTGAAGCGGTTGATTCTATCCGTGGTGAACCTTTTACATTGGGTGTTTGGATGTGGGCAAGTGAGCCAACAATTGTTCGACTTCCTATTTTAAGAAGCGTGGAAGGACTTCAATCGACAAGCAACCAGGTGGAACTTGGGACGGAACCGAAATTTTATATTGTTCGCGGAACTTTACCCTCTAGCGTTAGGCGTGCCTGGATAATGCTAGCGCCTTTTGTTAGCGGTAAAACATCTCCTGCGTTAGTCTGTTATGACGGAATTGTGCTGGTTCCTGGTAAACAATCAAAAGAGGTGCCACCTGTGTTCCATGATGAGCAGGCAGCTGAAGGAGTTTGGGGTGAGTATGAATTTACAAATTTACTGCGCAATGGATCAATGGAGCAGAGTTGGCTATGGGTACATCCCTGGGTAGATGCTTTGGGTGTTCGGTTTATTCCCGATAAAGGAAGACCCTCATTAATTTTGTACTCCATCCTTGATCGTTCATCTTCTGGTTGGTATTATATAAATACATTTTATCGCTTAGCCCGATCGTATTGGGCCAAATTTGCCTGGGGACATGTCTCATTAATCGGGCATAAACCCTATCGCGTACTAGGTATATTTACGGTGGTTGGTTTAGCAGGTGCGGCGGTTGCACTGTGGCGCAGAAGACGAGTAATGCCTTGGGATATCTTGATATTCTTCGCAATTGTGCTTTTAATGGCGTGGGGAATCACTTGGGTGCGCGGCGCTATCTACCTCTTCTATTTCCCATTCATACCAGTCGCTCGTTACGCCTATCCAGCGGTAATTCCAACCATGTATGTGCTCAATTTGGGATGGTTAGAGTGTTTAGCAGCGTTGAAACGCTGGTTTCGTTTACCACAGGGCTCTGAAGTTGTGGTATATATACTTCTCATGCTTGTTTTGGATATAATATCCGTGGTGAGTATAATGCAATTTTATTCTTGAACGGGCAAGGAAATCAGAGCTTGTGAATAGACAGAATCACAATACCAAATTCCTGGTAATTTTATTATTTTTTATTCTCATATTGTCATCAGCTGCTTGTATCTTTCAATCGAGGACACAACCAACTGTAACACCTACTATCTCAAATCCGACAAATACAATACAGCCATCAGCAACCTCAACGATAGCTCCATCAAAGACAGCAACCAAATTGCCTACTCCTACTGTTCTTGGTGATCCATCGACGAGTAATAGAGAAATCACCCCATCTTTGCCGACGAGGACATTGTCTCCACAGAATTCTGCATTACCGACCATGGCTTTACCAACTCCAACTTCCGCTCTACCAACATTAACCTTGCGCCCCTTGAATCCAAATCCTCCATTTCTAGGTATTGAAATCGCTGGCAAGTCTGATCTGGAACCAGTTGAAGAGTCAGGTGTGTATTGGGTTCGTCGAAACGGTGTTAAGTGGCATGAGATTGAACCAACTGAGGGTCGGCGGGATTGGCGGGTGCTTTCCGATCTGGGAATCGAGCTGCAATCCATTAGTGAACAGAACCAGGAAGTGATACTCGTTGTCAGGGGAACACCAGAGTGGGCACAACAGGTGCCTGGTTATTATTGTGGACCTATCAAGGAAGATAAATTGGAAGCATATGGGGATTTTATATCGGAACTTGTCACTCGCTATAGTCGTCCTCCTTACAATGTCAAGTTTTGGGAGTTAGGTAATGAACCTGACGTGGATCCGGCTTTAGTGATACCAGATATGGTCTTTGGTTGTTGGGGTGATCCTGATGATGATTATTTTGGGGGTGAATATTATGCTGAGATGCTGAAAGTTGTCTATCCAATTATCAAAGAAGCTGATCCTGATGCTAAAGTGATAATTGGAGGGTTGTTGTTGGATTGCGATCCAGAGAATCCGCCAGAATCCCAATCCGGGTCAGGAGAATACAAGGATTGTAATTCTTCGAAATATTTAGAAGGAATCCTGGAAAATGATGGTGGTGATTATTTCGATGGGGTCAGCTATCACGCATACGACTATTATTATCAATCTATGGGGCATTATGGCAACATAAACTGGCACAGTTCTTGGAGTTCAACAGGACCCGTTTTGATCGCGAAAGGTAATTTTATTCGTGAGATACTCGAGGAGTATGGCTATACGGATAAATTCTTGGTAAATAGCGAGATGGGCTTGATCTGCGGTACAACCGGAGGAGAAGACTATTGCAAGACGGAAGCATTTCAAAAGTCAAAAGCTAATTATGTGCCGCAGGCTCATGCTGCTGCAAAAGCTGAAGGGCTTTTAGCAAATATTTGGTACAGCATGCGAGGTTGGCGTGCGTCAGGCATTGTTAGTAAAAATGATAGCCCTTACCCAGCATATACCGCTATACAATTTGCTGTCGAACAGTTTGAAGACGTAGATTATGTTGGTGAGGTTTCTGATTATCCTGGTATCATGGGTTACGAGTTTGAAAGGGGAGATGGATATTTTTGGGTGGTCTGGGCGTTGGATGACGATAGTCATTCTGTGAACTTACCTGATCCTCCCTCGGCAGTCTATGACGCAGTAGGCGATGAATTAGAGGCTGAGGAAACAATTACTATCACCCTCGAACCACTTTATATTGAATGGATTCCATAGTCGGATTCAACAGGATGACTGGTTGATGTTTGAAATGAGCTGAAGTAGAAAAATTGGTGGTACGCTATTGCGGTGAGAAGGTGACCCAGATTATTTTGCTGTAACTTCGATTTGGTCAGCACAGTTTGTGTCAACCAAAATACAGATCCGATGCATCATTTAGCACCAGATTAAAATCATCTGGTGCTTTACCTTATTGCACTTGCTAGAGGCGTAAATTCAGGCTTAATTAGTATTTTCTTAAAAACATCTCATTTATCGATGTTTGATAATAATTCATCTATTGCAGCGTTCATGACCGCGTCCACCGATCCGAGAGCACTTTGCTCTGTGACTGGGACTGTGATGTCAAGAGGCACCCCCTGTCCTTCGATCAGTAGCTCACCATTCATAGTCTCAGGTCTACCCGTTGGGAACTGCATATCGAGTTCTTCCGGTAACTTGTATTGGCCTCTGCCGACCTCTCCGAATGCTCCGGCGGTAGGGAAGTGACCTATGATCGTGGAACGTCCACCCTGGGATAATGCGTTGGCGAATCCCTCGCAGGCGCTGATGCAGTAAGGGCTAACCAATACAGCAATCGGACCTTCATAAAGCTTAGGTGCAGGTTCGATGCGAGCGGGATGATCAGTATATTCGAATTCTCCGGACAGGTCGTTATAGTAAGAACTGCGACCCAAGATGACTTCCTCGTCAAAGAAATAGCCGGCAAAATCCATCGCCAATCCACTGTTACCACCTGTGTTATAGCGCAGGTCGATGATTAAACCAGGAATTTCGTTTTCAATCAGCTCCTCGATGTAGGTGTCCCATATCTTAGCCATCAGATGGTAATCGTCCGAAAAAGTAATGATACGAATATAACCCAGCCCTGATTCGTCTAACACCTCGCCTTCCACCGGTGTGGACAATTCATCCAGGTTGAAGACAGGTAGGGCTGCATATAATGATTCATAATCAACCTCCGCACGCATGGTAACTTCTTGTGTTTGCGAGTCTTCCGGGTTCTGGAAAGAAATGGTTATCCGCGTTCCCGGTGGTTGACGAGTTAGGAAGATGGCTTGTTCAACGCGTTTATGGTGTTCGGTCGAGTATGGACCAATATATGGTTCAACTGAATCGAGAGCCTCAAGCACTGGTAACCCGTCCCATGTTAGGATTTCTGCTCCAATATGAATGCCTCCATCTTCAGCAGGTGTATCGGGAATGATTTCAGTGACGATTACACGTCCATCGCTCAGTTCTTTCAGCACCATCCCAAAACTACCCCCGGCTTCATCATAGAATACCTCCGGATCGAACGTGATGCCGATATGTGCGTCTGGGATTTCGTAGGTGAAATCACGTAGGGCGCGGTAGTAATCAGCATTATTGTCAGCGCTGGCAACCTGGGGAGCAAATTCCTGGCGAAGGATATCCCAATCGATATCTTTTTCCTCGCTGAACGGATATTCGCGCGACACTTTTTCGAACATTGCCTCAAATGCATCCGTATAGCTCATTCCTGAGTAATCATTTACTGCAATTTCGCCTTCAATCAGATCAATTTGTGGTTGGGCTTCTTTATATATAAAGAATGGTTCACGGTCCAAGTCGACGATGCTGTAACCCGCTGTGATAGGTGCAGTGGGATCATCTTGTGTGAAGATGAGCCCATCTTCTCCAAAGCCGGTTGGGAAACTTTGTTCTTCATCCGGTGACCACACGACAAGTTTGCCGCCGATTATTTCGTAATCCAGCTCGGGGTCTGTGATGGTGGAGGCATAAGCATTCGACCAGCCAGTGCCATCGCGTGGCTCAAGGAATGGACCACCCCATGTATTCGACCAGTAAGCTATGGAGTAAACTGCCACCCCAATATCGTCTCGACCGTTGTTGTCAACATCTACCAAGGTGCCTTGAGGTACAGTTGGAAGCGCCAGATAGTATTTCAAAGTCTGATCTTCGAGGATTTCAACCGGACCTATGGATTGTCCGACCAATGAAAATTCGAATTCGGTATCTCGGTTTATGAAACCTGCCTGGTCTTCTAACATTACAAAAGGTTCCGAGATGCTGTTGAGGAAGAAAGGAGATGTGTATGGAATGTTGCCTGATATGAAGACTGGTTCGTCAGGGTTCTCTTCACCTGGTTTGACCGGTGGGGGAGGAATAGGAGTAGGTATTTCTGTGGGTGTCGGCACGACGGTTGCAGTCGCGGTTGGGTTTACATTCAATTGGCTTAAATCTGGTAATGCCTGGCATGCAAATCCTAGCACAGCAAGCAATCCAAGAAACAGGATAAAACTAAGGGATATTTTTTTCATAGATAGTCTTTATTCGTGTGATTCAATAGAGAGTTTATTCCCCTCGATGTCTTCACCATCACAAACCCATACTCCTGGTGCAGCAGAGCGAACCTCACCAAAACCAACACCAAGGCAAAGCAGTTCTTCTCGTACAGCCAGAATATCGTCTACCCGGAAGACGATCTTAGGCGCGTCTTTTCCAAAACGACGCTTACCGCCACCGTGTAGCGCCAGGTTGCAGGCGCCTGTGTCAAGGGTCACCCACATCTGGTCAGTGTATTCATCCATCCCCTGGGGATAGGAAACTTTAAAGCCCAGCTTTTTTGTATAGAATTCGACTTGGGCATTCATATCTTCGACATATAGAATGACTTCCATGAGATCTTTCAAGAGTGCCATGGACTCACCTCCATAATATGCATTTTTTGATTTAAGCCATGATCTAGAATCGCTTATAAATTAATGGAGCTTTTCGCGTCTTGTGGCATTAATATTAGAAATTATAACCGCTAAGATCTAATTAGACCAAACAGTATCAGATTAGACCGTTTTAATGTAGGGACAATTATGATGAAGTTTATTGGGTTCAGGACTTTTCCAGACCATATACCTGTGGAGGACCAAGATAAACTTCGTATCTCGTCCGTACCTGTTGTCGTATGGTGTAACATAGATGACAGGCATCTACGTAACCAACCCCATGAACGAAGCCGAACTCTTCTGATAACAAAGCAGGTCCCCCCTGTGAGATCGGACCGTAGATCGGGTGGTCTGCAACCCGATAAGCAGAAAGCAGCTCTGCTAAAGATGTCTCCCAGGCGTTGCCAATGTTAATGCCGGGACAGATCTGCACATTTCCGTATGCGTCGATGTAAACTTGGTCAGGGGAACAAAGATCATTGAATGGACAGCGAGTGAAGGTATCCCATTTAGAGAGTGGCATCCCAGAGACCAGAGTTTCGCTTGCCCGACCCTGGTATCGGAGCGCGTGATCAGTGATTGGTATTGATGAGTTTGGCTCTGAAGGGGTCTGGTTTTGATCTAAAGGTCCAAACACTCGAATCTGGGATACCGGCAATCCCAAATCGCATGCTACATTTAGTGCATTTTGCGCAGGTGTGGTTCCAGAGGATTTATAATGGTAAATGTCATTGCTGATACGCAGTTCTGAGATCCCCAGATGGACTAGGGGTCGTAAGAAACGCTTGGCACTATCCTCTGTCTGAGCGAAAGAGCCGTTGGTTTCTATTCCTACTTGGAAATTGAGTTGAACGATTTTCTTGATGCATCTAAGCATCTGCGGGAAATGAATGAAGGGTTCACCCCCATTGAGGAAGATCCGCTTAATTGAGTTTATCTTCTTTGATTCTTGGAGGATTTGGCCAATCTGTCCCATGGTGATGACACCTTTTGCTCTCGGTCCTGAATAAATATAACAATGCCGGCAGCGCAGAGTACATCTGTAGGATAGCAGGATATGAATAGTGGTGATCACGTTAGATTATTGTGTCCCATGTGGTCTAGATGAAGTGAGTATAACTAAAAATACTATATCTTTAATCAGTCAGGATGGCAATAAACAATATTGGATAATTTCGTTGGTGGCACCAAAACTTAACATGAATGAAATTGAATGTACCTCCTCGTAGATTCTTTATAATAGAATGTTGATCCATGGGTGAGTTGACAAGGTGTACCAGAGATAGTATAAGCTGCAAATGAATTTATATATCAGGATGAGTTAGGAAGTAATGGTTGTTCGAGTATTATCTTTGAGTGATGTCAAACGCAGCCTGATCTATGGCTCACAGATACGCACTCAATTCTCAGATATAGAGCTGGTCGTTAGCTGCGGTGATCTACCCTACTATTACCTGGAGTATGTGGTCAGTATGCTGGATGTGCCGCTCTTATTCGTGCGCGGCAACCATGATAAGCAGATTGAATACACGGAATCTGGATCTTGCACAGCTCCAGCTGGCGCGACTGATCTTCACCGTCGGATTTTATCGGTAAACGGATTAATATTTGCAGGTGTGCAAGGATGTTTGAAGTATAGCCACGGTCCCTATCAATATTCACAAACTGAGATGTGGTCTCACGTTTTCCGACTGGTTCCTGGAATGATCATCAACAAAGCTCGATTCGGACGCTATCTGGATATATTTATCACTCACGCTCCCCCGAGGGATATCCACGATAAACCGGATCTACCACACCAGGGGATCAATGCTTTCCGCTGGTTGTTGCAAGTATTTAAACCGGCGTTTCATTTTCACGGGCACATTCATGTTTATCGACCGGATGAGGAAACCGAGACGCGTTTCGAGCATACAAATGTGATTAATACCTACGGATCCAAGGTAACCGATATTGAATTGAAGGATATACGTAATTTGTCGCTTGGTGTTACACAAAGCAAGCGAAAATGAGGATTGCCTATGAGTATTGAACAAATGGCAAGCCAGGATTATGAGCGGGCATTATTTAAAGCGGCATGGCGGAAGATTCTCACCAGCTTGAGGGGGGAGAGCAATGAGCTGTTACCTTTCGAGCAGGTGCGTGAGCAGCTGCCATTTCGAGGGCAAAGGTATATCGGTATGCATGAGGTGCCGATCGACAAAATTGTGGGCAGTATGGGGCGCTACCGAGATTTTGACCGTGCATTTTTACCAAGACAGCAACGAACACGAGGGCGCTGGATTAATATTGACAAGGCGCATTACACGGACGTCGTACTGCCCCCGGTGGAGTTGTACAAAATCGGTGAGATTTATTTTGTCATCGATGGCAATCACCGTGTCTCGGTAGCGAGGGAAAGGGGACAGAAAGATGTGGACGCTCATGTAATCGAGATCGATACCACGGTTGAAATCACTGCCAATATGGATCTCACTGAGCTGGAGCTCAAAGCTGGATATGCCCGGTTTATTGAGAAGACCTACTTTCCAGAGGCCTGTCCGGGGGTGGAGATTGAACTCACTCTTCCGGGGGAGTATGAACGATTGTTAGAGCATATCAATGTGCATCGGTGGTATCTGGGAGAGCAGCGCAAACAGGAGGTTCCATATGATCAGGCAGTCTCCTCCTGGTGTAAGAATGTGTATACACCGCTGGTCGAAATGATTGAACAGCAGGGAATTTTAAAGAAATTTCCCGGTCGTACTGCTGCGGACCTATATTTGTGGTTGATTGAGTATCTGTGGTATCGGCGTCGATCTTATACAGAAGATTTTTCACTCGCAGATGCGGCTAAAAAATTTATCAAGGATTACGCAGAGTGGCCGGTCGGGCGGCTGGTCAATATCTTGGAACGAGCAGCCTGGATTGATTACCTGGTGCTGGAGCAAGAGAAAAAAGCATTTATGGGCAGAACAAACATCCCTGAATTGCGACCGTCGTCGAGTATTGAGCTCACCGTGCCGGGACTTTATGAAAGGCTTTTCGAGCACATCAGCGTGCACCGCTGGTATCTCGGTGAACAGGCAGGTGAAGATGTACCACTGGAGCAGGCAGTAGCATCCTGGCACGACAATGTTTACCTGCCTCTAGTGAAATTAGTCCGTGAACTCGGTATCTTGGAGGAATTTCCGGGGCGTACGGAGAGCGATTTGTATTTCTGGATTATCGAACGTCAGGCAGCATTGCAGGAAGTGTACGGTGAAGCGGCTGTAGAACAAGCTGCCGAAAAAGTGGTTGAGGATTTATCGGCTGATTCAAAGAAGAAGAAGCTTAGGGGGAACTAGTTCAATGAGGAGATTGGATGCCGTTTCGTAGTCAGATCACTCAACAGAGACATAGATCATTAAACGTTTAACCCGGGTTCGGGCTGATCGAACAGATCGCTGACATTATCAACAAATGTATTCCCCTCAAGATTTGAGTTTTTAACCCCGACCAGCTCGATGCCAATACGACATTGTTGGATTTTGTTCTCCCGGATGGTGTGATCATGCGGCGGAGGCGCTGGAGTGCCCCATTCTCCAGACGGCGGCAGGGGACGGATGCCGTGATCCTGGTCAGCGGCGATGCGGACGGCTTTTCCATCTCCAGTAAATGTATTATTCTCAATCAGCCAGGCGTAGCTGGTGTCGTTTTCAGGTACGGCACGAGCAAATCCTGGGATATGTTTCGACCATAATAAGACACCGTGCCCATTACCCTGGAAGGTATTTTTTTGCACTTGAAAACCGAAACCATTCTCTACGGCAATACCTGCCTGGTGGTTCCCGAGCATTTGATTTTCCTCTAGAATAAACTGGCGTGAAAATCCCATCCAAAAACCATAGTTGCAGTGGTTGGCAAAGTTTTTGTGGAAGCGGTTACCGCGACTGAATGTGGCTTCGAAGGCGATATTGGGGCTGTAGGAGCCATCATTTTCCTCAAACAGGTTGTCATCGCAACCGACCGGCTCGAAATCGGGGGTCAGCCCAGCTAAAAAAAATCCGTCGCCACCTAAGCGGGCATTATTGCGGCGGAAGATGTTGCGGCAGGAGCTGTAAACAATCAGGAAGCCTGCTGCATCCGCACCCATGTGCCCTTGTCGTTCGCCCCGTGGTTCGTAGCGACAGCAGTAGTCTGCGGAGTTTTCTTCGAATAGGCTGTCGCAGGTATTGTACAGGTGAAAACCGAAGCCACTGCAGTAATTCGCCTGGTTATTTCGAACGGTTAGATTGCGGCAGCTATAGGTGAGTAATCCGTTCATCTGGTGGGATAAGTCGTTTTGAATGATCCGGCTATCACTGACCTCCCGAAGCAGGATGCCACCCCCATAGGCTTTATCAGCTGGCAACCAAATATCCAGGAATATGGTGTTGTGGGGCACCTCAGCGGTCGAGGTGATCTGGCAGGCGAAAATCTCCAAATCTGAACATCCTTGGGCGTAGATGCCGTGCTCGTATTCTGCCAACCGCAGGTTTTTTACTGTCACTCCATTAACACTTTGTAGTCTAAGCCCACGCCCCTGACGGTGGTTCCCCAGTAATATTGCCTGGCTGCCATCTAGGTTAACCCCGTCGGCAGCGATAGAAATACCTTTCGGGAGCACATACACGCCTGGACACAAGACCGTGTCTGTGGTGATGACCATCCCATCGGTAGGTACAATTTGTTTTGTATTATTCATGATGCAATTGTACTTTATTTCAATAGAGCTAATTCCCCAGTATTCTTACCCCGGTTGTGTATCACAACATGGCGAAGCAACCAGGGGCATGATCCTTGTCTTTTTGATATCAGTATCGTATGTCACTTGAAAAATGGATTGAAAATCATTTGAATGCATATGGTTTAGCAAAAATAAATATTTTAATCTCCAAATTGCAATAGCTGCGAAGAGAGGGTATACTCACAAGAGCAAGGCAACAGGTTTATGTGATGCCTCAGTAGAATTAAGTCTGAAACTCGTGCTTCAATAGGATCGTGTTTATGACCAAGCCCAACCTGACATTTTTCTGTGAGTTGAAAGCCGAAGAATTACGAGCGGTCTTTTCCTCGCCATCTTTATTTGAGGATCTAGTGGCGTTGGAGGCCAGCTTGAGCCTGGGGATCCTGGACCTCAGTCAAGAGAGGGCCGATGTGGTGCGGCAGTTGAACCAACGAGGTATTCCGGTTATTGCCTGGCTGCTACTGCCTGAGGAGCAGGGGTATTGGTTCAACCTTGATAACGCTCCCCATGCAGCTGCATTCTACCAAGATTTTATGGAATGGACGCGCCAGAATGAACTGCTGTGGGTGGGGGTGGGTTTCGATATCGAACCGGATATCCGCGAATTGCAGCAGGTAACCGATCAGTGGTGGCGATTGTTGCCAACGGTATTCCGAAGGGTTTTCGACCGTGGCAGGTTGAAGAGAGGTCGACAGGTTTATAATGATCTTGTCCGGCAGGTTCAGTTGGATGGTTACCTGGTGGAAAGCTACCAGTTCCCGGTGATGGTGGATGAGCGTATGGTGGGTTCGAACTTAATCCAAAAAGTCGCCGGATTGGTGGATCTGCGGGTGGATCGGGAAGTATTTATGATTTATACCAGCGTGCTGCGCCCCTATGGTCCTGGCGTAATGTGGAATTATGCGAGCGAGTGTTCACCACTCAGATCAGAGTACAGGAAAGGGGGTTCAGCTCACCTCAGACGCTTTGCCGGAGTACCCTCAATCGGGGTCGGCTCCACCGGAGGTGGCGTGGATATCGAACTTGCCGATACGAATCCGTTAGAATGGGAAGAACTGGCGCGCGATCTGCAGTTTGCATGGCATTGGTGTAACGACATCTACATATTCAGCCTGGAAGGCTGCGTACAGCAAGGGTATCTCTCGCGCCTAGAAGGATTCGATTGGGAAGGGCCGCTGATCTACCCAATCCAGCACTCTCAGTTGGTTGGTCGCTGGCGTAGATTCTTACGCTCGATTCTATGGGTCAGCGCGCATCCGTTAATCGTGCTGCTGGGGTTGCTGGGGGGCATATGGTTGTTGGCGCGTTTACGTCGGCTGGCGAGCACTGGTGAATAAGGAGATTAACAATTGCCTGAATTCTATCAAATCAGTATTGAGGAAATCTCGAAGCAGCTATCAACATCTTTTCATGAGGGTCTTAGCACTCAGGAAGCAGCTCGCAGGCTGGAGCAATACGGAGCCAACGAGCTGGTTGAACGTGCGGGGAAGAGTCCCTGGAGAATATTGTTGGAACAGTTCACCGCCACTATGGTGGTTGTACTGCTGATTGCGGGTGTTATCTCCCTGGTATTGGGCGAATATATCGACGCGGCGGCAATATTCATCATTGTCCTATTAAACGCAGCCCTGGGGTTCAGCCAGGAGTATCGAGCCGAACAGGCTATGGCAGCACTGAAGAAAATGGCCGTACCGACGGTCAAAGTGCGACGGGATAGTCATGTAGATGAGATATCAGCCCGTGAGCTGGTGCCTGGCGATGTTGTCCTGTTGGAGGTGGGGAATCTGGTACCAGCGGACTGCCGTCTTGTAGAAAGTGTAAATCTCAGGATTGATGAGTCAGCATTGACCGGGGAATCTGTGCCCGTGGAAAAAGATGCTAAATTTATCTCGGATTACGATATACCTCTGGGAGACCGGCACAACATGGCGTTTATGGGTACGGTGATCACCTATGGGCGTGGTGAGGCAATCGTCGCCGATACTGGTATGGAAACTGAATTGGGAAATATCGCCACCCTTATCCAGAGGGCCAGCGATGAACAAACCCCCCTGCAGCGACGACTTGACCAGTTAGGGAAAGCCTTAGCCTGGGCTGCGATGTTGGTGGTTGTGATTATATTTGTTTTAGGCTTATTGCAAGGGGGAGACCTGGAGGAGATGTTTCTGACCGCTATCAGTATGGCAGTGGCTGCGATTCCGGAGGGGCTGCCTGCGGTGGTGACGATCGCACTGGCGCTGGGCGCTCAACGGATGCTCAGGCGTGAAGCTCTGATCCGTAAGCTACCGGCGGTGGAAGGGCTGGGTTCGGTAACTGTAATTTGTTCGGATAAGACCGGTACGCTAACCGAAAATCGCATGACGGTAATTGTTTTGGACGTGGCTGGACATAAGGTAGATCTGATCGAAGACCTGCGAAGAGGACCGGAGAAAGTGATCAAAGGTCCAGATGAAGCCGAGATCGAGCTGATGTGCCGCTATCCGGCGCTAACGCTGCTGCTGGCAGGCGGTGCGCTTTGTAATGATGCTGTTTTGGAAATCGATGGCAATAATCTTCGTATTGTGGGAGATCCGACCGAAGGGGCTTTGCTGGTAGCGGCTGCCCGCGCAGGCCTTACGAAAGAGAAGTTGGACAGCACCTTCCCCAGGCAGGCGGAAGTGCCTTTCGACTCAGAGCGTAAACGGATGGCCACCATGCATAGCTTTCCTGAAACGCAAGCCGAGATCCCGACGACTTTTGGCAGTGTGTGGGATTGGGAGGGTTGGCCAGGTCGTTTCGATTATGTTGTCTTCGCGAAAGGAGCGGTGAACAGCCTGCTGGAAATCTGTGACCATGTTTGGGTCGATGATCACGTCGAAGAGATGGATGAAGAATGGTGCCAGCGCATCGATGAAGCGGACAATGAATTGGCCAAGAATGGCGTGCGTGTGTTGGGTGTAGCCTGCAAATCTCAGGATGTCTTGCCGGAAGAGGATCATGAAGAGGAGCTGGAAAAGGAGCTCATCTTTGTCGGTCTGGTAGGGATGATCGACCCGGCACGACCGGAGGTCAAAGAAGCGGTAGCTACCTGTAAGACTGCTGGAATCCGTCCGATTATGATCACGGGAGATCACCCACTTACCGCGCGTTATATTGCTGAAGAATTGGGAATCGCCGACAACGGGTCTATTCTGACGGGTCAAGATTTGGCTGGAATGACCCTGGAAGACTTGGAGGAAGTTGTCGCGGATGTAAGCGTGTATGCGCGTGTCTCACCTGAGCACAAATTGAAAATCGTGGAATCCTTACAAAACCGTGGTCAGATTGCTGCCATGACTGGAGATGGCGTCAATGATGCTCCCGCCTTGAAGAAATCCGATATTGGTGTAGCGATGGGGATCACCGGTACGGATGTTTCCAAAGAGGCTGCGGATATGGTGTTGCTGGATGATAATTTCACTACGATTGTAAATGCCATCGAAGAGGGAAGAACCATCTACGATAATATCCGCAGATTCATAAAATATACCCTGACGAGTAATGCTGGCGAAATCTGGGTGATGGTACTTGCACCATTCTTGGGGATGCCGCTGCCGCTGGTGCCCTTGCAGATCCTGTGGATTAACCTGGTGACGGATGGTCTACCAGGACTGGCAATGACAGTGGAACCCGCTGAAAGAGATGTAATGACTCGCCCACCTTATAAACCGGATGAAAGCGTCTTCAGCCGCGGCGTGGGGCGCCAGATTTTGATGTACGGTTTCCTGATGGGTTTGGTGTCTTTAGCTGTGGGTTATTACTTCTGGTCTATTGGTCACCCCTACTGGCGTACGATCGTATTCACTACCATCACCCTCTCCCAGATGGGGAACGCTCTGGCGATCCGTTCCAACCGTGATTCGCTCTTCAGGATCGGGTTGTTGTCGAACAAGGCTATGTTGGGTGCGGTGCTGCTGACCTTGGTGACGCAGCTGGCGGTCGTCTACATCCCCTTCTTACAATCGCTCTTCAAGACTGGACCACTGACTGCACCAGAATTGGTCCTGTGCCTGCTGCTGAGTACGGTGGTGTTCTGGGCGATTGAAATTGAAAAATGGGTTATGAGGTTGAGACGGAAGAGAGCCGCAAGTACCAGTATGGTTGGCATGGGATGAAATGCGTAGACTGTAAGGCATTTTTATTGCGGAGTTTGGAAATTGAAAACTGAAGAGCGAAAATTAGCGGAAGGGATCTTATTAACTGATGAATACCAGTTGACCATGGCACAGCTTTATTTCCGTATGGGGCTGCATGAGAAGCTGGTACAGTTCGACCACTTCTTCCGAAGCTATCCTGATTATGGGCTGCATCAGGCTGGATACTGCATTAATGCCGGGTTGGAATGGCTGCTGGATTGGATGCAGACAGCGCACTGCCGTTTGGAGGATATCCGATTTCTCCGCAAGCAAACCGGCAGGACTGGTCAGCGGGTTTTCTCGGATGATTTTCTCGAGTGGCTGGAGCAGAATGGAAACTTTGAAGGTATTTCAATGCAGGCTATCCCGGAAGGTCGGGTGGTACATCCAAATGTGCCGCTAACTGTCGTGCAAGGTCCATTGGCGATGGCGCAGATCTTGGAAACCTCGCTGCTAAACCACCTAAACTATCAGACGCTGATCGCTACGAAGGCGGCTCGCATCCACGACAGCGGCCGCGGTCAGCTGATGTTAGAGTTCGGTCTTAGGCGGGCACATGACCTTGGAGCTAACGCTGGGGCGCGCGCCGCCTTGATTGGCGGTGCTGATTTCTCTTCCAATGTCGGAATATCCCATGTGTTGGGTTTCCCACCCAAGGGCACTCATGCTCATAGCATGGTGCAGCTGTTCATCGCCCTGGATGGCAGTGAACTGGACGCCTTCCAGGCGTATGCGGATGTTTACCCAGATGATTGTCTGCTGCTGGTGGATACCATTGATACCCTGGAAAGCGGCGTGCCCAACGCTATCAAAGTCTTCGAGCAGCTGCGGCGTAAGGGCCACGAGCCGGTTGGAATCCGACTGGATTCGGGCGACCTGGCTTATCTCAGCATCCAGGCTGCAAAAATGCTGGACCAAGCTGGTTTCCCTGACACTTCGATAGTGCTCTCCAATAACCTGGACGAACTGGTCATCTGGCAGATCCTGACCCAGATACAGCAGGAGGCGCCGCGCTACGATGTTGACCCCGAGCATCTGATTAATCGTCTGGTATATGGTGTGGGCACACGGCTAATCGTCTCGTGGGGCGAACCAGCTCTGGGTGGAGTCTACAAGCTGGTGGCAGTGTGTGATGAAGGCAAATGGCTGCCGGCGATTAAGATCTCGGAGACGCCGGCCAAAACTCCCAACCCTGGGCATAAGCGGGTCTGGCGATTATATGACCATCGCGGGAACGCTACCGCCGACCTGCTCAGCGAGGATGATGAGGATCCGAGGAAAATGGAGTGCATCAGGCTGCGCCACCCCACCAGACCAACTCAGTACCGTGAATTACCGCGCGAATCCGTTTCCGAATTCGAACTTTTGCTGGTGGAAGTGTTGGATCAGGGTAAATTGGTTTACGAGCTGCCAACGATTGAAGAGATGCGTGATCGCCGTCTGACGGATGTCGATCGCCTGGACCCGGGCGTACGGCGCTTGATGAACCCGCACATCTACCACGTGTCCCTGACGGAACGATTATGGCAGCACAAACAATCCCTGGTCAAAGAGGCGCTGGGGCAAGCTAATAAAGATGTGGAGAGTGTGGTGTAAACTAAGGTCAAATAACGTATTGTCCTATTAAGCAGTTAGATTTGTTTTATTCGCGATCGGAGGAGGTCACAGATGAAGGTGTTGGGTTCGCGCATTTTCTGGGGGGGCTTATTGATCCTGGCGGGGGTGTTGTTCCTGCTCGACAACCTGGGTTTGTTCACGATT
>Ga0209536_100004191_pt1 | contig 22824 bp, 18 predicted proteins | sample DeeMarSeWOR28_12_FD_187461 | JGI IMG/M metagenome (GOLD analysis project Ga0209536, IMG submission 187461) | Marine sediment microbial communities from White Oak River estuary, North Carolina - WOR-2-8_12 (SPAdes) (version 2) | ecosystem: Environmental > Aquatic > Marine > Intertidal zone >... | reverse complement strand
CGAAATCAGGCCAGAGCTGATGCACGACGAAATCTTCGCCGACAGCCTGGTCGGCAAGAATGTCGTACTCGGTTACTACTTCAAGAATAAGCTGCAGGAAGGCGAACCCGCTGTCACCGGCCTGCTGCCGCCGGCGCTGACCCGCATGGACGTGCAATGGAGCGAGCGCCTGCCGATCAGCAAGGCCGCTGGTTATGGCGGCAATCTCGAAATCCTGCAAACCTCGGCGCCGTCCGGCGGTTTTTTCGACAATCCCTTCGTCGACGCAGACGGTGTTTTTCGCCGCGTCCCGCTGGTGCAGTCGTACCAGGATTACCTGTTCGCGTCGCTGGCACTGGCGACCACCCAGGCTCACCTCCGCGCCGACGGCGTCGAGCTCGAGGTCGTAAGCGAGGGAACCCGGGGTGGCAAGGAATACTATGCGCTGGAAAGCATCAACCTGGGAGATTACCGGATTCCGGTCGACGCCAACGGCGCGGTTTACGTGCCCTACCGGGGTCGCCAGGGCAGCTTTCCCTACGTATCGATGCATCGCGTGCTGAGTCGCAATGCCAACCCGCTGGCGCTGAAGGACAAGATCGTGCTGATCGGCACCTCGGCGCCCGGCCTGCTCGACCTGCGATCGACGCCGGTGCAAAACATTTACCCCGGGGTCGAGGTTCACGCCAATATCGTGTCCGGCATCCTCGACAATCGCATCAAGCACAAGCCCGCCTGGACCGTTGGCTACGAAGTCGTGCTGCTGGTGGTGATCGCGGTCGCGATGACCTTGCTGCTACCGCTGGTGTCGCCGCTGCTGGCGGCTACCGGCACCGCGGGCATCACCGGGCTGGTACTGGCCGGTACCTTCCTCGCCTGGAACAACAACCTGATCCTGCCGCTGGCAAGTCCGATGCTGCTGATCCTGCTGATGTTCATGCTGCACATGTCGTACGGATTCTTTATCGAATCGCGCGGCAAGCGCCAGCTCGCCAACCTGTTCGGTCACTACATCCCGCCTGAACTGGTCGACGAAATGAGCGAGTCGCCGGAGCAGTACTCGCTCGAGGGCGAAAACCGCGAAATGACGGTGCTTTTTTCCGACGTGCGCGGCTTCACCTCGATTTCCGAGGGTATGGATCCGAAACAGTTGACCCAGCTGATGAACGCGCTGCTGACGCCGATGACGCGCGTTATTCACAAAAACCGTGGCACGATCGACAAGTACATGGGCGACGCCATCATGTCGTTCTGGGGCGCACCGATCGCCAACAGCGAGCACGCGCGACACGCGCTCTACGCGGCTATGGAAATGATGCATGAACTGAAAATCATGCAGGCCGATTTCAAACAGCGCGGCTGGCCGGAAGTCAACATCGGCATCGGCCTGAACAGCGGCGACATGAGTGTCGGCAACATGGGCAGTGAGTTTCGCATGGCCTATACCGTGCTCGGCGATGCGGTCAATCTCGGTTCACGGCTGGAGGGACTGACCAAGGAATACGGCGTCAACATCATCGTCAGTGATACCACCCGGGCGGCGATACCCGAGTTTGTTTTCCGCGAACTCGACCTGGTGCGCGTCAAGGGCAAGAACGAGCCTGTCGCGATCTTCGAACCGGTCGGCCACAAGAACGACATCGAAAAATCGGTAACCGAGGAACTCAGCGCCTATCGCAAGGCACTGGCAAATTTCCGTGCCCAGTCCTGGGACAAGGCCGAAGTGGATTTTTTCAACCTGAACCGCAGCTATCCCGATCGTTACCTTTACCAGGTATACCTCGAGCGAATCAGCGTCTATCGAAAGGACCCGCCGGGCGAACACTGGGACGGCGTGTTCACCCACACCTCGAAATAAGATCGCTCCCCGCGCCGGCCTACCAGCAGTCCTTCAGTACGCGCGCGAGTATCTCCACGCCCTGCTCGAGTTCCTGCTCGCTTTGCACGTAATTCATCCGCAGGCAGCTGTTCGCATGCTCGCCGGCCTCGCTGCCCTGCCCCGGGAAAAAATACTTGCCCGGCACCACCAGCAAACCGTTCTGCTTGAGCCGCTGATACAGTTCCGCGGTGCCGATTTCCAGGCCTTCGAACCAGAGCCAGAGGAACATCGAGCCTTCGGGCTTGTGGATATGCAGTCTGCTGTCGTCGATCGCGGCGCGTAGCAGCGATACCGCGAGCTCGGCGCGCGCCCTGTAAAACGGCCGTATCAACTCGTCGCAAAGCGGCAGCAGCGCCTTGTCGATTAACAACTGGTTGACGATTTCGGCGCCTATACCCGCCGGCGCCAGGCTGGTGATCGCCGTCATGTTGCTGAAATAGCGAATCACATCCTCGTTGGCGATAACGATGCCGGTGCGCGCTCCCGGCAGTCCCAGCTTGGACAGGCTCATGCAAACGATGCAGTTCTCGTTCCAGAAGGGCGTCACATCGTCGAAAATAATATTCGGGAAAGGAGTGCCGTAGGCGCTATCGATCAACAGCGGTACGTCCTGTGCGTTAGCGAGACGTTGCAGACGCCGGCATTCGTCATCGGTGAGCAGGTTGCCGCTCGGATTGGTGGGGCGCGAGACGCAAATCAGACCAACTGTCTCGTCGACGCGAAGATTGTCGAAATCGACCTGGTATTTGAAAAAACCATCTTCCAGATGATGGATGACCGCAGGCTGGCTGGTCAGCAGATCCGGCTCTATGCCCACGTCGCAATAACCGATGTACTCGGGCACCAGCGGAATCAGCACGCGCTTGTCGAGATTACCGCTCTTGCCGGCAAAGGAGTTGAACAGGATAAAAAACGCGCTCTGGCTGCCGTGAGTCAGCGCGATGTTGCGGCTGCTGATATCCCAGCCATACTGCTGGCGAAAAAAATCGGCGAGGTTTTCGAGGAACACGGCCTTGCCCTGCGGCGCATCGTAGTTAGTCAGCGTGGCCGCGAGCTGGCCCGAATCGTGCAGTTTGTCGATTGCCGAATTGAATACGGCAACGACTTCAGGAATGGAAGCGGGGTTGCCGCCGCCGAGCATGATGACTCCGGGCTGCGCCAGACCCTCGGCGATATCGTCCATCAAATGGGTAATACCGGAGTAACCGTGAAAGCGCTTGCCAAAATCAGAGAGATTCATCGATCGTCATCAACTTTTTCGTCTCCGGCAATTACGAACAGCTTTGCCGCAAAAAGCAACCGGTTTCAGGAGTTTTATTGACCTGCTTCGAATTTGACTCAGGCTGTTTTTATGGCACCATGCCGCGACGAACTGACAGGACCGGCATGGAATACGCCCACGAGATCGAAATGAGAGTCCGCGATTACGAGTGCGACATGCAGGGTGTCGTCAACAACGCGGTTTACCAGAATTACCTCGAGCATGCGCGGCACGAATTTCTGCGCTCGCGCGGCATCGACTTCGCCGAGGTTACCGCGGCCGGAATCATCCTGACCGTAACGCGCGCAGAGCTTGATTACCGCAAGTCGCTGACCAGCGGCGACGTTTTTTGCGTACGCAGCCGTATCCGCCAGTCATCGCGTCTGCGCTTCGAATTCCAGCAGAATATCTATCGCCTGCCGGACGAAACGCTGATGCTGCAGGCCGTGATTACCGGCACCTCGCTTAACCGTCAGGGCCGCCCCTTCTTCGCCGATGAAATGACGAAACTGTTCAGCGGAGACTAGAAGGGGAACCGCGCCGGCCTCGGCGCATTTAAGTTTGCATGATGCCTGGGACGCTGACAAAATAGCGTTTATTTTCTGGAGCCACAATGGGATTTCTAGCCGGTAAAAAAGCACTTATCGTCGGTATTGCCAGCAATCGCTCGATTGCCTACGGCATTGCCAGCGCGATGCATCGCGAAGGCGCGGAGCTCGCGTTCAGCTACGCTAACGACAAGCTCAAACCGCGCGTGGAAAAATTCGCCGACGAATTCGGCTCCGATATCGTTCTACCCTGCGATGTTTCCAGCGACGCCGAAGTCGAAGGCCTCTTCCAGCAGCTCGGGGAGCGCTGGACACAGCTAGACGCCATGGTCCACTCGGTGGCTTTCGCGCCGAGAGAAGCGCTTGCCGGCGACTACCTCGAAAACCTCGATCGCGAGGGCTTCCGCATCGCGCACGACATCAGCTCTTACAGCCTCGCGGCGATGGCCAAGGCAGCGCGTCCAATGATGCAGAATACCAACGGATCGATCATCACGATGACCTACCTCGGTTCGCAGCGGGCTTTGCCGAACTACAACGTCATGGGCGTCGCCAAGGCCAGCCTCGAGGCAAATGTGCGCTATCTCGCGGCGGCGCTGGGTCCCGAGGGCATTCGCGTCAACTCGGTGTCGGCGGGCCCGATCAAGACGCTGGCGGCTGCCGGCATCGGTGACTTCAAGAAGATCCTCGACGAGGTAGCCCACAACGCGCCCTTGCGGCGCAATGTGACCATCGAGGATGTCGGTAACGTCGGCGCTTTCCTGTGTTCGGACCTCGCCGCGGGCATCACCGGTGAGAATATCTACGTCGACTCCGGCTACAACATCGTCAGCATGGGAGTGCTGGACTGATTCGACTTCGAAGCTAGAGCTCTATTTCGTCCGGCGGGGTCTTGACGACGTCGGCACGGCCGCTAATGTAATTTAACGCGGACTGAAATTCGGCCTCGCCTTGCGCGCTTCGCAGGCTTCGCTCCGTTTCAGAGTCGGGATCGCTATCGGCGGAAACTACCGCGGACAGCTCCATGACGGCATAACCGCCATCACCCACGGCGAGGCCGTCGTAAACCTTAGCCTGCTCCGGTTTTTGCATGCTGAAGCTCCGCTGCAGAATCGCCGGATCGACACCGGCCTCGTCGCGGCCAACGAAACCAAGATCCTCGATCTCGGACGACCACTGCTGCGCTATGTCCTCCAGGCTGCCGCCCGAGCGCAACACCTGCAGCGCATCGGTACCCGCCTTGCGGCCGAGATCGGCGCGTTTCTGCCTCAGCAGCTCGCTTCTTACCTGTTGCTCGACCTCTTCCAATGGCTGCGCCTCAGCCGGCTTGCGCTCGTGCAAACGAACGAAAACGACACGGTCCCCGAGTTCGATCGCCTCGCTGTTCAGGCCCTGCTCGAGAATTTCATCGCTGAAAGCAACCAGCCGCAGCCTTTCGTCGCCAGCAATACCCGAACCCGAGGCGCGGTCGAACCAGTCGCTGGTCTGCAGCGAAAAACCATGTTGCTCGGCCGCAGGCAGCAATGAATCCGGCTGCTCGTAAACGATATTCGCCATGCTCTCGACGAGTTCATAGATTTGCACCTCGGCAATCTCGGTCTTGATCTCGTCTTCCAGCGTGACTCTCACGGCGTCGAAGGGCTGCGTTTCACCGCCGCTGATCGACTCTACCAGTATCAGGTGCCAGCCGAACTGGGTCTGCACCGGCTCGCTCAGCTCGCCCACCTGCAGCGAAAACATGGCATTTTCGAAAGCCGGAACCATTTCGCCGCGCCCAACCTCGCCGAGGCTTCCGCCATCGGCAGCGGAACCCGGGTCCTCGGATAACTCAGCCGCAAGCGTCGCAAAACTCTCGCCGCCCTCGACCCGTTCGCGAATCTCGATAATCCGCGCCTGCGCGGTGGCTTCGTCGGTTGCATCGTCGACCTTGATCAGAATATGGCGGACTTCCCTCGATTCGGGGGCCGTATAGCTTTGCAGATGGTCCTGATAGCGCGCCCGAACCTCGGCTTCGTCGACGGCGATGTTTTGCTTGATACTATCGAGACTGACCTCGATATAGTCGACCCTGATCTGTTCCGGCCTGCGATAGCGATCGGTGTTGGCCAGGTAATACTGCTCCACCTCGGAAGGCTCGACGGCTATCGACGCCGGATCGACACGGTAATTCAGGGTGCGGATTTTGCGCGTCTGATTCTTCAGGCTGGCGTACCTGCGGCCTTCCTCGGGCGTGACGAACGCTGTCGCCCGCAGGCCATTCTGAAACTGGTTAATCGAACCGCTGAGTCTGAGTTGTTGCTCGAAAGCGAGCGGCGACAGGCCGATGGAGCGAACCTGAGCTTCGTATATCTGGGTGTCGAAGCTTCCGTCGCGCTTGAACTCGTCCATATCGCGGATCATTCGCGCCAGCGTCTGGTCGCCGATACGGTAACGCTGCTGCTCGATATACCGGCGTAATGCAGTCTCCTCGATCAGCTGGTCGAGTACCTGAGCCCTGATCGCGGTTTCGTTCGCCAGCGATTCCGGAATGGCACCGCCAAACAGCTGCGCCAGTCGCTGACGGTAGTTGGCATAAGCCTGGTCCAGTTGCTGCAGGGTGATTTCCTCACCGTCCACGGTTGCCGCGGGCGGCGCCTCACCGCCTCCGAGATAGGAATTCACCCCCCAGAGCGCGAACGGAATACTGATCAGGAAGATAATGCCGTAGGCAATCCACCCCGTTACCTTGTCTCGAATAGCTTGCAGCATTGTGTGTCTGGATCAGTTAAAGATGCCAACAAATGGAAGCGCTCATAAAATGAGCGCTTTCAACAGTGGCGGAGTGGACGGGACTCGAACCCGCGACCCCCGGCGTGACAGGCCGGTATTCTAACCAACTGAACTACCACTCCTGATTGGTTGGTGGGTGCTGACGGGATCGAACCGCCGACCCTCGCCTTGTAAGGGCGATGCTCTCCCAGCTGAGCTAAGCACCCGGTGTAGCCAAAAAGGTGCGCTAGTTTACTGCGTCTTTTAGTGCTTTGCCAGCCTTAAATGCGGGGACTTTCGAAGCTTTAATCTGAATGGTTTCACCGGTGCGAGGGTTGCGCCCTGCTCGTGCCTCACGCTGACGTACGAGGAAGGTACCAAAGCCCACAACCGTGACCTGGTCGCCTGATTTAAGCGCCTGGGTTACTGCTCCGATGACTCCATCTACAGCCCGAGAGGCGTCGGCTTTACTCAAATCCGCAGCATTTGCAACAGCATCGATCAATTCAGATTTATTCATTAGATTTTTCCATTTGGTTAAGTTGATATATTTATAGCCCGAAGGGCGGACGGCAAAGCAAGTCTAATTAGTGTTTATGCTTGTTCTCGATGCATCCGTGCGCCGATTATGCTCGCGACATCCCCCGTCAAGTGCCACGAATTAAACCAACAGCAGCGTTTACGGTCAACCCAATTCGCCGAAAAACGCCAAATAAATTGCATTATTTACGTAAACGCCTAATGCGCTCGGACTCGGGTTGACTTTTTCTCTTTCACCTTGCTCTTGGCCTCGACCGAAGCGGCCTCGGAACCTTTGGGTACAGGCGTCGGCCGATGTGCGAGAGCCACGTCTAGCACCTGGTCGATCCAGCGTACAGGGATAATTTCAAGCTTAGCCTTGATGTTTTCAGGAATCTCGGCAAGATCCTTTTCATTTTCTTCGGGAATCAGAACTTTAGTAATGCCTCCCCGATGAGCTGCCAGCAATTTCTCTTTCAGGCCCCCAATCGGAAGAACCTCGCCACGCAGGGTGATTTCTCCCGTCATCGCCACCTCTGCCTTGACAGGAATTCCGGTCAGCGCGGAAACCAGCGCGGTACACATACCCACACCGGCACTTGGACCATCTTTCGGCGTCGCACCTTCGGGGACATGAATGTGAATGTCCTTTTTCTCGTTGAATTCCGGATTAACCCCGAGCACATCCGCACGGCTACGCACCACGGTCATCGCCGCCAGAATCGACTCCTTCATCACGTCGCCAAGCTGCCCGGTTTGCACGAACTTACCCTTACCATCGACGACCGCAGCTTCTATGGTCAGCAATTCACCACCGACTTCTGTCCACGCCAAACCAGTCACCTGGCCGATCTGGTCTTTTGCGTCAGCCGAACCAAAACGGAAGCGTTTTACACCCAGGTATTTATCCACGTTATCTGCGGTGACAACCAGCTTCCGGATTGTCGGCTCGAGTAACATGGACTTCACAGCCTTGCGGCATATTTTCGAAATCTCTCGTTCAAGGTTGCGCACACCGGCCTCGCGCGTATAGCGCTGGATAATTTCGTGGACTGCTGACGACTCGATCACGATCTCGTCGGGCTTCAGTCCATTTTCCTTGATCTGCTTGGGAACCAGATACTTGAGGGCGATATTCAGCTTTTCATCTTCGGTGTATCCCGGAATGCGGATGACTTCCATTCGATCCAGCAACGGGCCGGGGATATTCATACTGTTCGAGGTAGCGACGAACATCGTATCCGACAGGTCGAACTCCACCTCGAGGTAGTGATCGGCGAAACTGTTGTTCTGCTCCGGATCGAGCACTTCGAGGAGCGCCGAAGCGGGGTCGCCACGAAAATCCATTGCCATCTTGTCGATTTCATCCAGCAGAAACAGCGGATTCCTGACCTTGACACGCGACAGATTCTGAATGATTTTGCCGGGCATCGAGCCAATATAGGTTCGCCGATGACCACGAATTTCGGATTCGTCGCGCACGCCACCGAGTGACATACGCGAAAACTTGCGATTGGTGGCGCGAGCTATGGAACGTCCAAGCGATGTTTTGCCGACGCCCGGCGGCCCCACCAGGCACAAAATGGGCCCTTTCAGCTTGCGCACGCGCTGCTGCACCGCCAAGTATTCGAGAATTCGCTCCTTAACCTTCTCGAGACCATAATGATCTTCTTCCAGCACCTTTTCGGCGATTGCCAGGTCGCGCCGAATTTTCGACTTTTTCTTCCACGGCACGCTCACCAGCCAATCGATATAGTTGCGCACTACAGTGGCCTCGGCCGACATCGGCGACATCATCTTCAGCTTGTTCAGCTCCGAATCAGCCTTTTCACGGGCTTCCTTGGGCATGCCCGATTCTTCGATTTTGCGTTGCAAATCCTCGACTTCATTGGGCGCATCGTCCATGTCACCCAGCTCCTTCTGAATCGCTTTCATCTGCTCATTCAGGTAGTACTCGCGCTGGCTCTTTTCCATCTGCTGCTTTACACGACCGCGTATTCGCTTTTCGATCTGCATCAAATCGATTTCGCCCTCGATCTTGCTCATGATGTGCTCGATACGCTCACGCGGATTCTGGATTTCGAGAATTTCCTGTTTCTCGTCCAGCTTGAGCGACATGTGCGCAGCGATTGTATCAGCCAGTCGACTGGGATCGTCGATGCCAGAAAGCGAGGTAAGAATTTCAGGTGGAACCTTCTTGTTCAATTTGACGTACTGATCGAACAGGTTCAACACCGAGCGCAACAGGACCTCAGCTTCGCGATCGTCCACCACTGCGGGCTTTTCCAGCAGATTGATAGCGGCGGAATAATATTCATTGGTTTCCAGCAGACTGTCGACAGTGACGCGATCGCCCCCTTCTACCAGCACCTTGATGGTGCCATCGGGTAGCTTGAGCATTTGCAAGATGGTGGAAAGCGTACCTATCTGGTAGAGATCTTCCTGCGCCGGGTCATCGACCTCGGCGTTTTTCTGCGCCAGCAACAGAATTTTTTTGTTGTCCGCCATGGCGGCCTCAAGCGCGAGAATCGATTTCTCACGCCCGACGAATAATGGAATAACCATGTGGGGGTACACCACTACATCGCGCAGCGGTAATACGGGGATCAACTGACGATCCTGTTGTTCGGCCAGCAGGGTGTTCGGAAAGTCTGACATAAATGCCTCAAAGCTAGGGTATCGCGATTAAATGGGTATCAATGCCGCGTTTTCAACCAGGGCCAGCCCTGAAGCCTGGAATTATTCGTCAGATGCGACGCGCTGCATTTCTCCACCCTCGTAGATCACATAGGGCTGCGCATTACCTTCGATGACGGCTGCATCGACTACGACCTTGCTCACGTTTTCCATCGCCGGCAAGTCATACATGATTTCCAGCAGGGTGTTCTCGAGTATGGTGCGTAATCCGCGCGCGCCGGTTTTTCGTTTCATCGCCTTCTTGGCGACCGCATTCAACGAATCGGGACGGAATTCGATCTCGCAGCCTTCGATTTCAAACATCTTCTGATATTGCTTGGTGATCGCATTCTTCGGCTCTGTCAGGATCTTGACCAGTGCCTCCTCGTCGAGTTCCTCCAGCGTGGCCACCACCGGCAGGCGACCCACGAACTCGGGGATCAGGCCATATTTAATCAAGTCTTCGGGTTCGACTCGGCTGATAATTTCACCGAACAGGTCCTTCTTATCCTTGCTCTTCACATCGGCGCCAAAACCGATACCGCCTTTTTCAGAGCGGTTCAGAATTACCTTGTCGAGCCCGGCAAACGCACCGCCACAGATAAACAGTATCTTGCCGGTATCAACCTGCAAAAATTCCTGCTGCGGATGCTTGCGGCCGCCCTGCGGAGGCACCGACGCCACGGTTCCTTCGATCAACTTGAGCAACGCCTGCTGAACGCCTTCACCGGACACATCGCGAGTGATCGACGGGTTGTCCGATTTACGTGAAATTTTGTCGATCTCGTCGATGTAGACAATACCGGTCTGCGCCTTCTCGACGTCGTAATCGCATTTCTGCAACAGCTTCTGGATAATGTTTTCCACGTCCTCGCCGACGTAACCGGCCTCGGTAAGCGTGGTTGCGTCGGCAATCGCAAATGGCACGTTCAGCAAACGCGCCAACGTTTCGGCGAGCAGTGTTTTTCCCGACCCGGTCGGTCCGATCAGCAGGATATTGCTCTTGGATAATTCGATATCGTCCTTGACATGGCCCACTTCGAGACGCTTGTAGTGGTTGTATACCGCAACGGATAGAACCTTCTTGGCGCGGCTCTGACCGATGACGTATTCATCGAGAACCTTGTTGATCTCATGCGGTATGGGCAGGCGGCTTTCGGTATCTTCGCCGCTTTCATGGATCTCCTCACGAATGATGTCGTTACACAGATCGACACACTCGTCGCAAATGAAGACCGACGGCCCCGCGATCAATTTTCTCACTTCATGCTGACTTTTGCCGCAGAACGAGCAATAAAGCAGCTTTTCATCCTTATTCTTCGATCTTTCGTCACTCATACAACACTACCGAACCTAGAAGCGCATTACTTTTGATAATATTAGACCATACCGCATAGCACAACCGAAAAAAACGCTTTTTGGCTAGGCCTTCACATAACCACCATGGTAACACCACTATTCGGACGCGGGCGCTTTTTCGGTAGTCGAACGAGACGACAGGACCTGGTCGATGATGCCGTATTCCACCGACTGCTCAGCGCTCATGAAATTATCACGTTCGGTATCCCTGTCGATATCCGCTTCGCTCTTTCCGGTATGCGCCGAAAGCAGCTTATTGAGTCTACCGCGTACCGCAAGTATCTCCTTGGCATGGATTTCGAAATCACTCGCCTGGCCCTGAAAACCACCCAGCGGCTGGTGAATCATGACGCGCGAGTGCGGCAAGCCGTAACGTTTTCCGGCCGCTCCACCTGCCAGCAGAATCGCGCCCATGCTGGCCGCCTGGCCAGTACATAAGGTACTTACATCAGGCTTGATAAATTGCATGGTATCGTAAACCGCGAGACCGGCCGTCACCGAACCACCCGGGCTGTTGATATACAGCGATATGTCCTTGTCGGGGTTTTCAGATTCGAGAAACAATAACTGCGCGACAATCAGGTTCGCCATGTGATCTTCAATCGGACCGACGACAAAAATCACCCGCTCTTTCAACAGGCGCGAGTAGATATCGTAAGCACGCTCTCCGCGCGCGGACTGTTCCACCACCATCGGTACCAGGTTGGCCTGGGTGACCAGATCACCGGTACTGATCGAGCTCAGATGGGCGATGCCGTATTTATCATTCATAAAATTTCCCGGGATTACTAAAAACTAGAGCTTACCATTCATCAAATCTTCGAAGCCGACCTCTTTTTCGGTCACCTTTCCATGCTCCAAGATATGGGCGACAACCTGGTCTTCAAGCACCATCGCTTCGATACCGGAACGCGCCTGCTGGTTTTGCCGATAGTAAGCTCTAACCTGGTCCGGCTGCTCATACGAGATCGCCATTTGCTCGATAGTCGAATCCACAAGCTCTTGATCCAGCTCGATTTTATGCTGTTTAATTACTTCCGAAATGAGCAGGCCCAATTGTACCCGGCGACTCGCTTCCTCGCGGAAAAGTTCGTCCGGAAAACTGGTTGCGTCCATCGATCCCGGATCCTGTCCCATGCGCTGCGCTGCCTGCGCACGCAGGTTGGCGATCTCCTCGCTGACCAGTGCGCTCGGCGCCAGGATGCTATTATGCTCGAGCAATCCGGCCATCACCTTATTTTTCAAATTTGCCTTGAGTCGGTCGTTCTTTTCTTTTTCCATGTTCGCGCGAATGTCGGCGCGCATCTTATCCAGGTCACCGTCCTCGACACCGAAGCCCTTGGCGAATTCGGCGTCGATCTCCGGAAGTTCCGGCTTCGACACGCGAGTTGCCTTGAGGGTGAATTCCGCCGTCTTACCGGCTACATCGGTACCATGATAGTCTTCCGGGAAATTGACCTCGACGACACGCTGCTCGCCTTGCTTGATGCCTTCCAGACCGGACTCAAACTCGGGCAGCATCTGTCCGGCGCCGATTTCGACCGGCATATCCTTGCCGGCGCCGCCATCGAACAGTTCACCATCGATGCGACCTTCGAAATCAACCATCACCTGGTAGCCTTTCTTTGCCGCGCCCTTGGTCTCCTTCCAGGTCTTGCGCTGTTCGCGTAGCTTTTCGAGCATCGCATCAAAATCAGCGTCCTTGATCTCGGCAACGGCTTTTTCAACCTCGATGGACTTCAGGTCCAGTTCTTCGACCTCGGGATAGACTTCGAAGATCGCGGTGAAGGACATATCCTGCTTTTCTTCGCTGCTGATCGAATCGATACTCGGTGTGCCCGCCGGACGCACATGTTCCTGGGCGAGAGCTTCCCGGTAGCTTGATTCGATGACGTCACCGATGACTTCCTGACGCACATGCCCGCCAAATTTTTGCTGCACCACCTTCAATGGCACCTTACCGGGGCGAAAACCGTCGACACGGACAGTTTTGCTGAGGTCTCTGAGCTTTTTTTCCACCGCTTCGCTGACCCGTTCTGACGGAATTTGAACCGTCATTTTGCGTTCCAGACCCTCGAGGGCTTCGATTGATACTTGCATGTCTAAATCTCGTGAAATTTTCGTAAACGACAGGTTAGGTATGACGGGTGGAGCAAAGTTCACCGCCTAAAGCAGAAAGTGGAGCGATACCTTAAGTGAGCCATGTCCCAAAGTGGCGCGGATTATACGCAGGTCGTCAACAGATGTCAGCCAATTTCTAATCGCAGCCGGACTCTATCCAGGACCTCTGCGGGGGCTCTCGGCGACCTTCGCAGCGCCGCTCCACGAACCAGCGTGAACAACCTTCACGGAATTCACCGCTATCCCTGGCATCCCGGTTTGAGTCGGCAAAAAAAACCGGCCATGGGGAGCCGGGTTTGTTGTTGCCGTCGAGCCATGGCGAAGCCCTGAGCTCATAAATGGTGCGAAAGGAGAGACTCGAACTCTCACATCAAAAGATACCAGAACCTAAATCTGGCGCGTCTACCAATTCCGCCACTTTCGCAGAAACTGAGCCCCGACTGCAGGTGCGCCTGACTGCGCCTGCAGAATCAACCTGATCGGGGTTCTGGGCGCCTGTCACCAGGCGCCCGGAATATGGGGTGGACGATGGGGATCGAACCCACGACAACAAGAATCACAATCTTGCACTCTACCAACTGAGCTACGCCCACCATAAATTTGGCACGCCCGGCAGGATTCGAACCTGCTACCCTCGGCTTAGAAGGCCGATGCTCTATCCAAATGAGCTACGGGCGCTTCGGATACCCTTCTAATGGCCTGGTTTAGACGATTGCGGTGTTGCCGGCGTACTGTAACGGCGACCCGCCGACTCCTCAGGCGTGTTTACCCGGACTGCGCTTACGGTTCGGTCATCCTGCCTCGCCTTAGTCCCGCAACCCTTTAGTACTGCACTCGTCTGAACCAGGCCATTAGAAAGGCATCCTCGGTCCTGTTCAACTGCCGGATTTCCTAAACCCGGGTATTCTAGACGATCGCGGACCTGTTCGCGAACCGTCGAATCTGTCGTTATCCTACTATACGCTGCGACTCGGCATGTGGATTTGACGAGATCTATGCAACCGTACTCAAAATCTGATGACAGACCAATCCTGTAAAACTGGTCGGGGTGGAGAGATTCGAACTCCCGACCCACTGCTCCCAAAGCAGTTGCGCTACCAGGCTGCGCTACACCCCGACGCTTGCCCTTCAGCAAGGCGCGGAATAATACGCCGATCAAAAAAGCCCGTCAATTGAATCGACAGCTATTTCACCCGCGTCAGCCGCGGCGCCAGCGAGTGCCGTCGCTACCGTCCTCGATGACGATACCGGCCGCGCTCAACTCATCGCGAATACGGTCGGCCTGCGCCCAGTCCTTGTCGCTGCGGGCCTGCAAACGCGCAGCGATCATTTCCTCGATGGCCGTATCGCTAAGCCCGTTGCCCTGCCCAGCCTGAGATTTCAAAAAATCATCCGGATTTGCCTGCAACAGCCCCAGCACACCACCCAATTGGCGCAACAGGCTGGCCAGCTCGTGTTGCCTTTCTTCTCCAGCCGCTTTGGCCCGATTGATTTCCCGTGCCAGGTCGAATAGCACCGCGATCGCGTTGGCTGTATTGAAATCGTCGTCGAGGGCCTGCTCAAAGCGCTGCTGATAATCGCTAGCTTCGGGTACCTTCACCGGCCGCGTATCCTGCAGCGCGGCATACAATCGTTGCAGCGCGGCGCGCGCATTGTCGAGCTGTTCCTCGGAATAGTTCAACTGGCTGCGGTAGTGACTGCTGACGATGAAGTAGCGGATTTCCTCGGCCCGATAACTGTCCAGCACGTCGCGCAGAATGAAGAAGTTCCCCAGAGACTTGGACATCTTCTCTTCATTGACGCGCACGAAGCCATTGTGCATCCAGTAGTTGACAAACTTTTCGCCGTTACAGGCCTCGCTCTGCGCGATCTCGTTTTCGTGATGCGGGAACTGTAAATCCTGGCCGCCACCATGAATATCGAAATGGTTGCCAAACAGGCTGCGCGACATTGCCGAACATTCGATGTGCCAGCCGGGTCGGCCATCGCCATATTTTGATGGCCAGCTGGGCTCACCCGGCTTCGCCGACTTCCACAACACGAAATCGAGGGGATCGCGTTTGCCCGCATCCACTTCCACTCGCTCACCGGCGCGCAATTCGGAAATCTTCTTGCCCGATAGCTGACCGTAATTGGCAAACTTTGCCACCGCAAAGTAAACGTCGCCATTCTCTGCCTGGTAAGCATAGCCACTGCGCTCCAGGGCCTCGATCATGTCCAGCATCTCGTCGATGGTTTCGGTGGCGCGCGGCTCCACGTCCGGGCGCAACACGCCAAGCGCATCGGCATCTTCGTGCATGGCGCGAATAAAGCGTTCGGTCAATTGATCGTAGTCCTCACCGTTTTCGTTGGCGCGTTTGATGATCTTGTCTTCGATATCGGTGATGTTGCGCACATAGGTTACCTGGTAACCGAGATACTTCAGGTAGCGATAGACCACGTCGAATACCACCAGCACGCGCGCATGGCCGATATGGCAATAGTCATACACCGTCATACCGCAGACGTACATGCGCACCTTGCCGGGAATGATCGGCTCGAAGACTTCTTTTTTGTTGGTAAGGCTATTGTAAATCTTAAGCATTAGCTTGGGGGAAAGGGTTAGGCGACAGGGCGTAGAGTTTAAAAGATGCTCCGATCGAGTGAAACAGTTAATTAGGCGTCGGCTTCCAAAAACCCGGACAAATCAGTAGAATCCGCCCCTCGTTACTAATCGCTCGGACCTGCTGGAACACTGATGACTAAAACTTTACTACCTGTCGGGGTTGTACTCGCAGCTATCCTGTCGCTGGTATTTTTTCCCAACATCAATGGTGGAACCCCAATGAATGAATCAACCGACAACCCGATCGTAGTGTTTGACACCACGATGGGCCAGATCAAGATCGAACTCGATATGCAAAACGCGCCGAATACCAGTGAGAATTTTCTCGCCTATGTCGATGATGGCTACTTCGTCGGCACCACTTTTCACCGCGTCATTCCCAACTTCATGATCCAGGGTGGCGGCATCACCGAGGACATGCGGGACAAGCCGAGCAAACGCGCACCGATTAAAAACGAAGCCAACAATGGATTGAAGAATGATCGCGGCACGCTCGCCATGGCGCGCACCGGCGATCCGCATTCCGCAACTTCGCAGTTTTTCATCAATCACGTGGACAACGCTTTTCTGAATTTCTCCGGCGAAACGATGCAGGGCTGGGGCTATGCCGTGTTTGGCAAGGTCGTCGACGGCATGGACGTGGTCGATGCGATTGCAAAGGTTCAGACCGGTAACAAGGGTGGCCACCAAAACGTTCCTGTCGAGCCGATCATCATCACCGCGGTAAGCCGTCAGTAACAGGGCGCTCGCGCGATGAGCGAGGAGTACCTGTTTATTTCCGATTGCCACCTCGATCCGAGGCTGCCGGAGGTTTCAGCCTCGCTCATCCAGTTTCTGCAGTCACGCGCAGCCACCGCCCGGCGCCTGTATATCCTCGGCGACCTGTTCGAGGTCTGGCTTGGTGACGATGATCCCGCCGATGGCCACCAGCAGGTGATCGATACGCTGCGTGAGCTTGCCACCTCCTGTGAAATTTTCTTTATCGCCGGAAATCGTGATTTCCTGCTGGGAGAGGATTTCGCCACCAGGGTTGGCATGACCCTGCTCAGGGAGCCGCATTTCCTGCAACTGGAACAATCCCGGGTTATGTTGTTGCACGGCGACACCCTGTGCACCGACGATCACGTTTATCAGAAATTTCGTGCCATGGTGCGCGATCCGGCATGGATCTCGGCGACGTTAGCCACGTCGCTGAGCGAGCGGCGGCAAGTCGCGGCTCGGTTACGCGACGACAGCAAGGCGGCGACGAGCCTGAAACCCAGCGAAATCATGGATGTCAACGAAACCACCGTAACCGAATGTTTTCGCACCAACGAGGCCGATGTCATCATCCACGGGCACACCCATCGCCCGGCAATGCATCGCTACGACCCGGGCTTGCTGCGCATCGTGCTCGGCGACTGGGTGCGTGAACCGAGTTTTCTCAGCTGGCAGCCAGTACAGGGCTTCAGGCTGACCGACCCGCGCGTCTGAAAAGCACTACCCGGGGATTGCAGGTTTCCAGAGAAAGCGATCAAATGCCTTGCTCCAGCGCACTTAGTTCCTGCTCCTCAAATCCGGCCTGAATGCGAGCAGTCCAGTTAAACGGGCCACGCAGCGGACCGTCCATATACTCACCGAGCAATCGGCGAAACGTGGCCGCGGGATCGACTCCCCGGCGCTCGCAGAGTTCCTGGTACCAGAAATTGCCGATGCGCACATGCCCTATTTCATCACGGTAGATACGCTCCAGTATAGCCACCGCCGCGCTATCGCCCGCTTGCTGAAACTTGTCGATCATCGCCGGTGTTACATCGAGCCCGCGCGCCTCCATGACTCGCGGCACGAGAGCCATGCGATGCAGCGCATCGTGCCGGGTTTTGCACACCATATCCCACAGCCCGCGATGCGCCGGGTAAGCCCCGTAATAGCTGCCGCGCGCTTGCAGGGCCCGATCGAGTAACTGAAAATGGCAGGCTTCCTCGCTCGCCACCTTCAACCAGTCGCCGATGTATTGTCGCGGCAGGTCGCGAAACCGGTAGGCCGCGTCGAGCGCTATATTGATGGCGTTGAATTCGATGTGTGCAAAGGCGTGCAACATGATGATACGCCCGGTTTCACTGGCGACGCTGCGGCGCTTCAGTTTTCTGGGATCAACCAGTAAAGGTTGCAGGGGACGGCCCGGATCGTCGATTGCCAGAATCGGGGACCCGGCATCGACATCGAAATCACCCTGGACCCAGCCCCGGCAAAGAGCCTCCGTCAATGCACACTTCCGCTGCGTATCGGTTTCGAGAATGGCAGCTTCGAGTTGCTGGAACAATTCAGCCATCCAGGCCCCGGGTCACATCCGCGATGATGTCTTCGATATTTTCCAGACCGACAGCTACCCGCAGCAGGCCCTCCTCGATTCCGCAAAGCGCTTTCAGTTCGGCACTGACCCTGCCGTGGGTGGTCGTCGCCGGGTGGGTGATGGTGGATTTGACATCACCGAGATTGGCGGTAATCGACACAACCTCGGTCGAATCGATGACCTTCCAGGCCGCTTCGCGCCCGCCTTCGACAATAAACGAGACGACGCCGCCGAAGCCGCTTTGTTGGGAACGGGCGAGCGCGTGTTGCGGATGCGATGCGAGCCCTGCGTAAAACACCCGGCGCACGCGCGGGTGTTGTTCGAGGTATTGCGCCAGTTGCAAAGCCTGGTTGCTATGCGCCGTCATCCTCAGGCTCAGGGTCTCAAGTCCCTTCAGGGCGACCCAGGCATTGAACGGACTCATGGTCGGACCGGTGGTGCGAATAACTCCGAACAAGTCCTCCCTGATCAGCGAATCGGGACCCACCACGGCGCCTCCGACAATGCGTCCCTGTCCATCCAGGTACTTGGTCACCGAGTGCACCACCAGATCCGCGCCCAGGTTGAGCGGCCGTTGCAGCGCGGGCGTACAAAAGCAATTGTCGACAACCAGCAGGCAGCGGTGCTGATGCGCAAGCTCGGCGAGCTGACGCAAATCGGCTATCTCGGCCAGCGGGTTAGAGGGGGTTTCGACAAACAGCAGTCGGGTATTGGCGCGTATCGACTGCTGCCACTCGCCCAGATCGGTTTGTGAGACGAAGCTGGTATCGATCCCGAAGCGTGGCAAATACTTTTCAAACAGCGTCGTCGTCGTGCCGAAAATAGAACGCGAACTGACGATATGATCGCCGGCCTTTAACAATGCGAGGCACAAACTGGTGATCCCCGCCATGCCGGATGCGGTGGCAACGCAGGCATCGCCACCTTCCATGGCTGCCAGGCGCTCTTCGAAGGCCCGGGTCGTCGGATTGGTAAAGCGCGAGTAGATGTTGCCTGGTTCATCGCCGCTGAATCGAGCCGCGGCCTGCGCGGCATTGTCGAAAACAAAGCTCGAAGTTGCGAATATCGGTTCGCTGTGCTCGAGCTCGATGGTGCGGTGATGACCACTGCGGATAGCGATGGTCTCAAGACCTGGATTACGTTGTGTCACAGAGTTTCTCCAATTTCGAAAAACTCGGAAGGGAGTAGGTACGGAATGAATTCAGAACCACCCTCTTTAGCAAATTTATTTGTTCACAGCATGTTTACTGTTGCAGCGCCTGCAAGCCGAGTAACAAATCGGCGCTAGCGGCAAACAGTATGACGATGGATAGTCCATGTCAAGACACATCGGGGCCTCCGCCAGCATAATGTTCACAGCCGAAGTTACCGCTCGAGGCCAGGCTGCCGGGGGATCTAGCGTATCAATACGATATCGTCGACCAGAACGTCGTCGAACAGCTCGATCACATCATCATTTTTCATACGGATACAACCTGCCGACACCGGCTGTCCAATCCGTTTTTCGTCCGAGGTCCCGTGAATGTAGATAAAGCGCGCAAAGGTATCGTAAACACCACCGTGATTAATCCCCTCCTCCAGGCCATCCAGCCAAAGTATACGCGAGGTAATTTCGTCCTTTTCTCGGTTGTCGAGACTGCCGGCAATTCGTCCTGTCGGTTCGCGCGCCTCGAAAATCATTCCGCGCGGCTCGCCACCACCGATCTTCGCGCGAATGCGATGAATGCCGAAGGGCGTCTTGAAGCTGTCCAGCCGATTACCCAGGCCGTTGGCAGCGGTCGATATCGCGTAGCTGCGATTATTCGTCGGGTCGATATCGACCCGGAGCATTTGCTGCCGTACCGAATCGATATAGATGATAGGCCGCTCGTCGGCAAGTGCGGGACTGCCACTCAGCTTGTCGGCGATTTCGCGCTTGAGCCTATCCCACAACATCAGTGGTTGTTGTGCAGCTCCATGCCGACCACGACGTTTAGATCATCGCCCGCATCCCTGCTCGAATCACTACGCAAGTTGCTGATTTTATTCAAATAATCATCGCCAACCGTGCTGGTAACATAAACCCCGTCAAAGCACGAACAGTCGAATTTCTCGATTGCGCGGTTGCCCTTCTGCACGGCATCGATGAGGTCGGCTAAATCCTGGTAAATCAGCCAGTCCGCACCGATATACTCGGCGACCTCGGCCTCGCTGCGGCCATGCGCTACCAGCTCATGCGCCGCCGGCATATCGATTCCGTAAACGTTGGGATAGCGTACCGGGGGCGCGGCGGAGGCAATATACACTTTCCTGGCACCCGCCTCGCGCGCCATCTGAATAATCTGCTTGGAGGTGGTACCACGCACGATGGAGTCATCCACCAGTAACACATTCTTGCCTTTAAACTCGATGTCGATTGGATTGAGCTTCTGGCGCACCGACTTTTTGCGCAAATGCTGTCCGGGCATGATAAAGGTGCGGCCGATGTAGCGATTCTTGATGAAGCCCTCGCGGAACTTGACCCCGAGATGATAGGCCAGCTCGATTGCGGCAGGGCGGCTGGTATCGGGAATGGGGATGACGACATCGATGTCGTGCTGCGGCATTTGCTTGAGTATCTTGCGCGCCAGCTTGACGCCCATGCGCAGGCGCGCCTTGTAAACGTAGATGTCATCGATGATGGAATCCGGACGTGCCAGGTACACATATTCGAAGATGCAGGGACTCAGCTGTGGCGCAGCGGCGCACTGGCGCGAATGGATCTCTCCGGCGGCATCGATGTATACCGCTTCTCCAGGCTGCAGGTCGGCCACCAGATCGAACCCGGAGGTCTGCAGGGCAACGCTTTCGGAAGCAATCATGTATTCGCGACCGCTGTCGGTTTCCCGCTTTCCGTAGACCAGCGGACGTATACCGTGCGGGTCGCGAAAGCCGACTACCCCCTTGCCGGCGAGCATCGCAACCACGGCGTAAGCGCCCTCTATGCGCTTATGGGTTTCGGTCACGGCGGTAAAGATCTGCTCGGGCGTTAAATTCAGGCTGCCGCTACTTTGCAGCTCATGGGCAAATACATTCAACAGGACTTCAGAGTCGGATTGGGTGTTGATATGGCGCAAATCCGATTGATACAACTCGGTGTTGAGCTTGTCGACATTCGTCAGGTTACCGTTATGCGCAAGCGTAATACCGTAAGGAGAATTGACATAAAACGGTTGCGCTTCCGCCGAAGACGAGCAGCCCGCCGTCGGGTAGCGCACATGCCCGATACCCATGTTTCCGGTCAGTGTCAACATGTGGCGGGTGTGGAACACGTCATTGACCTGTCCGTTATCCTTGCGCAGGTTCAACCGTTTACCGTCACAGACGACAATTCCCGCGGCATCCTGACCGCGGTGCTGCAAGACCAGCAGCGAATCGTAAATTACCTGGGCGACCTGGCTCTGGCTCACTATTCCAACGATTCCGCACATATCTGTTTACCCGGCGTATCTGCCCGCTTAAAAGCTGAATTTATCTACCGCATCCGCGGGAATGATGCTCTTGCCCCACTCGGCCAGCTGCTGGAAAAAATCGATCAGGCCTGATTCAGCCCACCAGTCAGCCTGCGGCATCGGCGTCAGGCTCGCGAGCAGCACCAGCATGACGATGATCAATACCCCGCGCGCCGCGCCGAACACCACACCGAGAGCCTTGTCAGTACCGCTCAGCCCGGTTTTCGATACCAGCTGACTGACGATGAAGTTGACGATGGCGCCGACCAGCAGAGTAACCAGAAACAGGCAGCCACCACCCACCCACTGGCGCAGCGTGAGCGAACTGATAAAGGGCTCGAACAACTCGGCCATGGGCGCGTAATAGCGCAACGCAAGCACGCCGGCGATAATCCAGGTGAACAGCGATATCGACTCCTTGACAAAGCCCCGAATGAGGCTAATCAACGCGGATAGTACGATGACGACGATGATAAACAGGTCAACCCAGGCCATTCAGTACCTCGCCGGCCAAAAAGCCGAATGTGCTGCCAAACGTAAAAGTCCTGCCATCAGGTAATCTGCCACAGTCGGGACCAGGGGATTATCTTTCATACTTCATGATTATGCCATTAATGTTGTACTTGGCCTTGATCTTGTTTTGCGCCACCCTGGCTTGTTCGCGATTGATGAAAGGGCCAAGGCGAACCCGATAGCTAGGCTTGTTATCGACATTGAACTGCTCGATAAATACCGCCGCAATATTGGATTTGCGCAGTTTATCTCGTTGCGCCAGTGCTTTGTTGCGATCCTGGTAACTGCCCACCTGTAACACCCAGCTATCACCTCCGGTTTTCGCTGGCGGCGTCTCGATCTCATCCGACTTGCTCGACACGTCAGGGGTCGGCGCGGACTTGATTTCGGTTTTGGCGCTTGACTGGCTGTCAGCTTTTAGCGGCTTGTCACTGCTGACTTCATCGACGAAGCGCTGCTCCAGCTCGGGTATTGCTTCAACTTTGGTATTCAGTTCGACGATGCGGGAATCGAATTCAGGATCGCTTGCGATATCGGGTGGTGGCGGAATAATCACCTGGAAATTGTCCTTGCGCACCCCGGAGCCGTCCAGAATCATCGGCAGGAAGATAACCGCCAGTGCAAAAATGACAATGATACCGACCAGGCGGTTCTTGATGTTTTGATCCATGCTTAGTTCAAATGACCTGGTTCGGGCAGTGCGCGGAATAACGATTCGACGGTTAAAAAGGAGCCGGTTACCAGCATTATATCCTGATTACCCAAAGATGACAGCGCATGATCGAGCGCTTAATCCATTCGTTCAACTGTAAGC
>Ga0209536_100004190_pt1 | contig 22827 bp, 23 predicted proteins | sample DeeMarSeWOR28_12_FD_187461 | JGI IMG/M metagenome (GOLD analysis project Ga0209536, IMG submission 187461) | Marine sediment microbial communities from White Oak River estuary, North Carolina - WOR-2-8_12 (SPAdes) (version 2) | ecosystem: Environmental > Aquatic > Marine > Intertidal zone >... | reverse complement strand
GCGGTTGTCCGGTTTATAATAATTTCAAGCCGTTACAAACTACTCTGCTGCTTGTTAACGAATATGACAAACGGAACATATTTATGACAACCGCTATAAAACAGGGTTTTGCAAAGGCAACTGTGCGACAACGATAAAATGTTCGGGGAGGGGTGATCCGCCAAACTGTGTCAAAGGGAGATTTAGCGTTTGATACTGATAAATTTTACGCCGAATCCGTTCGGGCCGGACCAGATGACCTTACCTTTTATTTTGGCGGTTTGATCATTTTTTAAGGGGATAACCAGGGTGATCATAATTCCCGATTCCAAGTGATGATGGGTTTCGATAAAAACACCGGAGGGGCTGATATTTTTAGCCAGTCCTTTGAGGATTTTGTTTTGGGCGGCAAACAGGAGGTTCTGGGAATAGCGCCTGCGGGTGTGTTTTCGCTGGTCATCCACAATTTTTAGGCGCTCGTCGCGTGATTTTTGTTTGTCATATTCGAAACTGTATTTGACACCATATCCATAATTAAAATGGGATGTCGGCAGCTTTTTGCGCCACATTATTTTTGACCGCAGACACTCATACGTGCCCATAGAATCGCTGTACGGTGAGTATTCGATCCCGATAAAGACCTCTTCGCCCAGTTCCAGCAAGCTGTCCGTCTCAAAATACAGCCCATGCTTGCTGTAGTTGAGCATTCTGGCCTGATAAATGATGCCGGCTTTCAAATTTTCAATCATCACCGGCGATCTATAATCGATGCGGGCATTATTTCTATTTTCCGGATTTTCGTCCATGTCTGATATAGGCTGTGCTCATAACAATTTCAGGCGTCTATTTAACGCACGATGTGAAATCGCCTATCAATGAAATCGTCTTTTTGATCCTATTCTTGAACGCAACTGTTGCTGTCTGCCGTTGATTACGTTTCAAATACGTAAGTTGGCTGTTTGGGGGATAGCAAGGTAGTGATCACTTCCGCCTGACAGTATTTTTCCAGCATCCGGGCAACCTGATCCCGGGTCGCAATTGCCCGGGATTCACTTTCCGCCCCTAAACTGTCGATATTCATAACGATGATTCGGGTGTCTTCGTCAATACGAGTAGGATGCCCATTGCGCCAATTCCAGCGCCGGCACATCACTACTTTTGATTCAGGGACCACATAAATCACCTCCCCGGCCACTGGATGCTCGCTGCCGGTGGGATTGCCCAAGGGGATGAAGATTTCGCTGCCGTTGGCATACCGCAGTTCCAGGCTGCCCGCCGCCCGGGTGACATCATCACCCCCCACCGGTATTTTATCCTCAATGGAGTTGATGTTCATAATGGCTACCACTTTGCTGATAAACGGCATGCGGGCGCCTGGCTTTTGAAGGCGCTTCAAAAGAGCGCAATGGGCCGGCGGATATTTATTTGGATTTGAGCCGAATTGGCGGTGCGCCTCATTCCAGGTTGTAACCAGTGGATTTGTTTTTAAATCGATGGGTTGCCGTGCCGCCTGCTCAATTGCCCGGCTCAGTCTGTCTTCAAGCTCCGGTGCGTGGCCTTGGTTATCCAAATTTCGGGCAATGACAATGCCACGCCGAAAGGAAGGAAAGTCCTCAAATATGTTGGGATGGATCCGGATTTCCACCATGATCATCTTTTTTATCATCCGTATTTTGGAGGACGCAAGCACAAAAATTCATTTCCAACAGGGGTTCATCGAAATCGAAAAATGCTGCCACCTTTTTGGGTAAGGCCATCTTAATTATCGTCCATCCGTGTTTGCTTTTTTGTGAGCTGTCGTCCAGATCCTTAAGAGCTATTGAGCATTTTCGTCAGCATTTGATATTCGAAATCAGTGCCGTCGTAATCGTAGGTTGATTTTTCGTCGGACATCGGGATTAATTTTAGCCGGCCCTTAAAATAGGCGGAGGTGATGTTTTCGACCTCTTTTATGCTTAAATCTTTCCGGACAAAGTATTTAGAATAGACGTTGGGATATCCCAGGTTGCGGGTAATTTTAAAAAGCGCTAGCTGGGCGTTGGGATTAAGGGCCTTGCGAAGACTATACGCGGTGTTGGCCGTATTCATATCGAACAAATGAGGGTTTGCAAACATCAAAGAAGAGAGCCTGAATCCCTGACGGTTGTGGCTGTCTTTTGATCCGGGTAATTCAAATTCCGTATCGTTCAAAAGCTTGAGCGGGTGACGGCCCATTTTGTCTTTTTGGGCATCAATCAGAATGGCCGGTAAAATAATGGCCGCTTGATCCTGGTGTTTTGAAGCCATATTCAGAAAATGCTCTATAAATTCCTGGGTTGTCAGCGGCGAGTCGGAGGCCACAAATAAGGCGTGCTTTTTTTCCCGGTAGGCCTTGCTGACGGCGTAACCCTTGATCAGATTGCCTGCAATTGAACTATATCTGACCTTACGCTTTTTGATTTTGAAGCGCTCAATAATGTCGGCTGATAATCGGGTGTTCTGATTTATAAAGCGGCACGGTTTCTCAAATTGTTTGATAAAATTACCGAGGCGTTGCTCCAACAGCATCTGATGGCCGACGATGATGATGTCATCGATCAGATCACTGGCAAAAAGTTTTTCGAGCGTAAATTGGATGATGGGTTTGCTGTTTTTCTGCCCGTCAATGACGGTTTCAAACTCCCGCAAAGGCCGATATCCGGTCTCGATGAATTTTTCGCCATAATGCTCGCCCACGATCTTGGCGTAATGTCGAACTTCCATCTTGTTTTTATATCCGGCCATCAGGATTGCGCTAGCCATGTCGCCACCTACGAGAAATTATCGAGATAATGATATCCAGAAAAAAATTTTCAGAACATTTTTGGATTTTAGTCGTTGGATAGGGTATATTGCAACTGGTTTTTTAATCAATTTTAAATCGCCCCTATTCATCCAATCGGCTGTCCTCAGGAACCGCTTTTTGAATTTTCTCTTCCGCCCATTCCTCATCCCCAGCCTGTGCTTCCGGTTTTTCCTGAAAAGAATCAGCGCTAGGTTGGTAATTTATTTCGGCGAAAAGAGGGAAATGGTCAGATCCAAAATACGGTAGTCTGTCGATGGATACCAGTGTGAAATCATTTGAGTGAAAAATGTGGTCGAGGGGCCACCTTATAAATGGATATTTGGCGTGAAAAGTACTAAAGAGGCCGCGGCCGACTCGCGGATCGAGCAAACCACTAATTTCTTGAAAAAGTCTCGTTGTGCGTGACCAGGCAACATCATTTAAATCTCCAGCCACAATAACCGAATCTTCCTTCTGTTTGATGTGCTTTGCAACCATGAGCAGCTCGGCATCTCGTTCGGTGGATGTTTCACTTTCTGTCGGGCTGGGGGGCGCTGGGTGAAGGCAGTAAAGCCGGAGTCGATGACCGTTTCGCATCTTTACAGATGTGTGGATGGAGGGAATGTCTTCTTCAACTAAATACTTTACTTCAGGACTCACCAGCGCAAGCCGTGAATAGAGGTGCATGCCGTATAAATTGTCTTGAGGCTTCTTTACAAGGTGCGGATAATCGGCTTCCAGAGGCTGCATTTGCTGTTCCCACCATGTGTCGCTTTCGAGGGTTAATACGATATCAGGAGACTTGGCTTTAATGATCTTTAGAAGATCGGCAGCTCTGCGATTCGGGGTCAAAACGTTGGCGACCAGAATTGAAATTTTAGAATCTTCGGTCGCCTGTCGATTTTTGATCACTTGCTTTTTAGCCAACCAGCTATAGGGACAGATTTTTACCAATTGATAACCAGCGCAGACGATGAGTATTAAAATAAATAAATAATGCCAAAATCCGCTTTTGCCAAATATGAATAATAGCACGATAGACAATATCATGGTGAATATACAAATTTGAACGCGTGGGAAGTCAAACGCGCGGATCCACCAATCATCTTTTTTCAAAAATGGAGCTATCGTCGCCAGAATTGCAGCAATACCGAGTGCCGTAAAAATACCCTTTATCACCATAACAGATGCCCTAAAAGATTGACGTCTATGGGTTTAGCGCAGCTAATGGAACCCACCTTTGGTTTCCACAATGATTAGGCCGGATCAAAATACCGGTTTTAATATGTTAGGGCGTGGCAAGCGGATGCAGGCCGGCTTCAATGATGGCGGCGCGGGCCAGAATCGCTAGCGCATCAAAATAAGGGACGGATAGGTGCTTTTGCTTTAAAGCCAGCGGGATTTCCGTGCAGCCGGCAACTATGCCCTGCGCGCCGTCTGATACGAGACTTTCGGCGACGGTGACCAGATCCGATGTAATCTGGCTGCGGGAACGTGGTGACGCGGAATTTTTGATATCGTAAATGGCCGCCATGACCACGGCTTGGTGAGGGGCATCGGGCACAAGTGTTTTGATGTTGGCGGATGCCAGGCGTTTTTGGAACAGACCGCCGCTGATGGTCCCGGTGGTGCCCATCAGACCGACGATATTAATGTCCGTATGCTCCCTGCTGATCGTATCGCTTACGGCATCAAAGATCGAAAGGATGGGAACCTGTATTTGCTTTCGGACTTCTTCAAGAAAAAAATGAGCCGATACGCAGGGGATAATGATAAAATCCGCTCCGGCTGACTGTAGCGTGCGGCAGCCTGCCACCAGGATGGGTACCGGATATGGCCCATCACCGATAATGGCCGCGGTGCGATCCGGGACTTTGGGATTCGAGTCGATGATCACCCGCAGGTGTTCCTGGTCGGTTTTTGCCGGAGTGTTTTGGATGATTTTAGCATAGCAATCAAGTGTTGCCTCCGGGCCCATACCGCCTAAAATGCCGATGGTTTTTTCTTTCATGTTTTTTCACCACAGAGAACACGAAGAAGCACGAAGGTTAAAGTAAAAGTTTTTTCACTTCGTTTCCTTCGTGAACTTCGTGGTAGATTATATGAATGTTAACATTAGATTCTTCAATCTATTCTAAAATGTCTGACATGTAGACATGCAGGGCCGGGGATCCACCGGTGTGCACGAAAAGAATGTTTTCATCTTTTTGAAACGCGCCCTTGCGCACCAGATCGATTAAGCCGGCCATGGCTTTACCGGTGTAAACCGGGTCCATCAAGATGCCTTCCAGGCGGGCCAGCATTCGAACGGCTTCGGCCATTGCGGCGGTGGGCAGGGAATAGCCCGGGCCGACATACGCGTCATAGCAGCGTACAGCCTGTGCAGGGATCTTTGAGCTGACACCCACATGCACCGCGGTGGCTTGAACCAGTTCGTAGACCAGTTGCTCCTGTTCATCCTTGGGCCGGCTGACATTGATCCCGCTTACCGGTATATTGCTGCTATTGCCGTAAAAACCGGTAACCAGGCCGGCATGGGTTCCGGCACTTCCACTGGCGCAGATAACATGATCGATATTGATGCCCAGATCAAATGTCTGCGTCAGAATTTCTTCCGCACAGGCCACGTAACCGGTGGCGCCCAGCGGAGTGGAGCCGCCGCCAGGTATGACATAGGCTTTGCGGCCTTCGCTGGCGACTTCATCGGCGGCCTGCTGCATGGCAGTCGACATGTCGCTGCCGCCGGAAACCACCGTGACCTTTTCGACTCCCAGCAAGCGGAATAGAAAGTTATTCCCGCCGGCTTCCAGGCGATAACTGCCGGGCACCCGTTCTTCCAGTACCAGCCTGCATTTGAGCCCTTCTTTGACAGCCGCTGCCAGCGTCAGGCGGCAGTGATTGGATTGTACCGCCCCGCAGGTGATCAATGTGTCGGCACCCTGCGCCAGCGCCTCTGCTACCAGAAATTCCAGCTTGCGGGTTTTGTTGCCTCCGCCGACCAGCCCGAGCAAATCGTCTCTTTTCATGTAAATTGTGGGTCCTGCCAGTTCCGCGGAAAGTCGGGAGAGTTTTTCAATTGGGGTTTTGCCGTCGGTGTATCGGCGGCGGGGAAATTTGGCCAGATTCATTATGGAGTCCTCCTTAAAACGCAAATTAGGACTAATTTATTCCGGCATTCTAAGTTTATCAACCCTTTTTGTGATGTCTCCGATCTTTGCTTGACTACATGGGGGGCAGAAAGTATGGTGGCCTGTCCAATACTCGACGTGTGCGAAAATCAAGTAACGAAATCACCACATGAACACCGAAGCGCACCTTTATGAAAGCTGGAACCGTAAAATCAGACGCGCTGCTGCTGACCACTGCCATTATATGGGGCTTTGCTTTTGTTGCCCAACGGGTCGGCATGGACTATGTCGGTCCATTTACCTTTAACGGCATTCGATTTGCCATCGGTAGTTTGTCATTGTTACCGCTGGTATTACTAAGCCGCGGTCAACGAACATCATCTGACAACATTCTGCCGCCCGCCGGATTAAAAACCATCCTTTTGGGCGGCGGCGCCTTAGGGCTGGCGCTTTTTGCCGGGGCTTCTTTGCAGCAAATCGGACTGGTGTACACAACCGCCGGAAAGGCCGGTTTTATCACCGGTCTGTATGTCATCATCGTACCGATCCTGGGTCTTGTCTGGCGACAGCAGCCGAAAATCGGGACCTGGATGGGTGCCTTTCTGGCCGCCTTCGGTCTGTATTTCTTAAGTGTGACCGAACAATTTACAATTGATCTGGGTGACTTGCTGGTCTTGATCGGCGCTTTTTTCTGGGCGGCCCATGTGCTGATTATCGGCTGGTTGTCACCCCGGATCAATCCCATCAAATTGGCATTTTCACAGTATCTGGCCTGTTCGATTCTCAGTCTGATTACCGCAACCGTCATTGAAGATATCAGCATGCGGTCCATTTCTCAGGCGGCCATTCCCATTTTATACGGCGGCTTGCTTTCCGTTGGAATCGCTTACACTTTGCAGGTCATTGCTCAAAGAGAAGCGCACCCGGCCCATGCAGCAATTTTACTCAGCCTGGAGGCGGTGTTTGCCGCCATCGGCGGCTGGTTGATACTGGATGAAGTCATTTCGGCACGCGGCCTCTTCGGATGCGGGCTGATGCTGGCCGGAATGCTGTTGTCGCAATTATGGGGTTTGGTTGGTAGCAAATCTTAAAATTCTTGTAATGTAAATCCAGTGAATTAATATTGTCTGTTGTCCGTCGTCCGTGGTTAGTTGCAGGAGTTGCGCCTTACAACGGACAACTAACAACGGGCGATCAACCGCTTTTTTTGGGCTTACTTGTTGAAGGACTAACGAATTGTCGATGTCTGAAAACCATATCGATAAACCTCCATCTAATATTGATGCGGCTGAGATTGCCAAATTCGAAGCCATGGCCCCCATCTGGTGGGATCGGCAAGGGGATTACAAAGCCCTGCATGACATCAACGGGCTGAGGCTGGACTATATCAACCAAAGGGCACCGCTGGCCGGCAAATCGGTACTGGATACGGGTTGCGGCGGGGGGATTCTGTCCGAGGCCATGGCTTCACTGGGTGCTGTGGTCACCGGAATCGATGTGGGTGAGGTCGCTTTGGGAGTGGCCCGTTTACATTTACGTCATTCCGGCCTGGAAGTGGACTATCAGCAGGCGACTGCCGAACAATTTGCTGAAACTCATCCGGCGCAATTTGATGTGGTTGCCTGTCTGGAATTGCTGGAGCACGTTCCGGATCCGGCTTCGGTAATCAGGGCTTGCACAACCCTGGTCAAACCGGGTGGTGATGTGTTTTTTGCCACCCTCAACCGCAACCCGAAATCCTTTCTATTTGCAATTGTCGCCGCGGAATATATTCTGGGTCTGGTGCGCAAGGGAACCCACACCTACCGCAACTTCATCAAACCGCAAGAGCTCAGGGACTGGGCCGAGACAGCAGGGCTGGCACTAATGGATCTGTGCGGCCTGCATTATAATCCGTTTTTAAGGCGCTACACGCTGGGCGGCAATACGCATGTGAATTATCTAGCCCATTTTAGAAGCTATCTCAAAAACGCATCTAACGCCCAAGGGCTTTGTTGCGATTCAGTTTAAAATGCTCACGTACTTCGTGTACGCTCCGCTTTCAAACCGAATCGACGCCTTGCCCTTGGGCGTGATCTACAATTTTTGAGATAGCTTCTAATATAATTTAAGCTTATGTTTCCGGAATAGAGGGCATCCATCACTCCGAGGGCTATCTCAAAAATGCATCTATTTTGAAATCCCTAAAAAGGCTTCCAGCTGAATGACGCCTAAAAAAGCCAGCAGAGGCACCGGAGAAACGGCTAGGACGACGGTCAGCAGAAACCATTTCCATGAGATGTGGTGACTGAATCCGCAAACCAGCGAAATTCCGCCGCCGCCCCCGATCAGGTAATTTCCAGGCATATTGAATAAAGCGGCAATTGCGAGATAGCGATACTTGGAAAAAAAAGACTGGAAGCGGTTTTGTTGCCATCTCCGTTTGCTGGTAAGATTATCCAGCATGCCGTCAATTTCATCACTGGGATTGTCACAGGCGAGAGAGATTCCGAGCATTTGCAGGCGGGATTCAACCCACTTTTGCGGCAGCAAGCGGCCGATCCAAAAAGCCAAGCACAAACCGGCAATGGTGGCCAAATAGACAAAAACAATTCCCTCTTTGCCAAAAACACACATTAACAGCACGCCCAACTCAACCCCTGGCACGAAGGGCAGGCTCAACAGCAAAACATAGAAAATCCCGCCGCCGATCAGAACACCGGTTCCCCATTGACCGTCCGCGAAATCAGCAAATTTTTCGGCAATGCCCATTTCTCCTCTAAGCCAATAATCCAGCCAGAATGCAACGATAATTAAAAAGGCCAGAGCAAAGAAAATCCGAAAATAGGATTTCAATCTGCTGATATAGCGCGGAGGATTAAACCTTTGGCTGCAGCTGTCTGTTTTCATCAGATCATCCTGCTTGTAGGCGGATATTTTTCAAAAGCTTCCGGATCATTTATCGTATAATTGGCAACAACATAGCCCGGCATAAAAACCTCCTTTTGGAAAAGATCAGGCGATTCATTATGGCCATGACAGAATCTGCGTCAGCTGGAAAAGTCGCTTTAAGAAACAAAATTTCCCATACGGCAAGGTGAGCTCTGTTGAGAGTTGCAAATGAAAAGTTAGTGACTACTACATGCCACAATGTGGTATATTGTGTCAAGATAAAATTATCCCCATGGCGCAACGAATTCTTTCTGGGTGCAGGCACTTTCTAAAATCTTATTGGGTCGGCTAAGCTTGCGATTTGGTGACAAGTTGGGATCGAACGCTGGTTGTGCTCAGGCGGGTCGGTTAACTTTACGATAGTGCAAATTCGGTCGATTACAGATATCGCAAGGCGTCATCGGGGACTCATCGATAGTTGAGCCACAGATCTCACATACATGAAAGTCTAATTTCAAGTCTTCAAGCTTTTCCGCCACATGACCAAAAAAGAAGGTTGAATATTTTCGAATTTCAGCGATTTTGCGTTTATGCTGCTGATGGGATTTCCATGAGTACATGCAATTGACAACTGCCTGATCGTGCGATTCTGTTTTTAACTTCGCAAGCAAATCCGGATAAGTTTTTTTAATCTTTTTGAGTTCACCCTCTGTTGCCTTGATTAAATTTGCTTTGGTGTCCAGAATGGTGACTTCAATTTCAGGCTCAGCAGGCCCTGTGCTCATTGAGGCCAGTATTCTTTTATAGTTTTCGGCATGGATTTTTTCAGACGTTGCAAAGGCGGTGAAAAGATAAGCAATATTGGGATAATCTTCTTCAATTGCTTTTTGGGAATAACACTCATAATTTTCGTAGGCCATTTTTTCTGTTGCATAGGCGGATTTTAACACAGATTTCGTTATCGGGAATCCACCGTTTGCTTCCAGCTTTTTTCCTTCTGAAGAAGCCGCAACCATCGATAGTGGATACGATAATGACAGAGAAGATAGAATCGTTAAAAATTTTCTCCTGGAAATGTTATCCATCGCAACAACTCCTGTAAATTAAAATATCGCAATTTTCTTTATACGACATAATCCAGGAATTGGCAAACAGGCGATCTGCATATACCGCTCCAGGTTTTTAACCCTTTGCCAATTGTACCCGTTAAACCATTTTGGTGTTACTAAATTTTCTAATCATGCTTTAGGTTAACCGGTTGGCCAGTTGCGCCAGTTGTGCCCGTTTAAAAAGGAACACGGTCCTTTTTTTATCGAACCGGTGACGGGCCAACCCGACAAAGGCGGACAAGCGGGTAACGGGCTCAACGAAAAGGCCTTAGATGCATTTTTAAAATAGCTTCTAACTGTTGCCACAGTAAATCCTGACCTTATCTCCCTTTTTCTCATCCACCTTCATCTCAAATTCGCTTAAGCCATCCAGAATGTCTTTGAAATTTTCAGCTTTGAAATCATCTAGGTCTATGCCTTTTTCATTGAGCTTGGCATTGATCTTGTCCTGAGCATCCTGGGGCAGCAGGGCTTTTAGTTTAATGCCGGCTTTGACGAGCTTTAAGGGCACCCGGATATTGACCTTGTCCCCGTCAACCGAGTCCACTTTAACAAATAAATACTGGGGCAGAGTATCCAAGGTTTTTGTCAATGCGGTTTGCGGAGAGGTTTCGGTTGCCTTGCTTTCAAGGGCGTCTAACAGTCGTTCGGCTTCGTCTGCCGAAATCTTACCTTCGGCCAGCATTTCGAGAACTTTTTTGCGTTCTTCGTTCATGATCAAACTCCTTTCCTCATTTGATGGCGATCTGAAATTTTTCTTTGTTTGTGTTGACGTCGATTAAAAAACCGCGGGATGCTGCCAACATCGAAAAAAACATCGGTACGGCTCTAAACAAATTGATCCGTTTGAAAATGAGCAGAAAGATGGCGCCAAGGATCAGCAGGGGAGCCAATATAATGATCAGGATCAGCAGAGGGATATAAAGCAGCGGCAGTGGAAGCCAAATCCTTCTGTGCTTTTTGTTAAAACCGCCGAAGTGAATCTTTAATAGCCAGGGTATCATTTTTTTAGTGCCTTGAGGGCTTGATCGAAAGAGATCTTGCCATGCTCGAGGTCTTCAAGAATATCGCCAGCCGTGTTTTGCGGTGTGATATCGATAAAATCAAAGGCCTTTGATATGCGGTTTAACCTGTTTTTGATGGAGGGGTAGCTGACGCCGTACAGCGCTTCCATATCCTTGATCGATCCGTGGCTCTTGACAAATGCGGCCACAAATATTTGATCCTCCATACTCAACTGGGCCAGAGGCGGCAGCTCAAAGTCGCCGTCTATGGCAATGCCGGATTCGATGATTTTGATCCGTTCGATGCTGATTTTCTTGTTTTGGGTAAGCTCGGTTAGCTGTTGCCAGTCATGCATACCGTACCTCCAAGCAGTTTTTGTCTAATTATAATAAAATTTAATTGAAAGTCAAGTAAAAATTAATTATATTGATATATAAATAATATTTATTTATTTTTTTTACTATATAAATAAATTTTTTAACTTTATTGGCAGTTCGGTCAATATTGGTTCAATATATTGATATTGTTGAAGAATTATTCATATGGACGACCAAAAATTTGCCCTTCGGGTTTAAATTGGATATAATAACTAAAGGTTGCGTTTAGCCGGGTCGAAAACCATTTCTTGAAAAATAAATTCTCGCGATGGGAATCGGCGAGGTGGGCACATGAGTGAAAACCATAAAGAATGTCAGGATTGCGGTTGGCGGGGAACAGCTGCAGAACTGGATCAGACTGCGGACGACGCAGGCAGTCAAACACACATTTTTTGCCCGGATTGCGGTGGCATGGACATCATAGACCTGAATCCGGATGATAAATAAGCGGTCCCTAAATCCTAACACTGATGTTGAATAACAAAACGCCGGGGAATTAAAACCCCGGCGTTTTGTTTCTGGCCGTTGCATGCAACTTATATGAACATATTAAAGCTTTAGAGCTCCCAAAAGTGTTTTTGCCGCTCTCTTTTTTTGCCGTTCCAGCTGCGTTTTACATTTTCTTTGATTTCTTTTGATTTGGAGTTGATGACCGTGTAACCGTATTTGAGATTTTTCTCAAATAGATCCGGGTAATTTTTTATGTTGTTTCTCAGTTTTACGCCATTTGACGTTACCTTGCGGATCAAGTCGACTTCCTTTCCCACCACCTTTGTTTTTTTCTTTTTGATGGCGTCAAGGAATGCTTTACGGTTGGGTCGGCAGCTGGCGTAGGTAACGACTCTTCCCATCTGGGCCACGCGATGTCCGTCACTGCCGCCGGTGATGCTTTTGTTCAGGTTAAAGCCCAGCAAGGCGCTGCGCAGATTTGATATCTTCATATTCTCAGAATTGATCACCTCAACGCCATCAACCATTGAAAAAATGCGCTCGCGCCGATCTTCCGAGAAATATGAATTTTGAATACCGGTATACACCCCACAATATGGGTGGGGGAAGATGATGACGGTTTTGAATTTGCGGGCCCGCCGGATGATTTTTTCCATCGGTAACGAGGTGGAACTCATAATATCATTGCCCATATTGGGGATCAGATGATCACTGTAAAAGGTTTGGAGATGATCCAGCTGATAAAAATAGATGAGGATATGAGTCCCCTCAGCGGAGGTCATTTCGATGCCCGGAATGCTGAGGATGTCGCGATACTGGGCAATTTCAATGGCACCGCGAATTTCATTGTGATCGGTTATCGCAATGCCGATACCCAGCTCGCGTACTTTTTGGGCAATAGTCTCAACTGAATTATGGCCGTCCGAATAGTGGGAATGAAAATGCAAATCCACTACGGTATGTTTTTGTTTTAACTGGGCTAAATCAGGTCTTTCAAATTGGATCCGATGATGATCAATCATTTTTCCCCTTATCTTCGCAATGGTCTGCTGTCGATTCGCTCAACGGTAAATTACGCACGGCGTCTTTTTTCTCAGGAGAATCCGACTGAGATGGGAGCAAATGGTTTCGCTTAATTTTCAAGATATTTTTAAAACGGAGAAGGGTTGTACATGGCAGGCAATCTCATCGGAAGGTGTAGATCGCTCAGCGCTATTTAGCCCCATTACCGCTCAAAGATTCTCAACAATGCTATCAATATAACAGATTTGCCGTCCTTTTTCAAATCCCATAATTTGGTTTTAAAGCATTATCCAATGGCCGAAACATGGCATTACGATTCGGTTCGAACTCCATAATGTCAGAAACCCAAACGAGCTTTACTATAAGGGTCTATATGATGAAGTCAAGGGGGCATTTAGGGTCGGGTGAAAGTCTATCCGCAACGACAAGGCGCTTTCTAATAATCGATATACAGCACCCCATTAAGATGATCGATCTCATGTTCGAGCAGGGCCGCATAGCTGTTTTGGGCACCGATGATTTTTTCATTATTTTCGAGGGAGTTATACTTGACCCGGACATATCGGGAGCGTGTAATCATTTTACGATCATGTTGCGGTAACGACAGACAATATTCGCTGTTGGCATAAGTGCCCCTTTTTTCGACTATTTCAGGATTAATCAGAATTTTGATCTCTCCGCTCAGACCGCAGGCAATCATTCGTTTTTGAATGCCGATCTGTGGCGCCGCCAATCCTTTATAAAGGGATGCTTTCAATAAAAATGCGAAGAGTGCATGGTATTGTAAAATCGAGATCATCGAATTTGCGAGATGAATGATGTCGTCATCGATAAAATCAATCGATTGCGACACGTTGCGCAAAATTGGATTAGGAAATTCGACAATACCGACGATATTATTTTTTTGTTTGTAATGTTTCAGAAAGGTAAAAATGCCCGTTGTGCCGATCAGACCCCCTGCTGCCAACTTTAAAAATTGTCTTCTAGTACCCACGTATTATTACCTGAAATTTGCATGAAAATTTATGAGAAGTTGAAATTTTAATAATAGCTGCAGTTTAGATAAATCCAAAAATTAAACAATAATATCAACTAAAATTAATGGATTCAGATCGTTATATCTCATTAATTTTCACCCGATGGGCGAGCCGGAGGCTTCCATCTGCTGCGTTATTAAGGACGAGGCATAGTACACTATAGCCTCGCCCTTAAATGCCTTGCATATGAAAGCCTCCGACTCGTGCAAAATTCAGGTAAAACTGAAATTTGCATGAAAATTAATGAGAAGCTTAGACTACATCAAATTATCATTTTTTGCCGGCGTCGCGGCGGTACCAGCGCGCCAGTCGTTCAGGTGGTATACCCAGATAAAAGGCGATGATGATCATCTGATTGATCCACCACGTCTTTAATATGCCAAAATGCAGCCAGCGGCGGGGTGAGGTGATGACCGCAGCGGGTAAAATAGCAATTTTGCCCATTCGACGCAAGCGTCGTACGAGCATAAAGTCTTCCATGATCGGCACGTCCGCAAAGCCGCCGATGGCTTCGAAGATCGATTTTTTCATAAACAGGGCCTGATCGCCATACGGCAGCTGTATTAACCGGGAGCGCAGATCGGTCATGCGCTCAATAAAGCGAATGCCCGCGGCACGCGAGTCGATGGCTAATCGAAAGGCGCCGGCCACAACCCCTTTTTGATTCAGGGCCGAATTTATGTGATAAACGAAGTCTTGGGGCATGCGGGTGTCGGCATGCAGAAAAACCAGCACCTTACCGGTGGCCGTTGCAGCCCCGCTGTTCATCTGGATGGCTTTGCCGGCGTTGGTTTGAATAACTTTGGCGCCCCACGATCGGGCCAGATCGACGGTCCCATCCGTGCTGCCGCCGTCAACGACGATCACTTCCAGATTATCGATACCTTTGAGATGGCTAAGGGTGGGCTCAATGGCTTTGGCTTCGTTAAGTGCCGGAATAATAATGGATAAATCCGGTTGGGCCGTGATATTTTGGGCCTCATGCCAGACAGGCAGATCTGCGGGGCGATCCACATCGGCCAAGCTTTCCAACTGCGTTAAATGGAGCCCCAGATTACTGGCAATTTGCAGGGTTTGCGCCAGAACGCTGTGGCTTCCCCAGTTGATCCCGTCAAATAACCGGGCAACGGTTTTAAACGATAGGGCCCGGTTGAGACCGATCAGGTAATAGCCCCCGTCTTTGGCCGGCCCCAGGACCAGATCTTTTTTGCGGAGCGCTTCAAAGGCCTGACGCAGAATGTCGGCTGAAATCCCCGGGATATCGCTGCCGACGATAACAACCGCCGCCGCATCGTCCCGAAACGCCGCCTCGAAGGCTCTTTGCATGCGTTGGCCGAGGTTTCCGCTGCCCTGCGGTCGGTAAATAAAATACGATCCCAGCCAGTCCTGCATCAGCGCAGCATTGCCGCCTGCATGGCGAACTTCAACACTCAGCCCGTTTTGGCCGTTTAGTGATGCTGCGGCTGCCATCACGTGTTCGGTCATCTGCCGCTGCAGGCGGGCCGCACCCTGTTGGCCCAGGGCCGGAATCAAACGGGTTTTGGTTTTTCCGGGCTCGGGAAAGCGGGTGAAAACGATCAAGCGTTCAGACCGCGTTGCCGGCATGGGGTTTCTCCTATAAGTGGTTTCAAAGCCTCAGATCAGGTTCGAGGGCAAGGCCTCCCGCAGCATTGGAAGCGGAGCGTACACGTCAGTACGTGAGCATTTCAATGCGCGGGACAACGCAGCCATTAAGCCTCAGATGGGATTTTGAAACCACTTATACCTGAACTCAGGTCGTGATAGTGCCGCCTCATGTAAAGCCGGAGCCGGCCGCACAGGTGTAACAGTGATCGGCAGAGACGATAGGGGTACCCGGTTCAGGTGGCCCCGACATCTCGGAAACATGGATTTTCCTGCCGCACATGTAAAGGCCCCGTGCCAGGTTGAAGTCGCAGTCGTACAGGTAGCCATCCCAGGAAACCGAAACCTGGCTGCGGCACATCAATCCCTCGACGGCGCAGGGATTAAAACTGGCCACCAGCTTTTGGAGATAGGCTTCATAATTGCCGGTTTGAATCAACCATTGCTTGAAACGGCCCAGCGGCACATTGGCAAAATTAAACAGATGGTTAAACGTCAGTCCCCATTTTTGTGCCAGGATTTGATGATATCGTTTTTCGACCTGCTCCTGATCAGGCGGCATAAAAGCACCGGTGGGATTTGAGACCAGGTTGAGCTCCAGCCCGGATCCATCGCAGCCGTAGCCCACGGCATTGAGTTTTTTGAGTACGGCAATGCTTTCTTCGAAAATGCCTTCACCGCGTTGCGCGTCCGTCTGGGACAGGTTCAGCGATGGGAATGAGGCCACAATCACCACCCGGTGATATGTGAGTACATCCAGCAGGCGATTCATCTGTTGATTCAGCGCCGACAGATTCGAGCGCAGCATGCTGCGCGGCGTCAATGGTGATATTTGTTGAATCAAATCGGGCAGCAGCGGATTAAGCTCCGGTGCGCCACCGGTGATGTCGATGGTTTCAAACCGGCAGCGCTGCGCGTAGTCCACCACCGCTTTGAGCGTCCGCGCATCCATGTTTTCTGTGCGGCCCGGCCCGGCATTTAAATGGCAGTGACGGCAGGTCTGGTTGCACAAAAAGCCCATATTGATCTGCAAAGTCGCCGTATTCTGGCGCTCAAGCTTAAGATCATGCTGGGCCAGCATGGATTTAAATGGTGCGATATCAGACGTCCTGGCCTGCGGGGACTTCTGCATTTCGGTTATTTTTGCTTGTTCGGGCATCGTGTCTCGGTTACATGGATAATTTGTCAGCGATATTGCGCATCTGAACACCGTGAACTAGGGAAGCGCCGCCACGGATGGCGGTGACCACGTGCACGGCTTCGGTCATCTCCGCCAGGTTGGATCCTTTTTCCAGACAGGCCTGGGTGTAGGCATCGATGCAGTAGGGGCACTGGACGGTATGCGCCACCGCCAGGGCAATCAGCGCTTTCTCGCGTTCGCTCAGCTCTCCATCAGCAAAAACGGCATTGTAATAATCGAAGAATTTACGAGCCAGCTCCGGAGCGTCTTTACCGATTTCTTCAAACCGGGGAAGATCTTCCGGTTTATAATAGGTTTCCATTCAAATATCTCCCTTTCAATAAATACGTTCAATATCCTGCAGAATAAATAACAGATTATCCGTAAAGGCCGGGTCATTTGTGATATTGCGATGACTGGAAAACAGAAACATCACATCGCTCCAGGGTATCGGCGAAACCAGCCTAAAATTCCGGTTGTCAGAAAGGCGTTCATCCAGCAAAGCGCTGCTACGCAGCACTGTGCCGTCCCCCGGGCCGTTTGCCACGATTTTCAGGGTGCCGTCTGAGTGTATGCGTGCCGTTTTAGCTGTATCCTCCGAATCGCCTGCCACAAGATAATACCGTAATCCCGCTGGAAAGCGGGCCGGTCGGTCCATGGCTTCCGAAAATTGCCGGGCGCGCGCTAAACATTTTTTTAGATGATCAATGGCAATCTGTCGACGCTGTCTGTCGTCAGTCGAAAGCGATCGAGACGCTTTGCGCTTTCCACCAGGCCCCGGCGCCAGTCATAGGCAAATTGAAAGCAGGTAAAATGCTCGTCGCCCCAGTGCACCAGTCCGGCCTCATGCAACTGTTCATCCCGATATCCGCCAATGCCCAATACTCCAAGGATGTAGGCATATGTATTTTGCTCAACCGGATATCCGCCGAAATTCACCACCACCCTGTCCAGCGTGCCGGCCGGCGTTACGCGATCTTTTAATTCGTAAAGGTTTTTACCGGGCTGCATGGGCAGGCCGAACAAGCGGGCACCCTCGGGCTTATTCGGGTTTAATGTGCCTGAGCCAAAGACACCCCAAACGATGGTATCGCTGTCCGCATCAACCAGTTTGGAGCCCAGTAATCCCGGGATCAGGATGACCGGATTGCGATAAGGATCTTCATGTTGGGCCAGATCGTTGTAAATCCCACCCAGGTCAGGTACTTTGGCCGGCGAGCTGCAGCCCAGAGTTGCCAGGATAACGGCCATACAGGCAATGCCGATAATATAGCTAAAATTTTTGTTCATGGTTATAAGTATGGGTCCTGGCATCTGGCAACTGGCGACTGGCTAAAACGACTTTTATGATAATCAGAAAAAATCAAGTGCAAGCTGCCAGCAGCGAGAAGCCAGAAGCAAGGCGCTAATCCATATGTTGTATGATCGCCAGGCCAAACTCGGAGCACTTCACCTGCTTGGCGTCTCTGATCTGGCGGGCCAGATCATAGGTAACGGTTTTGGCCGTGATGGTGTCTTGCAAGGCGTTGCGAACCAGGCGGGATGCCTCCCGCCACCCCATATGGACCAGCATCATGGCGCCCGAGAGGATCAACGAACTGGGATTGACTTTGTCAAGGCCGGCATACTTGGGAGCGGTGCCATGCGTGGCCTCAAAGACCGCACATCGATCGCCGATATTGGCGCCCGGTGCCATCCCCAATCCGCCGACCTGTGCGGCCAGGGCATCTGAAAGATAATCACCGTTTAAGTTTGGCGTGGCGATCACGCCGAATTCATTCGGTCGCAGCAGGACCTGTTGAAAGAGCATGTCGGCGATGCGATCTTTGATCACCAGCTTGCCCTGCGGTTGCTTGCCCTGATAATCGTCCCACAGCTCTGTTTCGGTCATTGTCTGTTCCTTGAATTTTTCGGCCGCTACCTCATAGCCCCAGTGGGCAAAGGCGCCTTCGGTAAATTTCATGATGTTGCCCTTGTGCATCAGCGTCACACTGTTAAAGCCGTTGTCCAGGGCATAGGCAATGGCTCTGGCCACCAGTCGCTTGGTATTGGTCGCACTGATGGGTTTGATGCCGATGCCCGCATCGGCCGGCAGGGAGGTGCCCATTTGCTCGTTTAAAAATTGGCGGACCTTGTCCGCATCCGGGCTGCCGGATTGGTACTCGATGCCAGCATACAGGTCTTCGGTATTTTCGCGAAAGATGACCATGTTAACACTTTGCGGGTCTTTAACCGGGCTGGGAACCGACTTGATATATTTAACCGGGCGTACGCAGGCATATAAATCAAGGGCTTGGCGGATGGTCACATTCAGGCTGCGAATCCCTTTGCCCACCGGAGTTGTCATGGGACCCTTAATGGCCACCGCATGCTTTTCAATGGCGGCCAGAGTTTCATCCGGCAACCAGTTTCCGGTTTTCTCGAATGCTTTTTCACCGGCCAAAACCTCCAGCCATAAAATTTTCTTCTGACCGCTGTAAGCTCTATCAACAGCCGCATCGATGACCTGGCGGGTTGCCTGCCAGATTTCAGGCCCGATGCCGTCGCCCTCGATAAACGGAATTTGAGGTGTATCCGGGACGTTCAGGGTGCCATCATTGTTTATGGTGATTCGATTTTCCGTTCCCATGATATTAAGCCTTTCTTTTCTTCAATGAGTGTTTTGAAGGTGGTTTAACGATTTGCACAGCCCGTTTGTTTCGCCTTGTCTCAATTATCGTTCTCGTCGTCGTCCGCGTACTCGTTGTTGTGTGCATGTCGAGGACGAGTACGAGCACGAGGACGATTTTAAAGTGTGTTAATGCATCCTATTGGGCATCACTGCGGCACTTCTGCCATCAGAAGCCTACTCAGCTAATATTTTACGTAATACATATGGCAAAATACCCCCGTGTTTAAAGTACGCCACATCAATATCGGTGTTCAAGCGGGCGGTGACATCAAACTCAATTTTTTGGCCATCCGGCTTGACGGCCTGAACAGCGAGGGTTTTTAGGGGTGATATATTTTCAATACCGGTGATGGTGTATGCCTCAGAGCCGTCGAGCTCCAGGCTCTGCCAGCTGTCGCCTTTGTTATAGGTAAGCGGCAGCACACCCATACCCACCAGGTTGCTGCGGTGAATTCTTTCATAGGATTCGGCAATAACGGCCTTAATACCCAGCAGCTGGGACCCTTTAGCTGCCCAGTCGCGTGAGGAGCCGGTGCCGTATTCCTTACCGCCCAGAACCAGCTGCGGCTTATTTTCGGCCATGTATTGCATGGCGGCATCATAAACAAACATTTCCTGGCGTGCCGGGTATTTGAGCGTATAACTGCCTTCTTTGGGATCCACCAGCCGGTTTTTAATCCGGATGTTGCCGAAGGTACCGCGCATCATGACTTCGTGATTACCCCGGCGGGATCCATAGGAATTAAAATCAGACGGCGCGACCTTTTTTCCGATCAAATATTGTCCGGCCGGATAATCGGGCGGGATGGCGCCGGCCGGGGAGATATGGTCGGTGGTCAGCGAATCGCCTAAAATCAGCAAAACACCGGCATTTTGAACATCGGCCGGTTGGGCGATATCCAGCGCAAATCCCTCAAAATAGGGTGGTTTGCGAATGTAAGTTGATTCTTCCTGCCACTCAAAGGTGGTGCCCTCCGCAACCGGAAGCTTTTGCCAGAATTCGTCTCCGTCAAATATTCTGGCGTACTCTTCTTTAAAATATTGCTGTTTAACATGCTTGGGGATCAGGTCTTCAATTTCAGCTGCGGTGGGCCAGATATCTTTCAGGTATACGGGTTGGCCGTCTGCATCCTGACCGAGTGGGTCGTTGGTCAGATCAATATCAATGCTGCCCGCAATGGCAAAGGCCACCACCAGCATCGGCGATGCCAGAAAATTGCCGCGCACCTGCTGATGAATGCGGGCCTCAAAATTGCGGTTGCCCGAAAGCACGGCCGCCACACTTAAATCTTTGTCTTTTATAGCCTTATCAATTTCAGGCGGCAGCGGCCCGCTGTTGCCGATACAGGTGGTGCAGCCGAAACCCGCCAGGTAAAATCCCAATTTTTCCAGATACGACAGCAACTGGGCGTCCTTTAAATAATCGATAACCACTTTTGATCCCGGTGCCAGCGAGGTCTTTACATAGGCGGGCACACGCAGCCCTTTTTCAACGGCTTTTTTGGCCACCAGTCCGGCACCCAGCATCACAAACGGATTGGAGGTATTGGTACAAGACGTAATTGCTGCGATGACGATGTCTCCATCGCATAGCTTAACGGATTCGCCGTTGATCACCACCTGACAGGCTTTCTTTTTGGGCATGCAGTCTTCGGCGCGGCTGGTTTTCGAGCCGGACTCATCGTGGTATTTGGATATGTGCTCAATGTCGGTGTCACGTTCGTAATCGCAGCCCAGCAGTGTCGCAAAGTTCTGCTTCAGATCGCTCAGGTTGATGCGGTCCTGGGGGCGGGCCGGACCGGCAACACAGGGTACCACGGTGGCCAGATCCAGTTCGACGACTTCAGAGTATTCGGGCTCAGTGGCATCCGTGTAAAAAAGTCCTTGTTTTTTGGCATAGGCTTCAACGATCTCAGCCTGGTCGGCGCGGTTGGTCATCTTAAGGTAATCGATGGTTTTTTCATCGATGGGGAAAAAGCCCAGGGTGGCACCGTATTCCGGGGTCATATTGGCCAATGTGGCCCGATCGGTGACGGTCAGGTTTTTCATGCCGGAGCCGAAAAATTCGACAAATTTTTCGACGACATTGCGCTGGCGCAACAATTCGGTGACGGTCAATACCAGGTCAGTTGCCGTTGTGCCGGCCGGCAACTCACCCACCAGTTTGACGCCAATGACCTGCGGAATGGACATATAGTAAGGCTGTCCCAGGGTGACGGCTTCGGCCTCAATGCCGCCAACCCCCCATCCCATAACCCCGATGGCATTAATCATCGGCGTGTGCGAGTCGGTGCCCACCAAGGTGTCTGGATAGGCCACTGTTGCATTGCCGGCTTTTTCGGTCATGACCACCCGGCCCAGATATTCCAGATTCACCTGGTGGCAGATGCCCGAGTTGGGGGGAACGACGTTGAAATTATCAAAGCTTTTCTGGGCCCACTTCAGCAGGGCGTAGCGTTCGGCGTTGCGTTCGTATTCTTTGGCGACATTTCGGGTGAGGGCATCGGCGCTGCCGAAATAGTCGACCTGCACCGAATGATCGACAATCAAATCCACCGGAACCAGCGGATTTATTTTTTGCGGGTCGCCGCCCAAATCTTTGACGGCGTCGCGCATGGCCGCAAGATCGACCACCGCCGGAACGCCCGTAAAATCCTGCATCAGCACACGCGCCGGGTGATATGGAATTTCCACCGGCGTATCATAGCGGGTTTGCCAGCGTGCAATGTTGAGTAGATCTTCTTCCAGCACAACGCGACCATCCAGCTTGCGCAACAGGTTTTCCACCAGGATTTTAATCGAATAGGGCAGGCGTTGAATGTCGGCCACACCCTTTTTTCCCAGCCGCGTAATGTCAAAAAAGTCAACCGTTCCCTTTTTGGTCTTTAATTGTGCGCGATAATCGATGTTTTCCATCAAAGACTCCTTCTGGTTTGTTATTGGAGTATTGGAGTAATGGAGTGTTGGAGTAATGACAACTTTGGTCTATCGGTGGAATTTTGTCTTCGCTTTTCCAGTACTCCAGCACTCCATCACTCCAGTTTTTTGATAGCTTCTATCTTATACACATACTTAACCCAATCGTCGCCATAGTAATCTTCAGCCACGATGCGTAGGGGAAACCCATGTTTTTGTGGCAATTTTTCGCCGTTGACGGCATAGGCCAGAAAGACCTTATCCGATCGAACATCGGCGATGGGGAAGCGCTCAACTTTCTCTCGGTTGCCCTGCGGTCCATAAACTTTGATGTCAAAATCCTTGTTAATTTCAGCGCGTCTGATGATTGCGAATTGTTCAGGATCGGCACCTATCATCTCCAAGAATATTTCATTCATCTTCTCCTGGTAATTTATGATGTACCTCATTTTAACTTTTTCGCTGAGGATTTCCTTGAGTCGCGCCAGACCGGGTGGATCAATGTCGTACATGCGGATGTAGGCTTGCCGATACCCCTTCTGAGCCCTCTCACAGGTTGAAAACACCGTGCCGACCTGCCCCCCGTAATCCCGGATAAGATCGGTCACCTCATTGAAACGTTCAGGCTGATCGACCAGTTCAAAAGCAAACTGGA